>Ga0105239_10009528_pt1 | contig 10931 bp, 9 predicted proteins | sample KBSC44metaG_FD_92761 | JGI IMG/M metagenome (GOLD analysis project Ga0105239, IMG submission 92761) | Corn rhizosphere microbial communities from Kellogg Biological Station, Michigan, USA - KBS C4-4 metaG | ecosystem: Host-associated > Plants > Roots > Rhizosphere > Soil | place: Michigan, USA...
TGGTCTTGCTGGGTTGGGTCCAAATTCAACCAAGAGAGACACTTACGAAGAATCGAGGACAAGTTCTCCAGATGGCTCAGAAGACGCCGGCCAAGAAGGCCCATGCCGAAGATCCTCATTATTCACAGGCTGTGCAAAACTACGAGGCCGGCCTGAAGGCGCTCCAAGAGCGCAAATTCGACAAAGCCAAGGCCCATTTGCAGAAAGTTCTTGAGGGGCCGAAGGAGCTGGCGGACCGCGCGTCCGTGCACCTCAACATCTGCAATCAGCACGCGGAAAAAGCGGCTACGCAATTTAAAACTCCAGAAGAACACTACGATTTCGCGGTTTCTCTCATGAACGTCGGCGATTACGTTGGTGCGCGTGAGCATCTCGAAAAACTTTCCAAACAGGTGCCGAAGGCCGATTATGTGTCTTACGGTTTAGCGGCCTTGGACTGCCTCACTGGTCACGTTGAGGAGTCTCTGCGACATCTCGACCAGGCAGTGAAGTTGAATCCGGTGCTACGTTTTCAGGCACGCAACGATTCGGACTTTCAGAACCTCGCTGAAGACCCCCGCTTCACCGAACTGCTTTACCCCGATCCCGGCGGCGAACTGCCTCCGATGACGGAAACTTCCGGGGAATAATTTTCAGGGGCTCGCCTATGGCGAATGTTTCGCCACGTACCTCACAGCCGTTTCATGATTTGCCTAGCGACGGCCGCGAGTTGCGAGTTGTTTCTATTGGCGGCGGGACTGGTCTGGCCACATTACTCCGTGGGCTCAAGCGGTACGTTAAGACTGCCAGTGAGTTGGCTTCTCCGCATTACTTCTCCAATCCAAGTCAGCCGGTGATCATTGATCTCTGCGCCATTGTTGCCGTCAGCGACGATGGTGGTTCCAGTGGACGCTTGCGGAAAGAATTGCACATGCTTCCGCCAGGAGATGTGCGGAACTGTATTGCGGCTTTGTCGGAAGATGAGACGACACTGTCGAAATTGTTCCAGCATCGTTTTGCAAAGGGTACGGGGCTGGAAGGGCATAGCTTCGGGAATTTGTTTTTAGCAGCTCTGACTTCGATCACCAAAGATTTTGGTGAGGCGGTGCGGTTGTCGTCAGAGATTCTGGCCACGCGCGGACATATTTATCCGGCTACGGCTTCCGATGTTCAATTGGAAGCTTTGATGGATGATGGGCGGAAAGTGCGCGGGGAAAGCAAAATCACGGCAGCTCCAGGGAAGATCAAGGAATTGTTTTTGATTCCGGGAGATGTGAACCCCTTGCCACAGACGCTGGCCGCCATCGAAAGAGCCGATTTGATCACCGTGGGGCCGGGGTCGTTGTTCACCAGCCTGATTCCCAATGTTCTGGTGCGCGGGATTGCTCAGGCTATAGTGAACTCCCCGGCCAAAAAGGCTTACGTCTGCAATTTGATGACGCAGGCAAATGAGAGCTTAGGCCTAACTGCTGCGGACCATATTCGCGCGATCAATCGCCACGCGCAGGCGAAGCAGTTGTTTGACTATGCGCTGATTAACTGGGCTCCGCCTTCTCCAAAGATGAAGGCCAAGTATGCGCTGGAAGGCGCGAACCAGATCGTGGCTGATCTGGATGCCATTGAGAGGTTGGGCGTGATTCCGGTGCAGGGTGATTATTTGATTGAAGACACGGTGGTTCGCCACGCGACCGATCGGCTGGCGGAAGATTTGCTGGGTCTAGTTTTCTCACCCACGAAACCTTCTGAAATTGCGCACGGGCGCTCTACGATCGCTTGATTGCTACCCTGATACAGCTGAACTCTTCGGCGGGTTGTCGGTGTTTTTAACCGCGTCCGAATTCGAGTAGACCACGAACCAGTACAAAGCTAGTCCGAAGAAGCGGATTATCAGCATGCAGAACCAGAAAATTTGTTTCAAAGGATGTGAGTTGTCGAAACCAATGAGAAATACTTCCATCCCTGTCATGGTAGTAGCGTAAGAGAGCGCGCCAAGGAATGCCAGAGGTCGGAGCACAGGCCCGATGACCTGCGGGACACCGTATATCTGAAACGTCATCCAACCGAAAAAGAACACCCGGCCGAAAAATTGCCGCAGCCCGGTATGTGAGCGTTGCGGTCCGCGAAACGATCATTTTCTTATCAATAAGCTGATAACGAACCATGTGGGTTGGAAGTGTACAACCCTACTTGTAATTGCAAAAGGTAGTTATGCGTGGTTTCAAATCACAATCGAATCCTCGCCAGTTGTATCTAATGATCATGTCCAGGATGAAAGTTGCTGAGCTTTGGCGCTATCCGGTGAAGTCCATGGCGGGGGAAAGACTGCAATGTGCAACGCTCGGTGCTTTGGGCATTGAAGGCGACCGAGTGGTGCACGTTGCAGACGCTCGTGGCCGATTTATTACGTCGCGTACGCATCCGCAGTTGCTGGGCCATCATGCCGAGCTAAGCAACGCCGGCGAGCCCCTGGTGGATGACGTGCTTTGGAACGAGCCTCAGGTACGGCGGCAGATGGTTGAGATTGCTGGCCCGGATGCGCAGTTGGTTCGAGATGACTCGGCGCAGCGGTTCGATATTTTGCCACTCCTGGTTGCGACCGATGGTGCGATCGCCGCTTTTGGCCGGGATGGGCGACGACTTCGCCCGAACATTGTGGTTGGTGGTGTGGATGGTTTAGAAGAACGGTCATGGGAAAGGAAGTGTTTGCGCATTGGCGACGTGATGATCGGAATTGAAGATTTGCGCATGCGCTGCGTGATGACTACGTTTGACCCTGACACCTTGAAGCAGGATCGCGATGTTCTTCGAGACATCGTCCGCAGATTTGGTGGGAAGCTGGCGTTGAACTGCTGGGTAATACAAGGCGGAAAGATTTGTGTTGGCGATATAGTTGAGTTAGTCGAAAACTGTGAGCGTGAAAAAGCGGCAACCAGCCACACATAAAACTGGGTTAGCAAAGGAACGTCTGCGCCAAAGCTATCGCCCCAATCGTGTGCGAGTACTTTTTGTCGGCGAGGCTCCACCAGCCTCCGGCCGTTTTTTCTATCAGGCGGATTCGGGGCTTTATCGCGCGGTACGGGACACATTTATTCGCGCCTTCCCAACTGTTTCCCACCAAGGTTTTCTGGAATCGTTCCGTGATCGCGGGTTCTACCTGGTCGATCTATGTGGAAGGCCGGTTGACCGACTGGATCGCAGGCGCCGCAACAAAATCTGCCGCGATCACGAAGACCGTCTCAGCCGGATACTTAACAAATATCGTCCGTCCGCGGTGATCACCCTGGTTCGCTCCATCGAAGCAAATGTAAGGCGAGCAAAGCTTCAGGCCGATTGGTCAGGTCAATCTGTGGAGTTGCCGTACCCCGGGCGCTGGCAACGCCATCGGCTTATTTTTGAAAGAAAATTGATTGCTTTCTTGCGGCGATCACAATAGGACGGACGAAGTGTCCAGCCTGGCTCACATTTTCTCCCAACCATAGCCTTGTCAGACTGACCCAGTGTCTATATCCCCAGTAATCATGGTTATTTATTAAATCCTGCAAGTTGCTGTAGGCCAAACGTTCGGATGATGTGAGGCTCATCATGAAAACTTTCCTATTGTCACTAGGCGGGGCTTTATTGATTAGTCTGGGTTTGGTCGGTTGCGCCAAGACGTCGGCAAACACGCCTCCTGCCAAACCTGCGGCAAACCCGTCGCTTGTGGCAAAGAAAACCATGCACGCCTTCGGCTCGGAGCAGGAGCTTGCACAGTTCCTTCGCGAGATGGCCAAAAAACAGGAAATGCAAGCCCGACGGATTTCAGGCGCTGCTTCGATGGGCTTGCCCGTAGCTGCGCCGGCCATGACTGAAGACGAGTCGATGGCTGTGGCCACCAAAGATGAAGAGTCGATTACCAATGTCCAGCATGCCGGGGTCGATGAAGGTGGGATTGTCAAGCTGCACGGCAATTATCTGGTCGTGCTGCGCCGTGGGCGATTGTTCACGGTTGCCATCGGCGATAGGTCGCTCGAACCGATATCCGGCGTAAACGCCTATGCACCAGACATTGATCCGCGCTACACCTGGTATGACGAAATGTTGATCTCCGACGACAACATCGCGGTGATCGGATTCAGCTATGAGCGGGGAGGAACTGAGGTAAGCCTGTTTAACATTGATGCGGCGGGGAAGTTGAGCTATCGGTCAACCTACCACCTGCGCTCCAACGACTACTATTCCTCGCGTAACTATGCTAGCCGCCTGATTGGCACCAAACTAATCTTTTACTCGCCGCTTTACTTTTACCCCGGCGCGAATGATCCATTTCAAGCATTGCCCGCACTTCGCAAATGGCATAAGGGAGCTACCTCCAAAGAATTTCACCGCATTATTTCTGCCGACCGGATTTATCGTCCGGAAAATCAGTTGACCGGTGGGTATTGGAATGCACTGCACACCGTAACTACCTGCGATTTATCTCAACCAGACTTTGACTGCCAGGCTACGTCAGTGATCGGGCCATGGGGGCGGGTTTTCTATGTGTCGCCGACTGCGGTCTATGTTTGGGTGACAGATTGGTCGTACTACAACAAAAAGAATGCGGCGAGTTCCATGCTCTATCGCATGCCGCTGGATGGTTCAGCGCCCAGCGCGTTGCGGGTGTCAGGCAGTCCGGTTGATCAGTTCTCGTTTCTAGAGAGTGCAGACGGGCAGCTGAACGTTGTGGTCCGGTCGGAGGCAAATGGGGATGGCATGTGGGAAGCCGAGTGGGCCGTGGGTGATTTGGCACTGATGCGTATCCCAATCACAGGTTTTTCCGATGGCACCGAAACGGTTTCGCGGTCGAGCTATCTCAAGCTGCCTCAGCCGTCAGGTTATGCGTTTCAAAACCGGTTTGTTGGTGACTTTTTGCTCTATGGCACCGGCACTGGCTGGGGTTATCCCAACAAGATCGAGCATCCCACGCTGGTTACTGTGCACTGGAGGGACGGAGATATTCACAAGCTTGGTTTGACGCACGGCACGGATCGCATTGAGCAAATGGGAAATGACGCTGTGGTCGTGGGAACGGATGGAAAAGACCTCCACTTCACTGCCGTGCGTTTGGGCAACGCGCCCGAGGTCGCGGACGACTACGTACGCGAAGGAGCTTCGCAAAGCGAACTGCGCAGTCAGGGTTTTTTCTATAAACCTGATGGTGAGGATTCAGGCATGATCGGCCTGCCAATCAGCACGCCCGGGCGTGCCGGCTACGAACATTTATTTGAAAACTCGGCTGCCATTTTATTTCTGCACAATGAGGGACTGCACTTTGAGGAGGTAGGTGAACTCGAGGCGCGTCCAACGAAGGGCATGGATGACAAGTGTCGTGCGTCGTGCGTGGATTGGTATGGCAACGCCCGCCCACTATTCATACACGGCCGAATAATGGCATTGCTCGGGTACGAACTGGTCGAAGGTAGTGTGGAAAAGGGGCGCATGCAAGAGCTACGTCGCATCAGCTATGCGCCCCACAATCTGACTGCTTCGTACCAAGAAACGGGGAAGTAACTATTTTTTCGGAGCGCTCGAATTTACCGTCAAGCCTTGGGCAAAAAGCGGATCCATTAAAGCAAGATCCACTCGATAACTCACAGTGTTTGCACTTGGAAAAGTTGATGGGACTTTCTGCGTGACTTTTCCCGTGGCAGCCCATTCTGTTCCGCGTTGAAATGTCGTTACAAAACCTACGCAGGCTAGAGCTAATCCATCATGGCCCATCGGCGTGTGGAAGACACGCCCTTTGCCATAATTTATGGCGATCAATATGGGTTCATCGTGTCCTGTGCCGTGATTTTTAGGATCGGAGTAAGCAGTGGCCAGCACGGTCATGTTCTCCCCGGGACCGCGCAAGGCGGCGTAGAGTTCGTCCGAGGCGTGCAGCCAACTCGGTGGTAAGCCTTTCATGATCGGATGCTGCGGCGCCCGCGCTGTGACGAGAAATGGCAAACGAGCACCGTGCTGGCCCGCATTGCCCGGGGTCGGATCGGAAATCAATTTGCCGTCCTTGTAGTACCACATGGGGCCGGCGGCATCTGTACGCTTTCTCCATCCGCCGACGCCGGTCATCAAATTAAACGCACGCCAATCAGGAAATGCGTTGTTGGCGGCGTGGACGATGATCAGCCCTCCGCCATTTTTCACGTAGTTATCGACTTCGGTCTTTAGATTGTCCGGCCAGTCGGGAGCGTCCAGGTTCCACACCACGGCCTTATATTTGCTAAATTCAGGTTTGTAGGTGCTGAAGTCGCCGTCGTTGAGAGGAGCGGTCGCCACCGTGACCTGAAACAGGCCCGTGTCTTCCAATTCTTGTTTCAGAATGGGCGTGACCATTTGCCAGTAGTGGTAAATGGTGCTTTGGCCGTCCACGATTAAAATTGGAATTTGCTTGTCGGCGGCGGAAACTATGGTGGACATGAAAAATACGCTCGCGAGTACTGGCAAAACGATTCTCCTCACGCTGGTGCTCTCCTTCGATTGGCTAAACCGGTTTAGATGCAAACGTTGCTTAAAATTTATCGCTGCTAAGGTACCAAAAAAAAGCTGCAAACAGGTACAATCTTTCGCGCACTCTTATGCCCCGAGGACTCGAATGAAAGTTGGCGTCTTTACTCCATTACTCTCTCAATTAACACTGGATGCGGTCTGTCAGAAACTAAACGCACTTCACATTAACACCGTTGAGTTGGGCACGGGGAATTATCCTGGCAACGCGCATTGCAAGTTGTCGATGCTCGACAATCCTTCAGAGCTGTCGGTGTTCAAGGCTACGCTCGACAAGTATCAGATGAGCATCAGCGCGCTAAGTTGCCACGGTAATCCGATTCATCCAGACAAAAAGATTGGACCGGCGCATCTCGATGTAAGCCGAAAAACGATTTTGCTGGCGGAGAAGCTCGGTGTCCCGGTGGTGGTGGATTTTTCAGGATGCCCTGGCGATGGGCCGAACGCGAAGTATCCGAATTGGGTAACCTGTCCGTGGCCACCGGACTTTTTGGATATTTTGAAGTGGCAGTGGGATGACGTCGTGGCTCCGTTCTGGAAGGAGCATGCGAAGTTTGCCGCAGATCACGGAGTGAAGGTTGCCATTGAGATGCATCCGGGATTTGTGGCTTATAACCCAGAGACTTTATTGCGCCTGCGGTCGATTGCGGGGACGAATATCGGATGCAACTACGATCCCAGCCACATGTTCTGGCAGGGAATTGATCCCATTGCGGCGATTCGCGTGTTAGGCAATGCGATCTTTCACGTGCATGCGAAAGACACTCAGATTTATTCCGCGAACTTGCCGAACACTGGCGTGCTTGACACTAAGCCTTACACCGATGAGAAGAACCGTAGCTGGATTTTCCGTACGTGCGGTTACGGTCATGGCGCGGAGTGGTGGAAAGAGTTTGTGTCCACGCTGCGGATGTTTGGCTATGACTACCTGCTCTCGATCGAGCATGAGGACAGCCTGATGTCTCCGGAAGAGGGGCTGACCAAGGCTTCGCAATTCCTAAACGAAATTGTCATCAAAGAGATACCCGCTGCGGCGTGGTGGGTGTAAATCATCCCAAGGACGGATCATGGCGAAAAGGCTTAAGACGGCCGTAGTGGGTACGGGATTTATGGGACGCGTGCACCTGGAGCAGTTGCGCCGGGTGGAATCGGTGGATGTAGTGGCAGTAGTTGGGCGGGAGTTGAAGTCGGCACAGAAGCTCGCCGTAAGTTACGGAGTTGAGGCGACCGACAACTATCGCAAGTTGCTTTCAGACTCCACCGTCGACGCAGTGCACATCTGCACGCCGAATGCGATGCACTATCCCATGGTGAAAGATGCGTTGCAGGCTGGCAAGCACGTATTGTGCGAGAAGCCGGTAACAACCACAGTCGAGGAAGCGCAGGAGTTGCAGACTTTGGCGAACAAGACGAAGCTGCGCAATTGTGTTTGCCACAATCTTCGTTACTACCCGATGGTGCAGCAAATGCGGCGCATGCGTGAGTCAGGCGCGCTGGGTGACATCCTTGTCGTGCAGGGAACGTATTCGCAGGACTGGATGCTGTATCCCACGGACTGGAACTGGCGGGTGGATCCCAAGATCAGTGGGGCTTCGCGCGTGATGGGAGACATCGGCTCACATTGGTTTGACATGATTGAGCATCTGACTGGGTTGCGAGTGAAGTCGCTGTGCGCGGATTTCCAGACGTTTCATGCGACGCGCAAAAAGCCGAAAAGAAGCGTGGAGACGTTTACGGGAAAATTGCCGTCGGCCGAGGATGTTGATGACTATACCGTCACCACGGAAGATTTTGGCACGGTGATTTTTCATCTTGGAGACAAGGCGCGCGGTTGCATGACGGCGAGCCAGGTTTCCGCCGGGAACAAGAATGCTTTCAAGTTTGAAATTTATGGGACCAAGTCATCGGTGGCTTGGAACCAGGAACGCCCGGATGAGTTGTGGATCGGGCATCGTAATGATCCCAACCAAACCATCGTGAAAGATCCGTCGCTATTACTCGAGGGTGCGCGGTCTTATGCGGACTTGCCCGGCGGGCACAGCGAGGGCTACGACGATACGTTCAAGCAAGTCTTTCGGCGATTTTATCAGTCGATTGCGGATCCCGGTGCTCCGCTTGAGTATCCGCAAATTGCAGACGGGCTGCGGCAGATGAACTTGCTGCAGGCTGAGTTTGAAAGCCATCGCACGCGGAAATGGGTGGATGTGACCAGCTAAATTGCCCGCACAATTTCTCCGAAGCTTGGGGAGGGCACGAGTTCCACTGGGGCCACTTTTGGCCTCTATCTAACAATGCGCTTTAGCGCCTACCCCAGGTACTAAAGCGCGGCTTGTTTTAGCTACTGGTGGCAACGGCAAGCCCGTGCCCTTCCGGTTTGCTGGAACATTCTTGAGATGACAACTAGTGTCCGAGCGACGCCGTGCGGATCGCATAGAGCCAACTACGCGAGTATTATGCTTCTCGCGCGCAAAACGATTTTATTGAGGTGGATGTGAAGACGACGCGACGAAAGTTTGTGAAGTTGTCGGCAGTTGGGGTGGCGGTGAGTGCAGCGAATGCATTTCCCGCATCGCTAAATCTGTTTGGCCCATCCGATCTGGGCCCAATTTCGGTTTGGGTGACCAATGATAATTTGCGCTTTGCAGCTTCTCAGGCACTTGCATGGAAGCCGCTAGCAAACAACTCTGCCGGCGAATCGATCACGTTGAACCCAGGCACAAAGTTCCAGGAGATACTGGGATTCGGCGCTGCCCTTACCGATGCTTCCTGTTACATGTTCAATCAGCTTACGGCACCACAGCGTGAAAAGTTATTCCATGAACTTTTTCATCCATCGGAGATGGGATTCAATGTTTGCCGCACGTGCATAGGCGCGAGCGATTACTCAACCAAGGTTTACAGCTACGACGAAGGCGATCCCGATCCGGAACTTACGCGGTTTTCGATTGAACATGATCGCGAATATATCCTCCCAATGCTGCGGGAGGCCCGAAAAGCTAATCCGGATTTGTTTCTGTTTTCCTCTCCGTGGAGCCCCCCGGGATGGATGAAGGGCAACAAGTCGATACTCGGCGGGGCCATGCAGCGAAAATACATGCCGGCTTACGCGAACTATTTCCTGAAGTTTCTGCAAGCGTATGAAGCTAATGGTGTGTCGGTGCACGCAGTCACAGTTCAGAACGAAGTGGATACGGAGCAGGACGGCCGCATGCCGGCTTGCGCCTGGCCACAAGAATACGAAGCCGATTTTGTGCGGCAGAATCTAGGACCGTTATTTGAGAGCAAGAGCATCAAGACTAAAATCTGGATCATCGACCACAACTACAATTTATGGGGACGCGCGCTTGGTGAACTCGAAACCGGCGACCTGCACAAATATTCCAATGCCATCGCGTGGCATGGATATGTCGGTCAGCCGGAGTGGGTCGATCGCGTGCACGAGAAGTATCCAGAAGTTGAAATGTATTGGACCGAAGGCGGCCCAGAGTATACGGATCCGCATTACGCGACGGATTGGACAAACTGGAGTAAAACTTTTACCGGAATCTTACGGCATTGGTGCCGCTCCATCACTGCATGGAACTTTGCGTTAGATGAACATGGCAAACCGAATATCGGGCCCTTTTCCTGCGGAGGGCTGGTCACGATCAACTCTGCCAGTAAGGAAGTCGCACGCAGCGGGCAGTACTGGGCCTTCGCGCATTTTTCCAAAGTTGTCCGACGCGGCGCCCGGCGTATTGATTCGCAAAGCGCCGGCACTGACGTTGAACATGTGGCTTTTGAGAATCCTGATGGCGGGCGAGTGCTGGTTCTCACCAATGCGGGAGCGGCCAGGAATATCTCGCTGCGGGCCGAGGGCATGGCCGCGAACGTTTCTGTCGACGCCAACTCGGTCACGACTCTGGCGTGGAGGTGAGCCTACTGCAAAAACCCTAGGCGATTGGTGCCACTCGTGTTTGAAAAGCGAAATCCCAACAAACTGCTTGACGCAGCCAGCGAGAGTATTAACATACGAGTTAACAATCTTTGCTGTAAGTAAGCAGGTGATCCATGAAGCTTGCTGACACCGTTGGATTAGTACTGACCCGCAAACCTACCGGCACGGTCTGGTACGTCACTCCTGAGCAATCCGTCTATGAAGCCATCGAGAAGATGGCGGAGAAGGGAATTGGCGCGTTGCTCGTGTTGTCCGAAGGAAAGCTGATTGGCATCCTCTCCGAGCGCGACTATGCGCGCAAAGTGATTCTAAAAGGCCGGTCCTCGCATAACACTGCTGTGCGGGAGATCATGAGCAGCCCCGTGATCTTTGCTTCCCCGCGGCAAGCCATTGACGAGTGCATGGAGATCATGACGCAGCATCGCATCCGTCACCTTCCTGTGATTGAAGGTGAAAAGGTTGTCGGCGTTGTGTCGATCGGCGACCTGGTGAA
>Ga0105239_10009534_pt1 | contig 10926 bp, 8 predicted proteins | sample KBSC44metaG_FD_92761 | JGI IMG/M metagenome (GOLD analysis project Ga0105239, IMG submission 92761) | Corn rhizosphere microbial communities from Kellogg Biological Station, Michigan, USA - KBS C4-4 metaG | ecosystem: Host-associated > Plants > Roots > Rhizosphere > Soil | place: Michigan, USA...
CCTCCCGTCAGAAGAGCTGAAATACATACAACAAGAAACATTTTTTTTCGTTGCATGGTCCTTCTATCCTTTTTATGTAGATTTACGGCCTGATTTTTGTGGTTCGCGCCGGCCTTTTCCAAAAACAGGAAAGGCTGGTAGAGCAAAACCCCTGAATAAATGTCATTAAGTCAATCTTTACAGCAAAAGTTACTACAAAAACTGTCGCCGCAGCAAATTCAGCTGATGAAATTGCTACAGGTGCCGACAGCCAACCTTGAGGAAAGGATCAAGGAGGAGCTCGAGGAGAACCCTGCCCTGGAAGTGACGGAGGATGATCATGATGACGGGCTGGGTGAAGACACAAAGGATGAGTTCGAAAACACGGATGAGTATGAGGAAAAGGATGGCAGTGAGGATGAGTATGAGAACATCGACATCAGCGAGTATGTGAACGAGTATGATGATGACGTGGCCGATTACAAGCTGCGGGATGACAACTATCCGGAGATGGATGAAGACCGCGTGATGCCCCACAAGGTGGAAACTTCTTTTCACGAATTACTGCTGGACCAGCTGGGGATGCTGGTGGTTGACGACCGCACTCGTAAAATTGCCGAGCAGATCGTAGGCAGCATCGATGACGATGGCTATCTGCGGAGAGAGACGGCTTCCATCGCGGACGACCTGGCCTTTCGGCAGAACATCGAAACTTCGGAACAGGAGATCGAATCCCTGATCAAAAAGATCCAGCAGTTCGATCCGCCGGGCGTGGCCGCCAGAGATCTGCAGGAATGTCTCCTTAACCAGCTGCAGCGTAAGAAAGGCGACGGCAAAAGCGTGGAGATGGCCATCGACGTCCTTACTTATTATTTCGACGAGTTTACAAAAAAACATTACGATAAGATCCAACGGGGACTCAATCTGAATGATGATCAGCTGAAAGACGTGATCAATCAGATCGTCAAGCTGAATCCCAAGCCCGGTGGAGATATCAGCGAAGTAAACAAGGCGGAAAGCTATGTGATCCCCGATTTCTTTATCGCCAACACTGGCGGAAAGCTGGAATTATCGCTGAACTCGAAAAATGCCCCCGATCTTCGTATCAGTGAAGGATATAAAGAGATGTTGAAGGAATATGACCGGGGCAGTAAAAAAGACAAGCGCCAGAAAGAAGCCGTCCTCTTTATAAAGCAGAAGATCGATGCCGCCAAATGGTTTATCGATGCGATAAAACAGCGGCAGCAGACGCTTTATAATACCATGCACACGATCATGGACTACCAGCACGAGTTTTTCCTTACAGGGGACGAGACGACACTGCGGCCTATGATCCTGAAAGATATTGCTGAAAGGACAGCCCTGGATATTTCCACCGTCAGCCGCGTTGCCAACAGTAAGTTCGTCCAGACGGAATTCGGGACTTATCGCCTGAAATTCTTCTTTAGCGAATCACTCAGTACGGACAGTGGAGAAGAGGTATCCACCCGGGAGGTCAAAAAGATCCTCAGCGACCTCATCGAAGGCGAAAGCAAGAAAAAACCCCTCAGTGATGAGAAATTGACAGAATTGCTGCAGGAAAAAGGATATAATATCGCCCGTCGTACGGTAGCCAAATATCGCGAACAATTGAATATACCTGTTGCCCGTCTCCGGAAGGAGCTATAAATCGAAACCATGCGCTTTTCTGCACGCCTGATAGCTTATATCTTTCATCCGCTGTTCATCACCAGCTATGTAATGGCTTTTCTTATTTTCTTCCACCCATACGCATTCACCGGGTTCGACCCGAAGACAAAAGTGCTCCGCTTTATAAACATAGTGCTCTGCAACGCGTTCTTTCCAGCCTTTGCCGTCCTGCTGCTAAAGCTGCTGGGTTTTATCTCATCCATGCACCTCCGCACCGAGAAAGAAAGGATCATTCCCTATATCATCGCCATGATCTTCTACTGGTGGACCTGGAATGTGTATAAGCACCTGCCGGACAGCCCGCTCATTTCCATACAATTCCTGCTCGGCGCTTTTCTTGCCTTATGCGGCGGATGGTTATGTAATATATATTTCAAGATCAGCATGCATGGCATCGCCATGGGGGGCGCGATGATGTTCTTTTTTCTTTTTTCATTCACGGATAGTTATGCCTCCGGCCTTTATCTTTCCATCGCCGTACTGGCGGCCGGCCTGGTAGCCACCTCCCGGCTGGTCACGAACGATCATAAATCCTTCGATATCTATTCCGGTCTCATTGTAGGTATGCTGGGACAGTACATCGCATGGCAGTTCTAAGGCTCATAGCTGCGGCAACAGCGAAGAAGAGAGACAAAAAGAAAAGCCCAAACATAGGGTACGAACCTAGATTGAGCTTTTTCACCTTCAAACCATCTGAAGTTTGCGTCCATGCTAGCCGTTAAGTATCTTCGATCGGCTGATATATCTCTTGGTTGGATGATAAATAAAAAGACAGGATCCTTCTTTGATCAGATCGATGATCTCCTGCGACTCGTCGGCCGGTATCGCCGGACATCCATAGCTTCTTCCGCTGACCCCATTCATCTGTAAAAAATCCGGTCCCACGTACTCCGATCCATGTACTACAATATTACGCCCGCCGGCCCGGTCATTGAACCCCTTTTCCATACCCCGCATCTTCAGCGACAATCCATTCGATCCGCAATAAGTGTCCTGGGTCACATAAAAACCCAGGCTGGTCTTATGAGAAGAAGGGTTGTTGGAAAAGCTCCGTGCATATTCCATCCCCGAGTTCCGTCCATGTGCCACATAAGTATTCACCAGCACCGTCTTCTGTTCCAGGTCCAGCACATACAGGCGCTTGTTCCGGGAAGACTGACTGAGATCACAGATGGATAGAATATTCGTCTTGCTCAGCCAGTGATGCTCCAGCATATAATAATATCCCTTTAGGGCATATTCAAAGGCCTTTTTCGTCAGACCGATCTCCTGCAGGTTGATCTCCTCATACAAAGCAGCTGCCTCTTCCGCAAAAGACGCCACAGGCGTCTTGGCCGAAGGCCCATTATTATTTGTTTCCCGAAGACGGGATATATTTCTCAAATCCTGGCTTCGGGAAATCTTTGCCGCCGCTTTTGCAGCAGCTTTCGCGCTCACCACATGTTTATGACCTCCTCCAGGTCCACTGCCCCCACCGGCTTTCAGCACATTCACCGGCGCTACAAGAGCCAGCACCACACACCAACACACCGGGTTAAAAAGAATACGACGCATTTTTGTTGTTTCAAAGTTTTTTTGATCGGTTCCGTTTTCCGCCCTATCTAAACGGAGGGGAAACTAAAATATTATCTTATTCTGTATTGTACAAGAACCTTTTAGGAAAACTTTTTATTGTGCCGGCTTTTCCTTTTTTGACGGGATAAGGAAAACCCCTTACAATATGTAAGGGGTTAATTTTCAAGGCAATCTACTAATGTCTTAAAGAGTTATATTTTCACCTTTTTCCAGGCACCTTTTCTGAACATCAGGTAGCTGGAGATGATCACCGCCGCCTCTGTAATAGGGATGGCAAGGAAAACACCCAGCGGTCCCAACTTATATACGATGGCCAGAACATAGGCCAGGGGAATCTGAAAAGCCCAGAAGCAAAACAGGTTGATCAACGTAGGAGTACGGGTATCGCCCGCTCCATTAAAGGCATTGGTCAGCACCATCCCGACACCATAAATAATATAACCCAGGCTGACGACCCGCAGGCACAGCACCGCCACCTTTCTTACCGCCGGGTCCTTATTCATAAAGGACACGATCGCTTCCGAGCCAAAAAGGAACAGCAAGGTCACCAGCAGCATAAAAATGCCATTGTATCTGGCTGCAGTCCACACCGACTGTTCAGCCCTGTCCGGTCTTTGTGCGCCGAGGTTCTGACCTACAAGTGTCGCTGCCGCATTGCTCATTCCCCAGGCCGGCAGCAGGAAGAAAAGGAAGATACGCACGGCCACCTGGTAACCTGCGATAGCAGCCTCATCATTGAAATAAGCGACGATCCGCACCAGGACGATCCAGCTGGCTGACCCGATGAGGAACTGGGTCGTACCTGTCCAGGCGATCTTTGTCAGGGACTTCAGGACAGGAAAATCCAGCTTAAAGGATTGCCGCTTGATACGGACAATGCCTTTTCCTCTGAACAGATGGTACAGCTGGTAGATGACACCGATGCCCCGGCCGATGGTAGTCGCCATGGCTGCGCCCTTTAATCCGAAATAATGGATAAGCAGGGGACAAAGGATAATATTACAGCCGTTGGCTATCCATAAGGACCACATGGCCATGGATGCGTTACCCGCGCCACGGAAGATGCCATTGATAAGATACAGCAGCATGATCACTACGCTGCCGCCAAAAAGAATGCGGGTATAAGTAGAGCCGGTAGCCACCGTTTCAGGAGAAGCACCCATCACCCGCAGGATATCGGGAGCGAGAAAAAAGCCCGCCAGGCTGACGACCACCGTGACACCCAGGGCAAGGTTGATAGCCTGGGCTGCCGCATGAGCCGCCTCTTCCGGGTTCTTTTCACCCGTACGCCGCGCTACCAGGGCAGTGGCGGCCATGCTGAGACCGATGGCCATGGAATACACCAGCGTAAGCACCGACTCCGTCAGACCCACTGTTGCCACGGCTTCCTTGCCGATGCGGCCCACAAAGAAAATATCCACGACGGCAAACACCGACTCCATGCACATCTCCAGGATCATGGGAATGGATAGAAAAATGACGGCCCTCCGGATGCTGCCCGTGGTATAATCCCGGTGTTCACCCGAAAGCGCTTGTTTAATGATCGAATAGACAGAATTACTGCCGGAAGTAGTTTGATCAGAAGACATGAGATCCTGATTTAAACACAAACTCATCTATTTTTTCAACAGCGGGAAATATTTTCAAAAGAAACCGCTCTTTTGGAAAATGATTGTCTCAAATACCCCGTATCCATTGCCCGTTTTCCCCGGGCGGTAAACGATAACTTCTTAACTTGGCTCCGTCAAATATGAGCACGCCCGGGGAACACCAATATCGCTCCTTTCAGATAGTATTTAATACTTACTATAATTCACTCTGTAACTATGCCTATGGCTTCTTACAGGACGAAGACGCAAGTGAGGACATTGTACAGGAGGTATTCACCCGCATATGGGAGCGTCGCCAGGACCTCATCGGTACGGAAGAGGTCAGATATTATCTTTTTACGGCCGTCCGGAACAACTGCATCTCGCAGATGAGAAAGGATAAAAAACGGGACATTATTGACTGGGACGATGGATCAGTCTGGTATACACAGGATAAAGAAGATAGTGTGAAGGACTATAGAGCGCTGATACAAAAGGCCATCGAAGGGCTGCCTCCCAGGTGCAGGGAAGTATTCCTCCTGAGCAGGTTAAGCAATATGACCTATAAGGAAATAGCAGGAAGCCTGGACATTTCCGAAAAAACGGTGGAAAACCAAATGGGAAAGGCCTTGAAATTGATGAGGACCTTTTTAAAGGAGAGAGGGATGTACCTGGTCTGGGCGGCGCTGGCCAATATTTTTTTGTAAATACATGGGGGATAAAGCATGTTTTCACGTTTTTTAGATAAACCATCTTTCATATGGAGGATAATGAATATATCCGGCTGATAACAAAGCATCTTAGCCGGGAGACCTCCCCCGGGGAAGAGGCCAGTCTGCAGCAATGGCTGGCGGCCGCGCCGGAAAACCACCTGGAGTTTGAGGCCCTGAAAAATATCTGGCAGACCAGCGGGACGGTGGCCGGCAGCCGGACCTTCGATACGGCTGCCGCCTGGAAGAATATTGACCCTGCGCGGGCGCGGTCATCGCATATTACACGGGCACCGCATATTCGCCGCAGTCTGTGGATCAGGAGTTTGGCAGCCGCCTCCATCCTGTTGCTGCTCGGGATGGGAGGGTGGTACTACATCGCTCACCGGCATCCTCCGATGCAACACATTTTTGCATCCGGGAACAATCAGCAAATACGCTTGTCCGATGGCTCACTGGTATGGCTGAGGAAAGGAGCCGAGATGGAATACCCGGCCCTTTTTGGCGACCGGCTCAGACAGGTAGCGCTTCGGGGAGAAGCCTTCTTCCAGCCCGCGGCCGACCCTTCCCGGCCCTTTAGGATACTTACGCCTTACGCGACTATTGAAGACATCGGCACTACTTTCCTCGTAAAAGACCTCATAAAAGACAGGGATGCCGGCGGAGAGGTTATCGTTACCTCGGGAAAAGTAAAGCTGACGGGAACGTCGGCCGCCGCCCACCCCCTTATCCTTTCGCCCGGACAAAAAGCAACGATCCTCCAAAATAAATTGTCAGTTTCCCGACTGGGTACACCCAATTTTATGTCGTGGAAAACAGGGCTGCTGGAATTTCGCCAGACCCCCCTTGAACAGGTAGTGCAGGATATCAGCGACCATTATAGCACTCCGGTCTCTATCGCTCCGGATCTGAAAGACGGGATAGAAGAGATAAAAGTCACCGCCCGATTTGATCACCAGCCACTGAACCAGGTGCTGGAAGAAATACGGCTGACGACAGGGCTTCAGACCGCGCAGGAAAAAGACACCCTGTTTTTTGTCCGTCAATGAGGATCACAAAGAAATATGTAGCGGTTATTCTCTTTCTCTGCCTGGCCGCTCACCGGCTGCCGGCGCAAAAAAACAGCATACTTTACCGGCCTTTTCGCTCACATTTGCAAAAAGGCGCCATCAAAGACTTCCTGGATGAGATCAATACAGGAAGTGGTATACAGATCGAATACGCATCGGTGAGTTTCCGGGCCGATAAGATCGTCAGCCTGGATAATGACGTCCTCACACTGGGCGCCCTCCTGCAGCAGATACTGTCCGGAGAAAAAGTAAAGGCCATAGAAAAGAACGACAAGATCATCCTCATCCCATCCGGCCTTCCCCTGGCAGATGACGCATTGTTACCTCTTTATTCCCTTTTTGGTATCATCAGCGAAGACGGCAGCCACGAACCCCTGCATGACGCCATTATCTATGAACCTGCTACCCAAAAGGCAACCGTAACGAATGTACACGGATATTTCAGTTTGCTGTTGCCTGAAGGACATCATCAATTGGAGATCACTTATGCCGGATACAAACCCCGGCGCCTGGATATCAGCCTGCATTGGGATCTTCGTACCGATGTGCTCATGGCCTTGAAGGAGGATATCCCCGAGGTCATCGTTTCCGCCAGTGATGGAATAAAGAAAAATGCTACCGATAAGATACTTCCCGCTCAGTATAGCGCCTATAACAATATTTTGGGCGAAAATGACGTCCTACGCTCATTGTTTATCCTTCCCGGCGTCATCAATGCGACGGATGCCACCAATGGGCTGCTGGTACGGGGCGGGGAGCAGGACGGGAATCTCTTCCTCCTGGATGGCAACCCCGTTTTTAATCCTACTCACATGCTGGGAGCCCTCTCCATTGTCAACAAGACATCCATGCGATCCATGCAGCTGTTTAAGAACGATTTTCCTTCCCGTTACGGAGGGCGACTTTCCTCCGTCATAGATGTCAATACCAAGGACGGGAACATGGAGAAATGGGGCGGAGAAGCCAACCTGAATTTCCTGGCCGGATCTTTTACCGTGGAAGGGCCATTAAAAAAGAACAAGACTGCCGTCATGCTGTCGTTCAGGCACAGTATGTTCACCTCCCTGCTGGATCTGTTCCAAAAAGATTTCGACAATGAGTTTTATGACATCCAGTTCAAATGCACCCACTTGCTGGATAAGAACAATAAGCTGATGCTGAACCTGTATTCCGGCATCGATAACCTGAACCTCCAGGTGAGCAACAACAATCTGAACAACCGGCAGCGCTGGGGCAATCGTATCGCGTCACTTGGCTGGACCCATCTTCTCTCCTCGAATGCCTTTATCACGACTACGCTTTCTACCAGTAATTATTATAACCTGGCAGGATTTATCTACACCAACTACGATGATTCCACCGGCCAGGCGATAGCCCGGCGATCCTTCAATACTTATTCTTCCCTGGCTCATTATGCCGCCCGGACACAGGTTGAAATACGAATGACCAATGCCGTAAAGTTCAATTTCGGGGGTGAATTCGCGTACACCCGGATAAAACCTTTCGAAAGCAGGATCGATTCCAGCATCGCCATCGACCCCGGCAGCTTCCAGTCCTTTACACCCCTCCCATTCCGGGAGATCACGCTTTACTCCGAGACGGATATAGTCGTAAATAAACATTTACTGCTGAGGCCCGGCATACATTTTTCAAAATACCGGTTCAGGGACTACCAGTTTACTTCGGCTCAGCCACGTCTCTATGTCGCATACAAACTAGGCGCCGCCGGGCAGATATATGCTTCTTATAGCAGGATGACACAATATCTTCACCTCCTGACCAATCCTTCCCTGGGTATCAACAGCGACACCTGGGTGCCGAGCACCGGCCTCCTGCACCCGGAAGACAGCCGGAGCCTGGACCTGGGATATTCTTTCAAAAAAAAGGATGTTTCTTTCACAGCAGCCGGCTACTGGAAGAAAATGTATAATGTGACCAATTATACAGAAGGGAAAAGCTTTTTTATCAATACAGATTCCACATGGGAGCAGAATGTACAGACGGGCAAGGGATGGAGCTATGGGCTGGAGCTCATGGGTGAAAAGTCCGGCCGTAAGTTGAATATGCATATCGCCTATACCTTATCCTGGAGCTGGCGGCAATTCGACCAGATCAACCAGGGGAAAAAATTCCCTTTTAAATACGACCGCCGCCACAATCTCAATATCGCAGTCACCTACAAGGTGGATAAAAGTAAGGATATATCGCTGCTATGGATGATCGCTTCCGGCGACTTGTTCACCCTGCCTGAACGGATCTATCCTGACTTTGACAATGCCCAGCAGATATCCAACCCGGATGATATGCTGAAAAGTTACCGGTTCATCTACCATTTTTCAGGTATCAATGACTATCGCACCAACCCTTACCACCGCCTGGATCTTTCCGCCAGCTATCACCCGCCCCGGAAAAAACGATTTGGATTTAACTGGACGGCTGGTGTCTACAATGTATACGGCTCACCCGGACAATACAGTTATGGCCTGGAAGGTTCCCTGCATAACAAATCCATCGTCATCGTCATGAAGAACCAGTTGTTCAATATAACGCCTTACCTGTCATCTACTGTCGATTTTTGATGCGAAGCTCCTTACCATATCACCCCATTCTGACAGGCTTGCTGCTGGGACTCCTGCTGATGCAGGCTGCCTGCCGGAAAGACCCTTACCAGGATCAGCCGGCGAACAACGAGCTGGTGATCCTGGCGGAGATCGTAGCGGGAGATTCCGTAAAGATCCCCGTCAGTAAGAGTATACAGGTAGGTAATGGCGGGATCATCAGCTTTGAAAAAGTGAATTCAGCCAGTGTAAAGCTCGCCCGGCAGGACGGGAAATCCTGGACCCTGAGACTGAACACCTCCCCGGATTATGCCGGTAATCCCGCCTCGATCTATACCACCCCTCAGCGACCCCGCCCCAATATGACCTATACATTACAGGTACAGGATCCATTGTCCGGCACTGTCACCTCCCAAACTACTATACCTCCTCTTGTACACGTGAAGAATATCGACACGATCCCTGAGATCCGCAATGGTGATCCGATGCTCCGGCTCCGGTTCACGCTCGTCGACTCGCCCGGCGCGAAACATTATTTTATATTCGAAGCATTGAAGGAATCCCTGAAGATAACCCATTATTTTTACTGGCAGGGCGCCCGGTACGAGTATGATACAAAGGATGGAAAGCAATTGTACGATCAGGTAAAGGGTAATCCCATGGTAAAATTGTTCCGTGACACTACCTCCTGCAATACCTTCAAAAGACTAAATGTCTTTACCGATGACGCCAATGTGAACAATGCGCAGGTAAGCAGTCTGGACAGCCCGTTCCGGCGGATATTCCTGTCGGGAGATATTTTCAACGGCACCTATACCACTTCCGTCCTGGTAGACCGCAGGTATTTTAAAGCAGATGATCCACATGATGCAGGAAGGGTCCTGCTTCAGGTAAAATCCGTAAGCCCCGAATTATATAACTATTTATTCTGGTACGAAAAATACAAGTCGGACATCGGCTCCGTCCCTCCCGGACAGCTATATTCGCCCCCCGGTAATATCCAGCATGGCCTGGGCATCTTTGGCAGCAGCACCCGCCGGCAATGGGTCTACTACTTTGACGAGCTTTAACAATCCCTTATAAAAAAGTTTCCAAACACTCGTAGGGGTATAAGCGCAGTCAGGCGTTTTCCACTTGAAACACGCCGTATGCTAACCGCACCGACCGCCCGTTTAATACCGTGCCCTGACCTTACTAATCCCGGTTGCCGGCCCGAAGACCCTCTGTCCGACAAGGGTCCGGCCTCCGGTGATCCCAATGTAAAGGTCAGCGCCGTTATTATAACCTACAATGAGAGCAGGAACATCAGACGCACGCTTTCAAAGCTGCATTGGTGCGATGAGATCGTCATCGTAGACAGCTTTAGCACCGATGATACGCTCGAGATCTGCCGCGAATTCGGCTGCAAGATCTTTTTTAAAACCTTCGAAGGGTATGGAGCGCAAAAAAAATTCGCCGTCTCCAGGGCCAGCAATGATTGGGTCCTCTGCATCGACGCCGATGAAGTGCTTTCCGAAGATCTCTGTAGGGAAATACAGGCGACTATGACGAAAAACCCTTCCTGTACAGGATACCAGTTTCCTATGAACCTGGTATTCCTGGGGCGGGAGTTCCGGTATGGAAAAGAAAGCCAGCGGTATTTTCTCCGTCTTTTTAACAGACAGGCAGGAAATTATAACCAGGCGCTGGTCCATGAAAAGCTGGAGCTGAAAGGACAGACAGGCAAGCTGCATGAAAAGATACTGCATTACAGCTA
>Ga0105239_10009536_pt1 | contig 10924 bp, 10 predicted proteins | sample KBSC44metaG_FD_92761 | JGI IMG/M metagenome (GOLD analysis project Ga0105239, IMG submission 92761) | Corn rhizosphere microbial communities from Kellogg Biological Station, Michigan, USA - KBS C4-4 metaG | ecosystem: Host-associated > Plants > Roots > Rhizosphere > Soil | place: Michigan, USA...
CGAACTCGCCGGAAGTGAAAAGATCGGTGACCGCGAGTGCTACAAAATCCAGGTGACGCTCGCCGACGGCTTCCGGAAATACGTATTCGTCGATCGCGAGACTTTCCTGCTGACCGCGGACCGGAAATCGGCCCCCATCCATGCTTTCGGCCGCCCGGTGACCAGCGAAACACGGTTCAGCGATTACCAACCGGTCAATGGAGTCTTGATGTCGCGCCGCGAGCTTGAGGTCGAAATAGCAACCGGGCGCGTATTGGCTGAAAGCCGCCGTGTAACCATCGAAGCCAACACGCTTCATGATCCATCCATATTCAGCCCCGCGGCGCGGCCTCGCACACCTCTGCAAGAGTGTTTGGAGCAGCTCTACAATGAGCGCACGGACACGGTCAGCGTGATGTATACCTACCGGCTGTTTAAATCCACTCACCCCGAGATTGATACTCGCGAGGGCATCGAATTCGTGGGCTACCAGATGGCCAAGATGAGCGATTACGCGGCGTCCATCGAGCTATTGAAGGCTAACGCAGCCGAATATCCGAACTCGGCAAGTTCCCAGTTTGGCTTGGGCCGCGCGTACACGGCATCCGGTAATACAGCATTGGCGAAACGCGCTTTCGAGAGGGCGCTGCAGATAGATCCAACGTTCAAAAAGGCCACCGATGGGCTCAATGCGCTTCGCTAGATTCAACCCAGGAATTGAGTGTGACTACAGCTTAAATGCCACCACCGCCAAGGGCGGTATGGTGACGTTCAGGCTGGCGGGGCGCCCATGAAACCCGATTTCATCCGCCCAAACGGCCCCGGCATTGCCCAGGTTCGCGCCGCCGAACAGTTCCGAGTCGGTGTTGAACAGCTCGCGATACAGGCCGGCTTTCGGAACGCCAATGCGGTAGCCTTCCCGCGGCACCGGCGTGAAATTGCACGCGAACACTATGAAATCCTCGCGGTTGCGCGCAAAACGAATGAATGTAATAATCGACGACTCGGAGTCCTGCAAATCGATCCACTCGAAGCCGCGATAAGAGTCGTCCACTTCAAACAGCGCGGCCTCCCGGCGGTATAACCAGTTCAATTCCTTCACCATGGTCTGAAGCTTGTAATGGAAGGGATATTGCAGCAGCCGCCATTCGAGCTGCGCATCGTGATTCCATTCAGAGGTCTGCCCCAGCTCCGTCCCCATGAACAATAGCTTCTTGCCGGGATGCGCGAACATGTACGCCAGAAACGCGCGAGCATTGGCGAAGCGCTGCCACTCGTCGCCCGGCATCTTATAAATCAGCGATCGTTTCCCGTACACCACTTCGTCGTGCGACACCGGCAGCACAAAGTTTTCCGTAAAGGCGTACAGCATGCTGAAGGTGATCAATTGCTGGTGATACTTACGGAACACCGAATCCTTCTCGAAGTACTGGAACATATCGTGCATCCAGCCCATGTTCCATTTCATGGTGAAGCCCAGCCCGCCCGTGTAGACTGGACGCGATACGCCCGGCCAGGCGGTGGATTCCTCGGCGATACTGATCGCGCCCGGCTCCTGATGCACAAGTTCGTTGAAGCGTTTCAGGAAGTCGATCGCTTCCAGGTTCTCGCGGCCGCCAAAGCGGTTCGGAATCCATTCGCCCTGTTCGCGCGCGTAATCCAGATACAGCATGGACGCCACCGCATCCACCCGTAGTCCGTCAATATGGAACTCACGCAGCCAATACAGCGCATTCGAGAGCAGGAAATTGCGCACCTCGTTGCGGCCGTAATTGAAAATCAGTGTTCCCCATTCGCGATGCTCGCCCTGGCGCGGATCTTCGTGCTCATAGAGCGCAGTGCCATCGAAGCGCCACAGTCCGTGCGCGTCGCGCGGGAAGTGCCCCGGCACCCAATCCAGAATCACGCCCAGGCCAGCCTCGTGGCAGCAGTCGACGAAATAACGGAAATCGTCCGGCGTGCCGAATCGCGAAGTGGGCGCGTAGTAGCCTGTGACCTGATAACCCCAGGACCCGGAGAACGGATGTTCCATCACCGGCATCAGTTCCAGGTGCGTATATCCTAAGTCTCGAACGTAAGTAACCAGCCGCTCCGCGAGCTCGCGATAGCTCAGCGACTCGTGCGACGGGTTGCGCATCCACGATTCCAGATGCACTTCGTAAATTGACACCGGTTCGTGCTGCAGATTGCGATGTCCCCGCTCCTCCATCCAGGACTGATCCGCCCAGGCGTGGTTATTGAGCCCCCACACAATGGAAGCAGTGCGCGGCGGCGCCTCGGCAAAGAAAGCATAGGGATCGGACTTCTCCTGTACTTCACCCGAGCGCGCGCGCACCGAATATTTGTAATGTGTGCCCGCGGCCAGCACCGGGATAAAAAGCTCCCACACGCCGGCATCGCGCCGCTGCATGGGATGATTGGCGCGGTTCCACTGATTGAAGTCGCCGATGACGCTGACATCATCGGCATTCGGCGCCCACAGTGCGAAACGGACGCCGCGAGTGTCTCCTTCGCGCACCAGATGCGCGCCCAACATGCGATAACTCTCGTGATGTGTTCCCTCGGCGTGCAGATGCAAATCGAAGGATGTCACGGAGGTAGCGACGGGGGCTGCTTGCACATCGCTATTATGGCACTGGATGCCGCCGCTAGCAGAACTGCACCTGCACCTCGACGGATCGGTCGCGCCGGAAACGCTGCTTGAAATCGATCCCTCGCTTACGCGCGAAGAAATTATGGCCAACACGGCATATGCCGACTTCGCCGGATTTCTGAAGAGTTTCGTTTGGGTAAACAAACGACTGCGCACTCCCACCGATTACGCTCGGGTAGCCCGCCGCTTGTTCGACCGCCTGGAGAGCGAAGGCGTCACTTACGCGGAAGTGATCCTCTCGGTGGGAGTCGTGCTTTGGAAGGAACAGAGTCTCCCGGCGATTTATGACGCGTTGGTCCGGGAAGCCGCGCGCAGCGGGATCACGATCCGCTGGATCTTCGACGCCATCCGCCAGTTCGGCCCGGAAACCGCCAAACCAGTCTTCGATCTGGCCGCCGAGCGGGTAGGCGCGGGAGTGGTCGCTGTAGGCTTGGGCGGCGATGAAGAGCGCGGGCCCGCCCGCTTATTCGCCGATCTTTACCGCGAGGCGCGGGATCGAGGCTTGCGACTCACCTGTCATGCCGGCGAGATGGCGGGTCCAGGGAGCGTTTGGGAAGCGCTCGAAATCGGCTCGGAACGCATCGGCCACGGGATTCGCGCCATCGAAGATCCGGCGCTGGTAGCGCATCTCGCCGCAAAATCCATTCCACTGGAAGTTTGTATCACCAGCAATCTGCGAACGGGGGCCGTGGCATCTCTGGCGGAACATCCAGTCAGGCGACTCTACGACGCCGGCGTTCCCATCATTCTTAATTCCGACGATCCCGAACTTTTTGGCTGCACGCTCACCAGCGAGTACGAATTAGCCGGGCGGGAGTTCGGGTTCACCCAAACCCAGCTCGCCGGACTAGCGCGGAACGCCTTTCGGTATGCTTTCGAGGAGAGCGTCGCGGTCGGCGGGTGACATCCCCGGATTCTTACGAATGTCTTCGCGAACAGCCAGCTTGCGGCGATAACGCCCAAAATATTCATCGATATCCCCGCCATACTGGAAGCTGTACATGATATCGGGAAAGGCACGTGTATGTGGCAATCCCAGCGCATGTCCCGATTCGTGCAGGCAAGTCAGGTAGACGATAGCGTCTCGCAGCAAACGGTCCTTGCCAGGTGGGTCGGCGATCAATATGTGCAACTCAGCGCCGCGCTGGCCATGGACCTCAATGGGCACCGCCTCGCCATACAATCCGCTGTTCTTATCGGCCCATACAACCCGCAGCAAGGCGTTGGACCGGTCCTTCGTTTCTAGGAAATGCAGCTTTCCGCCGGAGGCTTTTTCCCACGCCTCTAACGCCCAGCGTGCCAGATCGGCATCGCCAGCATCGCAGGCGCCGATCATCACGCTGCACGGCTCGATCCAGAAAGTGGTGTCGGCCGCGCGCGCCCGCGCAGCCGTCCCCAGCGACAACCCGGCCAGCACGCTAACGCTTCGAAGAAAGCTTTTCATCCGCCAAAGCCTTGAGCGCGGCTTCCAGCTCAGCCACACGTTTAGAAAGTTCGTCGATAGCGCGGCCTTCCGGGTCTGGAAGGTCGCCGTGCGCCAGGGGTTCAAATTCCTCATCGTCACCGACAACACGACCCGGTATGCCCACCACGGTCGAGTGGTCCGGTACCGACCGCACCACCACGCTCCCGGCGCCAATCTTGACGTGGTCGCCAATGCGGATATTGCCCAAGATAGTCGCGCCTGTTCCAATCACTACCCCATCGCCAATCGTCGGATGGCGCTTACCAGTATCCTTGCCAGTGCCGCCCAGCGTCACGCCCTGGTAGATCAGCACGTCGTCGCCGATTTCGGAGGTCTCGCCGATCACCACTCCCATACCGTGGTCGATAAAGAAGCGCCGTCCGATGCACGCGCCCGGGTGGATCTCAATGCCGGTCAGGCTCCGCGAGAACTGCGAAATCACGCGCGCCACCGTGAACCAGCCGGATCCGTACAGGTGATGCGCCACCCGATGCATCAGAACGGCATGGAATCCCGGATAGCACAGCACGATTTCGAGCACGCTCCGCGCCGCCGGATCGCGCCGGAAAACGGTGTCGAACTGCTCGCGGATGTGTCCGGACATTCTAGACTATTATCACGGTTCGGCGGCGTCGTGTACCAGACAACGTGTAACATTAGATACTGTGAGATTTGCCGCCGTCGCAATTAATTTGGCAGCCTGTGCTTGGGTCCTGACGGGCTGTTCCGCGCCCTCCCCCGACGCCTCGCAAAAGAAGCAGGTCAGCGCCCCCCAAGCCACCGATACCGTCATCACCAACCCACATCCCCTGGCCAAGTATCTGGAATTGTCCGGCTACCGCATTACGGAGACGGCTCCCGGCAAGCTCAGCATTCAGTTCGCGGTGGTCAATCATTCGGAAGCGGATATCGGCGACCTCACTTTGAAGATCAAACTCATCACCACCGCCGCCAAGCCCGACGAGCCGCCTATCACCGAATTTGAGGCCAAGGTTCCAGGCCTTGGCCCGCAGGAACTGAAAGATGTCACCGCCACTGCCGCCACCAAGCTGCGCATTTATGAGTTGCCGGATTGGCAGTTTATTCGTGCGGCTGTGGAAATCACTTCTCCTGCACCTTAGTGTTCTTGAGTAAGATGACGGAACGCCTCTACTATCAGGACTGCTACCTCCGGGAGTTTCAAGCCCGCGTGGTCGAAACAAGCGCTGACGGCCGGCGCATATATCTTGATCGCACTGCCTTCTATCCCACTTCCGGCGGCCAGCCTTTCGACACCGGCACGCTCGGGGGCGTGAACGTCATCGAGGTGATCGAGGAGGAAGGGCGGGTGGCCCATGTCCTGGACGCACCCGTTGCAGCCGGCGAAATCACCGCCCAAATCGACTGGCCCCGCCGCTTTGACCATATGCAGCAGCATAGCGGGCAGCACTTGTTGTCGGCGGTGCTCGAAGAGTTGTTCCACGTCCCAACACTGAGCTTTCACCTGGGAGCGGAAGTGTGCACTATCGATGTAGCCGCACCGGCGCTTTCCACTGTCCGGATGGACCAAGCTGAGGACCGCTGCGCCGAAATCGTCGGTGACGCCCGGCCTCTGGGGATCACCTTCGAGGATGCTGCCGCCGACCTCGGCTTGCGCAAGGAATCGCAACGGACCGGCACCCTGCGCGTGGTGGCGATCCAGGGCATCGACCGCAGCGCATGCGGCGGAACCCATGTGCGTAATACCGCTGAGATTGGCCCGGTGCAGATCCGCAAGACCGAGAAGATCCGCGGCAGCACGCGCCTGGAGTTCGTTTGCGGACTGCGGGCACTGCATCAAGCCCGCGCGGACTTCCGAACCCTGCAGGAGCTCTCGCGCCAGCTGTCAGCTCCCGCCCGCGAAATGCCGGGTCTGGTGTCAGCCCAGCTCGAACGAATGAAGGCGCTCGACAAAGTCAACCAGCGACTGGCATCCGAATTAGCGCGGCACCAAGGCCGGGAACAATGGACCGCGACCGTTCCCGACGCCCAGGGCCTCCGCCGCGCCGTAGAACAGGTCGAGAGAGGGGCCATCGACGATGCCTTACGGATCCGCGCCCAAGCCTTTGTAGCGCAGGGCCGCGCGGTCTTCCTGGCGGTGTCGAAAAATCCGCCGTCAGTTCTGCTGGCTGCCTCAGCCGATTCCGGAATCAACGCAGGAGAACGAGTGAAGTCCGCCCTCAGCGGAGCCGGCGGCCGAGGCGGCGGCAATCCGGCGCTGGCCCAGGGCAGCCTGCCCGCCACCGCGGACCTGGATGCCATTGCGGCGTCCTTAATTTGAATCAAGAGGCGTATTCTGACCCAAACTGCGGCTTAAACCCCTGCACTAAGGTCTTTCCCCGATCTCCTTGACTCCATTTAACCTGACTTCCTTGAAAGACCAACGTTCTACCCCCAAGATGGTACTGCGAACTACTGGGATCTAATTATTTTCGGTGGCTCGTGTCTGCATGAAAACTTCGCGGCAGACGATCTTATTTCAGTAGGAGCAAGTGCGCTATGACAGTTTCCCAAACCAGCCGACGACACGGACAGCGCGGAATGGTGCTCATGACCATGGCCGTCACCGCCATTGCGATGATCGGCGCCATGGGTCTGGCAATCGATCTGGGACACATCTTCATTGTGAAGAATGAGACCCAGGCCTATGTAGATGCGGCAGCGCTCGCGGCGGCTCTGCAACTGGATGGGACCGCGGCGGGCATCACCAGAGCCAATAACGCAGCTACCAATATGTCAGCCGCCTGGAATTTCAGCTCCACGGTATTAACCAGCCCTACAGTGGAATTTTCATCGGCAGCGACCGGAGCATCGTGGTTTTCGGCGGCGAATGTGACCTCGCCTTCAACCATGACTTACACGCGCGTGACCAAGACGGTTGCTCCCAAGATTTACTTCGTGCCGGTAGTTATGACCAACAAGATCTACTCCGCCAACGTGCAGTCGCGGGCGATCGCCGGTCAAGTCGTTCTGGCGTCCAATACATCCATCGCCCAGGGATTAGGCCCTTTCACAGGCATAGCGGCGTGCGCCCATGGATCCACCATGGTTCAGTGCGAGGCCACCGCGAGCAATAATTTCGGATTAACGGTGGGCGCGGAGTACGACATTCAATGGCCGCAGTACAACAAGAACCGCCAGGGCTGCAACAACGGCAACCCTGCCCATGGTAGTGAAAACAGTTGCTTCGTTCGCCCCCCGTGTGCGGGTGACCTGGCATTGATGGGTACGGGTGCGGACCCCATGCAGGAAGTGGTGCAACAATGGGGCGCCAGCACCAACGGATACTGGGGAACGCAGTCCACCTCGCAGATCAACAAATACATCCTGGATCAGCAGCAGTTAGCGGCGGTGGCGATCGGCACGGATATCACACAAGATCTTTCCGCTGGAAACAAGCAGGGCACTTCCAAAATTTTAGATGACCGCGTGAACCAGGATACGGTCAACTTCGATAAAGCCGGAATAAACGCGGCATCTTCTCAGAAATTGGCGGACTACCTAGATAGCGCCTCTCAGAACCCGGTCCATAACGGGCGGCGCTTGATGCCGGTACCGATCGTCTATCCCGACGTGAATGAGAACATGAGCCCGGTGGTGGGCTATGGACTGTACTTGCTGGAGTCCAATCAAACCAGCGCTGGTGGTACCAGCACGTTTTACAAGGACGGCAACGGAAACGATCCCTACTGCGCGATCTACGCCGGACCGTGGAATATGGGATCCACTAACGGTGGAGTTAGCAGTTCCGGCGGCGCCACCCGAGTGAGGCTGGTACAGTGAGCCGTTCTACTCCAAGAAGATTCGGCAGCCGGGCGGGCAGCGTAATGGTGGAATTCGCGCTCGGCTCAATGCTCCTGGTGACGGTGTTCACCGGAACTTTCCAGTACGGGTTTATCTTTTATCAGTACAACGCGCTGTTTAACGCCGTCAATAACGGAGCTCATTTCGGGGCGCTCCAGGTTTATGACACAAATACGACCGCCCCTAGTAACGCATTTAAGAATGCGGTGAAGAATATGGTGGTCTATGGCGATCCCACCGGGGCCAACACCACGCCGGTGGTGAAAGGCCTGGGAACCGGGAATGTGACCATTACGATCGGCTCTATCGGTAGTGCCGGTACATTTACGCCGACTTCTGTGACGGTTGCAATCACGGGCTACACCATCAATGGAGTGACTGGAACGTACACGCTGACTGGAAAGCCCGCGGTAACCTACCCATTCCAGGGAATGTATTGCCCAGATAGCGGCGTGTGTTAGAAAGGGAGCCGAACCATGTCACCAGTTTCCCGTAAACGGCGAGGCACTCGCGGCAGCACCATTGTCGAGCTGTCGTTCATCTTTTTGGTATTCCTGTGCCTGCTGATGGGTGCCTTTGATTTCGGCCAGTTCTTGTTTATACACCAAGCCTTGGTGGAGCGAGCCCGCTTCGCCGCGCGCTGGGGTATGACCACCACTAGCGCCACCACGACTCAGATCCAGAACATGATGGTCTACGGTCAGAGTTCGGCGGGTTCGAATGGCTACTTTGGCCTGACACCTTCCATGGTGACCGTAACCTCGTCAAATCCCAATACCTATAATTGGCGCATTTCAATCTTGGTTTCGAATTACCCGTACAAGATGCTGTCGCCTTACTTAGCTGGTACCTACACCGGGCCGAACATCAAGATCAGTGTTCCGCTGGGTCTGTACGACTGACAAAACCTGACCCTTCTTGTCGCGGCTCAGCCCAGCCGAACACAGCCTTGCTGGCGTCCTAACTTTCACACCCAAAGAACATAGGTAGGCGGTCGCCCGCTTTCCCTGTTACACCACCGTACGTACGGGTCCGTATACGGCGGTTCGGCGGGTTGAGCTATCGGCCGCCAGTCAATCTCGGAATCCCGAGCGTGTCGAAGTAAGCATTGGGCAGCGCAAAGGCGAGTGCCGGGCTGTTCGCCAGCCTCCACGGACCGTGAGCGCTGCCCGCCGTTTTCGCGGCCAGATCTTTGCCCACTCCCCGTTTCCGCAATTCCGCGAACCGCACCGGACCCCGCTTCCACTGTTTCCAAATCACAGACCGTAGCCTGCGTCTGGTCCACTCCTCAAGACCTTGCAACACCGATGGCGTCTGGCTTTGGCCGAAATAGCCAAGCCACCCGCGAAGATACTGGCCCAACTCCTCGGCCATGGTCTCCACGTTCACACCTCGCGTCCGTCGCGTTAGTTCCCGAACCCTTTCCTGAAACCGATCCACCGCTTTCGGCGCTATCCGCCGCCGCGGCTCCCTATCCCAGGTGAAACTGAAGCCCAGAAACTTTCGCTCCCATGGCCGTGCCACCGCACTCTTCTGCTGGTTCACCTTGAGCTTGAGCTTCGTCGTGATGAACTTCGCAATGCTTGCCATCACTCGCTCCCCTGCCCGCCGGCTGCGAACGTAAATGTTGCTATCGTCCGCGTACCGCGCGAACCGAAGACCTCTCCGCTCCAACTCTCGGTCGAACTCGTCGAGCACGATATTACTGAGCAAAGGCGATAGGGGGCCGCCTTGCGGCGTCCCCTCATCGACCGGACTCACCAACCCGCTTTCCATCACTCCGGCTCGCAGAAATGTGCGGATCAGCTTCAGCATCCGCTGGTCGCTCACCCGCTCTGCGATCTTTGCCATCAGTTTGTCGTGGTTTACCCGGTCGAAGAATTTCTCCAGATCCAGATCCACCACCCAGCGGTAGCCCGCAGCGATATATTGCTGCGCCTGCTCCACTGCCTGATGCGCCGAACGCCCAGGCCGAAACCCGTAGCTATGATTGGAAAACGTCCGATCCCACTTGCCTTGCAGTACCTGCATCACCGCCTGCTGGATGAATCGATCCAACACCGTCGGGATGCCAAGCTTTCGCACCCCTCCGTCCGGCTTCGGGATTTCCACCCGTTTCACCGGTTGCGGCTTATAGGTCCCGTTCAACAACTGTTCCCGGATGGCTGGCCAATGTTGTTTCAGGTAATCTGGCAACTGCTGGACGGTCATTCCATCCATGCCAGCGCTTCCCTTGTTGGCCTTGACTCGCTTCAATGCCTGCTTGCAGTTTTCCCGCCCGCAGACTTCCTCCATCAACTGTTCGGTCATGGCCGGGCTTTCGATCCCGCGCTTTCCCGCAGACGTTTCGATCCCTTCTTGAAGGCCCTTCGGGGCTTCACCCCTGTCCTCCTCCAGGAAGGCCAACACTAGCTGGTTCTTCTGCCGCTTGTCGTCCATGAGTCGCGCTGTTTACTCACCGCTCCCATTACCCTCCTTGCGGAGGACCGTTTGGGCCTTCGCCCGTTGCCGGTCTACTACGCCCGCTGCTGACTTCTGCCGCCCGGTCAGGACCGATCATTCGGCCCTCAGTCCGGATTCCCGGACAAACGGCAGATCTCCCGAGGTAAGCTCGACTGCTTTCCGTACGCAACCGCCGAATTTACAACCAGTGCCTTTGATGGATACGGACTTCACGGTCACTTGCCCGCTCGTCCGGCACCGTATGCCTCAGATCCGGTTCTTGTACATCGGCTCGTACGTTTGCTCCACGCTTCTTTCAGACCCTCCGTCACCGGAACGCCCTTGCGCTTCGCTTCTACTTCACCTCCATCAGGTTGTAGAGGGGACTTACACCCCCGAGCTGTCGAACATGCTCGGCACACAAGAAATGGGCGGCGTAGCATAAGCTACGCCGCCCATGGACACGAACTTAGTCTGCTAGAAGGTCAGTTTCAAGCCGAGCCTTAGCGTACGTTGATCGATGCCATCGCGCCCGGTGTTCGCGATTTCCGTGACATTCATGA
>Ga0105239_10009538_pt1 | contig 10923 bp, 9 predicted proteins | sample KBSC44metaG_FD_92761 | JGI IMG/M metagenome (GOLD analysis project Ga0105239, IMG submission 92761) | Corn rhizosphere microbial communities from Kellogg Biological Station, Michigan, USA - KBS C4-4 metaG | ecosystem: Host-associated > Plants > Roots > Rhizosphere > Soil | place: Michigan, USA...
CGCACATCGAGGCCACCCGCTATCCGTCAGGATCGGACGCAATGGGCCTGCTTTCCACCGTTCTCGCCGAAGGTGGCTCCGGCTTGGGCCGCATCTTGAGATGGGTCGGAGCCGCCGCGGTCGCCCTGCTCCGCCGCCCGTTCCATACCATCCGTTGCCTGCATCCCTTCGGTTGGGCTCGCGAGTGCATCATTCTGCTCTGCATGCAGTCGCTCGAAGGGCATATCGATATGCGCCTCGGGCGCCCCTGGTTCTGGCCCTTCCGGAGGATGCTGATGAGTTACGGCAAGCGAGTGCCGACCTACATCCCGCACGCCAACGAGTTCGCGCGCAAGGTGGCAGCCGTCGCAGGGGGCACGCCCATGAGCATGGTAACGGAGATTCTCTTCGACGTACCCGGCACCGCCCACCTTCTGGGAGGCTGTCCAATCGCGGCGTCTCCAGAGGAAGGCGTCGTCGATCACCAACACCGAGTCTTTGGTTATCGCAATCTGTACATCTGCGACGGGTCGGTGATGGCTGCAAATTTGGGAGTAAATCCCAGCCTGACGATCTGTGCCCTTACCGAACGGGCGATGAGCTTTATCCCGCCCGCCCGCTAACTTGCGCGCGCGGCTCCGTAGCTTCGGTAGGTTACCGAACAACCGCGAGGGAGCGGACTTCACCACCGACTGCCTGGGGTCAGGGCTTTCGGATCACGTCGCCGTTCTTCATGACGAACCTGACTTTGCGAAGCTCGCCAATGTCCACAAGTGGGTCGCCATCAACGGCGATGATATCGGCGAATTTACCGCCTTCGAGTGAACCGATGCGGGCCTCCATGCCGAGCAGGCCAGCGGCGTTTGTGGTGGCGGTGCGGATCACCTCGAGAGGCTGCATTCCGCCATGCCAATAAGATTCCAGAACGGTGAGGCTGGCGGACCCGCGGCCCCAAGTGGGATTGTCGTAGTACATATCGGAGCCCGCAGCGATGCGCACACCAGCCTTGAGGGCGCGATCGATCCGTGCCTGACCGGATGCAATGCGCTGCTTCTTGAAAGCCACGATCTGTTCTGGGGCCATTTTTGGCCCGGTCTTGAGATAGTCGTCCATCTGTTCGATGTCTGGATCGGTAGGCACCAGGAAGATCTTCTTCTCGGCCATGGTCTTTAACGCATCGTCGGGGATACTGTAAGCATGTTCTATGGAGTCTACGCCTGCATCGGCGGCAACACGCGTGGCTAGATCGCCGATTGCGTGCGCCGCCACCTTCTTTCCTACCCGATGAGCCTCGTCCACAATGGCCCGCATCTCGTCGAGCGAAACCACGCGGGGACCGGTGTTGACGATGACCTTAATGCAATCCGCCCCATCGTAGAAAGCCTGACGCACGGCCCGGCGGGCCTCGTCGACGCCGGCTATGACCACGTACTCTTCTTCAATCAGCTTTTGGGCCTCTGGGTTAAGCCCGCCAAATTGGCCGCCGGCCGCAGCCAGAGCGCGCGTCGAAGCAACGATGCGGGGGCCGACCACCCAGCCCGAGTTGATGGCGTCGCGCAGTGCCACGTCGCCGTTATGTCCGGAATTGCCCAGGTCGCGCACGGTCGTGATGCCGGCTTCCAGATCCTCGCGCCCCATCTTCGCTCCCAGGAGCGCACGCTTGGCTGTGCTCATTTGAGCGACGGTGAGCAGCATGTTAGGGTCGTCTCCGCCGAGAAACACGCTGTAGTTCTCCAGGAGATGGGTATGGCAGTCAATCAGGCCGGGTAGTAGCGTAGCCGAGCCCAAGTCGATAACGTCGGCGCCGTCGGGAATTTTCCCGCCGCTCTCAACGCTCTGGATACGGTCGCCCCGAATCACGATTACCGGATTCCGCACATACTGACCGGTCTTTACGTCGAGCAGGCGAGCTGCGTGGATGGCTTTCAGCTTAGGCGACGACGGCTGCGCCCAGGCGATACATAGCAGGAGAGGCGACAAGCAAAGAAATCGTGTCATCGAAGTGTACCCAGCTTAGTGTATGCGGATTTCGTACAGAAAGATGGTGCAAGAGAAGGTGAAGCTATCGAGGGACGAATTGTTCCTTAAGGTGAGAAATCCGCTCCCTCGCGGTCGCGGCTCGGTAACATTCGGAATTTACCGAGCCGCGCGCGGCCAGTAAGCGGCGGTGGTTGTAGCTCCGAAGGCTCGCCTGGATCCAGTCGAACTTACCGCTCAATATTTCGCCCAAAGTTGAAACACGGACCTGTGGCGAACCGTACGGTAAACCGGCCGTCCTTTAACAGGTCGTCGAATAGGTGGTCGTACACCAGATCCGCCTGCGTCCGCCAGCCGAAATGCTTCGATAACAGAATATCGAAGCCGCCGCCGAACCCCACGAACATTACGTTGTTCGTCTTCTTCCCATCCGGAGCTAGTTGCGCCACAATCGCTGACGCGATCGCGTCGGTAGGCTTGGGCGTTGCCACCTCATGAATGATCCCCGCGAAGACGGGGCGGAAAAAGATCGTTGCGTGCTCCAGCCGCCGGTAAGCCAGTTGCGGACCTGCCGCAAAGGTCTGCGTCACCGATGTAGCCGGCACAGTCAACGAGTACCCCGCAGGCAGTCGCCCGGCTGCGGATAGTGCAGTAAGTTGCGCTCCCAACGACTGCTGCAAAGACGGTAACAACAGGTCGGGCGTGATCTTCAGGTCGCCGGTGGCATGGCTGTAGTCGATTCCGAGAGACAACCATCGCCGCACTCTCACTCCACCCTGAAAGGCGAATCCATTCTCAAATAGATTCACATGTGGGCTGTTTAGAAACGCATATCCCCCGTACAGATCGTAACGGGAAACGTAGCTTTGCTGTGCGGAAAGCGGAACTGCCGGCAGCAGGACCGCAAGAAAAAATAAATGCTTGAACAAGCCGACTTTCGACATGGAACAGACCTCCTCCATCTCGCCAATTGGGGGCGGCTCTCTCCACGACGGCGATGCCTGACCGAATCTTCGGCCCGAGACGACGTGGTCGCGGCGGATGGCCGCGGACTGTTTACTGGACTAGACTATCATCGAATCGGTAATATCGTACCCGAAATTGTTCTATTCGTCACGAAGTAAATGTGAATCTTCGACCCATATCCATCAGCTTCAGAACTTTGTGAAGATTCACGTTCACACCTCGAAAATGAACCTTCGCTGACGCCGTATCCGCCCGGTCCGCCAGTTCCGCGATGGCTTCCGCTCCTCGCGTATCGATGCGATCGACTGCCGAAAAGTCCAGCCAGACTTCTCCTTCCAACCGGACGTCCTGCAGCGTGGCGACCAGCCGCTCCGGATGCACCCCGATCATACAAATGCCTCCTGCGTCACACCTTTGCCGACGCCCCGCCCCCGGTAAGCACATCGGAGCAACTCCGTCAGTTCGCTCACCAGCGGCATACGCGGATTGGACAGCCATGAAGGGTCGTCAAACGCGATCGTCGCCAGTTCCGGCAACGCCCGCTCGAATTCGTCCTCTCCAATTCCCAACTCCGCGATCGACCGCGGGATTTGCAGCCGGTCCAGCAAATCCTCCGTCGCCGTCACCAGCCGTTCCACCTTTTCCGCAATCGAGTCGCCGCCCAGCCCTAGTAGCTCCGCCATCAGCGCGTACTTCTTGTCCGCCACATACGCCCGTTGATTCGGCGATGGCATGAACTTCGTCGGCACCGAAGCGTTGAACCGCAGCACATGCGGCAGCATCAGCGCATTCGCCCGCCCATGCGAGATCCCGAATCGCGCCCCGAAAGCGTGCGCCAGAGCGTGATTCACTCCCACCGACGCATTCGCGAAGGCCAATCCCGCGATCGCGGCGGCATTGTGCATCATGCTGCGCGCCTCTTCATCCTGTGGCTGTTCAAACGCCGTCGGCAAGTACCGAAACACCATCCGGATCGCCTGCATGGCATTCGAATCCGTAAACGGCGACCCGTGAATCGAGACCCCCGCCTCCAACGCGTGCGTCAGGCAATCGATCCCGGTATCCGCCGTCAAGCGCTTCGGCATCGACATCACAAATTGCGGATCCACGATCGCCACATCCGGCGTCAGCGAGTAGTCGACCAGCGTTACCTTGCGCCCCCGTTCCCGATCGATCAGCACCGCGAACGGCGTCACCTCGCTGCCCGTCCCACTGGTCGTCGAGACCGCAATCAGCCGCACCAGTTGGCCGTTCGCCACCGGATATCGCATCACTCGTTTGCGAACGTCGAGGAACGGCGCCGCCAGTTCCATCAGGTCCGCGTCCGGAGACCCGTACTTCAGCTTCATGATCTTCGCCGCGTCGATCACCGACCCACCGCCTAAGGCGATGATCTGGTCCGCCTGTTGCAGCCGGAGCGCCTGCACGCCGTCCAGGATCACCGCCAGTTCCGGCTCCGCGTCCGGAATCGCCAGCACTCGCACCGGAGTCTGCGGTGCGAGCGACCGTCTCACCAGGTCCACATGACCCATCTTTTCCAGGTGGGGATTCGTCACGATCACGGTGGACCTCGACGGCATGTGCCGCAGGTTCTCCACCGCGTTGAAATTAAAATAGATCTGATTCGGAACACGGAACCACATATGCGCCTGTGTCCTCCGGGCCACCCGTTTGATATTCAGGTAGTGATATAGATTCACGTTGTCGGTCGTGCTGTTCCCCCCGCCAGTCCCGCAGCCGAACGAGAACGTCGGCACCATGTCGTTGTAAACGCCGCCCAACGCGCCGATCGATCCCGGCGAGTTCACGATTACCCGGCCCGCATTCATCAGCTCGCTGAACTGGCCGATGACGGCGTCGTTCCGGGAGAAGATCACCGCGGTGTGGCCCAGTCCGCCCGCGTGATTCACATCCACGCACACCCGCAATGCCTCTTCCACCGATTTCGCGCGGTAAACCGCCAGCACGGGAAACAGTTTCTCCACCGAAAGTGGATGCTCCGGTCCCACACCGCCGATCGGTGCGATCAGCAATTTCGTCTCCGGCTTCACCTTTAGTCCGCACAGCCGCGCGATGTCCGTCGCCTTCTGACCCACGGCCATTGGCCGCATGAAGCCCGTCTCCGGATCGATCACCATTTGTCCCAGGACCGCCGTCTCCCGCGCGTTGCAGATGTGCGCCCCTAACTCCGCAAACTTCCGGAGAACCGTCTCGTAGATCTCGTCATCGATCACCAGGGTCTGTTCGGAAGCGCAAATCGTCCCGTTGTCGAAGGTCTTCGAGGTGATGATGTCCACCACCGCCATGTCCAGCCGTGCCGTCTTCTCCAGATAGACCGGAGTGTTGCCGGCGCCCACCCCTAGTGCCGGCTTGCCCGAACTGTACGCCGCTTTCACTGCGCCCGGGCCACCGGTCGCGTCAATCAGGCGGATATCCCTGTGGTGCATGAGGTAGAGGTTATCGGCGATCGTCGGCTCTTCCACACAACCGAAGACGCCTTCCGGAGCGCCATGCTCCACCGCTGCGTCGTACATGATCCGCATCGCCTCGCGCGAGCAGCGCCAGGCTTTGGGATGTGGACCGAAGATCAGTGCATTCCGCGTCTTAATCGCCATAATGCACTTGAACAGCACCGTCGAGGTGGGATTCGTGATCGGCGTCACCGAGAACATCAGTCCGATCGGCTCCGCCACCTCCGTCAGTCCTCGTTCCGGGAACTCGCGAATCACCCCCACACTTGGCTTATCGCGTACGTAGTCGTACACGAATTCCGTCGCCACCATGTTTTTGATGGTCTTGTCTTCCAGGACCCCCAGCCGGGTCTCTTCGATCGCGAGGTGCGCCAGGTACTGCGCGCGCGCTATGCCCGCCAGCACCATCGCCTTCACAATCCGGTCTACATCTGTTTGAGTGAATTGGGTAAAAACCGCCGCCGCGGTGCGACCTCGCCGGACCAGCCCTTCCAGATATTCGGCGCGGTCCTCGCTGAGGGCTACTTTCTCCGCCATGAGATATCGGCCTCTGCTTATCCGATAATATACCCACAGCCTAAATTATCGTCACAAAAGTTGTCGGGCAGGCACTTTCGAGGGACTTGCAATATTAGCCGACTTGCGCAGAAAGGCTTCGGCCTCGGTTGGCCGAGCCTGAATCGGCAGCACGGGTTGGCAGGCGGAAACGCCTGCCCCACTAGGTAGACGTGCCGGTTGCAGCTCTCAATTGCAGTTTTCCTGATTTTCTATTATGTCGATTCGGCATGTGATGCCTAGTGGGGCAGGCGTTTCCGCCTGCCAACCCGTGCTGCCGCGATTCGAGTGCTTTTTGCAGGTACTTAGCTTTCGCCTGCCCATCCCGCCCGTTGCCGAGCGGTGCCTTTGCCTACCAAACCAAACGGGCCGGCATCAACAAAGCATTCCACTCCATCTCTGCAAAGTCCCGCCATTGCAGCGGCGCGTGGAACATCCCAAAACTCCCCAGACAGCGAGTCAGAAACTCGCGCAAGATCACATAATCGATCCGTACTTGCGACCCCGCCACATCCTGCAGCACCCCGTCCAGCGTGAATATACTTTTCCGGAAGAAGAACAGGGCAGAGGGGAAATGCACACCGGCTAGCGCCGTCTCGTCCAGCAACCGCATCGCATCGAGGGCCCCTGGCGAATCCCCGGGCGCCAGATGCTCAAAGAACCGCGACACATGCGCCTCGATCACGCCTCTCCCCGGCCTGTTGCTCAGCGCGTGCATCGCATCCCGCACGCCCGCCTCGTTTCGCAGGATCATCATCGCTACCAGCAGCACCAACTGCCGTCGCGATTCCAGGCTCAGCCGCTCCGCCAGCGCCCAATCGATCACCGCCAGTTCGCGACTCGTCTCGTCGTACATCAGGTTTCCGGCATGAGGATCGGCGTGAAACACCGCCACATCCTCCCGGCAGAACAGAGGCACCGCGATCAACGCTTCAATCAATTGGTCAGGAATACGGCTGCGGCGAATCGGCGAGCGCGGAAACGCGTCCGTCACTTTCAGACCGCTCTCTTCCGACATTGCCGTAATCTTGTCCGTACAAAGCGGCCGGATGACATCCGGAACCCGGATACCGAAGCTCGACCGGTACATCCGCTTCGCCGCTTCCAGCGTCTCCTGCTCCTGCGGGAAGTCCAGTTCGTGCGCCAGTAACTGCCCCACCTCCGTCAGCAACTCCCGCACATCGCTGACCCGCAGAGACTCGCCAAGTTCCTGCAGCAGTCCGATATCTTCCGCGAAACACTCCGGTACGTACGGCTTCAGTACTTTGAATACCCCCCGTCCCCGCTTCCAGGTAAATTTCACAACTGCGCTCGCGCTGCCCTCCTTGAAGATCGAAGGCACGAGTTCCACTCCGTACTCCGGCAGCAGTCCTCCCAGCTGTTCCTCGATGATCGTCCGAACCTCATCGAACGTCACATCGCTCATCCCGTTCTCGAGTTCCGTCAGCGCCTGCCGCAGTGCCGGCGAAAGCCGACGGTTGCGCGCCAGCACCTGTCCCAACTTTTGCAGTCCGGGCATCTTGGTGATTAGTTGGAGCAGCCGTGCTTCCGGCGGGGTACCTGCCGGCAGCCCCATCTGCTCCTGAACCTTGCGCGCCAGCCGGGCTTCCGACAGGTGGGAAAACAAGAACTGAAACGACTCCTCCACGAGCGGCCGCCATTTGCGATACGCCTCCCCAACCAGCGTGTCTACCGGAATTAGCCCGCTAATCCACCGCCCGATCTCGCCCCTAGCCATCATCGAAGGACCTTTCTAGGGCACGCGCTGCCGCTTGCTCTTCCGTGAAGCCTTCAACTCCCCTTCCAACTCCTCCACCCTTTGTCGAAGCCGCTCCACTTCCCCGTTCTTCTCCCCGCCGCCCAGAATCCCCTGCATCAAACTTAGCGGGGCCATCGCAGCCGTCGTGACATCGCTCAAGCGCGACTGCACGGTATCCTGCACGCTCTTGTACGCATCGAATGCAGACTTCAGATACCACATCAGGAATTCCTGCCCCGCGCGATCCGACGCGATAATCAGTTGGCGCAACAATTCGAGCGGCAGACCCGTCGGCGCACCCTTGGCATCTTCCACGATGATCTGGGTCAGCACCACCCTCGTCAGGTCTTCGCCGGTCGTCGCGTCCACTACCTGAATCTCGTCGCCGCGGCGGATCCGCACCGCCAAATCTTCCAGATTCACGTACTTGCCCGTCGAAGTATCGTACAGCCTGCGATTGGCGTACTTCTTGATCACTACCGCTTGCTGCATTGCATCATCTCGCGATCAATATTGACACAAGAGCAGGATTGGGTCTATAGTTAAATTGATGCTGCAATGCAGCAATCAGGAGTTAGCATGCCAGCCAAAGTGAAACCTGAACCGGCGTCGGCCCGGCATCAGGAGTCTTCCCCCTTATCCGTGTTCACGGATTGGGCCCGGCAAGGCACCGAGACATTTTTCGCCACTCAGCGAATCCTGCTGGATCTCGTGATGCGGCAAAACGCCAACACTATGAGTGCGATTCGGGAGCGGTTGGCCAGCATTCGCACCGCACCTGTATCCGCACTCACCGAAATGGCCGGCGAGGGCGCCTCGAACCTTATCGCCGCCGAACGAGTCCTTCTTCAACTCGCACAGCGCGAGAACGAGATCCTGGTCGGAGCCCTCCAGGACCGGGCCGCCCGCAATGCCCCCGCCTCCGCGCTTACCAACGTCCTGCGGCGTAGCATCGACACCCTGGTCGATATGCAGATGCACTTCCTCAACCTCGCCGCCAAACAGGCCGACCTCTGGGTGGACGCCGCCAAGTCCGGCTATCCCTTCGAGGGCAAGGCGTTTCCCGAACTCGCTCGCGAGAGTATGGAGAACTTCGTCCGCAGCCAGAAGAAGTTTCTCGACGTGATCGCCGAAGAGACCGCCCACCTGACCGAGGGAGTTACCAATGGACACTCGGGCAAGACGGTCGAACTGACAGAACTCGCCAAGGAGGCGGCCGAAGCGTTCATTGACGCTCAGAAGAAGGTTCTCGACGTCTACGCACAACAGGGCAACGTCAACGTGAAGACCGTGCGCACCATACTCGATGCGTTGAATCCCCTGCAGCCCGCCATCGTGAAGGAATTCTCGCGTAACACTGTTGAGAATATCGTCACTGCGGAAAAGGCGTTGATCGAGGTGATCGCCAAACCTCCTCGCCGCGCTACCGCCCACGAAGAGAAAGCCGCGCCACAACGGAAGAAGCCGGCACGAAAAGTAATCGCCGTCACGGCTTAAAGCCTTTGGATATCGCGGCTCCTGCGCTAAAGTAAGTCTCGATGGGGGATCGCGCAACCGATTTTCGCAAACCGTATGAGGCTGTGGCTCTTCCGATCTGGCTCGAGCTCCTCGCCGGGGTGGAGATGCTATACCTTCGGGTTTCTCCGATCTACTGGGGCTTAGGCGTGCCCAAGGGGGATGGCTCGGCGGTAGTGGTCGTTCCTGGCTTTCTCTTGAACGACCTCTACCTCACCGAGTTCCGCGCCTGGCTCCGACGGATCGGTTACCGGCCCTACAGCTCCGGTATCGGCATCAATGCCGAGTGTCCCAATCTGCTGATCAAGGAACACCTGATCGACACCGTCAAAAAGGCCTACCAGGAAACCGGCAAAAAGGTTCACATAGTTGGACACAGCCTCGGAGGTGTCTTGGCCCGTGCGATGGGTTCACAAATGCCCGATCAGGTTGCATCCGTTATCACTCTCGGGTCGCCCTTTCGCGGTGTCTCTGTCCACCCGATGATCCTCAACGCTGTGGAAATGGTCCGCAATCAGATCCACTCCCGCAACGGTGAAAGCGTCCTCCCCTCCTGCTATACGGGAGCCTGCAGTTGCCGTTTCCTCGAATCCCTGGTCCTGAAGTTGCCCCGATCCGTCGCCCGCACGGCGGTCTATACCAAGACCGATGGCATCGTGGACTGGAGAGTCTGCACCACCGGCAACCATTACAACGACTTCGAAATCTCCGGCACCCACATCGGCATGGTCTTCAATCCCCTGGTCTACGACCTCGTCGCCAGGCGCCTCGCCCGAGTCTCTGACCGTCACCGAACTTCGCGAAAACGTCCCAAGGCAAATCCAGCTTAGCTCCCTGACCGCTCGCTGTCTCCTGCTTAGTGGGGCGGGCAATCCTGCCCGCAGCCGGCTTTTAGCCGGCTCAGAGCCGCCTGGAAAGGCGGCTGCGGCCAGGATTGGCCGCCCCACTGGATTCGTACTTCCTAATTGCTTGCGACACTACCTACCCCAAAATCCTCGTCTTCTTAATCACCCGCAGCACCCAGGTCATCAACCGCGCATAACTTGCCGCCGTCATACCGAACGGGGGAGCCAGCGGCATCATCCGCTGCACCGCCACCGTCTGGGTCTCCGTAAACTTCAAAATTCCTTCTGCCCCGTGCCGGGCTCCGAGCCCAGACTCCTTCATACCACCAATTGGTGAATCGACCGACCCCCACGTCGCGGCATACGCCTCATTCACATTGACGCTGCCCGCGCGGATCCTCTGCGCCAGCAGCACGCCCCGGCCCGAGTCCCGAGTCCAAATGCTCGCGCTCAAACCGTACGAGGTGTCGTTCACGCGCTCCACGACTTCCGCCTCCGTCCGGAACGGGTAGATCGATACTACCGGCCCGAACGTCTCGCTCCCGTACACTTTCATGCCCGGCCGCACGCCCCACATAATCGTGGGCTCGTAAAACAGCGGCCCGAGTTCCGGACGCGCCCGCCCACCTGCCAGCACCTTCGCCCCCTGCGCTACTGCATCTTCCACGTGTTCGCGCACCGCATTCAATTGCCTGGCCGATGCCAGCGACCCCATCTCGGTCGAGTAATCCAACGCCGACCCCAGACGTAGCGCCTTCGTCCGCTCGACGAACCGCTCGACGAACCTGTCCTGCAACGATTCGCGCACCCAGATCCGTTCAATCGACACGCAAATCTGTCCCGCAGCCGAGAAGCA
>Ga0105239_10009540_pt1 | contig 10922 bp, 11 predicted proteins | sample KBSC44metaG_FD_92761 | JGI IMG/M metagenome (GOLD analysis project Ga0105239, IMG submission 92761) | Corn rhizosphere microbial communities from Kellogg Biological Station, Michigan, USA - KBS C4-4 metaG | ecosystem: Host-associated > Plants > Roots > Rhizosphere > Soil | place: Michigan, USA...
GTCGAAACCCGGTTGTGCTTCAGACTCGTCACCCATCACTCTGCCGCCCGGCTATGACGAGGCTGCCCAGAAGCTCGCCGCCGTCCAACTGGAGAAAGCCGGCGTTCGTCTGGCTTCGGTACTCAACCGCGCCTTGGGCTCTTGAGATCTCTGCCGGGAAAAAAACGGCGTCCCGAAGGACGCCGTCTCGTTTCACACTGCCGTCTTCTTGATCAGAACAGCGAAGCCTTGATGGTGATCATGAAGGTACGCGGCTCGAGCAAGTTGTAGTACGCCCCACCGGCATACAAAGCGGTCTTGGTATGCGGGTCCAGGGGGCCCTTGGTGGCGAGCAGCGTCGTGACACTGTCGTACGTCAGGGCGTGTTTGTCCGTCAGGTTGAATACGTTGATCTTGATCTCCGGCTTGGTGAGCCAGGAGGCGAAGTCGCTGAAGCGCCAGCCGGTATCGAAGTCCAATGTCGTAAAGCCACCGGCCTTTTCCGTATTCATCCAGTCGCCCCAGAACGAGCTGCGATATTTCACAGCGAGGCTCGCGTAGAGCGCCCCGTCGTCGTAGCCCAGACGGAAGTACGCGGTATTTTTCGGCGTATCCAGGAACGACTTGCCGTTGACGGGATAGTAGCCATTGCCGATCGAGTCGAGGTCGGCCGCGAAAGTTGACTTCGTATACGCATACGAGCCGTACACCGTCAGATTCTTGTAAAGTTTGTAGCTGCCCTCGGCGTTCACGCCGCGCTGATGCAGTTCCGGGACAGAGAGGTAAACGGTCTGGCTGCTGGCGCTATCGTAGCCGGAGAGCTGTTTGTTCTTCAGATTCGACCCGTAGGCGTCGATACTGGCGGACAGGATGTCGGTGTAATAACGCCAACCCAAGTCGACCGTATCCGCGACCTCCGGCTTTTCGTTCGCGATGGCCGCGAGCTGCGCCTGCGTGATGTGGCTGAAACCGAGCTGGCCGGGATTGGCCTGGTAGAATTGCAGCACTGCGGCGTTCTGCAGAATCGAGCCGTTGATCGGCGCCCGGAACGTGCGGCCGTAGCCGGCGTAGAACTGGTTCTTGTCGTCGAGTTGGTACTTGACTCCCAGGCTCGGGGTTGCCTTTGAATAGGTATTGCGCGCTGAGCCGCCGAACTGCTGCTGATAGCTGGGGCCGGCGGTGGCTCCGTAATACTGATAATCCCAGCCTTTGCGCAGTTCCCATGTGTAAGCAATACCCGTCGTCACGGTCCACTGATTCGTCGGCGTCCAGGTGTTCTGGAGGAATCCCCTGCGCAGGGAGGTCTCGGTGTATTCGTTATAGAGATACTGCGGACCGCCGTTGGGGGAATAGCGGATCAGGCCCGCGTTGGACTTCTCCCAGATGTCGACAGGCGAGCCGCCAATCGTGGGACTGAAGGGCTCACTCTGTTCCTGGCGTGGCTGATCGATCCAGAAACCGGCTTCCAGGCTGTCATCGTGGCCGAATTGTTGGATCACCTTTGCGGTGACGCCCGGGCGCCAGGTGTATGACCTGGACAGGTAGTAAACCAACGCTTTGCCGTTGACGACGCCGTTGTTGTCAACGTCCTGGTTGGTATAAGCGTACCTGCCGTAATTGCTGGTCGCGGTGCTCTCGGTGAAGGTACTGCCGCCGCCGCCGCCGCCGCCCGCATAAAAGAAGTACGGCACGACCGAAAGGCGTGTCGTATCGGCGAGCCGGAACTCGCCGTCCAGGCTGACGAGGTAGTTATCGAAAGGATTGGTGCGCAATCGCCAGTAATTCGTGTCGGTCGGCGTCAGCAACGTGGTGTCATAGTTCTGGAAGTAATTGGTGGTGGCTGCGGCCTTCGACAAGGTCAGGTACGCGTACTTGAACTCGTGGTTGTATTGTAGGGAGGCCGAGACGGAGTTGTTGTCATCGATGGTCCAGACTGACTTACCGTCTACTTTCTGGACGTTGGCGTTGCCGGCGCCGCGCCACAGATCGACCTGGTTGTGGGAGAAAGACACCCAGGACCGCACCGGGCCGAGGTCGCCCGTTTGCACGCGAATGAACTCGCGCTGATAGCTGTGACTGCCGCCCGAAAGGCCCACGTCGATCTGCGCCGTGTGCGAAGGATCGAGGGTCACCCATGCGATGGTGCCTCCGGCCGCGCCGGCCACCGGCTGATCGACATCGGGATAGCCTTGCAGCACCGTGATGTCGCCCATGTTCTCGGTGTCGCCATACTCGGTCGGGTAGACGCGATAGTTGCCGCTGTCATTGAGTGGCGCGCCGTTGACCGTGACCCCGACTTCGTCGTTGGTGAAGCCGCGGATCGAGTAGTTGGCGTCGTTGAGTCCGGTCACGTCGTCAGTGATGGCGAGGACCCCGGGGATGCTCTCGATCATCTGCGCGTAAGTCGCGCCCGGCGCCGCCTGCAGGATCGATTCTCGTGTGATCGTCGACACGGCCTTCGGCGCGACCTGTACCGACATCAAGCCGCCACCCAGGCTGAGTCTCTTGGCTTGCACCAATACCTCGCTGAGCTGCTCCTGACCGCGCTGGGTCTCATTGATCGTGGTCGTGTTCGATGTGCTCGATGGATTCGGTACGGTATTGCCGACTGAGGCGGCCGGAGCAGCCGCCTCGGTCGAATCGCCCGTGCCCGGCGTCGCCGGCTCGTTTGCGTAGGTAGAAAGCGGGATCAGGGGTGCGGAAAGAGCCAGCAGACCCCCAACCACTGTCCTTATGTTTAACTGAGTGGTCATAATTGTGAAGGCGTGAGGGAAGTTATTCGGTGTCCGGATTATTGCGTTTTCCGTAACGACTTGATGACATTTTTATTGCAGTTCGATTACAGAGGCTCGCCTGCGCGGATCGTAGACAGTGATATAAGGCGGCTCCTCAGCAGGTACAGCGGCGGTATTTGAGTGCTTTTTCTGGGTCAGCATGGGTTCGAGTCCTTACTCGAGCGGGAATTGCAAGAGGCGGGGCTCGACCCAAAAGAGGCGGGCACGGGCTGGGTGCTGGCCTCGCTCTCCGGCCGCGCTCCAGAGGCATCATGGTTGGATGGGCTGTGCTTCCCCCACTTCACACTGCTCCGGCCTCAGGAAGTCCACGGCGATTCGGTCAACGCGCTGGCGCAATCGATCGTCCGATTCTTTTTAGAGAGCATCCGGGGTGAGCAGATCGAGGGCCCGTGGCCCTGTGTGTTTCTCACGGCTGCCGAGCACCCTGGCCTTGGGCGACGCTCCGCCGCGGTCGAGAAGTCCTTCCACGAGGTGCTCAAGAAAAAGCTGGCGCGGCTCGCAAGACTGGCAACACCCGTGGTTCCCGCAGGTCGAGGCACTTCTCGAGGGCTGCTGGTCTATTTCGCGGACTTTGATCGGGTATTCGTGTCACGGGAAATCTGGCGCGCGGGCCAACGCCGTATGTCCGACGATCCCCTGGCCCCATCGCGCTCGTACCTGAAGATCGAAGAAACGTATGTCGTGATGGGACGCGAGCCGGGAGCCGGCGAAAGCGTCTGCGACCTCGGCGCGGCTCCCGGGGGTTGGAGCTTCAGCGCCGCCAAGCGTGGAGCGAGGGTGGTGGCTGTTGACAACGGACCGCTGAAGGACGGCGCGCTCGGCCATGCGTTGATCGAACATCTACGTGAGGATGCTTTCCGATACACACCGGGTCGAAGGGTGTTCGACTGGATGTTCTGCGACCTGGTGGAAGAGCCCCATCATGTGCTCACGAGCCTGGTCCTCCCTTGGTTGGAGCACGGCTGGTGCCGCCGTTTTGTGATTATCCTCAAGTTCGGCCGCACCGATGCGCTCGGGCTCCTGCACGAAGTGCGCGGGCCGGATTCTCCGTTTACCCTCCACGCCAGAAACCTGCGCATTCGGCATCTGTATCACAATCGCGAGGAATTCACGATCATGGGCGACGTTATATTGTGAGACCTCGATTTCCAGACAAGGCCAGGGAGATCAATGTCTGCGGCTGGCAGGCCGTCCAGGCGCTGTTTGAGCAACACCCGGTAGAGATCAAACGGCTTTTCTTCGACGCCGCGACCGGCAAGCGTGTCGGGAAGTGGTGTAGCTACCTGGCCCAAAACAGAAAAATCTATCGGCAATTGCCCCGCGAGGAGTTGGAGCGAGCCGCGGGTACTCTCCACCACGGCGGTATTGTGGCTGTCATTGCCGAGCGTCCGCTGCGCCGGGTGACTCGCGAAACGATCGATGGGTGGGCGAAAGCACGAATGCCCCTCCTCATACTCGATAGAGTGGGTAACGCCAACAACCTCGGTGCGATCGTACGAACCGCGGCATTCTTTGGAGTCAAAGCGATCGTCGTGCCCGATCACCCGTCACAGGCGCTTCCAGGCGATGCCGCGTGGAGGGTGGCCGAAGGCGGTATGGAATTCGTCGATTTCTACCGCGTACCCACGCTTGCGGATTTCTGCGCCACCCTCAAGCGCGCCTATTTCCTAGTCGGCTCCAGTCTTTCCGGCGGCCCGTTGAATGGAGCTATCAACAGCGCCGGATCACGCGCGTCAGCCCTGATTCTGGGGAACGAAGAGCATGGTATGGCGCCCGAAGTGGCCGCCGCGTGCGATGCACTCGTGAAGATTTCCGGCGCCCAAGCCGTGCAGTCGCTCAATGTGTCGGCTGCGGCGGCCGTGCTCTGTTGGGAGTTGTTTGGCCGGTATTGAGCTATGAAATGCCTTCACAATGGCCGACTTTGTACCAGGCGGCCGGCGTATTGGAGGCGTCGCTTGCGACCTTCACCCCGTCATTTCAAGTGTTCTTGCGGCCAATCAGGGGATTGTGGTCTGTTGGTTCAGGTGCTTCACCTGAGACAGAACTCCCGCAAAACTACGCTCACGCACGACTTGCGGAAAGCCCTCGGGGAGTCGTTTTTCCACCGCTGCGATGGCGCCGGGCGCGGCGGCAACAAACTGTTGGATCACCGCTTCGAAGCTCTCGCCCAGGCCGTTGGCCTTGGCCACCTCGTTCCAATGGCGCCGTTGAATGGTGTCCATTCTGTAGTGTGCGTTCCTGGAGCGTACCGCCATCGCCAGCTTGATTTTCTGCCACGGCAGTTGTTTGGCGCCGCCGCCGATGACCGGCCATGCTGACATGATGTCGTATAGAGGCGTGAGGCGGTATCGACCCTCGGTCTCCAGGAAGAGACTGAAATTCTTCGCGTGGCCGTCCGGTGCCGCGAGCAGCCAGAACAGCAACTGTGTCGAGAGGAATTGTCGACGGTCAGTTTCCGGCGTGTCACTTCCTCTGAGTGTGCCCAGAATCCTGCCCATACCGGGACCTCCTTTGTCCTCGTATTTCATGCCGCTGGGCATGCCATACACCTGGCAGAAATCCTCCTGCGGCAGACGGGCCCACCATTTCTTATCGATCAGCCGTCGGTCAAAACGCTCCACCACCAGCACTTTGTGGCGCCCGAAAGTGGCGATCCGACAGCCCGCTACCGGTAGTCCAAACTCGCGGGCCAGTTCCGCGCACAGCCACTCGTTCTCCACCGATGTCGTAAAGTCCGCGCGCATGCCGCCAACCTCACCCAGAGGAAGCTTGAAAATATGAGTTGTGGGAGTCGCGCCAAGCGGCTTGCACCATCGGTTCCGGTGCCATAACAAAGCGGTTTTCTCCTGAGCACCGGCAATGGAGATTCGAAGTTCGTCGTCCTCCGTCATGCCTGGTGTGGGCTCGCTGATGGCCTGATCCAGGATTCGCTCGACCTGTGTATCGGTCAGAGGCTCTGATTCGATGCGGTGGACATTCGGTGGATCGGCGTCCTGCGGCAGCAGTTGAACGGCCCCGATGCAGTCGCGGCCGATCTTCTCCAGAAGATCCATGGTGCGTGTGCCGGAGCCGAATTTGTGGGACAGGCGTTTCCGAATATCGGGGCTGTCGGGCAGCAGATTGTCGAAGTAATACTCGACGGGCGCTCCGGTCAATGGCTGAGTGCTTTGCCCCAGTGGTAACGACAGTGACAGCGGCCGTCGCAGGGGATTCGTAAGCCACTGCTCGTCGTAACGGAAGGCATGTCCTGTACGTGGCGAGAATTGCCACTCTCCGACGCGTTCGCCGTTCATCCAAACCGAGAGGGTTTCCCGATGCGACGGCCGGCCGGCCATCACCAGCTTCCCTGTGGGGGAGGCTCGGGCTTGCGAGGCTTGATCACCAGCTCAGTGCCCAGAGCCATGAGAATAGTGAGCAACTGATCCGTCGTGATTTTTTCCGGGTGCGACTCAATGGCTGAGATCCGCTCCTGGGACAACCCGATCCGCCGACCGAACTCGGATTGATTGATTCCCTGGGCCTGCCGTAGTTGGCGCAGGGCCACCTTGAGCTGCTCCGGGGTTTTGATGTGATAGTCCATAGCCCGAAATATTTCTGATCCAGAATATCCAGATTCTATTCCAGATCCAAAATATTTCAAATATATTCTGAATCAAGAATATAATAAATTTATTCCTTAAAAAGAATAATTCCGTTGCTTTCGGCGCGACCGTGATTCGCCTGGGCTCACTGTCGGATCCCACAGCCCTCCTTCGTCATTATCAGGACGGGTTTGCCTGACTGATGAACAAGGAGACACAAACTATGGCCCAGAACGTAATTTGCATTTGGTACGACGGCACAGCCGAAGAAGCCGCCAGGTTCTACGCCAAGACCTTCCCCAACAGCGCCGTCACCGCGGTCCACCACGCCCCTGGCGATTTCCCGGCGGGCAAGCAGGGACAGGTGCTGACGGTCGAGTTCACGGTGGTGGGCGTACCGTGCCTCGGTCTCAATGGCGGGCCGGCCTTCAAACACACCGAAGCGTTCTCGTTTCAGATCCTCACCGAGGACCAGGCCGAGACCGATCGTTACTGGAATGCCATCGTCGGCAACGGGGGAGTCGAAAGCGCGTGCGGGTGGTGTAAGGACCGATGGGGCCTGTCCTGGCAGATCACCCCGCGGGCGCTGATGGAAGCGACGACCAGTCCGGATCGGGCGGCCGCCAAGCGCGCGTTTGAGGCGATGATGAAAATGAAGAAGATCGACATCGCCACGATCGAGGCGGCACGGCGAGGGTGATGACGTGCCCTCCGACGCCAGCCACCGGTGGCTGGCGTCACGAACTGATCAGTGTTCCTACTCCCGTGCCGCACCGATCGGAAGCGTCGCGATCCGCCGCATTTCGGGCGTCTCGAACAGTCCCGGATCGTGCAGATAGTCGAGCATCATGGGAAAGCTGTCGGCACCCCAGAACAGCTCCCCACCAACCAGGAAGGTCGGCACGCCCCAGACACCTCGGGCCACGGCGTCCTCCGTATTGGCTCGGAGTCGATCCTTGGCCGAAGGCGCCGTCACCAGTGCCTCGGGCTCATTGACACCCAGCTCGCTCCCGAGCTGTTTGAGGCCTTCCGGAGTCGATGGGTCTTTGCCCTGTTCAAAGACGAAGCGACTGGCGATTCGCGCCTGGTCCAACGTCGGGCCTAAGGAACACAACAGGCGGAGCGCGCCGAGTGGATTGAACGGATGTTGCGGAGGCATCCGGAAGGGGAGACCCCGTGCCTTGGCGAGCCAGGCACATTGACGATAGGTATGGAGCCGTTTGGCTGGGACTTCGGCCGGACCTTTCGTGCCCGAGTGCTTCAGGAGTGCCGCAAACAATATCGGCACCGGGCGCACCGCGGTCGTGGCAGGAAGTCTGTCGAGATCCGGAAGTTGCAGATAGACATACGGTGAGATGACATCGAAATACCATGTGGCTTGCTGTTGCACGTTATATCTCCGTATCCGTTAGTGCAGGTCCGTCGCTTCCGGGCTGCTTCGCGATCCAATCGATGACGGTGTTTGCGTCACGTCCGTCATATTCGTACGGTACGGCACTCTGCGGACTGCAGGCCTTTCCGCGGGTGTACGCCATCACTCCGGCGTAGCCGCGGTCCGCCGCGTATTCGAGTCGCTCGAGAGCCTTCTTGGGATCGACGTAAATAGTGAATTCGAGCGCTGCGGGGAGCGGCGAGGCGTTGGATGGACGGACGATCATGGCGCAGAGCGTCGCGCCGTCGCTGGTCGGGATCAGAATGTTCTGCTCCGTCAGGTGGGCGCCGTCCTTGGCCGACGCACAAATGCCTATCAACAGGCTGAAGGCAAGAAACAGAATCGGGAGTGTTCGCTGCATCGTGCTTCCTGGTGACGACGGTCCTGCAGGAGAGCCTACACCGATCAGTGTCTATTCGACGATGCCGCTAACAGTTTTGCATGAAGGGCTTCCGTCTCATCATCAGCCGGGTACAGGCATTCCAGCCGAAGCTCCTGGGCAGCGACGGCTCGAGGAGTCCCGACCGTCGTGACCAGGGAAAAATAGTTCATCATTGCGCCATCCTTGGCGAAGGTCATTGGAATCACCGGCAACGCGCTGGGCCTCTCCGGAACTCTCCAATCCAACTGGACATCCGGATAGCCCAGCAAATCAGCGATCAATTCTTTGGTCTGGTCATCGACGACATGGCCGACGGCTTCGCGGTGAACACGCTGAATCAAGGTCTTCGCCAGGTCCTCCCAATGGGCTACAAACGGCCGCATTCCCTTCGGATCGAACATCAGGTGTAGCATGTTGCGAGGCGAAGGCCGCCCGGACAGGTCGATGAAGCAATTGAAGAATCGCGGAGCGGCCTCGTTTGTCAGCAGAACGTTCCAATAGCGGTCCATGACGACTGCCGGATACGGCTCGTGCTGAGCGATGATTCGCTGGAGCGCCCTGTTGATGCTCTTCATTTCATCTGAGTTCCAGGCCGCATCCGAATACAGCGGTGCATATCCCGCCGCCAGCAGCAGGGCATTTCGCTCACGTAATGGAACCTCCAGCGCCTGCGCAATGCCCATCAGGGTTGAGCGGGTTGGAACACTACGCCCGCTCTCGATGAAACTGATCTGCCGTTGCGAAATCCCGGTGTCAGTGGAAATGTCGAGCTGGCTTCGGCCTCGAACCTCGCGCCATTGTTTGAGCAGATCACCCAGCTCATTCTTTTTTCGGGCCAGTTTGTCCATGCGACGTGGCGCTCCAAGCGTAGGGTTCGAAGGCGGCTTCCAAGGGAGGCTGGGTAACGTTGCCAGTGTAGTTGGTGATGGTGGACGCAGCGACCGCGGCGACCACCTCCAGCAGGTGAGACTTGTCGAACCCTGCCTGCAGGAAGCGGGTGACGTCCGCGTCATCGAGCCGGCCGCGCTTTTCAATCAAGGTTCGCGCCAGAAGGGACAGGGCTGCGTTCTTTGGGTTCTGCGGAGCGCGGTGCTCGCGGATCGCTTGTACGTCCGCTGATGCCACGCCTTCCTTCAACGCCAAGGCGGTATGGAACGCAACAGCCCAGGCGCAGGCGTTCGTCACCGCATTGGTGAGCAGAAGGATCTGAATCTGCTCTTCGGAAAAGCTGCCACCGTGAACTTTCTGGAACAGGCCCACCAAACTGCCGATGAGCACCGGGGACGTGGACATGGCGCCGGCAATGTTCGGGATCATGCCAAAGGCTCCCTGCAGAGCCTGCAGGGATGGCCTGGACTGCTCGGGCGCGGATTCGACGGTGTGAACCGGAAAGGCTTGCATGGTTCGACCTCAGCAATGGAAGTGGGTTGCGATGGGCTGCATGAGCAGCCTTGCTGGTACGGTCGAAATAGTCGTGGTTGGCCGGCGGCGCGGCAATTACACGCGATGTAATCGTTTGAACAAAGAACCCACGACATTGACGCAAACCGGTCTCAGAAGGTAGAGCAGCACAAGGAAGTACATGACTTCGTTGAGCTCGCTGAAGGCGTACATCCCGCTCGACGCATTCTGCTGCTCGATGATCTGGCTCCGGGAGACGCCGGTCATTGCCGCTTGCAAGGAAATGGTCGCCTCGCGCTTGATGAGCATCATCTCCCAGGCGACGTTCAATGCCACAATGAAACAGACTACTTCATAGAACGCTCGGAAGAAGACATTGAGTCTGCGGTTGAAGCGCTCATAGAGATCGGAGGACTGTGGACTCGAGTCGCGCAGTGAGGCCAGGATGGCAAGCCCGAATGGGCCGAGGAGTGCGAGAAACAACCAGTGATAGGGCCGGCTCTTGGATCTGACCAGTAACCAGCAGGTCACGAACCAGGCGATGACCACCGTGCCGAACATCGCCAGCATGATGCCGTGTCTGGCCAGTTGGAGCAGTTGAAAGTTGCGCGCATAGTGCGTGTGTCCGGCCAGTTTCTCAGGGTCGATCACGACGAGCAGCGCCCCGCCGGCCATCAAGATCACAGGGATCATGAGGAAGACGATGACAGCCCAGAGGTGATTTTTGTTAGTGGCCATCCGCAACCCAGCCTCGCTTGTTTGGCGCGCGGCGCCCGTGACGGATGCTGCGCCGCAGTATGCGGTGCGAGCCCGAGGCTGGGAATCTAACTCAATGCGCCTTCGGGGCGAATAGCGCAACACTCTTATCCGTAGGCCTTCGCTTTGAGCGCTCCAGGAGAACGGTTCGTTCTCTCTGGCGTAATTCGCCTCGGCCCGATGGGAGTAGTCTGCGGTCGTGACTACACCCTCTGACCCACACCCGAGCACCGGCTGCGACGCACGTCGCCCCGGCACCCGTTTCCCCGACCTTCCGATCTACAGCGGCTTTGACCGGCCAGGCCGTATCGAAGCGGACGTCTTCGAGCTCGAAGTCGAAGGATCACTGCCGATCGATCTCGAGGGCACGTTCTACCGCGTTGCACCTGAGCCGCAATTTCCTCCCCTGCTCGGGGATGACCTTGTCATCAACGGCGACGGCATGATCGGCCTGTTCCGCTTTGCCGGTGGACACGTCGACTTCAGGAGCCGCTACGTCCGCACGGAAAAGTTTACCCTCGAACGTTCGGCACGCCGAGCGCTCTTCGGTGCCTACCGCAATCCGTACACAGACGATGTGAGTGTCCGTGGTTTGA
>Ga0105239_10009541_pt1 | contig 10921 bp, 10 predicted proteins | sample KBSC44metaG_FD_92761 | JGI IMG/M metagenome (GOLD analysis project Ga0105239, IMG submission 92761) | Corn rhizosphere microbial communities from Kellogg Biological Station, Michigan, USA - KBS C4-4 metaG | ecosystem: Host-associated > Plants > Roots > Rhizosphere > Soil | place: Michigan, USA...
AATCCCATTCTGCGCATGGGTCTTGAGAAATTCTGTATGGTGGCTCGGCACGCGGGAATTGATGGCGTGCTGGTAACTGATTTGCCAGTCGAAGAAGCAGGAGGGTATCTGCGGGAGATGAAGAAGAATGACCTCGCGCCGATTTTTCTTGCTGCGCCGACCAGTCCTGATGCTCGATTGAGAATCATCGCGCAGGCATCTCGAGGGTTCGTCTACGCAGTTTCACGTACCGGTGTGACCGGCGCACAGAAAGCATTGCCGGAAGATGCGCAGGGGCTGGTGAAGCGATTGCGCAAATTTACAAAGCTGCCGATCGCCGTGGGTTTTGGAATTTCTACGCCCGAGCAGTTTCGTGAGGTCGGCCGGTATGCGGATGCGGGCGTGGTTGGCAGCGCCATCGTGCACGTGATTGAAAAGAACTCAGGCCACGAAGCGCAAGCAGTCGGCGAGTTGGTGAGACAGTTGGTCACGCCGAGTTAACCTGAAGTTCGCGATCGAATGGTTGTTTGCGACTACAATGGTGGGCTTCTGGAAGCGTTCAACGGGTTTCCATGGATATTGCAGATTGGCGAAAGAAAATCGATGAGCTCGATGGCAGGCTGGTGGAATTGCTGAACGAACGTGCGCGAGCTGCGCGCGAAATCGGCCGTTTGAAGAGAAAGACCAGCATGCCGATCTATGAGCCCGATCGAGAGCGAATCGTGCTTTCGCAAGTGCAGACTGTAAATCGAGGGCCGCTGGAACACCGTCACCTAATGCACATCTACGAGCGCATCCTGGACGTGATGAGAAATATCCAGAAGGAAGAAATTGTCGCGGAGCAACGCGTATCTTGCGATACGGAATTGGATCCGAAGGATTGATTGCCACGTTCAGCAGTGGGATTGCAGTATTCGCGAAGTTTACAGTGAATCAGAAGTGCCGGAGAAGAATGGAGTTGGTGCTGATAGCCCAGAATTGAAAGCCGTCAGCCGATTCATATGATTGTCGCAATGCAGGAATCCGCAAGTGAAGACCAGATTCAGCAAGTTATCGACTACCTGGTGAATCTGGGCTTTGAAATCCATCGTTCGACTGGGGCACGACAAACCGTGCTTGGCGCGGTGGGTGCCGGAGTCGAGTTTGACATCCGCAACCTCGAGGTTCTTTCTGGTGTTCAGGAAGCGCATCGCATCAGTTCGCCTTACAAGCTCGCGGGCCGAAGCTTTCGCCCTGAAGGCACAATTATTCACCTGCCGAATGGTGTAGAGCTGGGCGGACCTGAAGTTATCGTGATGGCAGGCCCGTGCTCGGTGGAATCACGCGAACAGTTATTTACAACGGCAGAGGCGATTGCGAAAGCCGGAGCTCGTGGTTTGCGCGGCGGCGCTTTCAAACCCCGGTCTTCGCCCTACAGCTTTCAAGGGATGGGCGAGGATGGGCTGAAATTGATGCGCGAGGCGGGTGACAAGTTCGGATTGCTGGTCATCAGCGAAGTGATGGAGATTTCACAAATCCCTTTAATGTTGCCTTACGTGGACCTGTTTCAGGTAGGCGCGCGCAATATGCAAAATTTCAATCTGCTGCGCGAACTGGGGAAAGTCCGAAAGCCGGTGCTGTTGAAGCGGGGTATCGCTGCAACATTTGAAGAGTTACTTCTCTCCGCTGAATACATCATGTCGGGCGGGAACTATGACGTCGCCTTGTGCGAGCGGGGCATCCGGACGTTCGAAACGTACACGCGAAACACGATGGATATTTCGGCGATTCCGATTATTCACAAACTTTCGCACTTGCCGATGACAGCGGATCCCTCCCACGGAACGGGTCGCCGCGATAAGGTTCCACCGATGGCTCGCGCCTCGGTTGCGGCTGGCGCGGATGCGTTGCTGATCGAAGTTCACTGCAACCCCGACAAAGCATTGTCAGACGGGGCGCAGTCCCTGTTCCCTGATCAGTTCGCGAAGCTGATGGATGAGCTACGGATCATTGCACCCGCGGTGGGCCGGAAGATTCGATGATTATGAGTTCAAAAGAATCGGTGGCTCACCGAGTCACGATTGCTTAACGCCATTCATGCCAATCCGCCAAATCACAATCGTTGGAACGGGTTTGATCGGAGGCTCGCTGGGTCTTGCGTTGAGAAAGCGCAAGTTCACAGGCCGTATCGTCGGCTGTGATCGTGCTCCCGTGCTGGCACGTGCGCGTGATATTGGAGCAATTGATGAAGGTTTTACGAATCCAGCCGATGCGGTACGGGGAAGTCACGTCGTGGTGCTGGCTACACCTGTCATTGCGATTATCGACTTGATTGAGCGACTTGGTCCTGCGCTCTCAGGGCGCGCGCTTCTAACCGATGTGGGAAGTACCAAACTCGGGATCGTGAGCACTGCCCGCAAAGCGATGGGCAAGAATGCGGCGCGGCAGTTTCTGGCGGGACATCCGATGGCCGGGAAGGAGCAGTCGGGCGTGGATTTTGCGGATGCCGAACTATTTTCAGGTGCGGCATGGTTTTTGACTCCGCTACCTGAGCAGGACGTGTATGCGGGAGTGAGCGGCGAATTTCTGGAATGGGTGGAGAAGCTCGGGGCAAAAATTGCCAGCGTGGATGCCGCTGACCACGATCGTTACTGTGCCTGGATCAGCCATTTGCCACAAATGATATCCACGGCACTCGCCGCGTCGCTGGTGGACGAGTTCGGCGACGACGCGCCGTTGCTGGAGAGTGGTGGACGGGCTTTGCGCGAGATGACCCGCATTTCCGCGAGTCCATATTCAATGTGGCGCGATATTGCCATCACCAACAAGGACAATTTGTGTGCTGCGCTGTTAAAGCTCGAGCAGCGGCTGGCGCACATTCGTGAAAACCTGGACTCGAAAGAGTTGGCGATGGAGTTTGACCGTGCCCACCAGTTGAGAAAAGAGCTGCCAGTACGAAAAGTTCCGATACCGAGAGCGAGAGGCAAGGCTCACTAATGCCACGAAAGGCGCTTCTCGTGTTGATTGCATGCGAGTTCAATACGTACGTAGAATCGGGTTGCCATGAATAAGGTTGTAGCAAGCGCAGACGAAGCCATTGGGGATGTGTTCGATGGAGCTACCATTATGGTCGGGGGCTTCGGACTATGCGGCATGCCTGAAAATCTGATTCGGGCACTGCAGAGACGCGGCACAAAGAATCTGACGACAATCAGTAACAACGTCGGGGTCGACGGCTTGGGCATGGGTCTGCTTCTCGCAAACGGGCAGATCGTCCGCCACATCGGAACGTATGTGGGCGAAAACAAACTGCTGGAGCAAATGGTGATCAACCATCAGATCGATCTGCAGTTGATCCCGCAAGGAACGTTTTCGGAGCGCATGCGAGCGGCTGGCGCGGGGATCGCTGCGTTTTACACGCCGACCGGCTACGGTACAGTTGTCGCGGAGGGAAAAGAGACCCGCGAATTCGACGGACGACCTTATGTCCTGGAACATGCTCTTAAGGCCGACTTTGCTTTCGTCAAGGCGTGGAAAGGCGACAAGTGGGGCAACTTGGTCTATCGGAAGACGGCGCGAAATTTCAATCCGATGATGGCGACTGCAGCAAAGGTAACGATCGCAGAAGTCGAAGAACTGGTTGAAGTCGGCGAACTGGATCCGGATATGGTGCACACGCCTTCGGTCTTCGTGAAGCGCATTTTTCAGGGTGAGTTGTTTGAGAAGAGAATTGAGAAGCGAACGGTACAAAAAGCGGCTGCAAGCAACTAGTTGGGCTATCGGCAGCGAAACGTTAGCTCAATTGCCCACAGAAGTGACGCGATGAGTCTTTACATAACTATGCCAACTGTATCGAAGCCTGGAAAAGACGTCGAGAAGCGCGAACGCATTGTGAAGCGCATTGCGCGCGAGTTGCGCGATGGCTTCTATGTGAACCTGGGGATCGGCATGCCTACGCTCGTGGCAAACTGCGTGCCGGCCGGCATGGACGTGATTCTCCAAAGCGAGAATGGGATGCTGGGCATTGGTCCGTATCCGCTCGAGGGCTCCGAGGATTCGGACCTCATTAACGCGGGGAAAGAAACAGTGAGCGAGATTCCGGGGACATCTTATTTCTCGAGTGCGGACTCATTCGGCATGATTCGCGGCGGGCACATTGATCTGAGCGTTCTGGGCGCGATGGAAGTCGACCAAGAGGGGAATATCGCAAATTGGACGATACCCGGAAAGATGGTCAAGGGCATGGGTGGCGCCATGGATTTGGTCGCGGGGGCACGGCGTGTGATCGTCGCAATGGAGCATACGAACCGCGACGGTCATCCGAAGATTTTGAAGAAGTGTACGTTGCCGCTGACCGGGGTCAAAGTGGTTGACACGATCGTCACTGAGATGGCCTACATCAAGGTGTCGCCGGGCGGATTGGTGCTCGAAGAAGTGGCGCCGGGTCTGACTACTGACGATGTGCAGAAGGCAACGGAAGCTAAGCTGATTGTGAGTCCTGCTCTGAAGGTAATGGAAGGGTAGGAGTAAGGGATCTGACGCATACTTTTGGCGTAGCCATCGGTATTCCTAGTAAGAACAATTCCAATAATCAAGCATTCTGACGATTGTGCAAACGCTCGGGGCCGCTCCTGCTGCAGCAGGCCAGCCCCCTCGGAGCGTTTCGCGTGATTGCACGCGAACCATGACAGGGGATCTATCGGCCGCTGGTGCGGCAGACTTGAATGCTCCGAGAGGGCGAATTTGATTGCCGTAGTCTGGTCTCGCTAGGCTCGAAAGGGCGTGCTCAACAATCGAGCCGGAAACAATACAACCGCTTTCACTAGCTGCAGCACCCCTCCCACCGCGATACCAAGCAGGCGGAATGGCAGCAACAATAGCCAGACGATAGGAAAGAGAATGAGCGCGACAATCGCGGCGGGCCAGCACAACACAAACAAGATGCACCAAAGGAGGAACGAAAACATAAGTAGGCCTCCAGCGCCTCTATTTTAAGATACGTCGAAGAACTGATGGAAGTTCAGCGTTTTTCTTCAGCGCAGGCACGACTGGGTTTGCGGCGCCGCGTGTTAAACCTGTGCCAAATATTTCTTTAGAAACAGTACTGCTCGCACACGGGCGTCGCGCCAAGTTTCCCCGGTGAATCCGTGGCCTGTTCCGGGATAAATTTGGATCTCGTACGGAATCTCGCGGCGCCGCAGCTCTTTTTCGAGATCGTAGGCCTCCGCCACCGGTACGGTCGTATCGTGTTCACCGTGCAGAATCAGAACCGGGCAGAGCCGCCGCATGAAGAGCTTCATCTCTCGGGGCAGGCCTCCGAAGAATTCGACGACAGCTTTCACGCGTGAGTCAACCGACGCCACCGACAGGGCGAGGTAGGCGCCGAGCGAAAACCCCAGGAGTCCGATGCGGTCCTCATCCACGCACGGATGGTCGGCAACATGGCTGACGGCGTCCCACACCGCTTTTCCCCAAGCTGGAAAATTGCGGAAGATTGTCTGCTTGTCGTTCGCGTCGGTCGTCCCCGTGCGATCGAAATAATGCACAACAAAAACTGCAAAGCCTTGCGCGGCGAGTTCACTCGCCGGATCGGACAATGAGGCATGATTGCCGCCTGATCCGTGCAGCGAAATTACGGCAGGATAGACTCCACTCTCTGCGGGGAAATAGCAATCGAGCGTGATTGCCTTGCCGCCTGATGTAAAGGAAGAGATGGATTCCTGGACTGGATGCATTTGAAATTGTCACGAGTGGTCAAAAAAAGCATCTGGGGTGCGAGGTTTAGGCATTTGCGCTGCTGCCTCGCGACAGACCTGGAATTTGAGCACGTCTAAGCATCGGCAAGTTTTTTGATCGAGTCGCCGTACGGCTCGCGCACCACCCCGCGCTCGGTAATGATGGCGGCAATGTACTTCGCGGGTGTTACGTCGAATGCAGGATTCTCGACACTGACGCCATCCGGGACCATTTGTTTCCCGGCGATGTGGGTCACTTCCTTGGCATTGCGTTCTTCAATCGGGATCTTCGAGCCGTCGGGAGTGTTGAGGTCGATGGTAGAAAAAGGCGCGGCCACATAAAACGGAATGCCGTGCTCTTTAGCGAGAATTGCGACCGTGTAGGTACCAATCTTATTCGCCACGTCTCCGTTGGCAGCGATGCGGTCTGCACCGACTACGATGGCGCCGATCTTGCCTTGCTTCATCATGACGCCAGCCATGTTGTCGGAGATCACTGTCGTTGGGATTCCGTCCTTCATCAACTCCCATGCAGTCAATCGTGAACCTTGCAGAAAGGGGCGAGTCTCGTCAGCGTAAACGTGAATTTTCTTGCCCTGCTCCACCGCGGCGCGTATTACGCCAAGCGCGGTGCCGTATCCGGCGGTTGCAAGCGCACCAGCGTTGCAGTGAGTGAGCACGCCACCACTCGATGGCATGAGGGTGGCGCCGTGACGACCCATTGCCTGGTTTGCAGCGATGTCTTCAGCGTGCATGCGTTGCGATTCTTCGATGAGCGCTTCTTTGATCTGCGGTACTGGACGCATGCGCAAATATTCAAACTTATCTTTCATACGACCGATGGCCCAGAACAAGTTGACGGCCGTTGGGCGTGTTTTACCGATCAGGTCGGCAATCTGGTCGAAATCTTTTTTTAGATCTGCGCCGGTCTCGGCCTTTGAGTTCTTGACTCCGAGCGCAATACCCATAGCGGCGGCTACGCCGATCGCGGGCGCGCCGCGAACCACCATGTTACGGATCACGTCTGCGACTTCCTGATGAGTTTTGCAGGTGACATACACTTCTTCAGTGGGCAGCTTTGTCTGGTCAATGAAAACGACGCCGCGGTCGGTCCATTCAAGAGTTTGAATGATTGAGTATCAGTTCTCGGTTGTCGGTTCTCGGTTCTCAGTTCAGAAGTCATTGCTGGCAGCCACTGACTTTTCGACCGAATGCCTAGGTTCCAATCGCTACATGTTCTGCACGCACATCGTTGGCAGTGAAAATTGAAACGAATGGTGCCTGAGCCGCTGCTTTTTCGACGCTCGGGCGGCCCTTGGCCTCCTGGCGCTCCACCAGGCACATCACGCCGATGACTTCGAACCCGAATTCTCGTGCTGCTTCAATGGCCTGGACAGTCGAGCTTCCGGTTGTGCAGACGTCGTCCACGATCACGACCTGCGCCCCCGGTCCGCGGAATCCTTCTATGCGTTGACCGGTCCCGTGTTGTTTCTCACCCTTACGGACGAGAAATCCGTTGATCGTTCCGCTTGTGACGGAAACGGCGACAACGATCGGATCGGCGCCCATCGTCAAACCACCGATGGCTTGTGGATCCCAGCCGCGGTCACGAATCTCTTCGAGAAATATCTGGCCTGTCAATTGCGATCCGCGAGCATCAAGCGTGGTTGTGCGACAGTCGATGTAGTAGTCGCTCGTGGCTCCCGACGAGAGCTTGAACTCGCCCAACTTGAACGACTTGGTAGCGAGGAGGCGCAACAATTCGTGGCGAGCCGATGACATGAATTTTTAAGATAACACGTGCAATACGGGCTATTGGCTCAGTCTTTCCAAGTGGTGAAATCGGTCCGTGCCAATGTACATTGCCAGCGCGATGGTGCCGTTATATGCCATGTGCAGTATCAAGCTTGCTGCAACGGATTTCTTAATCGCTCGGACTAACGTCAGTGCAAGGCCAACGATGAAAATGACGAGAACCGGCCCCCATGCATATGTCAGCTGGGCTCCGTGAATCGAGGCAAACGCCAGAGCAGTGAGAAACACGCTTGCGGCCATACCCAAACGACGGGCGAGCACTGGATAAAGGAAGCCTCGAAAGAACAATTCCTCGATCAGAGGAGCGAGCGTCACGCTGAAGATGGACAAGAGCCAAGCCTGTCGCGGAGTTCGAAAGAACTGGTCCATCGGCAAATCCTTGGGGATGGGCAGCAGGCGGGCAAACAGTTGCAGACCGATCGATAGCGCCAAGCCTCCCAATACATACCATCCCCAGGCCGGAGGCCAATTCCACTGGATCGCGGAAAAGAAATATTGACGGCGGAAGAATGCGATAAATGAATACATCAAGGCGAATACAAGGACGTAGGCGACGAGTTGTCCGCCCACTATGACTTCCGGCTGCTTTACCACATCAATCCAAGTCAACGAGGGATAGAACACGCGCCTAAGGGTATAGGAAACTCCCAATAGCGAAATGATGATGAGGAGAAAACTGAAAACGGCGAGCAGAGCGACGTCCCAACCTGTCCACGGCGGATTTTCGACAAACGAGGCAGCAACGGGGAGGGTCGCGTTTTGGATCGGCGCCTCCGACCCCAGAGCAGGCGGAGCGGGCGTAGGATCGAACATCGGGTTTTGAGGTGAGGACACTAGGTACCGGCTCGGAGTTAATGTTCAGTGTGCATTCAAGCTCGATCAAAAAGCAAACAACGACGATAGAAGTTCTATGCCATTTTTTGCTGAGGTGATTTGCTGGGTGCGCCGCGCGCCCCATTGCCGTTGCTGGTAGAAAAGTAGTGTGCCAGCGCTTGTCCGGTGTAGGACTTCTTTACACGGGCCACCTGTTCTGGAGTGCCTTGGGCCACCAGTTTGCCGCCATCCTCCCCACCTTCCGGGCCAAGATCGATGATCCAGTCCGCATTGCGGATTACATCAAGGTTGTGCTCAATGATGACGACCGTGTTGCCCAGATCTGCGAGACGGTGCAGAACTTCGAGAAGTTTTTTCACGTCGTCGAAGTGCAGTCCTGTGGTCGGCTCGTCGAGGAGATACAGCGTCTTACCTGTCTGGCGCTTGCTCAATTCGCGAGCGAGCTTGATGCGTTGCGCTTCGCCGCCGGATAACGTTACGGCGGATTGGCCCAGGTGAATGTAGCCAAGTCCGACGTCCACCAGTGTTTGCAACTTTTGCTTTACCTGCGGGATGTTCTGGAGAATTTGCAGTGCGTCCACAACCGGTGTTTCCAGAAGATCCGCGATCGAACTGCCGTTGTATTTGACGGCAAGCGTTTCCTGGTTATATCGGCGTCCACCGCAGACTTCGCAGAGGACATAGACATCGGGCAGGAAGTTCATCTCGATACGTCGCTGACCTTCACCCTGGCAGGCTTCGCATCGACCACCTGATACGTTGAATGAAAAACGCCCGGGCTTATATCCACGCTCGCGCGATTCGGGAAGCATCGCGTACAGGTCGCGAATCTGAGCGAAAATGCCGGTGTAGGTCGCAGGATTCGATCGCGGCGTTCGGCCGATCGGCGATTGATCGATCCGAATTACCTTGTCGATCTGGTCCGCACCGGAAATCGTTTTGTGTATTCCAGGTTCTTCCCGCGATCGATATAACTGCCGAGCGAGTGCGCGATAGAGAATGTCGTTCACCAGCGTCGATTTACCCGAACCCGACACACCAGTCACTACCGTCATGACGCCCAGCGGGAATGCGATGTCCAGCCCTTTCAAATTGTTTTCACGCGCGCCGAGAATCGTGATTGCCTTGCCGTTTGTGTGCCGGCGCTCGGCAAGCATGTCAATCTGGGTGCGGCCTGAGATGTAGGCCCCCGTCAACGAACCGGGAGCTTTCATGATCTCTTCCGGCGTGCCACTTGCGACGAGCGCGCCGCCGTGACGTCCTGCGCCTGGGCCAAGGTCAATTACGTAGTCGGCGCGCCGAATCGTCTCTTCATCGTGTTCGACCACTAACACCGTGTTGCCGAGATCGCGCAGCTCTTCGAGTGCGAGCAGCAGACGATTGTTGTCTCGGTGGTGCAGTCCGATCGAGGGCTCGTCGAGCACATAGAGGACGCCGCGCAACTTCGATCCGATTTGTGTAGCCAGGCGAATGCGTTGTCCTTCGCCACCGGAGAGCGTTGCAGCCGACCGGTCCAATGAAATGTAACCAAGCCCAACAGCATGCAAAAACTGAAGACGTTCGACGATTTCGTGCATGATCCGACCGGCGATGGCTTCTTCTCGTCCAGCGAGCTTGATTTTGCGCGCGACTTCGAATGAGCGCGATACCGGCAGGGAAGTAAAGTCAGCGATCGACATGCCGTTTACTTTCACCGCCAGACTCTCTGGCCGAAGCCGCTTACCGCGACACACCGAACACATCGTTGCCGACATGAAGTCCATCATGTAGTCGCGATAGTTGTCGGATGCGGTCTCTTCAAGATTCTTCTTGAGGTAGCTGAGAATCCCTCGGTAGCCAGTTTTCCCGCCGCGCTCAGGCTCGCCGTAGAGCAGGAGAGTCTGAATCTTGTCTGGCAGTTTCTCAAACGGCGTAGCCAAATTAATGCCGTAGGCTTCTGCAACCAGACGTACTTGGTTCAGAAGATTCTGGGAAGCCGAACCCGGCCCAAGGCCGCCATCAAGCAAAGGTTTTGACCAGTCCGTGATAATTTTCGCGGGATCGAAATCGTACTTGCTGCCGAGCCCGTGGCATTCCGGGCAAGCTCCATACGCGCTGTTGAAAGAGAACGAACGAGGCTCCAGCTGTGGAACGTTGATGCCACAGTCCGGGCACGCGAGACGGGAAGAGTAAAGAGTCTCCTCGCCGCCGACCACCGCGATCTGCACCAGCCCTCCAGCAAGCTTCATCGCAAGCCCGACCGAGAGTTCTAGCCGACTCTCGATGCCGGGTTTCACCAGCAGGCGGTCGATTACAACTTCGATGGTGTGGTTCTTTCTCTTATCGAGTTGAATCTCATCCTCGAGGTTCACAAGCTCGCCATCGATACGCGCACGCGCAAACCCATGCTGGACGAGCTTCTCCATCTCTTTTTTGAACTCGCCTTTTCGCCCGCGGACAATCGGCGCCATGACCATTACGCGATCTTCCGGAGTCAATGCCATCACGCGCTGCACAATCTGTTCCGCAGACTGGCGAGTAATCGGGCGGCCACAATTGGGACAGTGGGGAACTCCAATGGAGGCGAACAGCAGGCGAAG
>Ga0105239_10009545_pt1 | contig 10918 bp, 6 predicted proteins | sample KBSC44metaG_FD_92761 | JGI IMG/M metagenome (GOLD analysis project Ga0105239, IMG submission 92761) | Corn rhizosphere microbial communities from Kellogg Biological Station, Michigan, USA - KBS C4-4 metaG | ecosystem: Host-associated > Plants > Roots > Rhizosphere > Soil | place: Michigan, USA...
TACTGTTCGCGGTCGAGACTCCGACGCACATGATCGCGCCCATCAACGCCGGGACGCTGAAAGTCGTCTGGGTGAGATACAGCATCCACAGGATGCCGCACAGCGCTCCCGGCAGCGCCGTGATGATAATGAACGGGTCCAGCCACGACTGGAAATTCACGACCATCAGCAGGTAGACCAGCACAATGGAGAACAGGAGGCCCACTCCCAACCCGATAAAGGACTGGTTCATGCTCTGCACCTGGCCGCGCATCACCACGGTGGTGCCTTTAGGAAGGTTCGGCTCGAAGCCTGCAAGAATCTTATTGATGTCTCTGGCCACGCTTCCGAGGTCGCGACCCTGCACATTGGCGTAGATGTCGTAGACCGGGCGCACATTGTAGTGGTTGATGACTCCCGCGGTCGTCCCGCGCTCGATGTGAGCGATGTTGGAGAGCAGTTGCGGCGTCCGCTTCGTAGCCGACATGATCGGAGTGTCCAGAATAGTATCCAGCGAATCGATACGAGACTGCGGTGTCTGCTCCGCCAAAAGATAGCTGACTCCGTTCTTGGGATCGAGCCAGTAGTTCGGGTACGCCTGAACGCTGGAGCTGAGCGAGATGATCAGATCTGTGGCCACATTGCGTTGGGTCATGCCCATCTCCTGAGCACGTTCGCGGTCCACGACAACGCGCATCATCGGCACGCTTGTCACCTGCTGCACATGGACATCCGCAGCTCCCGGCACCCCGCGCACCTTCTCGGAGATCTTCCGGGCGAGCGCATAGTTCTCAGCGCCTCGACCCACGACCTGAATATCGATCGGCGCGGGCAGACCGAAGTTGAGAATCTGCGTCGTGATGTCGGCAGGCTGATAGAAGAAGGTCAACTGGGGGAATTTTTCCGGCAGGCGTTTGCGCAGTTCGGCGATATAGTCGTCGGTAGGGCCGTGTGCTCCCTCCTTGAGCGTGACCAGGATTTCGCCGTCAGAGGGGCCGATGGCGCCGCTAGTGTTGTAGGCGAAGTTCACCTGTCCTGCAGGCAGACCGATGTTGTTCAGGATCAGGTTCAACTGTTGTGCCGGTATCGTCTCACGAATGGTCTTCTCGACGGCATGAAAGAGACGGTCCGTCTCTTCAAGGCGGGTACCGGCAGGGGCGCGAACGGCCAGCCGGAACTGACCTGCGTCCACCTTGGGGAAGAAGTCCTGCCCGATGAACGGAAGCAGCAGAGAGGAACCTGCGAAAAAGAGTGTGAAACCTCCCAGGACGGCAACTCTGCTGTGGAGGCAGGAGTTGAGCGCTCTGCGATACATCCTCTCCAGTCTTGTGAAGTACCCGTTGAAGATCTGATGGATTCGCCAGAAGACGTCCGGCTTCGGCTCTCTGGCGTGCGCTTCTTCCGCCTTGTGGGAGTGGTGGTGCCCGCCATGCTCGCCCTCATGTCGCCGATACAGGTGCAGCTCGTACTTGAGCAGAAAGGCGACCACCACGGGCAGGAAGGTGCGCGACAGGATGTACGAAGCGACCATAGCGTAGACGACGGCGAGCGCCAGCGGTTTGAACAGCGAGCCCGCCGCGCCGGTCAGAAACAGAATCGGCACAAACACGATACAGATTGCCAGCGTTGCGACGAGCGAGGGAGCGGCAATCTGTTCCGCGCCGTCCAGGATGGCGTGATGCAGATTCTTGCCCATACTCAGGTTGCGATGGATGTTCTCGATGGAGACGATCGCATTGTCGACGAGAATACCGACGGCGAGCGCGAGGCCGCCGAGCGTCATCACATTGAGGGTCTGCCCGCTGGCTCCGAGGACGACGATCGAGACGAGAATCGCCAGGGGAATCATGGAGGCCACGATCAGCGTACTGCGCCAACTGCCGAGAAACAGAAGCACCATGCAGGCGGTGAGAAGTGCGGCGATGATCGCCTCTCGTACGACCCCCGCCACCGATGCCCGTACGAAGAAAGATTGGTCGGAGAGAATGTTGATACGCACGCCGGGCGGCGCTGTCGCCTGGATGCGGGGCAGGAGGGCGCGCACGCGATCCACGACATCGAGCGTCGAGGCGTTGCCGCTCTTGATCACCGAGAGCAGGACAGACCGTCGGCCGTTGATGTTGATCACGTTTCGCTGCACGGCAAAACCATCGTGTACCTGGGCCACATCCCGCACATAGATCATCGCGCCATTCACCTGCCGGATCGGAAGATCGTTGAGCGCTTCGACGGCCTGCGTGCTGTTGTTCAGCCCGACGATATACTCTCGATCGCCCATCTTGGCGGTTCCGGCAGGCAGGATCAGGTTCTGCGCGTCGATGGCGCTCGACACATCCTCGGCGGACAGACCTTTCGCTTGGAGCGCCTGCGTATTGAGGTCCACCATGATCCTGCGCGGTTTGCCGCCGTAGGGAGAGGGCGTGGACTGCCCGCGCACGGTTGCGAGTTGCACGCGCACGAAGTTGTCCGCATAGTCGTAGAGCTGCTGCTCGGACAGTGTATCGCTGCTGACGCCAAGTTGAATGATGGGAACCGCGGAGGCATTATACTGGATGATGAGCGGTGGAATAATGCCGCGCGGCAGCGTCTTGAGGACGGTCTGGGAAGTCGCGGTCAACTGCGAAATGGCGGCATCGATCTTCGCGCCGGGCTGAAAGAAGATTTTGATGGAACTCACGCCCAGTGTCGACTGCGATTCGATGTGTTCGATGTCGTTGACGGAAGTGGCGTAGGCGCGTTCGCTGATGGTGACGATGCGCTTTTCCATGTCTTCGGGCGACATCCCGGTATAGTTCCAGATGACGGTCGCGACAGGAATGTCGATCACAGGGAAGACATCGGTCGGCGTGCTTTGAACGGTGGCGATACCGAGGATCACGATCAGAATCGCCATTACGAGAAACGTAAATGGCCGGCGCAGGGCAGTATGGACAATAGTCATCGGGGATTCTCTCTCACTTACGGCGTTCCGGGCGGTGGTCAGAAACGACAGAGGTCGCCTTCCAAAGCAATTGGCGCAAAGTACGGTCCAGAAAGTTCCGGCAAAAGCGGCGGAGCGAAAAAAAATGTTCTTGCCGTTTTTCCGCTGTTGGTGGCGGGAAGAGTAACGACCCTGCCACCGAAATAGCCTTCGGCGGCAGGGTCGTTAACGCGATCAGGATTAGTATGGAGTCAGATCATCCAAAGCGCCCATGGACGTAGTCGTCGGTGCGCTGGTCGCGCGGTTGGCTGAAGATCTGCGAGGTGTCTCCAACCTCGACCATCTCCCCTTTCAGGAAAAAGGCGGTGCGCTCTGCGACACGCTGGGCCTGCTGCATGTTGTGCGTGACGATGACGATGGTGTACTTCGACTTCAACTCCTCCATCAACTCTTCGATGCGCAGGGTGGAGTTCGGGTCGAGTGCGGAGCAGGGTTCGTCCATCAGAACGACTTCGGGTTCGACCGCGAGCACACGAGCGATACAGAGCCGCTGCTGCTGGCCACCCGAGAGATCGAACGCGGACTTGTTCAGGCCATCTTTGACCTCGTCCCAGATGGCGCTCTGGCGCAGACTCTTCTCGACGATCTCATCGAGGCGCTTCTTGTGTCGTTCGCCATGCAGCTTCGGTCCGTAGGCGATATTCTCCCAGATGCTCATCGGGAACGGGTTGGGGCGTTGAAACACCATGCCGACCCGCTTCCGCAGATGGACGACATCGACCTTTTTGTGATAGATGTCGTGTCCATCAAGTTTGATCGAGCCTTCCACCTTGATATCGGGGTAGAGGTCGTTCATGCGATTCAGGCAGCGCAGGAAGGTGGACTTGCCGCAGCCGGAGGGGCCGATCAGCGCGGTCACCTGATGGTTATACATCTCCAGGTTGACCTGTTTCAGGGCATGGAATTTCCCATAGTAGAAATCCAGGTTCTTGACGGCAATGCGGACATCCTCAGCGCCTCTGTCCTGCCCATGTTTTTTGGAGGTGCGCGCTGCATGCTCTAGGCGTACAGCTTCTGTTGGATTCGGAGCAATATCCACGTCATCTTACCTTTCGTGCCCTCTTGTTCGGCGTTCGGTGCGCCGACCGGAAAATAGCGATGCATCACCCAGCACAGGTCGGAACTACGTCGGCGCTCCCATTCGGTTGCGCGTCAGATAGCGCGCAATGATATTCAAGGTCAAGACCATGCCCACCAGTACCAGGGCAACGCCCCAGGACTGTTTGAGCGCGAGCTCGGTGCCGGCGTCTCTCAGCACAAAGATCTGGACCGGAAGCGAGGCGATCGATTCGTGTGGATTCGTATTCCACTGGTTACTATTGCTGCCGACCATCAGCAGAGGAGCGGTCTCCCCAGCGATACGGGCTACGGCCAGCAGCACTCCGGTGACGATTCCACTCTTCGCCGCGGGAAGCACTACTTTCCATATAGTACGAACCTGCGTCGCTCCCAGTGCCAGAGATGCCTCTCGGAGCGCCTGCGGCACCAACCGCACCAACTCCTCCGTCGTGCGCATTATCGTCGGAATCATCATGATGCCGAGCGCGAACCCACCGGCATAACCCTGATTGTTGTGGGTTCTCACGATGATCATCTGGTACGCGAAGATGCCGAGCACAATGGAGGGAACGCCGTTCAGGAGATCCGTGGCGAAGCGGATCCAAAAGCCGAGTTTGTTGTTGCCGAACTCGGAGAGGAAGATGCCGCCCATGACCCCGAAGGGAATTCCTATGGCAGACGCCATGGCGATGAACAGACCCGTGCCCGCAATCGCATGACGCATCCCGCTCAGTTCGGGATGTGCGGTGTCCGGCATTCGAAAGAACTGTGCGTTGACGGACGAGAGGCCCTCTTTCGCGACAAAGTAGAAGAGGGTCAGCAGACCAACACAGGCGATCAGCGCCGCCGCGCCACACATCGACAGCGCAAAGGCGTTGCAGAACTGCCGCCATTTTACAAAGAACGGTTTGCCGGGAATATAGCGGTTGAAACCGGTGAGAAGTGCCAGAGCGGCGGTAATCAAGAAGGCGCCCCCGGTAAAGCCACCCAATTTCCATGTGCTGAAATCATGCTTCATCTGATAGACGAGCATACCTGCGACAATAGTGAGAGCACCATATTTGACGATATTTGTGACCCACGTTTTGGACTTAATGCTGAACTCACTCGACGTACCACCGGCGCGCAGAGCGGTGAGCCAGACAAGACCACGCGCCGCGCCGTTTAAGAGCATCGTGACGGCGAAGAGCGTCAGCGCGACCTGTGTGAGCGCCGAAATGTGGAGCGGTGAGTTCGGACTGGGGTACTGGTCCACCAGCACCGAGGTCATCGTGTAGCCGGGGCGAAAGAGCGAGAAACTGGAGGGATCTCCGAATTTGGGAATGTTGACTTTGCTGCCGATCACGATCGTCACCGCCATCGTCTCACCGATCGCACGTCCGAGGCCGAGCATGATGGCGCCGATGATACCGCCGCTGGCGTAACGCAAGACTACCGTCTTGATCCCTTCCCACTTGGTGGCGCCCATGCCATAGGCGGCTTCGCGCTGCGCCATCGGAACGGTGCGCAGCACATCGCGGGACACTGCGGCGATGAAGGGCAAAATCATGAGTGTGAGGATCAGGCCGGCAGAGAGATAGCTCAGGCCGGAACCGGAATCGGTGGCCGTCATGAAGAACGGAATGTGCCCGAGCGTGCGATGTAGCCATTTCTCTCCATGCGACTGCATGAGCGGTACAAGGTAGAGCAGCGCCCAGAACCCGTAGACTATACTGGGGACGGCGGCGAGCATCTCGATCAGAAAGGAGAGTGGAGCGCTGATCCACCGGGGCGCGATCTCCGCGAGGAAGATCGCCGCGCCTACTCCGAGCGGCACGGCCAGGATGAGTGCGATGGCGGAGGTTACCAGCGTGCCATAGACGAAGGGCAGGGCGCCGTAGAGATCACCTACGAGCTTGTCGGCATCCGCAGGGACCGGATCCCAGGTTGTCGTCTTGAAGAAATTGAAGCCGGTATGGGCAAGGCTGGCGCGCGAAGCAAGAAACAGCGTGATCGCGATGCCGACAATGAAAACCACCGTACTGATGGCGAAAACCAGTGTAAGGTTGCGGAAAATCCAATCGCCGACGCCTGCGCCGAAGCCACCGGACAGATCGGTGGATCGCGATGTATTCTTATCTGCGGATGCACCGGGCGGCTTTCCCGAGAGTGTATGTGCCATAAAGAGAGCTTGTCCCGTTTGTGTTCGATTCCGAAAGGCGCCCGCATCCGCAACATGAGAGCGAGCCAGAGCCCCCTCGATGGCGCCTGAAAACCGGCTTCGAGGGGGCATAGCGAGTGGCCTATTTGATCACTGCTCCAGGAATCGCTTTTATGGTTGCGAGATTGATCTTGACCAGGGCGGGCGGAAGCGGTGCATAGAAGAGCGTTTTGGCCTCTTCCTGCACTTTTGCGGACATCGCCCAACTCCACAGCGCCGTCACATCGCCGTTCTTGGGACCGGCGGTCTTGTAAACGATGATATAGGTCACGCTGCAGATGGGATAACTATCCGCGCCTTTGGCATCCACGGTCGGCGTCTTGATGTTGTGCGCGAGTTCCGCCGCATAGGCGTTGATTGCCGCGCTCGTGGAGGCTACCGTCGGTTCGATGAACTTTCCGGCGTGGTTCTTGACATTGCCATACGGCATCTTCTGGCCGATGGCATAGGCCAGTTCGACATAGCCGATGGCGCCGGGGGTGCGTTTCACCAGGGCTTCGACCCCCTGATTTCCGCGGCCGCCGAGCCCTACCGGCCAGTTGACCGACTTCCCTGCGCCGGGACCGGCGGACCAGTCGCTATTGGCTTTCTTGAGATAGTGCGTAAAGATGTAGGTCGTGCCCGATCCGTCCGTTCGATAGACCGCTTGAACGGGCAGATCCGGAAGGTTTTTGCCGGGATTGATCGCCTTGATACGCGGATCCGCCCAGCTTTTGATCTTGCCCAGATAGATCCCGCTGATCACCTCCGGCGTGAACTGAAGGCCGTTGCCGATGCCGGGCAGGTTGTAACTCAGGACAACCGCGCCACCGACCGTAGGTATATGGACCACAGGGCCGGGCATCGCCGCCTCTTCCGCCGCAGTCAGCGGTGCGTCACTTGCTCCAAAGTCGACGGTCTTGTTCTTGATCGCGTTGTAGCCCGCTCCGGAGCCTACGGCCTGATAGTCTACAGCCTTGCCAGCCTGCTGTTGAAACTCAGCAAACCATTTGGTATAGATCGGCGCCGGAAAGGTGGCTCCTGCCCCTTTTATCTGGGCGAATGCACTCTGCGGGACAAGGCTCGCTACTGCCAGCAGCGTTGCGGCTCCGAGTTTGCACCAGTTGCATGTCTGCTTCATCATTTTCTCCTGAACCATTCTAATCGCGCCAGCGCGCACCTATCGTCTCATCACTGGAGACATGCATCGAATCGCTTCAAACGGCTGGGAAGAGATGGAGAAAGTATCGTTGGTTTCGACGCTTATATCCAAATCTTCACGGTTCATTATTGTGTCGTGCGAATGTTAAGGGAATGTTAAGAGAATGTTAAATTTGAGTCGCTGGGAGTGGAGAGAGGAATTGTCGCCTGAGAGAGGGAACAGACGGAAATGCGGAAAGACAGGGCAGTTATCCAGGAGCGATAGGAGAGTATAATATGATAATGCAGGGATTTACATCCAGAACGGCCCGGCTTTTTCTGGTCGCATTCCTCGTAGTGGGCAGTTCGGTCGTTGTCAGGCGGGCGTCGGCGCAGGGTGGGAAGACGGCTGCCATCGTGAATGGCGATATTATCACGGAGGGAGAGTTCTTCGAGCGTCTGCAACACCTGCGCGCGCAGTCCTTCGTTCTCTCTCGCACGGAGTTGAGGAAGGAGACGGCAGGGGTTATTTTGATGGACGCGATGATCACGGAGCATCTCACGCTTCAGGCCGCGAACAAGGCGAACGTCGCACTCTCCGATACGGAGACGGCCACGGAACTGGCGAATTTGAAGAAGCAGCCGGCCGTCATGTAAGGATTGGCGAAACATGACTACACGGAAGAGATGCTGAAGCAGGATATTCGTGTCCAGGGAGCGCGCTTCAAACTGGCGACCGTGGGCGTCAAGGTCACTCCGGACGAGGTGGAGAAGTACTATAAAGCACATATCGCAGACTATACTACTCCGGAACTGCTGGGTCTCTCGATCATCTGGACCAGTAATGTGGACACGCAGGCGAAAATCGACGCCGACCTGAAAGCGGGCAAGTCCTTCGCCGATACTGCAAAACTCTATTCGGAAGATCTAACCTCACGCGACAAGGGAGGCGAGAAACCTCCCATCTACGCCAGCGATCCCGGACTTCCGGCGCCGATACGCGACGCGGTCAAACTGATGAAGCCCGGTGAAGTCTCTCCCGCGGTGAAACTGGAGACGGATCGCGGCGCAGGCAAGCCCAAACTGGTGACCTGGTGGCGGATTCTCCTCCGGTCACGTGAGCCGGAGAATGTGCGTCCCCTGGCCGATATCCGGTCCGGCGTGGAGCGTCTCGCGACCATCGAGAAGGCAGGCGGTCTTCAGACCGGTGACAAGAAGATCGCGGACCTTCGAAGCCAATCCGAGATCAAGATCAGCCTTCCCGGATATGAAAGCCTGGAGTCGAAACACTGATTCTGGGTGAACAAGAACGAGCGTAGACGTAGACGAGGCTCCCGGCAATGATGCGGGAGCCTCGTGGATGTTTCGTCGCGCCGAGCGGATTTAGAGGATATACCGTGTCAGGTCTTCGTCTTTCACGATGTCGTCGAGGCGCTGGTGGACATAGGCGGCGTCGATGACGATGGTCTTCTCTTCACGGTCGGAGGCGTCGAAGGAGACATCTTCCAGGAGGCGTTCCAGGATCGTGTGCAGGCGTCGCGCACCGATATTCTCGGTGCGACGATTCACTTCTGCGGCGACACGGGCGAGTTCGGCGATTCCGTCTTCCGCAAACTCGACGTCGATTCCCTCGGTGCCCAGCAGGCTGACATACTGGCGGGTCAGCGCGTTGCGGGGTTCAATCAGGATTCGTTTGAAATCGTCTTCTGTCAGGTTTTCCAGTTCGACCCGGATCGGCAGCCGGCCCTGAAGCTCCGGTATGAGATCGGAAGGCTTGGAGACGTGGAACGCGCCGGCGGCGATAAAGAGGATGTGATCCGTCTTTACCGGGCCATGCTTGGTGTTGATGGTCGAACCTTCGATTATGGGCAGAATGTCGCGCTGCACGCCTTCGCGGGACACTTCCGGCCCTCCGCTTCCACCACCTCCCCGCGAGGTGCTTGCGATCTTGTCGATCTCATCGACGAAGATGATTCCGGTCTGCTCTGTCCTCTGGATCGCTTCACGGATGACGGAGTCGCGATCGATCAGTTGTTGAGCCTCTTCCGCGGCAAAGATCTCTTTCGCTTCCGCGATGGTGACTTTGCGCTGCTTATGTTTGCGGGGGAACACGCCGCTGAAAGCGTTCTGCATGTCCATGCCCATGTCTTCCATGCCCTGCCCCGAGAGCGCCTGCATAAAGGGCATCTGCTGGCTCTCTTCCACCGTGATCTCCACGGTCTCCGTATCCAGGGTTCCCGCCTGGATCTGGGGGCGCAGTCGGGCGCGGATACGCTCACGGCGTTCGCGGTCGGTGCGTGCATCCGACTCTCGCTCGGCCTCCGCCGCGGAATCCTGGGCGGTGGTGTCTATCTCTACGGGCGCTTCGGTGGTGGCGCTGTTGCCTCCGAACATCCGGCTCATCATCTGCTGAATATCGCGGGTGAGGTCGGATTTGTCCCCGCCGCTTCGCCGAATGGATTGGGACTGATGCATCGGCTGCATGATGTCGAGAATGCGCTCGACGGCGCGTTCCGCGGCAGTCGCCTTGACCTCGGCGATCTTTTCGGTCTCCACGAGCCGGATGGCGATCTGGAGCAGATCGCGCACCATGGAGTCGACGTCGCGACCGACATATCCGACTTCGGTGAACTTGGTCGCTTCGACCTTGATAAAGGGAGCGCGCGCGAGGGTGGCGAGGCGGCGGGCGATCTCGGTCTTTCCGACCCCGGTCGGGCCGATCATCAGGATGTTCTTCGGGATGACCTCGTCCCGCAGGTCTTCCGGTAACAGACGACGGCGGTAGCGGTTGCGCAAGGCAACGGCTACCGCACGTTTCGCTTTGTTCTGTCCGACGATATATCTGTCCAGTTCCGCGACGATCTGGCTGGGGGTCAACTCTTCCGTAAATTCGGGCATGTGTCTCAAGGGTCCTTCGATGTGCTGTTCTCCTTCCCTATACGTAAAGGGAGAGAGATAGAGTTCATTATACACCCTTTTAGGCGCCCTTTGGACGTATGCGTCGAACCTGCGGGCCGGAGCGAACCTATGGCACGTTGACCAACCCGTTCTCGGTCGGAACTGCCGGGTTTGGACTGCACTGCGCGGCGATAAAACCTTCCTTCGCCAGTTTGGCATGGCCATCCACGAAATAGGCGACGCGGTCCGGGCCGTAGTTCGAGTTGCCCGGAGTTGCGCCGGCCCAGGCGGTTACTGCCTCGGAGGGGCCGACATGGAAGGAGACCACTTCGGCGCCCATATAGGTCTCTGCCGGAAGCGGCATCGCAGCGAGGCTGCCCAATCGCGTCATCACCGTATTAAGGCAGTAACTCGTCTTCTCGACCTTCCAGACAGGCTGGCCCTGCGAAGGATCGTTTACCATCGAGGGAGGCAACCCGACGTCACTGGGGCATTTGAAGAGGTCGATGCTCTTGATGTAGGGCTGCGCATAGATGGTCGGGTCGTAGATGATGGCGTCGTTCGTTTTGAGGTGAGGACGACAGGGCTTGCAGGGATACTTGCCCGTAAAGGTCGTGGACGGTCCCCATTGCGAATTGGCAGGTGAGTTGGACGGCGGGAACGTCTCATCGTAGTCCTGGACA
>Ga0105239_10009550_pt1 | contig 10916 bp, 10 predicted proteins | sample KBSC44metaG_FD_92761 | JGI IMG/M metagenome (GOLD analysis project Ga0105239, IMG submission 92761) | Corn rhizosphere microbial communities from Kellogg Biological Station, Michigan, USA - KBS C4-4 metaG | ecosystem: Host-associated > Plants > Roots > Rhizosphere > Soil | place: Michigan, USA...
AAATCAAGAAATTCCTGGTAACTCTGCATCCTTAAAAAATTTGGGGCAAAAATGTGATTTTTAAACGGAATTAACGGCTAATTGTTAGGATAAATTTTATAGTCTGAATGTAATTTATTTAACAGGGGGGATATCGGCGTATGTACATATCGTTTTTAGGCTAATAATCAATGAATTGCAATATGTTGTATAAGGCGTTGAATAGGGGTTTAAAGCGGGTAAAAAGAGATAAGAAAAAGAAGGGAAAGTTGTCTTGCTAAAGCAATGTTTTTATTCTATAGTTAAAATGTTTATTGTGTGGCATTCATTTTGTTCATCCAATGGTTAGTATTGCATTAAATAAAGAATAATTTATGTCGCCACAATCAATATCAACGAATCATTCAGGCAATTTTAATAGGAAACAATTACTTTGTACAAAATGTGGTGCAGAAAGAGTTGAAAGGATTTCAAGAGGTACAATATTCAAAACCTTTTTCTTTTGGTTGCCATTTAAAAGATACATTTGTTATAAATGTTTGCATAAATTTTATTCTTTGTAGTTAATTTTAATTGATTATTTTCATATTTTTATCTCAATGATTAAATAGAATTTTCTTTTTGATTAAATATGGATAAAAAGATTTATAATGATAAAAAGTACTATTGCTCTACCTGCAAAAATCAGTTTCATTTCCGAATGCACAGAAGCTGGTTTGTCAAAAATATTTTATTCTTTCTGTCTGTAAGAAAGTTTTTTTGTGCCAAGTGTCAGAAAGCTGTATACATTTTGGTGCAAAATAATAGGGGGCAGCCTAATAATTAGATACAGCGGGTAGGTGCACCTCGGCCATCATGCATCGGGCGCTGCCGCCACCATTGGTTTCTATAGTATTAATATCAGCATAAACCAGATCGCCGTATTTTTTGAGCCTGTCTTTTTGTTGTTCGAATAGTGCATCATATGCGTTTTTCGACATCACGATCAAGGTTTCACCCGATTTATTTTTTACCTCCAGCATATTACCAGCAAATCGGTTCATTTGTTCAAATGATATTTCAATGATCCCCTTTTGGGTTGATCGCAATGATTCCAAAACTTCTACTTTTTCATGTGGGTTAGGAATGCTATCTACACAAATCACAGCGAACTTGCTTCCAACACACATCAATACATTGGTATGGTAAATAGCTTTTCCATGTTCATCAACAGCGTCAAAGCTGATAGCCCTGTAACCTGCCTGTTCGCAAAATAGGCTCAATATTTCTTTATCAGTACGGGGCGAAAGGCAGGCATAAGCAATCTTGTTCTCCCTGTCGAGCACCATGCTGCCGGTACCTTCCAGAAATTTATTTTCGGCTTCAAAACGACTTAAATCTATTATATGATTTACCTTGAAATGGTCTTCCAGTTTACTGATGATATCTTCCCGGCGTTCCAGTCGGCGGTTTTCGGCCTGCATGGGGTATAAAAATACCTGGCCATCGGCGTGAAATGATACCCAATTGTTTGGGAAGATAGAATCGGGTGTATGGGGTTGCTGGGTATCGTCAACCACGGTAACACTAACTCCATTTTCTTTCAATGTTTCTACAAAATCATCAAACTCGGTCAACGCTTTATCCTGAACGGCTTGCTGATCTGCATCACGGTTCTGAAAAGCGTTACTTCCTGCTGTTTGTTCATTAAAGCCGAAATTGACTGGCCTGATCATTAATATATTATTGGTGGATTGATTATTGGTCATTTTATTTAATCATTGGGTCATTAAGTCATTAAGTCATTGAAAGTTTAGAAAATGACTTAATGACTCGATAACTATAAAACTTTATCTCTTAAAAGTGGCATGCTCATGCAATGAAAACCACCACGGGCCCTCGACAATTCTGCCGATGGCATTAAAATTAAAGTGTTGGCCAATTTTTGCGGATCAAGCTCGCCCGATTCAAATTTCTGCAGCAGATCGTTCACACGGATCACATTAAAACCGTTTTGTTTAAATGCTTCTACGGTTTTATCATTACGGTCGTACCCTAAAACCACGCCTTCTTTGATGGCCAACAAGTTGCATGAATCCGTCCATTGTTCGCGTGCATCAAATGGGAAGGTATTATTGCCTGAGTAAATAAACTTTGTTTTATGGCCACTTTGCAGATCATTTTCGCTGATATCAGCTAACAGATCTTCAATACAGCTAAATAGCCTGGGTTTTTCACCCTTTTCAAATTGTACAATTTCTGGTCGTTCCTTTTGTTTTTTATCGGCAAACCACGATATCGGCTCCTGCTCTTCTATGGGTGCTTCGGCAACAGCCAACGAGCGTAGCAATACCCAGGTGTCACGTCTAACTTGTGTAAAAACCGTATCGATGTGCATATAATCACGCTTGTGCGGAATTTTTACAATGGTTACTTTCTTCACCACATCATTATCAAACAAAAGTTTGATGGCCTCATTGGCACCACTGATGGATGTGCGTTCGCTACAACCAATAACCAGGTGCTGGGGGCTTACCATCATTACATCACCACCTTCCAGGGTTGTTTTTTCGAGATTGTCTTCACCCGGTCGTAAAAAGTGCTGGGCAGTTTCAGGTATCTCCAAAATATTGTTACGATACTCAGCAAACAACGGGTGATTAAAAAATATGTACCGTGCCAATAGTGTTTCACGGAAACGCGCCTTTTTCGCAGGCTTATTCAACAGCATATGATTGTTGATGGCAATACCAATATCCCTCGAAAAAATGAGGTTGGGTATAGGCGCGAAAATCATTTCTTCGGTGCTTAATGAGCCGGATATAAATATTTTGGACAGTTCAACAGGGTCGGTATCTATTAGTTGCTGTTGCAGGCGATAATTGCAGCTTTCAATGGCGCAAACGGAGGCTACCAGTTTTTCACGGATATCGTCTTGTTTTAAAATATCGGCCAATAAAGTTTGTATCTCAATTACTTTACCTGATGCATGAAAACCCGGGTTGTCTGGCTTAAAAAACGTGCGCTCAGTGTCATTATCTACCTCTTGGAGTTTGCCTTTGATCTTATCCTGATCCAAAAAATAAAGCAACAGTTTTACGTAATAATCGTATTCGTTTTTACGCATAGTATCCAGGTGCACAATGTCTTCAAACAGCCAATCCTGGGCTTTTGAGGGTACTACTTTACCCAGCCCGCTATCAGGGCTATGGATGAGTAAAGTGCGGAGCGTTCCAATTTCGGAGGTTACATCTATTCTAAAATCGTTGTTTTTAAGTGTCATAAATGGATATAAGAAGAACAAATCTATTCAGAATAATCAACATTTTATTATAACAAGGATATTGGCAATTTATTTAATTTTGCCGAATGGATTTTATTATTGAGGCAGCTGTTAAAGCAATAAAACAACTATATCAAACAGATGTAGCCCCGGCTGCTATAAGTTTACAGGAAACCCGCAAAGAATTTGAAGGGCAAATAACCATAGTAACATTCCCTTTTACTAAGTTTTCACGCAAAGGCCCTGAGCAAACAGGTACCGAAATAGGGGAGTATATAAAAAACGAAGTGAAGGAGATCGCTGCATTTAATGTGATCAAAGGTTTTCTGAATATATCTATAAGCGATGAGTATTGGATAGGACAATTATATAACCGTATACTACCGGATGATTTTGCCATTTCAAAACCTAACGGTCAAAAAGTAATGGTGGAATATTCGTCACCTAACACCAATAAGCCATTGCATCTTGGGCATATCCGCAACAACCTGTTAGGTTATTCGGTAGCGCAAATATTAAGTGCTGCTGGTTACGAGGTTATAAAGGCCAACCTGGTAAATGATCGTGGCATCCACATCTGCAAATCTATGCTGGCCTGGCAAATGTTTGGTAATGGTGAAACACCCGAGTCGTCGGGCTTAAAAGGTGATCATTTGGTAGGTAAATATTATGTACTGTTTGATAAAGCTTATAAAACTCAAATCGAAGAGCTAAAAGCCGAAGGCCAAAGTGAGGACGAAGCTAAAAAGAATGCTCCTGTTATTAAAGAAGCCCAGCAAATGCTGCAAAAGTGGGAAGCGGGCGATACGGAAGTGATCGACCTTTGGAAAACCATGAATGGTTGGGTATATGCCGGTTTTGCAGAAACGTATAAGCAACTGGGTGTTGATTTTGACAAATACTATTACGAATCAAATACCTATCTTTTAGGTAAGGATATTATAGAGGAAGGCCTTGAAAAAGGTGTTTTCTTCAGAAAACCGGACGGCTCTGTCTGGATAGACCTGACCTCTGATGGGCTGGACGAGAAGTTGGTACTACGTTCAGACGGCACATCGGTTTATATCACTCAGGATCTGGGTACCGCTCAATTAAAATACAACGACTTTCATATGGATAAATCTATCTATGTGGTTGGTAACGAACAGGATTATCACTTTAAAGTACTGTTCCTGATATTGCGTAAACTGGGCAAAGCCGGGGCAGATGGGTTGTTCCATTTGTCATATGGAATGGTCGACTTGCCATCGGGCAAAATGAAATCGCGCGAAGGTACCGTAGTTGATGCCGATGACCTGATGGCCGAAATGGAAGCCACTGCCAAAGAGCAAACCGAAGCCATGGGTAAGGTTGATGGCTTTAGTGAGGAAGATAAATTACAACTGTACCATACTATTGGCATGGGTGCGTTGAAGTATTTCCTTTTAAAGGTAGATCCTAAGAAACGTTTATTGTTTGATCCCAACGAATCGGTTGATTTTCAGGGGCACACCGGGCCGTTTATACAATATACCCATGCCCGTATCAAATCGGTGCTGAGCAGGGCAGATTATCAAGTTAATACTACAATTGAAATTACGGAACTTGCCGATGTTGAACGCGACCTGATTGTTTTGCTAACGCAGTTCCCTGAAGTGATTAATGCCGCTGCTAACGATTATAGTCCGGCAGTTATAGCCAACTATGTGTATGAGTTGGCTAAGGTGTACAATAAATTCTATCATGAAAAGTCAATCCTGCAGGCGGAGGACGAAATATCAAAGCAATTCCGCTTGCAATTATCCGCATCTTCAGCAAAAGTGATCAGCAAGGCTATGAACTTGCTGGGTATTGATGTGCCGGAGCGGATGTAGGCTTGTAGTGGGCAGTTATCAGTTTGCAGTGGGCGGTTATTAGTTTTGCGATTTTTAACTGCAAACCACCCACTGCCAACTGAAACTATCTCCAGTATCCTCTGTGCCATGCATAGCCACGGTGAACCGGGTGCCAGTATCCTTGTACATAAACCCTGCCCGGACGTGGATGGGCATAATAACCATTTATATAAACATATCTTCCGCCGCGCCAGGTCCATTCACCGGGAACCCAATAGGCGCCGGGATAGGGAGCAACAGGGCGAACATACACAGGCTCAGCAGGGCGCTCGGCCACATAGTAATCGGCAGCACATGAGCTGAACAAGGTGCCGGTTAAGGCCAGTAATAATCCTATTTTCGCTATCTTTTTCATCTGTAAAAATGTTTTAAATTAAAATACTTACAGATTTTTAGACCATCCGGACAATTATAGGTTTAATGAATTTTTGATGAATTTGTCGGCTACTACCAGGTCTTTACTGCCCGGGGTATACTTGTAAAAGCCATTCCCTGATTTTGCGCCCAGGTGCCCGGCGGTTACCATGTTGACCAGTAATGGACATGGCGCATATTTTTGATTACCAAAACCATCGTATAATACCTTTAAAATGGCCAGGCAAACATCAAGGCCAATAAAATCGGCCAGTTGTAAGGGCCCCATGGGGTGCGCCATACCCAGCTTCATTACGGTGTCGATCTCTTCAACACCGGCAACGCCTTCATACAGGGTATAAACAGCTTCATTGATCATGGGCATCAGGATCCGGTTAGCCACAAAGCCCGGATAGTCATTCACCTCAACCGGGTCTTTTCCTAAAGTTTTGGAAAGCTGCATTACGGTTTGCGTAACTTCATCGGTAGTTGCATATCCCCTGATCACTTCTACCAGCTTCATTACTGGTACCGGGTTCATAAAGTGCATGCCTATCACGTTGCCCGGATTTTTGGTAACCGCGGCAATCTGTGTAATGGGTATGGACGAGGTATTGGATGCCAGGATTACTTTATCGTCACAAATATCGCTGAGCTGTTTGAATAGCTTTAGTTTGATTTCCCGGTTTTCGGTAGCAGCCTCTATCACCAGATCGGCATTCACAACTCCAGATTGCAGGTCGGTATAGGTTTTGATGCGATTAAGTGTATCATTTTTTAATTGCTCATCGATAGCCCCTTTTTTTAACTGACGATCAAGGTTGTTGGTAATGGTTTGTACAGCCTTATTCAAAGCTTCGGCATTAATATCAACTAATGACACTTCAAAATTATGCTGGGCAAAAGTATGAGCTATGCCGTTGCCCATTGTCCCTGAACCTATTACGGTGATATTTTTCATGCTGATGTTAAGTTATGTATTGCTTAAGCTAAGGTGAATCAAATTATTTATTTGACAAAATATTGCTTTTTATAAAGTAATATAGCTTCCTGCTTCAAGTATTGTTTTGGCGGTGATATTATCGAATGAGGGGACATGACCCAGTTCTGTTACTCCAGAGTAATTGAGGATAAATGTTTTTGAATAAATATCCTTATCTCCATTAAATATAATACCCATTACTGGTACATCATATTGTTTAAGCATACTAAGCGATAGTAGGGTATGATTGATGCTACCCAGGTAATTTTGCGATACCAGTATCACCTTCGCGTTTAATTGTTTTATCAGGTCAATGATCAATTCATCATCATTTAATGGTACCATAAGGCCTCCGGCGCCTTCAATAACCAGCTGGTTATCGGTTTGCGGTGGAATGATACTTTGAATATCTATTACTATTTTATCAATAGCGGCAGATTTATGTGGCGAGAAAGGTTGTGTTAACCGGTAGGCTTCGGGATAGAAACGGGTAGTTTTATTTGATACAAGGCCCCGCACTTTTAAGGTATCGCTGCTATCCAGATCTCCGGATTGTATGGGCTTCCAATAGTCGGCCTTTAGCTTTTCTGTTACGATGGCCGAAATAATGGTTTTACCAACACCGGTGCCTATGCCGGTAATGAATATAGGTTGTTTATCAGGCATTTATAAACTGATTAATAATGGTGGCAAGTTTGTTTATATCATTGGTTGTATTAAACGCGTGCAGACATATCCGTATCCTTTCGGTTCCGGCGGCAACGGTTGGGCTAAGTATGGCCCTCACATCAAACCCTTTATTTTGCAAAATGTTTGCCATATCACGGGCCTTATCATTACTTTTAAATACGATACATTGAATAGGGCTGTTGCTATTTAGTAATGGATATACACTTTCCGTGTTGATTTGTTCTTTAAACAGTTTGATATTGTTTTTAAGATTAACGATCTCCGGTTCTGCATTATTTAACAGCTGATAAGCCATTTTTACGGAGGCTAGTTGATGAAAGGAAGCAGCTGTAGTATAAATAAAAGGACGCGCAAAGTTTATCAGATATTGTCTTAATATGTCGCTGCTCAGTATAATAGCCCCATGGCTACCCAGTGCTTTGCCAAAAGTAACCAACGATGCGAAGACCCTGTTCTGTAAACCAAGCTCAATTACCAATCCTCTAGGATGTAAACCTACCGCATGTGCTTCGTCAACAATTAAAAAGGCTCCGTATCTTTCGGTAATGTTCAATATACCCAATAGCGGGGGAGTGTCCCCATCCATGGAGTAAACACTTTCTATCACTACATAACACTTTCCTTTAGCCAGTTTTAGCTTAGCTTCCAGGCTATCAGTATCATTATGTTTAAAACTATAACGATTAGCGTAGCTTAGCCTGGCGCCATCAATGGCCGAGGCATGGATCAGTTCGTCTAATATGATGGTATCGCCACGCTGTGCTAATGATGATAACAAACCCAGGTTGGCATCGTACCCTGAATTAAAAAGAAGACCAGCCTGATATTGATGATAAGCCGCAATGGTTTTCTCCAGGTCTTCGGCATAATGTAAATTGCCCGATAATAACCGCGACCCGGTTGACCCATTTAAACTTTGCGGGTAATTTTGTATTTCCTGATCAATGCTGCTTTTTAAAGTGGCAGATCGTGCAAAGCCAAGATAATCGTTAGAACAAAAATCAATAAGATCGTTCTCGGGTTTTAATGTCCTGTAAATGCCGGATGATCGTCGTTCTTCGAGTTTGCTTTCGATATATTTTTCGGCAGATGTCAAAATAGAAATGATTTGTGCAAAGGTAAAAAGTTACCGTTTATACACAGGGCGAAATCATTTATTTTTTAGGCTCACAAATCGCATCTATCCGCAACATATAAAGGGAACGGATACCATCCATTCCCTTTTTGCTTTTATAATTTTGTTTAAGCCGGAAGCGGGAGCTTGCAGGCTACCAGTCGCCAGGTAATTTGTGTGCGTTCCAGCAGTTCGTTAAATTTATCGCCGGCTTTGCCGCCCAGATAACCTGTTTTACCAAGACCGAAAGTGCCGCCGTCCCCTTCGCCTTTAGGGCCTGCCGGTGTGCCTTTGCCGGTATTTAATCCCAGGAAAGTGTGATACAGCAATGGAGCATCGGCAATGGTTTCAAATTCTACAATGTGGCTGTTGGTATCGCTAAAATAACTACTGGCGTAGTCAAAGTTAGTGGCAATGCCTCCGTAGCTGTCACCGCCTAGTAATACATCTCTTCTTTTCAGGTGTAAAAAATCATTTTGCGACATGCACCTGTACCAGTGTTTTGCTTCGTTGACATCTTTCCCGGTGGTTTGTTTAGGCGGCACACTGCTTTTTAACTGAATGCTGTTGTTGTTATGGTGTACGTATTCTAATCTGCCTCTTCTGATGAGGTAAATTTCATGTTCAAACTTATTAGCGCTTTTGGTTATCAGCTTATTAATAGCCTCTTCGGAAGTAAGCTTCATTTGGTTTTTATTTTGGTTAATATTTAGTGCACAAGCACTATTGTTTTTTAAATAGATAGATGATAAGCAAAAATATATATTGTTATTTTAATTATAGCAATAGTTAATAAAAATAACTCAATAAATATTTTTTATTCTTTGGTAAACAATATTTGCTTTTATTTGTGGTTTAGGAGCTAAAGTGCCGAAAGCCGGTACTTTATTTAAAATAACCCCAAGTTTAACTTTATGGCTTTCAAAGCAAGATTAAATTTTTCGGGCAGGGATTATGATGTACTCACCTGTTCTTACGCGCTCGACCGCGATGTTGATTCCAAAGGACGCCCTTCATCGGGTATTTATGGTGGAAAAATTGAAGTTGAGATAGAATCAACGGAAGATACCTCCATTATTGAAACAATGGTAAATAACCAGTTTAAACCTTTTAAAGGAACCCTGCTGATCAAAAAAACAGAAGAAGATGCCAAAATGAAGGAACTTACTTTTGATGATAGCTACATTATAGCCTATGATGAAGGAATAAATATAATTGGAGAAGTACCGATGAGCATGAAATTCGTAATTTCGGCCAGGACGCTTAAAGTTGGCGAAGCCGAGCACATCAATGACTGGCCTAAATAAGTCGTATGGTTCATACATAAAAAACAAAGGCTGCCTTGTAAAAAGGCAGCCTTTGTTTTTTATGAGCTGGGTGCTGTTAGTTCTGTGAACCACCTCCACCGCCGCCTTGTCTCATTCTGTCCATTCTGTCTTTCATGGCCTTATCATAGGCAGCTGCCTGGTCGGCTGTTAAAACAGCTTTAATTTTTGTATTGGTAGTTTCCATCATAGGGCGCATGGCGCTTCTCATGGCATCTCTGTCGCCATTGGCAGCTGTTCTTACGCTATCCATCTTTGTAGCCTGCTCTTTATATATGGCGGTTATTTTAGTGGTTTGGTCGTCAGAAAGCTTTAGCTGTGTTTGCAGATCTTTAGCCCTCTCTTCCGGACTTTTTCTCATACCGCCACCTTGTGCATGGCTTACCGCTGAAATCCCGATGAGGAAACAGCACATTAACAATAATTTTTTCATAGCTCTTTAATTTATTACGTTTTATAATCTTAGGATAAAGATATGCCGTAAAGGTTTAAATAAGCCGATGTAACATAATTGTTGCTTTGTTGTAAATTTGATATGGAGCGCTGCATTTGGGCCATCATACTGGTGAGGCTTTCCATAGTAGGCTCGGGGGTGGGTTGCGGCAATTGTGTAGAGATATAGCCTTTTGCTTTCCATATTTCCAGCACATCCTCACCGTTTATTTCATAAGGCTCGTAAACGGGATTATCAGATATCAGCTTGAGCTTTTTGTTTTCTTTAAATTTATTACCGATGCGTTTATATACAACGCCATCGTTTTTAGATATCACGATATAAGTTTCGCCGCTTTTAATATCGGCCCAGTTTTCCAGGTATTCACCTATAATGATATCGCCTGATAATATGGGTAGCATAGAATCGCCCTTGATTTCAAAAGCGCGGTAGGTGCCCTGTTTGAACATAGGCAGATAAAATTTGGGTAACTGGGATACATATTCGGGATCGGCATAGCCATTCAAATAGCCCGCGCTTGCTTTTAGCGGTACCATTTCAATATTCTCATTATCCTCTTTATCAACAGAGATACTTAGTATGCGCAGGTTGGCTGGATTGCCTTTTGGTTTCGGCGCCCATTTTTCATCGATGCTCTCATTAATGAAATCATCAATGGTAATGTCAAAAAATATTGCTAAAGTTTTTAGTAGTTCGTATTTTGGTTCAGCTCTTTCTTCTTCGTATGCGCCTACTAATGAACGTTTTATACCTAACTGGTCGGCAAATTGTTGCTGGGTTAAACCCTTCTTTTTGCGGAGAAACTTAATATTTTGTGAAATTATTGACATAAAATTTGCATTTGCTAAAATTATTAGTAATTTTATGCTCATAAAGTTAGTA
>Ga0105239_10009551_pt1 | contig 10916 bp, 8 predicted proteins | sample KBSC44metaG_FD_92761 | JGI IMG/M metagenome (GOLD analysis project Ga0105239, IMG submission 92761) | Corn rhizosphere microbial communities from Kellogg Biological Station, Michigan, USA - KBS C4-4 metaG | ecosystem: Host-associated > Plants > Roots > Rhizosphere > Soil | place: Michigan, USA...
CAACTCCAGGGATGGCGGGACAACTTCTCCTTCGGATCGCACACGCAGCCACTGCACCCGTGCCGCGCCGCAGGCCGTCAGGGCAGGCTCCAGTCGATCCAGAAGCGGCGAGGGTTTGGTCTGGGTTCCGTTGCGCTCCAGCGGACGTGACAATACCAGTTGATCCTTCGCACGCGAGAGAGCGACGAAGAACAGACAGTCGGCGCCATCGGCTTTCGCCTCGTCGGAATCCTCTCCTAGCAGAGCGGGCGGTGGTGCGACCATCCCACCGGAGCCGCGGGCAGGAAACTGGCCTCGGTTCAAATTCGGCAGATAGACGACCGGAAACTCCAACCCCTTCGACTGGTGAACGGTCATCAGCCGCACGGCGGGCAGATCCTCCACCCCACCCGGTGTTCGGGCGGCCCGCTCCTCCCCACACAGAATCAACTGACGCAGATGCCGCAGGAAGAGTTGGGATTTGGTCTCTCCCTCCTGCGGTTCCAGTCGATCGGTCAAACCCTGCGCAAAGGTCAAAAGTTGGGAGAGCGCGAGGAGTTGCTGGCGGGATGCGACCGTCTCCGCCGCGAGCAACGGCCTCAAGTAGCCTCTGCGCTCAAAGAGATAGCGGGTGAGCAGCGTCCAGGCATCGCCACGGTAGACGATCGGTTTGATCTGCTCCCAGAGACATTCCAACCCTTCTCGCCCGGCTTGGGAAAGCGTCGGCAGATCGCGAGCCAATCCCAGGGCCTGGGGAAAGGGTCGCTTCCGTTCGCGCGCCTCCGCCAGCAGCAACTCCACATCGACCTGCGGAATCCGATACTCCGCGAACTGCGCCACACGTGGCAGGGTGGTCCCTTCCGGCTCTGCGATCAGTGCGACCAGCGCCAGCATGTCTTTGACTTCCGCGCGATCGAAGAGGCTGCCCAGATGCTGAGTCGGGATGCCACGCTTCTCCAGTCGTTCGGCCAGATCCGTTGCCTGCGCATTGGTGCAGACCAGGATCGCCTGATCCTGTAAGGGAATACCGGCTTCCTGAAAATTCAGGATCTGCGCGCTCAGTCCGTCGGCCTGCCCTTCCTCATCCTGCGCCTCTGCGAAGGTGATCGCCGGCAGATCCTCTCCGCCGCGCCGGGGATTCCAGAGCAGCAGGCGTTCGGCAGGCGCAAGCGCCTCGGGATTCTCGGCAGACATCGCCTCCGCAAACCCGCTGAAGAGCGAGACGATCGGCGCATGCGATCGATAATTGATGCCGAGCCGCAGGCGCTGTCCACCCGGAAAGTCGTGGTCGAACTGGCGCACATTGGCGGGAGAAGCGCCCCGAAACCGATAGATCGCCTGCCGCAGATCGCCGACCGCCCAGAAGCCCGCTCCGTCCCCTACCAGCCGCTGCAGCAGATAGGCGCAGGCCCGGTTGACATCCTGGTACTCGTCGGCAAGCACATGCGCATACTGCTCCTGCCAGCGCGCCCTCACCTCCGGTTCCGTATCCAGCAGTTCCACGGCCCGCATCAACAGATCGCCGAAATCCAGCAGACCCTGCTCCCGTTTCAGCCGCTCATACGCCATGTAGACCCGAGCGACCTCCCCGGATTTGATGGCCCGCATCCGCTCTTCGTCGGTCGTCGCGGACTTGAACTGACCATTTGCCAATGTGATATAGCCATCCGGCGTGATACATTCGTCTTTGGCGCGAGAGATACAGCGCAGAATATCCGGAAGGGGGAGCAGGGGATCGTGCAGATACTCCAGCTCCTGAAGGCCGAGCTGGTCGAGATGCGTGAGCAGCAGATCGACCGCATCCGATGTCTGGAGCAGTTTCGGGGTGTTCGGCAGGCCGAGATAGTGCCCATCTTTGCGCAGGATCTCAAAGCCAAAGGCATGAAAAGTCCCGATCCACACCTGATCCGCTTTCGCCCCGACGCTCTCCTGAAGGCGTACCCGCATCTCCTCCGCCGCCTTGTTGGAGAAGGTCAGGGCAAGCAGACGCTCCGGCGCCAGTCCTCGCTCCTGAAGCAGGTGCTCCATCCGGGCGACCAGGGTCCGGGTCTTGCCCGTCCCCGGTCCGGCATCCGTCAGGGCAGGTCCGTGAGTCAGAAGGGCGGCGGCGGCCTGGTCGGGATCGAGGCCATCCGCAACGCAAGTTCTGTGAATAGCCGTCTCTTGAACACGATCGGGAAGAGGATTGGGAGGGAGGGTATGTGCCGCTGACACAGGCTGATGCGCCTCAACCGCGGGATTCGGCTGGAGCAGTGCGAGCGCAAGTTGGGTCAGTACGCAGGCTTCGGAGACACCGACAAGGTCGGCGATCGCCGTGGCGCTCAAGCGCTGCTCGGTGAAGGCGCGTCGCAACAGGGGCGCGGGCAGCAGAAACTCCGCGGCGAAAGCGTTCGCCTCCGATTCCCGTCGCTCCGCGGGGCTATAGCCCTGCGCTACCTGCGCCGTCTGCGGGAGGGAGGGCAAGAGCAGCATGGCCAACTGCTCTTCCTCGATATCGAAGTCGTCACGGGCGGTGTTGTGCAGCCAGAAGTGTGCGAACTCATGCGCCTGCGAAAAGCGCTGGAGGCGCGCGGTCTTATCGGAATCGGGCTCGGCATAGTAGACGCAGTCGTGGTCCCGCAGCAGCACGGCGCGGGCGCCCGCCAACAGTCCATCCTCGGGCGGCAGCGCATATCGGAGCAGGCCCGTATCGGTTGCGGCCAGTTCCAGCAAGGCTTCCGCCGACAGCAGCGTCATCTCGGAACCAGAGAGTTCCGGACGCAGTCGGCGATGCGCTTCCCACGCCCGCTGCCGAATCGGATGGAGGTTGATCATGCGGTCTCTTCCTACGCCTGCGGGTTCGTAAGCCAGGCCTGCTTGTCCGCGTCGCTCATGCCCGGACAGGAGCGGATCGCCTCGGCGAAATCCTGCTGGTCGGTCACGGAAGGCGCGGCTTTGCCTGTATACTGATACGCAGCGCCGGCGGCCAATGTCGGCGGCTGGCGCAGATACTCCCGCACCGCCTCCGTGCCCAACTCCAGCGTCTCCGCCAGTTTCTGGATCAATGTTTCGGGCAGAGTCGCAAACTTCAGCAGGCGCTGTTCCAGTTTCGAGACGATCGGAACGCCGACACCGACCCGCTCCGCCACGTCCCGCAGCCGCAGATTCCGCTCTCTGGCGGCTTCGGTGAGACTCGTCAGGGCAGGACGCGCCATGCCGTACCGCGCTCGCATCTCAGCCACTACCGACCGACCGACCTTCCCCAGTCTCTCCTCTTCGGCGGTTGTATCGAACCGATAGAGCGTCGTCGTCATCAGCGGCAGTTCCGAAGCCCAGGTGACGAAGTCATCCGCGAAACTCGGATACTCGGCGATCCAGTATTTCAGGGAACGCGGCGTCGCCTGCTCCCGATCCTGACGCCATTCCATGTAAAGGGTCTCTCTCTCCAGGCTCAAATTCTCATCTCGTGTCGTAGTCATTTTTCCCAATCCCTCTCTCACAGGTCACTGCAGTTCGTCGGCGCGCCAACTTGCGAGCCGCTTCTCCGCACTCTCCAGACGATTGCGCACGGTACGATCCGTGACGTTTACATGTTTGGCGATCTCTTCCTGAGTCCACTGCTCATAGTGGAAGAGGATGAAAACGGTGCGCTGATCCACGGTCAGGATCCGCAGCGCCTCCTGAACTAAAGCGCGCTGTTCCGGCGACAGTCCGCCCGGAGCGGCGACATTGGAGATAAAGTCGAAGGACCGGCCCTCTTCGTTGACGCCGTTCTCCGGCACAAATTCGTTCTGGGCGATGGAGTGGTACTTCTGCGCGACATTGGAAAGTTTCCAGTCCAGGCAGTGCCAGAACCGGACTTCCCAGAACTCATCCTTCGTCTCGGTGCTGATCAGTGCCACGAACATCTGGCTGATCAGATCGTGGTAGCAGTCTTCGCGCTGAGTCGGGGAGAGCTGCGACCAGCCGGTCAAGGTGCGCGCCACCCGTTTGCGACAGCGCTCTTCCAGCAGTTCGATCAGATCGCCAGCCTCCACACTGCGGCCGGTCAGGTGAAACTCCCGCACGAAATAGACGAGGGCCTCCTCGCTGACGAATCCGGGGTGGGTATGTTCGCGGATTTCGAGCCGCTTTCGGAACTCCACGCGACTGCACCGGCGCAGCGCTTCGATCTGCTTCACGACACTCGGTTCCCGGTATCGCTTTCCGGAAGTTAAAGGGCGAATGCCATCCGAAGCGCTGGTATCCGACGGTTTCGTTTGCATCTGTATCATCGGCTCACCTCCCTGGTTCATCGCGTCTTTGCACCCTTTCTGCTTCCCTACTCCGAACCCGCTTCTGAAAAGCGGAAACTGGCCGGAAAAATATTTTTTTACTTTCATCGCTCCCCCGTTTTCCGGTCTTACGCCTCACCTCGTAGTGACAGTGTGAAGGCGACAGGAAAGACCGTCTTCCGCATAGGAGAGTAGTGTTATGCACACCGAAACGACGTTAAGCGACATTTACGAAGAGATCGCGGACAAGTTGGCGCTCGCGCGCACCAAGGCCCTCATGGGCGAACCGTGCGAGGCGCTGGGCATCTTTCAAGCCGCCTCTCTCGAATATACCCGATTCCGGGACGTGCTGTCGGCCTATCCCGGATTTTATGCCCTCGAACATGCCTTCGGGATCACGATGACCGCCCTGCAGGCCGAACAGCAACTCACGAATTCGCAGGACGAGTCTGTACGTTCTGCAAAGGCCGCCCCACGCAAACGCACCCGCCGCGCCGCATAGGCCGACAAAACCCTGTCAAATATCCCTCCGGCACAGGATGCAAGACAGAATTGCAGGCAATTTCTTACCTGCAAGACAAATTTGCGTGGCTTTTCGCGTTCCTCCCCTTGACAATCCAGAAAGCCGTGGTGTATAGTAGACGAGAGTGCGTGAACTATTATACGTACAGGGGAGGGATGGGAACTATGACCAGAGGGCTGACGGACAAACAAGAAAAAATCCTGACTTTCGTTCTCGACTATGTCAACGACAAAGGCTATCCGCCGAGCATTCGCGAGATCGGCAATCACTTCGAAATATCCAGTCTGCGCGGCGTCACCGTGCATCTGGATGCACTGGAGCGCAAAGGCTACATCAAACGCGCCAACACCGCCCGCGCCATCACCGTTATCGGCAAGACCGGGAACACCGCGCCGGGCCGCAATGTCACGCTTATTCCCCTGATCGGCACCATCGCCGCCGGGGTGCCGATTACGGCAACGGCAAATATCGAAGGCCATATCCCGGTCCCACAGGAGATGGTCGGCACGATGAACAACGTCTTCGCCCTGCAGGTGCGCGGCGATTCGATGATCGGCGCGCATATCATGCCCCGAGACCTTGTCATCATCAAAGAGCAGAAGACCGCCGACAACGGGGATCTCGTCGCCTTCTTACTCGGCGATGAAGCCACGGTCAAACATATCCAGTTCACGGGAGAGGGCGTTCGCCTGCTGGCCTCCAATCCCGCGTACGAACCCATCGAAGTGCGCCGTGAAGATAGCCAGATCATCGGCAAAGTCATCGGCCTCATCCGCAACTACGACGGCGGCCACTCGTTCTAAGTTCCAACCCGCACTCGCAATAGCCATCTAACTCCCCTGTTGGAGCGGAGTTAGATGGCTTTTTTGCCTCTAAAAGCGATCTCTTCGCACCTCACCGGGTTTACCTCCCCCAACCCCCTCCTTCGTAAGGAGGGGGCTTTTCGCTGTCGTCTACCGATCTCTTTGCATGGAGGGGGCTCTTCAGTGCGCCAATCTCCCCTTCGTAAGGTGGGGCTTATCAGGCACCTACTCAAACAAAAAAGCCGCAGGTAACGCCATTGTTACCTGCGGCTGTTGTTGTACCGAGATCACGATGTCGCCATCGCGCCGGTCAACATCGGGAAGCCGAAACCTAGGCGGACGCCTTGACGTCGGCCTTGGCGCCCTCGCCCTCCAGCTTCTCTTTGAGCGCCTTCGCGTCTTCGGCGTTGAGGCCCTCTTTGATCTTGGAAGGAACGGCCTCGACCATGTCCTTGGCCTCTTTCAGGCCCAGACCGGTGATTTCGCGCACGACCTTGATCACGTTGATCTTCTTGTCACCGAACGAGGTCATGATGACGTCGAAGCTCGTGGGAGCCTCGTCGGCGACGGGCGGAGCTGCTCCGCCACCACCACCACCCGTCGGCATCTGGACAGCGACGCCAGCGGACGGGGTGACGCCGAAAACTTCCTGGAGTTCCTTGGAAAGGTCGGACAGTTCGAGAACGGACATGGATTTGATCGCTTCGACGATCTCGTCTTTGGTAAGGGGCGGCATGGGTTATCTCTCCTTCATGCGAATCAGAGTTGAGTGACAGTGGTAAGTAAAGAACTAAGCGGCTGCGGCTTCCGCGCCTCCGCCCTGCTTCTCGGCGATCGCATCGACGGTGCCGATGAATTCGCTGATGATGCTGTTGAGCGTGCCGACGAAGTTCGCGGCGGGGCCGTTGAGCGTGCCGACGAACTGCGCGATGATCACCTCACGGGACGGCAGCTTGGAAAGCGCGGTGACCTGTGCGAGATCGTAGACTTTGCCATCGATGTAACCGCCCTTGACTTTGACATCAGGCTTGTTGCGGATGGTGGCTACGAAATCGATGACAGACTTGGCCGGCGCGACGACATCGCCCTGGGCGAAGACGATCGCGGTCGGTCCGGTGAGCAGTTTGTCAAGTTCCGGGCTGATCTCGCCGCCCATGGCGACTTTGAGCAGGGTGTTCTTGACGATGTGGTACTCAGCGTTGTCGTCGCGCAGTTTGCGGCGCAGTTTGCTGACCTCCGTAACGGTGAGGCCACGGTAGTCGGTCAGGATCGCTCCCTTGCTGGTCGCAAGGAACTCGCGCAGATCCGAGACGAGCAGTTCTTTTCTGGGACTGGGTTTGGCAAGTTTGGGCTTGTCGGTGGGCATAGGGTTTCTCTCGTTTCCCTGAGTTTCCGTACGAGTACGGTGTGAAGAGGCGGCAGCGGCGGCAAAACAAAAACCGGGCCTTCCCCCCTTCGCGCGTTAAGCGCAGACAGCGGTGAATCCCGGCGGCAGGAGAACTCCTGTCACACATGTGTGAAAACTGGGAACTCGACCTCGGCAGGCTCCCTCTCGGGATTTACGTCCGACTTGAAAGTGCGGATACCGGCTGTCTGCGGTGAGCGAAACATTCGCTTTGTGATTACGAGGATTAGTATGCCACGAGAGACGCGTTCTGTCAAGGCCGCCTGCCCCTGCAATTAGACCTTGATCTTCTTCCAGGTGCCGGCACGGAAGAGGCCGTAGTTCAGAAACCCGCCGACGATGGTGGTCAGGCAGATGGCGACCCAGGCTCCGTGGGTATTCTGATGCAGCGTGAACATGAGGAGATAGCCGAGCGGCAAGCGCACCAGCCAGAGCGTGATGAAGGTAAGCCAGGTCGGACGAATCGTGTCTCCCGCCCCCTGCAGCGCCCCGATCAGTACCATCGAGATTCCGAGGAACGGTTCGCTGAAGGCGTTGATGCGCAGATAGTCCGTTCCCAGATGCAGAACCAGCGGATCTTCGGTAAAGAGGTGAGTCAGTGGTCGGGCCAAACAGAAGAAGAGGATCGCCATGAAGGACATGACGCTCACACACTGCACCGAGGCCGCCCAGGCGTACCGTTCGGCTCGTGGTATGTCTTTGGCGCCCAGACTCTGTCCGACGAGGGCGGAAGTCGCGACGCTGTAGCCGAAGCCGGGCATGAAGGCGATCCCTTCCGCCCGAAGGCCGATCTGCATCGCCGCTACTCCGGACGCCTTCTCAAGCGTTTGCGCCAGCAATACATTGAACGACATCATTCCAAGCGAGCGGATCAGACCCTGCAGTGCTGCAGGCACACCGATCTTCAGGATACGCGCCGCCCACTCCCGTGTCAATCGCAGATGCACGCTGTGGAGTATGCCTCGCAAAGGGGAGAAACGTAACAGTGCATAGAGATACAACCCACATCCCACCCAGACGGAAGAGGCCAGCGCCGTGCCCGCGCCCCCCACTCCCATTGCCGGCAAGCCGAACCTACCATGGATCAGGAGCGCGTTCCCAGATATATGGATGGCAATGGTAACGCAGGTGATCAGTAGAGGCGTACGCGTATCGCCGAGCCCGCGAAAAGCGCCTTGAAGGGTGTTCATCACAAAAAGGGGGATCGCGCACAGAAGGGCATAACTCAAGAACTGCACACACAGCACGGCGGCTTCGGGGTTACGATGCGCGTCCAGCATCAGTGCGATCATCGGCCCACGGCCGACATAGACGATCGTTCCGAAGAACAACGCCAGGATAAAACTCAGCGTGATCGACTGCCCTGTCGCCAATGCCGCCTGCTCCGGCTCTTTCGCGCCGGTAAACCGCGCCACAAGCGCCGTCGTTGCCACCGAGACGCCCATCGCCAGGGAGATCAACAGAAACATGACGTTCCCGCCGACGCCGGTCGCCGCCAAAGCGGCTGCGGGGTTCGGCAGATGCCCTACAAAGAAGACGTCCATCAGGCTGTTGAACGTCTGCAGCAGCATCGTCATCACGGAGGGCCACGCGAGCGCCCAGACCTGCCGATGTATCACACGCTGCGTCAGGATGGGCGGCGCAACGGCAGGCGGAAGCGGACTCTCGACCAGAGGAATCTCCAGACCGGCCGCTCCTTCGACGGTGCACACTTCCTCCGTGAGAACCACGTCCAGAGGAAAGCTTTCGGAGGTCGGCTCGTTCTCGGCTTCGAGTATTTTCGGGGGTATAGACATCAGGCTCCTTGCTCTGCCCATCGTCGGGCCGGGGCGAGCGCCCTCATCGGACCCCGCACATTCGCCTCGTTAATACGAATAGAAGGACCCAAAGGTTCTCGGCTCCCATCATCCCTTTGACCGTTCGAAACGAGCCAAAGTTGCGGGAGCCGAGAATCTGTTCCGAGTGCGATCAGACAGGGCCATCGCGGCGTGTCATCAACGCGACCGGCAGGAATGGAACGACCAGCAGAACGAGGAGCGTCGTACCGGCGTTCACCCAGACGAGGCCGGAGAACGCCAGGTGAATACGGGCGAAGAGGGTCGAACCCGTCCAATCGGAGAGGGCATTGGTCAGGTTCCAGACGCTCATCATGACCGCATAACCGATCGATTCGCTGCCTTTCGGCGTGCCGCGCGCCGCCAGATCGTAGACTGGCAGCATGGTGAGTGTTCCGGTAACTCCGCTGATTGCGGTGATGGCGATGGCCGAACTCTTGTCGTGGTAGAAGAGATAGGCGATGGTGCCAAGCGCATGGACGATAATACTGAAGACGATCAGTGTGCGGACATTGAATTTGCGGCAGGCGGCGAAGTATCCGATCGTCGTCAGGAGACCGGTCGCGGCGGCGATCGAGGTGAGATAGCCGATAAACTCCTTGCTGAAATGCAGATCGTTGGTCTGATGGAAGAGCAGCGGCGTATTGAATCCGGGGGAGGCCGCAATCAGGAAGATCATTCCGGCGGCGGCCAGCAAGACCTTGCTATTCAAGAGGATCTTGAACTGTCGCACCGCCTCTTTCAGCACAGATCGATCCAGGCGCGCGGTGGGCTCCTCCGGCAGGCCAAAGATGTAGAGCGGCACCAGGATAAGATGCAGAAGCGAGGCCGCCCCCATGGAGACGATAAAAGGACAGTATTGGGTGAGTCTGCCCGCGATCGGTCCGCTCAAGAGATTGGCGAGACGGAAGCATCCGATTCGCTGCGAGGTCAATCGTCCCGCCGCGTTGAACCGATGTCCGACCTCCACCATGACGCCTCCGAGCGAGGTGCTCGTGAACACGACCGTGACATACATGATCCCGTAGGTCAGGAGGAGTGAATTGTAGGTTTTGGGCACAAAAGCCATCAACAGCCAGAGCAGACCTGTCAGCAGGAGACTGCCGATCAGATACCACCGGCGACGGGTACGGAACAGCGGTACACCATCCACCATCACCCCGGCCAGAGGCTTGACATAGTTGGTGCACGCCCCGATGGCAAAGAAAGCCGAGACGGCGGCGGCATCCTTGTGCAGCGAATCTTTCAACAGGAATTTGAGCGGGAACTCCCCGATATTGAGCCCCAGGTTGGTGCCGAGCCAGCCCAATGCCATCAGCATCGCCAGGGTCGGCAGTTGGCGTGACCCAATCCCACGGCCCGACACGACCGCCTCTGTTGCGACCGGTTCGACATCCTTCACATCCGACAAATCTGTCTCCTTCGACTCCCCATTGTTCTCCCTGGGGAAGGGGTTCGGGATCTCACGAGCACCGGCCTTGCCCTCTGCACTGGTCTGACCGGCGACGTGATCTCAGTTTGTCGTGGGCGATTTGGGCTCGGCGCGGGGCTCCACTCCGAGCAGATTCTTCACAAAGAAGTCCTGCAAGCGCCGCTTCCCGTAGGGCGTTCCGGCGACTCCGTGCCCACTTCCGGGCGATACGAGGAGATCGAAGTCTTTATCGGATTTGATGAGCGCGCTCACGACCTGCATCGTCGTTGCCGGATCGACATTATTGTCCATCTCCCCTACCATCAACAGCAGTTTGCTGTGCAGTTTGGGCGCAAGCGTGACGTTCGACTGTGCGGCGTACTCCGGGCCGACGGGCCAGCCCATCCACTGTTCGTTCCACCAGATCTTGTCCATCCGGTTATCGTGGCAGCCGCAGTCCGCGACGCCCGCCTTGTAGAAATCGCCATGCTGCAAGAGGCCGCCCAGAGCGTTCTGTCCACCCGCGGAGGTGCCATAGATGCCGACGCGGGTGATATCCATCGCCGGATACTTTGCCGCCGCCGCCTGAATCCACGGAATGCGATCCGGGAAACCTGCATCTCCCAGGTTCTTCCAGCAGACATCGTGAAAGGCTTTCGACCGGTTGTTAGTGCCCATGCCATCGATCTGCACGACGATAAAACCCA
>Ga0105239_10009553_pt1 | contig 10916 bp, 8 predicted proteins | sample KBSC44metaG_FD_92761 | JGI IMG/M metagenome (GOLD analysis project Ga0105239, IMG submission 92761) | Corn rhizosphere microbial communities from Kellogg Biological Station, Michigan, USA - KBS C4-4 metaG | ecosystem: Host-associated > Plants > Roots > Rhizosphere > Soil | place: Michigan, USA...
AAGGCCTTGCTCTCCATTCTTGGGCGAAGTCTCCGGGCGACATCTCGGACTCTGCCCTCTGCAAGCAAAGCGTCACGAGGCAGAAACAACAGCACATACAACAAGAAGGGATAGGGATTGAGATTGAGGAATCGATCGTTGAAAACCGTCATTGGAATGAACGACAACAACAGCAGGAATATCCTGTAGTTCGTGGCGTATACTCTCGCACTATTCTTGAAGATGACGATCACGATAAACACGGACATCATCCCCATCATGCTCAACATGCCCATCCACATGCTATGAGGGGTGACAACGTCCTGCCTGAAATAGCCAAACCCGACTCCGACGAAGGGCGATTGGAGAAAAGTCTCCCATGCCGCTTCCCAGTGGTCATCGCGGCCGACATAACCAGTGCCCAAACCTCGATACTGATTATTCAGCAACAAGACATCAGCGACTTTGTCCCAGAAAACGATGCAGAGCGCACCAAGCACCAACATTGCCGCAATGAGCACGACAAAGCGCGCACCCACGGCAAGCAAACGTAATTTTTCGCTATAGAGGTGGATACAGAACGCCGTCGTAATTGACAGCATTGCTGCTCGTGACTCCATCAAATTAAGTGCGGAAAAGTAAACAACAAAGATGGCAACGATCAATGTTGTGTTCGATCGCGCTACACAAAAACTCACGAATCCTGTGAATAGGATCTCTCCACCCAAATTGGGATGACTGCCGAAAACAAAGCTGTAGCGACCAACTACTTCCGACACTCCAAGCGCCGTATTCAAAGGAACGAAGTGCAACTGAAAAAAGAAAAGCCCACAAGCTGCGACGGAGGAAATGCCGAACGCTTTCATATATGAGGTGACATTATCGCCGTTTAAGAAAGTGATCGTCATTGCCAGACTCACGATCACCCCGACGGGCTGTACAACGCCCTCCGCATTCGTCGTTCCCATGACAATCGAAGCCAAAACCGAGATACCGATCGGCACGTAGAAAGGCCAAAGTATCTTTGCATTTTGGACGTTTACGGTCCTGGAGAAGCAGAGCAAAAGCACGGCTTTGCAAGACACCGACACTGCATAGTAAAGCGAAAAATAGGCGCCCGCCTCAGAGTCGGTGGCCCCGTAAGCCGCAAGCCAAACCGAGCCATCGAGAATGGCGCATAACACAGCGACCAGCCGCTCGGGCCGCATGGCGATCAGGGATCTGGATCGAGATCTGTTCATCGTTGTCAACTCGCGGGCTTCCGCATTTCCGATGCGACGCCTGTCTCAAGAAAAGGCAAATCGAGGTCAGCCAGGTCTGCGTGCTTCAAGGGCGCATTCGCGGATATCGTCATCCGGGTCATGGAAACGCTTGTGAGCCTCAACGCGAGAAAACATCGGATCCGTCGCGTCTGAAAACTCGCACCTCCGTACGGCAACGAAGTTCGCCTTCTTCAGTTCAGCTGCCAGCGAATATTCGTCCCACATCCACAGATGCCTCGATCCACCAAGTGCGTGACGGGCAAGCTCCACCAGCGTCTTCGGTCTGCGCTCCTGTCCCAATCCGCTGGTTCTCAGGAACACGGCGGCCGCATCAGGAGATGCATTGGAAACGCTTTCCACGTAGCGCTGAGCGCGCGCCTGCAGGTCGGGCACGATGAGGCGAAAAATACCCCCGGGCGCCAGCAGATTGTAGGTTTTTGCAAGTGCGGTCCGGAGGTCATCCAGGCTCAGATGCTCCAGAACGTGAGATGCATACACACCGCGTGCGATTCCATCCGGGACAGGCAGGCCCTGGCAAATGTCGCCATATCGCACGGAAGGTGGAAATCGGCTTGCATTGCCGGAGAACCAGGACGATATGGCCCCCCCCAGCACAGGCAGGCGTTCGATCCTGAGCGTTGGCGAATTGTCAAAATTCAGCCACCCCTCTCCCGGCGAGAAGGCGCATCCGTACTGGACATAGACGTCAGCTTTAGCACCCAATACCGTCACGCTCCTCGTACCGACAGAGACTAATCAAAGGGCATTAATCGATTGTACCATTCCCGCCGCGCCGGGCTGCGCAACGCGCGCGTCGCGGAGTTCATTTGGGTATCAACGGCTGTTCACGATTGCGCTCGAGGAAGCTGTCCGAGCGCGAGACTGGCTCAACTACCCCGGGGATTTCGATATCGTCCTGACCCTTTGCCCTCAAAGCGTTTGCCAACTGGCGCCGGCTGCCTTCGCCCACTTGCGCAACCTCGTCAAGCAGCAGCTTGCGGCCCGGCGCGTTTGCTCCCGCAAGAATGCCAGCCGCATTCACATACAACTCTGACTGCACCATCCGTTTGAATTCGGAGAGCACATCGGTCGCAAGGTCTGCCGGAAGGGACGAAAACAGGCCGAGTACGAACGGATTTCTGTTGACCGCGATCCACCCCTCGTTTGGACCGAGCAGGTATGACATCCGAAGCAGCTTGAAGTCGGAGGCGGTGTAGCCGAGACGAACGGCCTGAACCCAATACTTCGCAAGCCATAGAAAGGGTGCGCTCGGATCCACCGCCAAGGCGGCGCCAAGCGCCGCCTCGAGGCTGTCAACGCTGCTTGCGGAAGCCTGCCCGTCAGGGTGCGCCAATACCTTTTCCATCAAGCGCAGACGGATTGCCACAACGTTCACCAGAGCGGCGGGACGCATAACGGCGTCGCCAAACGAATCGGCCTGTTGCCGAAACTCGTCCAACTGTCTGGTGCCGTATTGCTCGCCCGAGAGGATGTGCTGCGAGGGAGAGGCAAAAACAGCCTCGCGCTGGAATACAGGCACTGTCGAAATGGCCCAGGCGATCGAGCACAATCCGCATGTCACGGTCAGAATGCGAGTAACGCCTGCCCCGAATCCTTCTGCGACGCCGGCCATCCCCTTTTATCCAGTATAGCCATAGGAGCCGTAGTAGCCCTCGCCGTAGGCTCCATAGTAACCTTCATAGCGACCCATGACGCGGATATCCGCCTTGTTCAGGACCACCCCTAGCAACAGATCGTAGATTTCCGGCGCATTCGCGAGCTGCTGCTGCACGAAATTCTTGCGCGTCTTTCCCCACTCGACGACGTAGATGTAGGAGTCGATGACTCTGGTCGTTGCACGGGTATCGACAACCGGCGCGAGCGGCGGAAGGTCGATGATGATATAGTCGTATGAGTCGCGCAGGCTATCGACGAAACTCGCAAACGAATCCGAGGCCAGAATCTCATTGCTGTGAGCAAGCCGCGACTTAACGCGCGTCGGCACAAAGGCCAGACCTGTCTGGTCATCGGCGCAAACGACATCCCTCACGGCAACCTGCTTGTCCAGCACTTCCAGAAGACCCGCTCGCGCTTGCGGCTTCAGAGCGCGCGTTAGCGTTGGGTTCCTCAAGTCACCGTCCAGCAGGATCACCCGCTTTCCAGAATGTGCGATGAGCTGAGCCAGATTCGACGCAACAGTCGACTTGCCCTCACCCGGAACGGTGGACGTAAGTCCGATGACCTTCAGGTTCTTGTTCGTCCCACTGATGTCCGCCGCAATCTTGATCGACCGGAACGCCTCGGCGAATCCCGAAAGCGGATCGTCAACCACTGCGCGGAGCATATCCGCCCTTGAAATATCCAGCTTCTCTGTCGCGCCTGGCGCAAGGTTACCGACCTGTCGCCGCAGTGCCGATTTCATCAGCTCAGTGGCCGATGCAACAGCACTGTTTTCGGCCCCCTTGGGTAGCTTGGGTGACTTTGCGGCTGCAGATTTCGCCAGAACCGACAATGCATTGTCGGCGGGTACAGCTGCGCCCAAGCGAGGTAGCACCGCGAGGCAGTTCGCGTGGAGGGCGCTTTCGATCTGACGAGGAGTCCTGAACACCTGATCGATGGCCTCTCGCAGCACAGCCGCACCGAAGCTAAGCACAACCCCGATAAAACCGGCGATCCCCAGCACAGTAAATGTCAGCGGACCACTCTTGCCTTGGGGCGGAGCAGCCGCGCTGATAACCCGCGCCTCGGTAATCGGGAACGACTGTTGCTGAATCGCTTCCATGTACCGCTGGAGGAAGTTGTCGTAGAGCGTATGATAGACCTTCGCAGTACTCTCGAGGTCCCGAAGGCCCAGCCGATCGCGGTTCGTGACCTGGGAGGTCGCGATCAGGGTCTTGAGATTTGCTTCGAGAGCCTCAGCCCGGGATTTGGCAATTTCGTAATCGCTCTTGTAGCTTTGAGCGATGCGGCCGAGTTCATCCAGAATGGACTTTCTCAATTCTGCCATCTGAGTGCGCAAATTCACCGCAGCCAAATGGCCCGGTCCATACCTCGCTGACCAGATGGCTTCCTTGGCGGCGAGATCCAGGTAGGTGGTACGCAGACGATTGATGACATCGTTGTGGAGAGTGTCCGTCACCGTCGCATCCACCGATGCATCGGGAGCGTCCTTTTTGAGCACCTCGTTGATGCGCTCGAGCCGCGCCTTTGCCTCTTCGGCAGCATTGCGCGCGCTGCTCAGTTGCGTGTTCAACTCCTCGAGCTGCTGCTCGCCGAGGAGTCGGGTGCCGCCGCCGGTCGCCCCCCCGCTCACCGAAACGATGTTGTTCTTTTCCTTGTAGTCCTGCACGGCGCGGTCAGCGTCCGAGACCTGCTGACGAAGTTCCTTGATGCGGTCCTGCAGCCAGCGGCTTGCGCGCCGCGTCGCCTGATATTTGGACTCGAGCTGATCGACGATGTAGGCGTCGGCTATGGCGTTGGCGATCGCGGCCGAGCTGTAGGGAATGAGTGATGTAAAGCCGATGTCGAGGACATAGGTGCGGCCAACACGCGTGACGGTTCGTTTGGCAAGAAACGCTCCCAATGCACTGCGTGCAATCGCCGGGTCCGACGACGTCTCCGACGGCGAAACGAACAGACTCTTGATGCGCCCCAAAATCCCGAGCTTGGCCCCGACGAATTCGGGATCTTCCGTCAGCTTCAACTCCTTGATGACGGACAGGCCAATGTTCTCGGATTTGAGGATTTCAACCTGGGTTTCCACCTGAGCCGTATCGATGGAACCATCACCAAGCGTCGCTTCCTGCTGTTGCAGCATGCGAACCTTGTTCGTGTCGATCAGCAGCATCGCGTGAGCGGTGAAACTCGGCGGCGTGGTGATGAGATACACGAGCCCGAGCAACAGCGAACAGGCGATGACGAAGACGAAGATCGGAAATTGACGCCGAACGAACCCTGTCAGTTGTTCGAGCAGTTCTGCAATCGTAACCGTGTCATCGGGCCGGTCTTGCCCATCATAGCGATCGGTGTTGCGCCCACCGAATTTTAACGGCGCGTCCATGCCAATACCTTCGAAATCTAAGATCCATGGCCGGCGCTGTCGCCCCGGCACAGACCGGTCCGAACGAGTCCGGAAATCACGCGCCCTCGTTCCCGGACTTCATTGGGACCCGCTGTTAGTTCGTCGGGCTCACCGAACCGATGCCGCCCAGCGACCCGCCGCCCGTCAACAAGGACTGGGTAACAACCGAGGTGCTTCCCGGGAAAAGCGCGCCGCCATTCTGGCCGCCGTTCGGGGGGCCAGCTGCCGTCGGACCGCCGCCACCACCGCCACCGCCCACCGAAGCCGTCCCGGTGTCGCCGGCTGCCTCGGCGTAAGCCTTGGCGAACTCCGGAAGCCCTGCGTTAGCAACGGACTGTGCAATCTGGGTCGTGAACGCCGGGTCGCTGGCCGCATAAGACTTCGCAACCTGAGCCAGGCCTTGGGCGATCGCCTTGCGCTGATCTTCAGTCGCCGTCTTCGCAAATGCGATGATCGCTGCAAGATTGGTCCGGTCTGCGTTGAGCAGAGCCTGAACCTGGTCGGCCATGACAGTTCCGCCATTCGGATAGGCGCTCAAAACCTCGCTTGGAGATTTCGTCACCTGCGCGCTCGCACCTTGCGCTGACAGCAAAAGAGCCGCGACGGCGATACACCTGACAACAAACCGAACGCTCATTCCTACCTCCTGCCGATTGATCCGTCGCGGGAGAAAACTGCTTGGGATCAAACAATGCCTTATTAAAATTCGACCTGATTATATCGAACGGACAATCAAACCTAAAGCCCAATATCCTCGCATGCCCCCTTAGTTTATCATATTGATATTGTTATATAATTTGCGAAATTGCGGGAGCGGACCGGAAGGGCTGCCCAATCAAAAGCTAATTAACGCTAATTCCTCGGGCGTTGCGAGCCGTTCCTGGGGACCGCGGTCATGTTGGTATCGTTGTCACGAGAGGCGATCGCTTGCGAAAGTCCCAATCCCAGCAGTGCAAACATGACGATCGAATAGCCGGGAATCTGCAGCGAGAAATCAATCGACGAGTGCAACAGCGCAATCAGCGAAACGGCAAGCGCGGACAGCGGCACGCTGACGGTGCGTCGAGACCCGAGCGACCCGAGCAGGAGGATGACCAGCGCGCAGATCCATCCTGCTCCGACGATCAGTGCAAGCGGGATTCCCAACTCGGAAGCCAGTTCGAGCGGCGTGCTGTGAGCTATGTCCCATCTGCCCACCATGGAGATGTCGCCGCTGCGATACGGTGGAAAGGCAGAGGCAAATGTGCCCAATCCCGTCCCGAACCATGGATTGTCGCCGATGATTCCCAGCGTGGAGCGATATGCGGACAGCCGCCCGGCATCACTGAGGCCTTGAACGTCGATGCGTCTTTCGATGTTGCCGCCCAAAACCTGCAGCAGCAGCACGACAGTCGCAATGCATGCCACGGCAGCGACCACGAAAAGGCCGCGTCGCATGTCACGCGCGAAATAGATCATGAAGGTCACCATCATCACGCCGAGCGAGACGAGGACACCGCCGCGCGAGCTCGTCATGAACATCGCCGACAGGCATACGAACAACATGACAAACCGGACGACGACCTCCTTCCGGGTCCTGCGCAGGAGATGCTGCGGCACCTTTTTCCATTCAATCAGCCCCGGCGGGAGGTTTCGGCGGATCGCGCTCATGAGCAAAACTAGCCAGACCGCCGCGCATGAGCCGAAATACGCTGCTGCGGTGTTTCGATTGATGAAAGTCGCGGTCAGATTGCCGACATAAGCGGTCTTCTCGCGCCAAAGAATCGACGTCGGGTCGAACACCAGCGAGATAATTCCATAGATGGCATAGACCACGCCCGCCCAGGCCGCCACACGCGTTCCGCGGCGGGCCCACTCCGAATCGACGCCAACGAATATGCCGAGAACGAGTGCCAGCACGTTCGCCAAGGGATGACCAAGTGCAAAAAATGGCTCTCCCCGAATTATCGAAACCGAAGGAGCAAGCTGCCTCCCCAGAGCGTCCGACGCTTTGGCCCAAATCGGATTGAACGAAGCAATCCACGGATGATCCGAAAGTTGCTCGTGAAGGACAAAGGCAAAACACAAGGCGATAAACGCCACTCCCCCCAGGAGAAGCAGATGCGCCCTCTCCAGGCGGGATGTCGGTGCGAGAACCAGACCAACACCCAGCAGCGCACACCAGATCGCCACCGTCGTCGGCTCTTTTGAGCCAAACAGGAACGGAGCTCCCGCGAGCACAACGTAAATGATCGCGGCACAGACGCCGCCGGAAAGGCTGCGCCGGGAGCGTGCCTTTCTCCCCTCAATTTGCTGCGATGAGGACAACGTGCCGGCTTCTCGCATCGAGATCTGCTGCCTGCGAATACTGGCAGACGCAGGCACAACGCAACCCCTGGCCAGGTGTTCTGTCAGGCCGCGAAACGGCGGCCCGGTGACGGACCCTCCTGAGCTCGCCGAACTGCCGGCTGCTTACTGAAGGGCCCGTATCGAGTTGTACAAGGCGATACCGTTGTTGCCGATGATCAGGCCGTTGTTGACGGTATTGAGGATGCTGTTGAGGTAAATCAGGAACTTGGTGACATCCACGGACTTGGCGTTCGCGATGAAAAGAACGTCCTGGTTACGCATCTGGAAGTTCGTCGCCAGGAAAAAGCCGCCCGGATCCCTGAAGCTGATGGAAAAGATGACCGGAACGAGTTCGCCGGTGAACCTGGTGACGTCGACGCCAAGCATTTCGGCCAGTTCGCGCGGCTCGAGCCGATAAAGGAAGACGGAGCCGGGGTCGGCTTGCACATCGACCAGACCGCCCGCCTTGCCGACGGCCTCGGCCAGATTGATCCGCCAGGCGTCAAACGTGAATTCGCCCTGCTGACCGGCGGCGCCGAACGCCAGGAATTTCTGCTGTTCCCGGTACACGTAGATCCGGTCGCCAGGCTGCACGTAGATATTGTTTGAGGGCTCGTAGACGAGATTGGCGAACGGCACCGTCGCACGGCGAGTGCCACGCTGCAGCATCACCCAGCTCTCGTAGCCCTGCCCCTTGATGCCGCCCGCACGCGTGATCGCGTCGGTGATGCGATCCTGCGCGCCATAGGCGGCGGCGGGGAAGCGGTTCGGGGTATTGACCTCGCCAAACACGCTGACCAGCGACGTGCGCTGCTGCGACAGCGAAACCACGACCTGCGGCTCGATCGCGCGGTTCTTGATGCGATTGACGATGTCCTGCTGGATCTCGCCGTTGTACCTGCCCGCCGCCTTTACGAGACCCGCATAGGGGACGCTGATGTTTCCGTCATTGTCGACCGTCTGGTCGGGCAACGTGACGAAGTTGCCGGGACGGACGCCCGCTTCTGTCGGGATAAACAGGCCGCCGGCCGAAGCTTCGAAAATGGTGACGCTGACGACGTCGCCGATGCCGAACTTGATCTTGGCGGGCGGAACATATTTGTCGGGGAACGCTCCCGACAATCCCCGCGGTTCATAGCGGCCGATGATGGAGACCGTCTCGGAATTGAGCTTCACCAGGGCGTATGGGATGTTCGGAGACTGTTCCGACTTGACGGAGTCGCTGTAGGGTCCGGACGCGGGAATGAGCGAGCATCCGCCCAGCGCCAACACTACAGCCGGAAAAAGAGCAACTCTGGCAATCCGCCAAATAAACATAGGTAAGGCCCATCCCTGCCAAAATCGTTATTGCAGTGCCCCAATTTGGACAAGCGATCCCCTGGCACTTGGCGAAGTTTGCCGGTCGCTGCGCCAAGAATACAACACCCCCTGCGACAAAAAGTCGGATAGTTTTCAGAGGCTTGGTAAGAAAATGCCTTGGGAACATTACAACTCGGTTAAACTGTTGTGGAAAGCGGTATCAGGACCCGGGGGCCGTTGGGCTCCGGCCGTTCTGATCTTGGGCGCCTGGCTGGCCGGCACAACAGCCGTCCTCTCACAGGATGACTTCGAACGCTGCAAGGCAATTGCAGCCGCTCAGGCCCGCCTCGACTGCCTCAAGGGGCTCCTCCAACAGCCCTCCTCCGGCACCCCGACGGTAGAGAGCGGCGGTTCTGAAGCCCTCTGGCCGCTCGTCAGGACACCACGCCCCAACACAACCGATGCGGTTGCGGTCATGAGGACCGCGGAGACGGCCCAATCCGACCCCGATCTGGCGGGGCTTATGATCCGCTGCCAGGAAAAGGGGAGACTGGAGGTCCTGCTCGCCCTGGTGCGTCCCGTGCCGCCCAGAAGTAAACGAGACGTCACCGTCAATTTGGGCTCATCGGAAACGGTTCTCCGCGCAGAGGCGCTTCCCACCGGCATGGCCCTCCTGCTGCCCATCGATGCAACCACCTTCACGATCGGACCGTGGCGCGACCTGAAGCAGTTAACGGTGAGGATAATTGACCCGGAAGGCGATATTCGAGGCGTCGTTTCGCTCGAGGGCATCCGCCCGGCGATGGCAAGGCTCGCCGCCGGCTGCCCAGCGGGATGATTCTTGGTGGAACTCGCCGCCGCGCCGAAGCTTATTAACGAAATCTTAGGCGCCCAAATCCGATCATCGCTCATGATCCTGATCGCACTTTGCAGTTCCTTGATCGGCGCGACCCTCGGTACTCGGCTTCGAGTCTTCGTTCTGGCGCCCGCTACGATGATCGGTGTTGGGCTGATCGCGACTACCGCCGCAATAAGGGGAGCTACGGTCTCAGCGGCGATCACCGCCGTGCTGGTCTGGACCGTCTGCCTGCAGCTTGGCTATCTCGGCGGTTTGTTGACACGCTTCAGCCTCGCCGCGGCACGTCTGGCGCCACGACGTCCACTGAGCTCGAGGGTTACCCACAGCTGATCGGTCGCTCGGCCCCGTCTGCCATTGCGGACGGTTCCCAAACCCATCGCCCTTTGGTTTGACCTCATGTATCGTCCCGGCCCTTATTGGAGCAATTGGACGGTAGCTTGTCGACAGCCTTCACCCTGTTTCTCGTCAGCATCATCTTTGCGTGCGGGTCTGCGTTTCATGATGGGACTGCCGCACAATCCCTTATCGCAACTCTGGCTGCCCTCGCGCTTGCCTGCGTCGGCATGTTCGCCCGGGCGGCAGACGTAGGTGTCGCCGCCAGGTCGGCCCGCGGCATCAAGCTTGCCGCCGCCATTCCTGCGATCTGGATGGCCGTTCAGCTCCTGCCCACACCTATCGGAGCGCATTCGATCTGGAGCTACGCGAACGACGCGTTAGGCCGGCAATCCTGGGGCCATGTAAGCGTCGACCTCGGCATGACCGCGCTGGCGCTGGTATTCTATCTTGCCAATGTCTCGTTGATCGTGGTCGCCATCTTCGTGGCGAGGGATCGCCGCGGCGCGGCGCTCATACTCATCGTTCTCACCACGATCGTTCCGATATTGACGCTGGCGTTGCTGCTGAGCAGATCGCAAATACTCCCGGTCTTCGACGCTGGTGACTTCAGCGACGTTCTACCCGCAATCGGCGCTTTCGGAATTTTGCTGTCGCTGACCACCGCCACCCGCACCTTCGAGGAACGCGCGAGCAGGGCCGACAAAAGGGTGGAAACGGCTCCCGGCGACCATCTGGCATTGCTGGCGAGCGGGATCGCATTGGTGGTTGGCGC
>Ga0105239_10009554_pt1 | contig 10914 bp, 9 predicted proteins | sample KBSC44metaG_FD_92761 | JGI IMG/M metagenome (GOLD analysis project Ga0105239, IMG submission 92761) | Corn rhizosphere microbial communities from Kellogg Biological Station, Michigan, USA - KBS C4-4 metaG | ecosystem: Host-associated > Plants > Roots > Rhizosphere > Soil | place: Michigan, USA...
CGCGGGGACCTCGGCATCCTGTGGCACAACGACGAGATCTTGCGGACCGCGCGTCAGAAGCGCTGGTACGCGGAGCTGATCGCGGCCGTCACCTTGCCCACCACGGCGTGAAGCCGCAGTTGGCGATGTAGTCGAAGCAGCTCAAGCCGGGCGCGAACGCGCCGTGCAACTGCGGGTACTCGGCAGGGGTGAACGCGTGGTAACGCAGTTCGAGCCCGGCGTCGGCGAACCGCTCGGGCTCCAGGTACGTGCGGCCCGTCGGACCCGAGAGGTAGACATCGCCCCCCACGGCCTTTGTGAGGCTCATCATCAGCTCGGTCGAGCTGCCCGTGAGGTCGAGCTCCGAGGCCAGCACGAGGCGCGTGCCGATGCCGAGCCCGCCCACCACCGCGCGCAGCACCGCCACGTTGAGCTCGACCAGGCGGTGCGCCTCCTGCGCGTAGATCGGCTCCACCAGCTCGAACAGCGCGTCGTGGTGGGGGGCTTTGGCCAGCACGCTGCGGAGCGTGCGCAGGTGCACCTGGCGCCAGCGTGCCGTCTCGTCGATCAGGACGTCCTGCGTCGCCTGGTCGTAGCGGCCTTTGCTGATGACGGGCACGGTGAGCCACTGCGGTCCGGTGCTGCTCTTGATCCGGGTGCGGTTCTGGTACCCCCGCTTGATGAACTGCACGGTGTCGAGGAGCACGAGCACGTCGGCCGCCACGGCCTTGTCGAAGAAGCCCAGCCACGGGGCGAAGTTCGGCTGGTGGGCCGCAACGATCACATGCGCACCCGGATGGCCTCGTAGGCCTCGGCGAAGTCCGCCTTCACCTGGAGGCCGCGCACGCGTGCCATCGACTCGATGAACTCGTAGCGGAAGTACGGCCGCCCCACCTCCAGCTGGCTCGCGTACTTCGTCAACGCCGCCCATTTGCGCTTCAGGTGCCCTTCGTCCAGCACGACGAACGCCTGGGTCGAGAACGTGATGTGGTTCCACGGCAGCTCGTAGCCCAGCATCGTCGTGAACCGGAACGCGCGCACGCATTCCTGGTGCACGACGGCGTGGTCCTGGTGCAGGTCCGCGCCCGAGGGCACGAGCACCACCTCCGGCTCCACCAGCCGGGCGAGCTTCACCATCTCCTCGAGCACCTCCTGCCGGTGGTACCCGAGTTCGCGCACGGGGAAGTCGTAGATGAAGCGGTTCTCCTTGGGCACGCCGAGCTCGTCGAGCGCCAAGTGGCACTCGTCCTTCAGTCGGTACGGCTTGGACCCCTCTGGCAGCGACAGCTCGGCGGTCGAGAACGCCGCGGTGAAGAGCTCGGCTCCCTCGCCGATCCACCTGGCCATCGTGCCGCCGCACCCGAGCTCGGCGTCGTCCGTGTGCGGCGACATGACGAGGACGCGTTGTGGGCGAATCACATCAGTCTCCGATAGAGGTCGTCGAGCTTCGCGAACTCGTTCTCCCAGTTGTAGCGCTCCCGGATGGCGCGGCGCCCGTTCGCGCCGAGCCGCCGCGCCTCGTCGGGGTTGCGGCAGAGGGCTTCCACGGCCTTGACGGCGGCCTGCGGATCCATGGGGTCCACGCTCACACCGCAGTCCGCGTCGCCGACCAGGCGCACCCACAGGGGGAAGTCGGAGCAGACGACCGGGATGCCGCAGGCCATGTACTCGAACATCTTCGTCGAGTAGGAGTCGAGGTAGTTGCTGATGGGGTGGTCGATCACGATCCCGCAGCGCGCGCTGACGATCGCGTCGAGGACCTCGGTGGGGGTGACGCGACCGAGGTAGTGGATGCGCTTCCAGCCATCGGCCGCCCGCACCTCGCGCTCCAGCGCGTCGTCGTCGAACCAGCCCGCCACCACGGCGTCGCCCAGGTCCGACGGCAGGAGGCCTGCGGTCGCGACGATCTCGCGCAGCCCCTGGTTGGCGGCGAGACCACCGGTGTAGGCGAAGGCGTACGTCGGCTCGTCCGGCCCGGCCTCGGGGCGGTCGCGGGCGGCGGCCAGATGGGGGAAGTTCTGCACCACGGCCGTGTGCTCGCCGGGGAAGCGGTCGGCAATGGACGGGGTCGCGGCGACGACGCCGTCGAACGTCGCCGCGGCGAGGCGTTCCATGAGCCCCGTGCCCGTGGCGAGCACCCGTTTGGCCCACCACGGGATCCAGAACTTGTTCATGATCTGCTTGGGGGTGTCCTCATGGACGTCGTACACGACGCGCCTGCCCACCAGCTTGAGCAGCAGGCCGATCCACAGCAGCTCCGCGTCGTGCAGGTGGTAGAGCTGCGCCCGTTCCTTCAGCGCGGCGCGGAAGACCTTCCACACGATCCTGGTCGCGCGGTCGATGCGGTTGCGCGGTCGTCCGACGCCGATGACGGGCACGCCCGCGACCGGTCCCGTCGGTGGGTGCCCGACGACGAGCGCGACGTCGTAGCCCGCCTCGGCGAGGCTCTTGCACTCCCGGTAGAAGATCCGGTTGTCGCCGAGGGGGTGGACCGACGTCAGGTGCCTCACCCGCGTCCGCCCGCTCGCGTGCTCGCCAGCCACTGGTCCTCGCTCCCGTTTCACACGCGCCGGTTACAGTTCACTATGCCGTCGATGCCGTCCCTACGGCTCCCGAGCGCGTTGCGGGGCATCACGAGCATCATCTCCGGCAGCATCGCGGGGCAGGGCCTGGTCATCCTGTCGTACCCGTTCCTGACCCGGCTCTACGATCCCGCGGAGCTCGGTCTGCTCGCGGTCTTCACCTCGGTGGTCGGGATGGTCGGGGTGATCGCCGCGGGCTGCTTCGAGCCTGCCATACCCATCCCCCCGGACGACGGGGACGCCGCCGATGTCGCGTGGGCGGCGCTGGCGGTGGTCGTCGGCACGACGACCGTCACGGCCGTTGTCGGGCTGCTCGCCGGAGGCCCGCTGGCGGCGCTCCTCGGTGTGCCGAAACTCGCGCAGTACTGGTGGCTCGTGGCCGCCACGGTCTTCGTACTCGGTACCTACATGGTGCTCTCCGAGTGGATGATCCGCGATCGCACGTACGGCGCGCTCGGTCGGCGCAACTTCCTCCAGGGTGTCGGCCAGGCGGCGACGCAGCTGGGTCTGGGGCTGCTGGGCGTGCGCCCGTTGGGCCTCCTGCTGGGGGTCGGCGTCGGCCGCGCGTTGGCCATGGGCGGGCTCGTGTCACGGGGTGGCCTGCTCCGCCAACGGCGCCCGACCCTCGCCGGGCTGCGCGCCGCGGTGCGGCGGTTCCGCCGGTTCCCCCTGCTGGCAGCACCGTCGGCGCTGATCAACTCGGCCGGGCTCGAGATGCCGCTGCTCCTCGTCAGCGCCCTCTACGGCGACGCGCGAGCGGGCCTCCTCGGCCTCACCGTCCGCGTCTTCAGCGGCCCCACCGCGATCATCGGTCAGGCAGTGAGCCAGGTCTACACCGGCGAGACCGGCGCCGCGATCCGCAGCCCGAGCGGGGATCTGGGGCGCCTCCTGCGCAGTGCCGTCCGACGGCTGCTGTTGCTCGGCGCAGGCCCTGCCTTGCTGCTGGTGGTAGCGGGACCCTGGATGTTCGGGCTGATCTTCGGGCCGACCTGGACCGAGGCGGGGGAGTACGCGCGGTTCCTCGCCGTGGCCTACCTCGCGCAGTTCGCCGTCACCCCGGTGTCCTCCACCCTGTTCCTCCTCGAGCGGCAGGGGCAGGAGCTCCTCTGGGGATGCGCCCGGCTCCTGCTGACCGCGGGCGGCACGGCCGCGTGTGGCCTGCTGGGAGCGCCGGTGCAGACGGCGGTCCTCGTGCTCGCCGTCGGGCACCTGCTGAGCTACGCCCTGCTCTACTTGCTGTGCCTGCACGCCGTCGACGCTGCCGACGCCCGGCGACTGCCCTCGACGTAACCGCTTCGTGCTTTGCGCACGACACACACCGGATCGCGTAGCTTGGCTAATATGCGCGCCTGGGGGACGACGGCACTTGCGTTGACGATCGCGGGCGCCACGGTGGTGGCCGCGTGCTCTGCGCCCGGGGCGCCACCACCACAGGCGCCGCCGATGCCGTCCGTCGGCGCACCCATCGCGCCGACCACCCCCACCAACCAGATCTTCGTGTCGCCGAGCGGTGCCGACGGCAACCCGGGCACCCAGGCCGCCCCGATGCGGTCGATCGAAGCGGCGGCCAAGGTGGCCAAACCGGGCACGAACGTCGTCGTCGCGAACGGCACGTACAACGGCTCGATCACCACAAACGTCAACGGAACCGCCGAGGCGCGGATCTCGTTCACCTCGGCCAGCCGGGGCGGCGCCAAGATCGTCGGCGAGGGTTCGGCGGACGCCGCGTGGCAGAACGACGGCGACTACGTCGACATCGTCGGGTTCGACATCACCGGGTCGAACACCGACGGCCTGCTCAGCGGTGGCTCGTTCGTCCGCATCGTCAGCAACAGCGTGCACGACTTCCGCGAGGGCAACTGCATCACGACCGCCAACGACGGCTACACGATGCACGACATCGATGTCATCGGGAACATCGCGGCACGCTGCGGCGCCGACAAGCTGGATCACGGCATCTACGTCAGCCACCCGAACGGCATGGTCACCAACAACATCGCCTACGGCAACGCGGGCTTCGGCATCCAGTGCTGGCACAACTGCAACGCGCTCTCCATCTCGAACAACCTGGTCTTCGACAACCCGGAGGGCGGCATCGTGATCGGCCAGGGCGACGGCCCGAACAACGGCGACGTCGCCGCCGACAACTTCGTCGTAGCGAACAACATCGCGATCGACAACGGCCGCGAGGGCATCCGTGAGAGCGGCGCGACCGGTCCGAACAACCAGTTCCTCAACAACGTCCTGTGGGACAACGAGACGAACCGCATCCTCCTGAAGACGGGCAACGAGCGGGGCACGCTGGTCGCCGACCCGCAGTTCGTCAACTTCAAGAGCGATGGGTCCGGCGACTACCACCTCCGCCCCGGCAGCCCGGCGTTGGGCGCGGGCGTGGAGCTCGGGGCGCCCTCCATCGACATCGACGGCAAGCCGCGCCCGCCGGAAGGTGGCGTGGACATCGGGATCTACCAGCAGTGAGCCCGGTCAGCCGACCGTCGACCGTCCCAGGGCGAGCACCGTGACGTCCGGCCACCGCGCGGGGTCGAGCACGCCGCGCCCGTCGAGGAGCACGCTCACACCGGGCAGATCGGCGGGCGTGAAGCCGCGGTACTCCTGGTGGTCGGCCTGCAGCACCGCGGCGTCGACCCGCACGCCGTCCCGGTAGGGCTCGAGCCCGAGCGCCGCGAGCTCCGCCGCCGTGAACAGCGGGTCGTGCACGAACGCCGTCGCTCCGCGCGCCCGCAGCGCGTCGACGACGCCGAACACGCCGGAGAACGCGGTCTCCTTGACCCCGCCCCGGTAGCAGGCCCCGAGCACGACGACCGTGGCGCCGCGCAGGTCGCCGTAGACATCGGCCAACCGCTGCACCGCCCGGTCGGGCATCGCGCTGTTGGCCGCACGGGCTGCGCGGACGATCGTCGCGTCGGGATCCCCGGACAGGTAGAACCACGGGTAGACGGGAATGCAGTGGCCGCCCACCGCGATCCCGGGCGCGTGCAGGTGGCTGAAGGGCTGGGAGTTGCAGGCCTCCGCGATGCGGTGGAAGTCGACCCCGACGCGGTCGGCGTACAGCGCGAACTGGTTGGCCAGACCGATGTTGACGTCGCGGTAGGTCGTCTCCGCCAGCTTCGCCAGCTCCGCGGCCTCCGCCGAACCCAGGTCCCACACGCCGTTGGGTCGGGCCAGGTCCGGGCGCTCGTCGAACCGCAGGCCCGCGCTGTAGAAGGCGGCGGCCCGCCGCCCGCTCTCCGGATCCACGCCGCCGACCAGCTTGGGGTACCGCGCGAGGTCGGCGAACACCCGGCCGGACGAGACCCGCTCCGGGCTGAACGCGACGAACAGGTCCGTGCCGACCCGCAGACCGCTGCCCGCCTCGAGGGCGGCGGCCAGGCGGGTGCGGGTGGTGCCCACCGGCAGCGTCGTCTCGTACGACACGAGGGTGCCGGGGCGCAGACCGGCGGCGATGTCCGACGTCGCCGCGTCGAGCGCGGAGAACTCCGGGTTGCCCCCGGCATCGGTGTAGAGCGGCACGACGACGACCACCACGTCACTCGCGGAGACCGCGGACGCGGTGTCGGTGGTCGCCTCCAGCGCCCCGGACCGCACGACCTCGGACAACCGCTCCGCGAGGTCGCGCTCACCGGGGAACGGCGGCACGGCGCGTTGGACCTCCCGCACGACGGCGTCGTCGACGTCCGCGCCGATCACGTGGTGTCCGCGCCCCGCGAACTGCACCGCGAGCGGCAGGCCGATCTTGCCGAGGCCCACCACCGCGACCTTCACCGTGGCCGTCATTCCGCGATCCTGACGGTGTCGCCGGTGGCCGCGGAATCGCGCATCGCCTCGGCGATGCGGACCGTGGCCAGGCCCTCCTCGAGCGTCACGACCTGCCCTTCGCTGTGGCCCCGCACGGCGTCGGCGAAGTGGCGGAGCTCGGTCACGAGCGGTTCCGGCTTCGGGATCGCGTACCGGATCACGTCGCCTTCGACCACGCCGCGGAACGCGGCGACGCGGTCCCACTCCATCGCTTGCGAACCGTTCTTGAACAGCGTGAGGTCGGCGGTCAGGGTGTCGGCCACGAGGCTGCCCTTGTCGCCGGTCACCGCGGTCACCCGTTCCTTGAACGGCGACAACCAGTTGACGAGGTGCGTGACGACCAGCCCGTTGGACAGCTCCGCGACCACGCTGACCAGGTCTTCGTGCGGGCGGCCGCTGCGGTGCGCCGATCGCGCCGACACCGACCGGTAGGTGGCACCGGTCACCCATGCCGTGAGATCGATGTCGTGCGTGGCCAGGTCCAGGATGACGCCCGCGTCGACGATCCGGTCGGGGAACGGCCCCTGCCTGCGGGTGACCACCTGGTAGAGGTTGCCGAGCTCGCCCCCGGCCAGCCGCTGCCGCATCTCCTGCAGGGCGGGGTTGAACCGCTCGATGTGCCCGACGCAGCTCAGGGTGGCGGTGCGGGCGAAGGCCTCGGCGATGTTCTGGGCCGCTTTGGTGTCGTGGGCGAGCGGCTTCTCGATGAGCGTGGCGACACCGGCCTCGGCCAACTGCACGGCGATCGGTTCGTGCGTCACGGTGGGGGTGGCGAGCACGCACATCTCGATGCCCCGGTCGAGGAGGTCCTCGACCGTGTCGACCACGTCGAGCGCCTGCCACGCATCGGGTACCCGGTGCTGGGTGTCGGCGGCCGCCACCAGGTCGACGTCTGGCATCTCACCCAGCACGCGGACGTGGTGCCTGCCCATGCGCCCGAGCCCGATGATGCCTGCGCGCAAGGTGCGGGTCATCGGGCCACCGCCCAGGCGACGGCCGCGACGACGTGGTCGAGCTGGGCCTGTGACAACGCCGGGTGGACCGGGAGGGAGAGCACCTCGGCGGCGGCCTGCTCGGTCACGGGCAGGTCGAGCGTGAGCGCGTACGCCGGGAGCCGGTGGATCGGCGTGGGGTAGTAGACGCCCGTGCCCACCCCCCGGTCGGCCAGCCTGCTGCGCAACCGGTCGCGATCGGGGGCCCGGACGGTGTACTGGTGCCACACCGGCGCGGCGCCCGGCGCCGTCGGCGGCACCACCACACCGGTGCCCGCCAACTCGCTGCCGAGGAAGGCGGCGTTGCGCCTGCGCTGCTCCGTCCGGTCGGGCAGCGCGTCGAGCTGGACACGACCGATGGCGGCGTGCAGGTCGGTCATCCGCATGTTGTAGCCGACGATCTCGTTGGCGTAGCGGCGTTCCATGCCCTGGTTGCGCAGGAGGCGCACCGTGCGTGCGACGGCCTCGTCGGCGCACACGACCATCCCGCCCTCGCCCGCGGTCATGTTCTTGGTGGGGTAGAAGCTGAAGGCGGCCACCTGCCCGAAGGTGCCGACCGGGCGCCCGTCGAGCGCGGCGAGATGGGCTTGGGCGGCGTCCTCCACGACGGCGAGCCCGTGCTTCGCCGCGACGTCGACGATGCGGCCCATCGGCGCGGGATGGCCGTAGAGGTGCACCGGGACGATCGCGGCGGTCCGCGTGGTCACCGCCGCCTCGACGGCCGCGGGATCGAGGCAGAAGTGGGCGGGCTCGATGTCGGCGAACACCGGCCGTGCGCCGGTGAGCGCGACCGCGTTCGCCGTCGCCGCGAAGCTGAACGACGGGACGACCACCTCGTCGCCGGGCCCGATCCCGAGCGCGACGAGCGCGAGCAGCAGGGCGCTGGTGCCCGAGTTGACCGCGACGCACGGTCGACCGTCGACGTGAGCAGCGAACTCCGACTCGAACTGCGCCACCTCGGGGCCTTGGGCGAGCATCCCGGAGTCCAGCACGCGCAGGGTGGCGGCGCGCTCCTGCTCGCCGATCTGCACGGCGCTCGCGGGCACGTCGAGGTAGCCGACGTCGTCCAGCTCAACAGGTGATCTCATGCAACGAGCCTTCTTCTGTCTCCACGTAGCGGGCACCCGTTCTCTCACAGTGCCACGTCCCGCCACCATCCGGCCGCAACGGGAAGCCCGCACGGCCGACCCAGCCGACGCGTCGGGCGGGCACGCCGACCACGAGGGCGAAATCGGGGACGTCGTCGACGACGACCGCACCGGCACCGACCATCGCCCAGCGCCCGACCGTCACCGGTGCGACGCAGACCGAGCGGGCGCCCAGTGACGCGCCCTCCTTGACGTGCACGGCGACCGGTGTCCAGTCGGTGGCCGACTTGGGCTTTCCGGCGGCGTCGACCGACCGGGGGTTGAGGTCGTTGGTGAGGACCACCGCGGGCCCGACGAAGACGCCGTCCTCGAGCACGGCGGGGTGGTAGACCAGCGCGTAGTTCTGGATCTTGACGTGGTCGCCGATCTGCACACCGGGGCCGACGTACGCGCCGCGCCCGACGACGCAGGCGCGGCCGATCACCGCGTTCTCGCCGATCTGAGCCAGGTGCCAGACACGGCTCCCCGGGCCGATCGACGCGGACTCGGCCACGTCGGCCGTGGCGTGGAGCGCGACATCATCGGCCAACTCGTCCTGCGGCAACATGGTGCTCAGCCCCCCGTTCTGCCTCCGACCCTAGCGACCTTCCGTGGGCTGGGTGGCGCGTTCGGGTGACGGTAGAGCACCCTGGACCGCGTGCCCGCAGATCGGCCCCCCGTCACCGTGATCATGCCCATCCGCAACGAAGCCGCGTTCATCGCCCGCAGCCTGGGCGCGGTGCTGGATCAGGACTACCCGGCCGACCGCATGCAGGTGCTGGTCGCCGACGGCATGTCCGACGACGCGACCCGTGCCATCGTCGAGGAGATCGCCGCAACGCACCCGGCCCACACCGTCGAGATCGTCGACAACCCCGGCGGCGTGGTGCCCACCGGGTTCAACGCTGCGCTCTCCCGGGCCCGCGGAGAGATCGTCGTGCGGGTCGACGGCCACACGATCATCGCGGACGACTACGTGTCGGCGTGCGTGACGGCGCTGGGGGAATCCGGGGCCGACACCGTCGGCGGCCGGATGGACGCGCAGGGGCGGGGGCGGATCGGGGAAGTCATCGCCCTCGCCACGTCGTCGCGGTTCGGCGTCGGCGACGCGCAGTTCCACTACGCCTCCGGGGAGCACTGGGTCGATTCCGTGTACATGGGCGCCTGGCGCCGCGAGGTCTTCGACCGCGTGGGTGGGTTCGATCCCGAGATGGTGCGCAACCAGGACGACGAGTTCAACTACCGCCTGCGCGCGGCGGGTGGCCGGATCCTCCTGACCGATCGCATCCGCTCCCGCTACTACAGCCGCGCGTCGCTGCGGACCCTGTTCCGGCAGTACCGCCAGTACGGGTTCTGGAAGGTCCGTGTGCTCCAGAAGCACCCGAGGCAGATGAGCCTGCGGCAGTTCGTCCCGCCGGTCTTCGCCGCCGCCGTCGCCGGGGGAGCGGTGCTGGCCCCGACGAGCCGGGGCATCCGTCGTCTCTGGTCGGCCACGCTCGCCGCCTACGGGCTCGCTGCGGTGGGCGCGTCGGTCACGGTCGCCCGCCGGTCGGGCTGGCGCCACCTGCCGTTGCTGCCCGTCGCGTTCGCCGCGATGCACCTCGGCTACGGCGGGGGCTTCCTCGCCGGGCTCGTCCGGTTCGCGCGTCGGTGGGGTGAGCGCTCGGAGGCGCCGCCGTCGCGGCCCGGCCTGCACGCCGTGGCGACGAGGGCGGTCTGATGGACGGGTCCGCGCCCCGCAGGGTGGTGTTCATCGGTGGCCTGGACGACGGGCGCCGGGCCGTGCAGGAGCTGTCGGAGCATCCGCGCGTCGACCTGGTCGGTGTCTTCGTGCTCGACGAGGAGGCCGCAGGCGGCGTAGCGGGGTTCCGCACGTTCGACGACCTGGTGGCCCCGCCGGTGCTGCGCAAGGTCGCCAAGGTGCGCGACCACGCGGACGAGATCGCCGCGCTGCGCCCCGACCTCGTCCTCGTCGTCGGCTTCTCGCAGATCATCCCGCCCTCGATCCTGGGTGTCCCGCCGTTGGGCGTCATCGGGTTCCACACGGCCGTGCTGCCCGGGCGCCGTGGCTCGTCGCCGGTGATCTGGGCGATGATCGACGGGCTCGAGGAGTCCGGGGTCACGATGTTCTACATGGACGAGGGGATCGACACCGGCGACGTGATCGCCGTCGAGCGATTCCCCATCGAGGCCGACGACCACGCCGTCGACGTGCTGCGGAAGGCCGACGACGCCACCCTGCAGCTGCTGCGCGCCCACCTCGACCAGATCCTCGACGGCACGGCGCCGCGCCTGCCCCAGGGCGAGACCGGCAACACCTACACCCGCAGGCGCACCGCGGCCGACGGGGAGATCGACTGGAATCGGCCCGCCGAGGAGATCGTCCGCCTGATCCGGGCGCTCTCGCCGCCCTACCCG
>Ga0105239_10009557_pt1 | contig 10911 bp, 6 predicted proteins | sample KBSC44metaG_FD_92761 | JGI IMG/M metagenome (GOLD analysis project Ga0105239, IMG submission 92761) | Corn rhizosphere microbial communities from Kellogg Biological Station, Michigan, USA - KBS C4-4 metaG | ecosystem: Host-associated > Plants > Roots > Rhizosphere > Soil | place: Michigan, USA...
CAACAAAAAGAACGGCGACCTCAACCCCAGCACCGCAAAGATGTTCGAGGTATAGATGACGATCTTCTCCTGGCTGATACCGAACACCGCGGGTATCGAATCCACAGCAAAAACGATATCCGTCGTCGCCAGCAGGACCACCACCACAAACAGCGTGGTGAACCGCCGTTTGCCGTCGATCACAACGCTGAACTTCCCTCCTCCGTCACTGCCCGTCAGCGGCAGAAAACGCCTCAGCACGCGATAAACCCTGTTGTCTTCGATGTCCATCTGCTCATCATGCTTCGCGAAATACATCGACACCCCCGTATAAACCAGTATCGCGCCAAAAAGGTATAATAGCCAGTGGAACTTCGCCACCAGCGCAATACCCACCGTGATAAAGATGATACGGAGCACGATGGCCGTCAGGATACCAATGAGCAGCACCCTGCCATAGAACTCGGGTTTGACTTTAAAGAAGGTAAAGATGAGGATAAAAACAAAGATATTGTCGACGCTGAGGCTCCACTCCATCAGGTAGGCGCTGAAATATTCGAGAGCGATCTTGTGTCCGTCCTCATACCAGAGGAAGCCGAAGAAGAGCATGGCCAGCCCCACCCAGAAAGCGGTCTGAAACAGCGCCCGTTTGATCGTGACCGTAGTCCCCGCCTTGCTCAGCAGGCCCAGGTCGAAAATAACTGCCAGAATGAGTACGATGCCAAATGCCAAATACGATATCTGCAAAGGATCCATGAGCCGAAGTTAAGAACTTTCGGGGTTTGAGAGTCCTACGAGTTTACCGCGGCGTCTGGCGTAGCAAGGCCGGCATATCGATCACCAGTACCTTCGGGTCCTTCAACAATGTCGGATCCTTGAGAGCAGCCAGATCGGGCAGGACATCCACCTTCAGCGCTGCTCCATCAACCCTGCTGCCTGTCACCTCCGTGACGATCTGCTTCACCAGCCCCTCAGGCGCCCAGTCCTTGTATGTCGAAGGCATTCCGAGCTCATCCTTCTGAGGCCCTATTCCAAAGGAAGATTGAAAACCATCCTCCGGCGCCAGGATAAAAACCACCTCCCGTGTGCCGGTCGTATAATGGTCCCGGATATTGCCCCGCAGGATCTTGTACTCATAGCTCAAAGGGTCCGCGATATAGTTTTTATATACATATCCACCCCGGATCAGCAATAGCACGACGACCGCGGCAGTCAGTATTCTTCTGTTACGCTCCTCCTTCACCAGGGTGAATACCACATCCCCCATCATCAGGAACACCATAACATTAAAAATGATCATCGTCCGGTAAGGGCCAAAACTCTCCTGGGCTATCAGCTGCGGAAGATATCCCAGCATCCACCAGACGATCATACCCGCGAGATAACGGAGATTCCAGATCGCCCGTCCCTTTTGGCTAAAGAAAGTATAAAGTACCCAGGTCAGCAGCAGCACTGGTGCGATCGCCTGAGACAAAACGCTCCTCGGGAAAAAGAAGGCATTGACATTAAAGGCCTGATTCAAAGGGAAAGAAAAGAAAAAGGAAAGACGATCCAATGGATCGAAGCCCAGGTTCGTCCTGTTAGCGGAAGATACGCCTGATGCTTTCAACGACCATTGGAACAACAGGTAATATACACCCAACGCAACAAAGAAGACGAGGAGAGCCGCCACCATACCCCGGGTCAACCGCCCGTCTTTCCGCAGCAGGAACACCCCATAGAAGGGAAGGAGGATAAAGGGATACATGCTCTGGTAAATGAACAAGGAGACGATACCCATGAGGATCGCCAGCGATACGCCGGCGAATGAGACCGGCTGCCGGCCTTCTTCCGGTGACCCGGCTTTCATCAGGGACTCATACAGGAACAACCCGGCAAACAGGCTGAAGATGACCGGTACAAAAAAATCAGTACAAACAGCCCAGCCGATCAGAACAAGAGAGCTCAGGCTTGCAGCAAAGAAAGCCACAGTGCAGTAGACCAGCCCATCCGAAAAGGCCAGGCCGCTCTTCTGCAAACGTCTGAGCACATAGGAAAGCGACAGCGTGGCAAGGAAACATTGCACCACTGAGCAGAACCGTATCAGTTTGATGTCCGCTATCGTCCTGCTTGCGCTGAACATCCAGTCTTTCAGCCAACCCGAAAAGATACGGCCTATCGACACCCAAATCTTAAATACCAGATGATTATCCGGCTGGTGCCAGAACATGAACGCCTCATCCGTGAACAGGTAGTCGGAAACTAATGCTTCATATCCGATAAAAAGAAAATACAGTGACAAGGTGCCCCAGAAGAGCCGACGGGATAAGGTAGTTTTTTTCACTTTATAGGTTAAGTTTGATAGCGACGTTTTCGGAGCCACTGATAAATATACCCCCCCAGCACGACCATTATCAGCGGAAGACCGATGTTCACGAACTGCCACATCGTACGGTCCTTCTCGACCTTGACCGTGTCGAGCAGGCGCAAAGTAAAGTCCTTGCTCCTCGTCTCGAGTATACGGGACGGGTTGACCATGTATTCGAGGCAGTTCTCGATAAAATCCCGGTTGGCGAACGTATAGTTGTTGTCACGGCTGAAACCCAGCGGCATCGGACCACGCTGTGTCATCTCGTTCATAAAGATATCCGCGTCCGAACAGACGATAACGCGTGTGGGGACGGCGGCCTCCGCCAGAAAAGGCTCGTGATAGACATTGGCCAGGCTGTCGGCGACCTCAGTGGAGACCCGGTTGGCGAACAGCGAATGGAACTGCCCCTCCAGCAACATGGCCACCGGGATATTGGATTCATTAAAATATCGCGGGTCTTCCCTGTACTTCAGCACCTCGAACGTGATCAGCGCGGGAGTGCTGACCCTGCGCGCATTGGCCGAGCTGTGCAGCAATACCGTCTTCCGGATCCCCGGCGCCTTCACAGTATCGATGGAGTTGGCGAACTGCGAATATACGGGGTCGAGGTTCTTGGAGATCGGGTGCGTCAGGCTGCCGCTGAGCAGGGGGAAATAAGGCCAGTCGAGGTTCTCGAACTGTTCTTTATCGCCCTGCCGGCCCACGCCGATGCGAAGGCTCGCACACTGTTTGTCCTCGATCAGATCCTGGTTGACGCGCACTCCATATTTAAAGAACAGGTCTTCAAGGTCAAGACCCCGGTCGTAGGCGACGGTCTGCTGGTTGAGGCTCAGGCTGTCCTTTTCGGCGTGCAGCTCGTCGATGGCCCAGATGATGCGGCCGCCGTGCATGACATATTGGTCGAGCGTCAGCTTCTCCCGCTCGGTGAACTTCTCCGTGGGCTTGACTATAACCAGCGCTTTGTATTTAGAGGGAATGACCGCCATGCTGTCCAGCGGGACGATGCCAAGCCGGTAATTGCTGCGCATGTCCTCGACGAGCTCGTATACCCTGTAGTCCAGCGGCTCGCCATTGCCCCTCACGTAACCGACCAGCGGCACTTCTTTTTCCATCAGCTTGTCGATGGCGCTGCCAAATTTATATTCGAGCAGGGTTTCGGCGTTGATATACAGCTGCTCTTCGGGCTGGCCTGCGCTGTTCTGGACGCCCAGGAGCAGGTTGACCGGGTAGACATGGTCCTTATAGCGGACGATGGCGGCCGGAATGACCAGACGCTGACTCTGCTCTTCGCCTTTCCTGGTCTGCGCCACCTGGGTCATCGGCTGTATGCCTAGACCGCGCAGGGAGTCAAGGAAGGCCGCCTTGGCCGAGTCGTCGAGGGTCGCCAGCGGGTCGAAAGCCCTTACGCGGATCTTCCCGTCGCAGTATTCGTTGAATTCCTGGAGCAGCTCGTCCGTACTCTTGGCCAGCTTGCGGATACCGGCTTTAAGGTCGCCGGCCAGATAAAGGTCGACCTGGATATCGTCATCTACCGTCTTTAAAAGGTCCCGGGTAGGGGCGCTCAGGGTGTACCGGTGCTCCTGCGTCAGGTCGACCCTGGTATGGAGGTGCGAGGCCAGGAGATTGATACCGGCCAGCACGACGATCAGGATGACCGGACCGCGGGCGAACCAGCGCAGGCCGCCTGTCACGCGACGGGCAAGCAATCGGTTGGTCAGGTATAAAAAAAGATAGATGACGCTAAAGAAATACAGCAGGTCGCGGGTATCGATAACGCCGCGGCTGATGCTGCGGTAGTGGAAGTCGATCCCCAGCATCGCGATATAATAGTCCAGTCCGGCCGCAAAGGCGGGCAGCGCGCTGATGGCGCCAAATCCGCTGTACAGCAGAAAGCAGGCGAAGGCGGCCACGATAAAGGCGACCACAGCGTTGGAAGTAAAGCTGCTGCACCAGATACCGATGGCGGTGAAGACGGCGGCGAGCATCAGCAGGCCGATATAACTGCCGGCCGTCGCGCCCGTGTCGATGCCACCCTGCCCCGAAAGCCGCTGAATACAAAGGAAATACACCAGGGTCGGCAGAAGGGCGATCGCTACCACGATAAGGGAGGCCAGGTACTTCCCAACGACCAGCCGGTTCCGACTCAACGGCATCGTCTGCAGCGTCTCAAACGTGCCCGCCCTGAACTCATCGGAGAGGCTGCGCATGGTGATCGCAGGGATCAACAGCAACAATATCCAGGGCGCCAGCTCGAAGAACTTGTCAAGGGTAGCGTAGCCAAACGAGAGAATATCGGTATCCGGAAAGACGAACAACAAAAGGCCGTTCAATAGTAAAAAGACGACGATGGCGATATATCCGGTAAGACTGCTAAAAAATTGGCGGAGTTCCTTTTTACATACTGCCCACATAAACGTAAAAATAAGCTGTTTAATCGTTCAAATGCGATTAGTTATTGTGCCTCTGTGCGAGGATTGGCTCAATTTTACATATAACGAAAAATAAAATGTTGAAAAGTAAGGTAAATAAGATGCTAAGAAAAATGCTTTGTATGGAAGATATACTTATATTCGCATGCTCTTATAGAATAACCATCCTTCGAAAAATAATATTCACGGTGAGGTCCACAAAGACATTTAACCGAAACCAACTGCATGAAAAAATCCGCCCTTAGTCAGGCGGGTTTTTTGTTTTATAACCTCTTCTCTTTCTTTCCCTTTCTACATATGGTGGCGTATCTTTTCCGGATGGTCGGTCACGGTTGCCCGAAGGTTTGATGTAGTAATTGATGTAGTATGCCACCGGGGGTATTTGTATATATGCGGGGGTATTTTGTTGGCTTTCCGGCGAGCCGGATCCGGGTCGATTTTCTCTTCAACGGAGTACATTCTACCGATTTTCAGGGAGCAAAAAACATATTAGAAATTTTTTACATTGTCGAATTATGAATTATTATATGTTTATCGCATCTCCCAGCGGATGCTTTTTTCCCGCAGTCGCGTCACTTCTTCGCTGATCCGCCGGATAGCGTAGTCGATCTCCTCTTGGGTAGTCCAGCGGCCCAGCCCCAGCCGAAGGCTGCTATGCGCCAGGTCATCGCCGAGTCCCAGCGCTTTCAGCACATAGCTGGGCTCCATCGAGGCAGAAGTGCAGGCCGATCCGGAAGAGAGGGCAATGTCCTTACCCAGTCCCGCCAGCAGCGCCTGTCCGTCTATATGGCTGAAGGAGATATTGGTCGTCTGCGGAAGACGTTTTTTGGACCCGGACTCGCGGCTGCCATTGACGTGGGCGCCCTCGATGGCCAGGAGTCCCTGTTCGAGTCGGTCTCGGAGCGCGGAGGTGTGAACGGCGTCTTTTTCCATTTCGGCCGCACATAGGCTGCAGGCCTTGCCCAGGCCTACGATGGCGGGGACGTTCAGGGTGCCGCTACGCATGCCTTTTTCGTGGCCTCCGCCGTCCATCTGCGCCGCCAGCCGCACCCGGGGATTTTTTCGGCGGACATAGAGTGCGCCGATGCCCTTGGGTCCGTATAGTTTGTGCGCGCTCAGGGTCAGCAGGTCGATACCATCCTTCTGCACATCCACCGGCACCTTGCCGACTGCCTGGGTGGCATCGGAGAAAAAGAGGACGCCATGCTTGCGGGCGATGGCGCTGACGGCCGGTATGGGCTGGATGACGCCGATCTCGTTGTTGGCGTACATCACGGCGATGAGGATAGTGGTGGGCCTTATCGCGGCCTCCAATCGACCCGGATCGATAAACCCTTCCGCGTCGACGGGAAGGAAGGTCACTTCGCCGCCTAATTTCTCGATGTGGTGGCAGCTGTCCAGGACGGCCTTGTGTTCGGTGACCACGGTAATGATATGATTGCCCTTGCTGCGGTACAGCTCGAAGACGCCTTTAAGGGCCAGGTTATCGCCCTCGGTTGCGCCGGAGGTAAAGACGATCTCTTCGGGTTCGGCCCCGATAAGCGCGGCTACCTGCTCACGCGCCTGGCCCACCGCCTCTTCCCCCTCCCACCCAAAGACATGGCTACGGCTGGCGGCATTGCCAAATTTCTGTGTGAAATAGGGCAGCATCGCTTCCACCACGCGGGGGTCACAGGGCGTTGTGGAGTTATAGTCGAGGTATATCGGTAACTTTACCATTCAATAAAGTTACCAACTTTACTATTCACTAAATCTACCAAAAGTCCATGCAAAAAGTCGAACACATTGGCATCGCCGTCGGGGACCTGGCCGTCGCCGTTCCGTTATTTGAACGCCTGCTCGGGAGCGCCTGCTATAAGACCGAGGAGGTGGAGACCGAACGGGTAGCGACCGCCTTCTTCCGCAGCGGCGAGACCAAGATCGAGCTCCTGCAGGGACTTGACGCCGATAGCGTTATCACCAAGTTTGTCGCCCGCCGCGGAGAAGGCATGCACCATATCGCCTTTGCGGTGGAGGACATCCACGCCGAAATGCGGCGGCTGGCGGCCGAAGGCTTTACCCTGCTGAACGCGGAGCCCAAGCCCGGCGCCGACAATAAGCTGGTCTGCTTCCTGCACCCGAAGGATACCAATGGGGTGCTCATCGAGCTGTGTATGGATAAGCGATAGATTTTTCTTTCTATCTTGTTACTGATGAAATACGGAAAAACCTTTGCCGTGGGGTGTCTGTTGCTGACGCTGGGTCTCGCCGCCTCGGGTCAGCCCCTGCAGCTGTTTGGTTTTGGTCCTTCATTGGTGGTTACCGGCGGGCCGGAGTTCGGGAAAAATGGCGCCTGGGGCCTCAGCTACGATTCCTTCCGGAACGAACTCGCCGCCCATACGCGGGACTACACATTCCAGATACGGTTCGGTATCAAGAATACCAGCGACAGCCTCCTTCCCCTCAACATCGACTACGGAACGATCGACTATGCCGACGCCTCGCTGATATCCCCCGGTCACAGCCCCCTGCACATTGCAGGCGGCTATCTGCGGTCATCCATCGCCGGTAGCACGGTCATCCAGCGGCAGTACTATACGCTGCCCCTATCCCTGCTGCCCCGGCAGGCCGGAGAGATCATTATACAGCTGAGGCAGAAGACGCGGGGCTATTATTTTGACGGGATATCGGTCTTTTCATCCGACGCGCTGGCTACCGTCTTCGCCGGCAACTACGAGAAGGATCATTCAAACATCGTCTTTCAGTGGCTGTTCCAGGGCTTTTTGTTGTTTCAGATACTCTACATGCTCTTCCAGTGGCTGACCATCCGGAGGAAGGAATACCTCTATTATCTCTTCTATATTGCGGTCATAGCGCTGTACTTTCTCAGCAAGTTCGAGCTGGACCTGGGGCTCGATCTGCTGTTTGCCCGCTACCCTGTGCTTGGGGTCTACCTGAGCAAGACGATGATGATCGCAGCGTATTTTCTCTATTTCCGTTTTGTCCGGACCTTCCTCGATATCCCGACCAACTACCCTCGCCTCAACCGGTGGATCATCCGGATCGAATATTTCCTGGTGGTCTATGGGGCCGCGGACCTGGCGTTCATCGTGCTGACGATGGATGACCGGAGGCAGACCACCGTCTTTACGATCGTGCTTTTCCTTGTCTTTCTTTCCGCCGCCTCTTTTATCTTCTATCTCTTCCGGCGCCGGCAGGCGTTGATCTTCTACGTCCTGACGGGCAGCCTGTTTGTCGCAGTCGGCAATATTTTTGGCCAGCTGATCACCTGGATGCGCAACTACCAGTCTGTCGACCTCGGATTCAATATCCTCATCATCCCCCAGGTCGGCGTCCTGCTGGAGATGCTCTGTTTTACCGCGGGTCTGGGCTATAAAAGCCATATGTGGGAAAAGGAAAAGATCCGCAGCCAGGAAAAGCTCATCGAACAGCTGAAGGCAAACGAGCAGCTCCAGAACCGCATGCAGACCATCCGTAACAAGATCGCGCAGGACCTGCACGACGACATCGGGTCGACGCTGAGCTCGATCTCTATCCTGAGCGATCTTGCGATGCGGGGATTGGGTCCCCGGGGCGGGGATGAGCGGTATGGCGAAGGGTCCGGGGTTACCGGTGATGACGCGGTTCACGGTGATGACGTGGTTCACGGAGGTGACGCGGTTCGCGGTGATGACGCGGTTCACGGCGGTGATACGGTTCCCAGTCGTCGGTCGGATGATGAACAAACCAGCCGTACGATGCACGAGATCAAGGACAGCGCGTTGTTGTTGATGGAGCGGATGGACGATATCGTATGGAGCATCAACCCGCGGAACGATTCGCTGGACAATCTCCTGATGCGGGTGCGACATTTCGCGACAACCGTATTTGAGGCGAAGGGCATCGACTATACGATCGATATCCCGAAAAATATCAGTGAGCTCCGGCTGCCGATGGACTACCGGCAGCACATCTATCTTATTCTGAAGGAGGCGATCAACAATCTTGTAAAATATGCCGGCGCATCGCGCGCGTTCATTGAGGTCAGATGGGAGGGGACGCGGCTGGATCTTTGTGTGAGGGACAATGGGAAGGGGTTTGATGCCGCGGGCGTCTCCGCCGGAAATGTCGCCAGCGGCCGCGAGGGCAATGGGCTCATCGGGATGCGCCGCCGTGCACAACTGATGGAAGCCGACCTCGGCATCCGGTCGGCGCCGGGCAAAGGGACTGATATCTGTCTGAGCGTAAAGGTGGGGTGACCCAAGCCCGGATACGTGAACCGCGGGCCGGGGTCGCGGGTTCGGGGCTGCGGGTTCGTGTATTCGGGTTCGGGGATTCGGGTTCGGGGATTCGAGATCCGCGGGTCGGTGGTCCGGTACACAATATCCTATAAACATCCGATTGGAAAACCCGCAAATTATCCCAAATTTGGGCCAATGATAAAGATCGGCATCGTCGAAGACAATCCCACGCTGCGCAGCAGCCTGGAAAGCCTGTTCAACCGGACAGAAGGAATGCGGTGTGCGGTCTCCCTCAATAACCTCCTCAACGTCGTCAGCGAAGTAGGCTCCGCCCAACCCGATATCATTCTCATGGACATCGGTCTCCCAAACATCTCCGGCATAGAAGGCGTCCGTACCGTAAAGACTCATTTCCCCAAAATACAAGTCCTGATGTTCACGGTCTTCGACGACGACGAGAACATCTTCGATGCCATCCGCGCCGGCGCTTCCGGCTATCTGCTCAAGCGTACACCACCCGAAGACATAGTCCAGGCCATCCTCGACCTCTACCAGGGCGGGGCGCCCATGACGGCCAGCATCGCCCGCCGCGTCCTGCAATCCTTCCAGGCAACCCCACCTACCATCCACCAGGACTACCAGCTCACCGTCCGCGAGAACGAGATCCTCTACTCTCTGGTCGACGGCCTGAGCTATAAAAAGATCGCCGACAAATACTGCGTCAGCATCAGCACCATCCGCACGCATATCTGCAATATCTACAGCAAGCTCCACGTCAACTCCAAGGCCGAAGCCGTCGCCAGGGTCCTGGGACCAAGGAAATAGGGGCGGGAACCGAAATCTCCGGGAACCGCATCCCTCGCTGTGAAGCGAATCCCCCGAGAACCGCATCCTCGCGTGAACCGCTTGGTTCACCCCGGAGCCCCAAAAATCAGATATTCATCCGATTGACCGGCGATCGATTTTGTTGTCCTTTTGTTCAAAACTTTACCGACAATGAAAAAGCTAGCCATGGTCTTCACCATCTGCTCAGTCACCCTCCTCACCCGCGGGCAGGTCAGCGATCCCAAACAGACAGCCCAGCAGGGCGCCACCGATAAGGTCAACAACAATGTCTCCGGCTCCATCGGCAGCGGACTCGACAAAGCCGAAAACGGTATAAAAGGCCTATTCAAAAAGAAGAAAAAGGACCAAACTGCCGACGCAGGCAAAGCCGACCCCAACAAAACCGACGCAGCAGCAACCGACGGCGCGCAACCAGCGCCCTCCACCCTGAAGACCTACGCCAACTACGACTTTGTCCCCGGCACACAGGTCATCTTCGAAGACAACTTCGCCGACGACCAGGACGGCGAATTCCCTACCCACTGGAAGCTCGGAAGTGGCCAGGCCATCCTCAACAAGATCAAGGGAGACGAGGCCCTCTGCCTCACCGAGGGCAACTACGTCCGGGTCTCACCCCGCATGAAAACAGACAATTACCTTCCGGAGAATTTCACGATCGAGTTCGACTTTTATGCGACGCCTGGCGCCTATACACCGGGCGTGCTTTTCACCACCGCAGCAGACGAAAGCCGCTATGTCTTCTTCGGCAAGGAAGTATCCCTCGGCTACTTCCCCAACAATCTTTCGGGTTCTTATCCCGGTGACGCGGACAATTTCGACCGCCGCTGGCACCACGCCGCCATGATAAAGAAAGGCAACCAGATAAAATGTTATATAGACCAATACCGCGTCCTGGTCGTCCCCGACTGCGGCGAGTGCAAGGTCACCAAGCTGGATATGGGCGGTATCGGCGGCCTTGAAACGCCTATCGTCTTCAAAAACTTTCGCATCGCCGAGGGCGGCAGCATGAATGTCATCGGCCAGAAGTTCACCGACAACAAGATCGTCACCCACGGCATCAATTTCGACGTCGACAAGGTCACCATCC
>Ga0105239_10009560_pt1 | contig 10909 bp, 12 predicted proteins | sample KBSC44metaG_FD_92761 | JGI IMG/M metagenome (GOLD analysis project Ga0105239, IMG submission 92761) | Corn rhizosphere microbial communities from Kellogg Biological Station, Michigan, USA - KBS C4-4 metaG | ecosystem: Host-associated > Plants > Roots > Rhizosphere > Soil | place: Michigan, USA...
CTCGAACTGGGCGACGCCGCATGAGCGTGCGCGCATGAGCCTTTTTTCTAGGCACGTTCCGGAAGCGCGCGGGCAGGGCATGACCTCGCAACGCGCGCGCGACCGGCTCATCGAGCGATTGAAAGCCGAAGGCATCAAGGATCGCCGCGTGCTCGAGGTGATGGGCAAATTGCCGCGTCACCTGTTCGTCGAGGAAGCACTCGCCTCGCGAGCCTACGAAGACACCGCGTTGCCGATCGGACTCGGCCAAACCATTTCGCAACCGTGGGTTGTCGCGCGCATGACCGAAGCCGTCATCGAACATGCGCTGCCGGAAAAAGTACTCGAGATCGGTACCGGCTCCGGCTATCAGGCCGCGGTGCTCGGATCGCTGGTGAAGTCTGTATATACGGTCGAACGCATCGAAGAACTGCTGCGCAATGCGCGGCGCCGCTTCCGCAAACTCGGCTTCGAGAACATCCGCTCGAAACACGACGACGGCAAACTCGGCTGGCCCGAACACGCGCCGTTCGACGCGATCATGCTGACCGCGGCCGACGATCACGTCGCGCGCGCGCTGACCGAACAGCTCGCGCCCGAGGGCGTGCTGGTCGCGCCGGTCGGACCGCCGGGCGGTCAGGAACTCAAACGCTTTCGCCGCAATGGGGACGATGTGATCCAGGAAAATCTCGGCACCGTGAGTTTCGTGCCGCTGCTCGGCGGCCTCGGCTGATGAAAATCTTCAAGCCGATGTACGAATGGGCGATCAAATGGGCCGCCCATCCGAAGGCCGAGTGGCTCCTGTTCGGGCTGAGTTTCATCGAAGCCTTCATTTTCCCGATCGCGCCGGAAATCATGCTCGCGCCGATGGCGTTGGCCAAACCGCAGAACTGGGCACGCTACGCCACGATCAGCCTGTGCGGATCGATTTTCGGTGCCTTCGTCGGTTACGCGCTCGGACATTTCGCGTTCCAGCTCGTGCAGCCGCTGCTTGTCGATCTCGGCTGGATGCCGAAATTCGAAGCGCTGGTCGCGCAAATGCACGCCGAGACAAGCTGGAAACTGTTCTGGATGCTTGTGCTCGCCGGATTCGTGCCGATTCCGCTGAAGATATTCACGTGGGCCGCGGGATTCGTCGGCGTGCCGATTCCGGCATTTGTCGCCGGCATGATCGTCGGCCGCGGCAAGCGCGTGTATATCCTGTGCGGCATCATCCGCTTCTTCGGCAAGCGCGCCGAGGAAGCGGTGCATCGCTGGATCGAATGGATCGGCTGGGGGGTGATCGCACTCATCGTGCTGATCGTGGTCTACTTCAAATTCTTTCATTGACGATGGCTATGCGCGTTACGGTCCGCTGGAGTTTTCTCGCTGTCTGCATCGGCTTACTGGCGGCGTGTGCGTCCGACGAACCCGCGCCCGTCGAAGACCGTTCCATCCGCTCCGAATTCGCGACCAGCGAAGCCGCGCGCCCGCCGCCGCCGACACGCCCGACGCCGCCCGCGACCGGCGCCTATCGCGTGCAGCCGGGCGATACGTTGTATGCGATCGCGTTCAATCACGGCGTCGACTATCGCGACCTGGCGCAATGGAACGGAATCGCGGCGCCTTATCGGATCTACGTCGGTCAGGAACTGCGGTTCGACGCGCCGCAGGCAACCGCGAGCGCGCAGCCGGTGCCGGGCAATCCCGTCGTCGAACCCGTGCGGGATCGTTCGGTAACGACCGTCGCGCCGCTGACACCCGCGCCGGCGCCGCCGCGTCCGGTGAGTCCGCCGTCGCCGCCCAAACCGCAAGCCTCGTCGGCGATGTTTGAAACCGTTCCGGCCGATCAGACACCGCTGCCTGCGCCGGTGGAAACCGCGCCGCCGCCGAAAGCCGTCGCGGTTAATCCGCCGCCGCCGCCGACAGTGCCGCCGAAGCCCATCGTCGTTCCGGCGGAAGCGCCGAAGCCGACGGAAGTGCCGCCGCAGCTCAATGCGGGCGGCGTGAGCTGGCGCTGGCCGGCGTCGGGCAACGTGGTCGGTACGTTCGTCGGCGGCGATCAGACCAAGCAGGGCATCGATATCGCCGGCAACGAGGGCGACCCGGTGCTGGCGACCGCCGACGGCGAAGTCGTCTACAGCGGCAACGGCCTGATCGGCTACGGCGAACTCATCATCATCAAGCACAACGCGAATTTCCTGTCCGCGTACGGACACAACCGAAAGCGTCTCGTGCAGGAAGGTTCCCGTGTGAAAGCCGGGCAGCAGATTGCCGAAATGGGCGCGACGGCGGCAGCGCGCAACGAGCTGCATTTCGAGATTCGCAAAAACGGAAAGCCGGTCAATCCGCTGGAATATCTGCCGGTCCGTTAACTTGCCTTGTCAACCGTAAGTTGACATACTGTCAATCATTGGTTGACACGCGATGATTCGCAGTTTCCGGCACAAGGGATTGGCTGAATTGTTCGGACGCGGCGTTTCGGCCAAGGTGCGCGCCGACCTGCGTGATCGCGCCATGCGCAGGCTCGATGCGCTCGACGCCGCAAGCGAACTGTCGCAGCTCAACGTACCCGGTTTCGATTTCCATCCGCTGCGCGGTTTCAAGCCGACACGCTACAGCCTGCACGTGAACGGACCGTGGTGTATAACGTTCGAGTGGTCCGCCGGCGACGCGTTGCGCGTCGATCTGGAGCAATATCATTAGGTGATCTCATGAGCGATTCCCTGCCCAAACGTGGCACCCGTGCGCCGACTCATCCCGGCGCGGTTCTTCGCGAAGAGGTTCTGCCCGCGTTGCGCCTAAGCGTGTCGGAAGCCGCGCGCCGCCTGCATGTATCGCGGCAGATGCTTCACGAGCTGCTCGCGGAGCGCAAAGGGTTTTCGCCCGAAATGGCGTTGCGCGTCGGCAAGCTGGCCGGCAACGGTCCCGAACTTTGGTTGCGCATGCAGCAGGCATACGATCTTTTCCACGCGCAAAAGGCACTCGCGGCCGAGTTGCGTACGATCCGACGCGCCGCCTGACGCCGCGAACGTGGCCGCGGATTCATCCGAAACCGATCTCGACGCCGAAGACCTGCTCGCCTTCGTCGACGCCGTCGAAACACCCGACGACGAAGCGCGCAGCTCCACCGGTCTGTACCTCAACGAAATCAGCCTGATCCCGCTGCTGGATGCGCAACAGGAATGGTCGCTCGCCGAGCGCGTGCAGGCCGGCGACGCCGATGCGCGAAGCCAGATGATCGAGGCCAATCTGCGGCTGGTCGTCGCGGTGGCGCGTTCGTATGTCGGGCGCGGCGTGCCGATGCTCGATCTGATCGCCGAAGGCAATCTCGGGTTGATTCGCGCGGTGGAGAAGTTCGATCCGGCGCGTCGTCTGCGTTTTTCCACGTACGCGGTGTGGTGGATTCGTCAGTCCGTGCAGAACGCGCTGATGCAGCAGGGCCGCACGGTGCGCGTGCCGGTGAATGTGTTGCGCGAGTTTGCGCAACTGCTGCGCGCGCGACGCCAGTTCATCGCGCACTACACACGCGTGCCGAGCATCGACGAGCTGGCGCACGCCGCCGGCAAATCGACGCAGGAAGTGAATGAGCTGTTTTCCGCGACGGAAAAAATCAGTTCGCTGGATGCGCCGATGTCGGAAAGCGACGATCGCGCGCTGATCGAGCAGCTGATCGTCGAGGGCGATGCGTCGGCGAAAAGCGACGATGCGTCTAGCTTCCGCATCGCGGCGATGATCGCGAAATTGCCGGATCGTCAACGCTTCGTGCTGGAGCGGCGCTTCGGATTGAACGATCGCGCCGTGCAGACGCTGGCCGACATCGCCGACGAACTGGGCGTCACGCGCGAGCGCGTGCGGCAAATCCAGATGGAAGCGCTGAATCGCTTGCGCGGACTGGTCAGCGGCTAACCGTTCAGCAGGAAAACGCCGACGGCCTTGCGGCCTTCCTCGATCAGCACGTTGAACGTGCGTGCCGCGGCGGCACTGTCCATCGTTTCCAGGCCGATGCCGCGCTTGAGAAACGCCGCGAGGATTTTCTGCGGCGGAAACACGATGCGGTCGCCCGTGCCGAGCAGAACCACTTCGGGTTTCAGCGCGGCGATTTTTTCGATGGCGGCGTCGTCGAGCTGATCGCTTTTCGTGTACGGAAAATCTTCCACGATCGCATCCGCACTGACGGCAAAACTCTTCGTCACCGTGCGGTCGACGACCACCGCCGACGAAGCATCCGCACGCCGCAGGAAAAACGAACGCTCGTTGTGATGCTCGGTCAGTTGCACGACTTACTTGGGCAGCGCGAGCTTCGGCTGCTCCGCATTGCGGCGGTAGAAACATGCGGTCTTGCCGATGCTCTGCACCAGTTCGGCGCCGACGGCCTTGGTGAGCGTATCGATCTGCTCGGCGCGTTCATTGCGGTCGTCGCTGCCGAGTTTCACCTTGACCAGTTCATGGTGATCGAGCGCGCCGGCGAATTCTTGGATCAACGCGGGCGTGAGGCCCTTGTTGCCGGTCAGAATGACGGGCTTGAGTTCGTGCGCGAGGCCGCGCAGATAACGTTTCTGGCTGTTGCTGAGCATGATGAAAGGCGCCGTGGGACTCAACAGGTTATCATGTCGTCTCGGCGCGGTTTCAATCCCGGTGTATGGCAACCCGCAGCAAATCCAGCGCGCGCTGGCTCAAGGAACATTTCTCCGATCCGTTCGTCAAGCGCGCGCAGAGCGAAGGCTGGCGTTCGCGCGCGGTGTTCAAGCTCGAGGAATTGATCGATCGCGACAAACTGCTCAAGCCGGGCATGGTGGTGGTCGATCTCGGAGCCGCGCCCGGCGGATGGTCGCAGATGGTGCGCGAGCGTCTGGGCGATGCCGGCCGCATCGTCGCGCTGGATATTTTGCCGATGCAGGGCATCGCAGGTGTCGAGTTCATCGAAGGCGATTTCCGTGAGGAATCCGTCTTGCATCAACTCCAGACCCTGCTGAATGGCACGAAACCCGATCTTGTGCTGTCGGACATGGCCCCCAATATGAGTGGAGTAGGCGAAGTCGATCAAGCAAGGGTGATGCATCTGGCTGAATTGGCGAAGGAATTTGCCGATGTTCACTTGAAGGCCGGTGGCGCGTTTCTGATCAAGCTATTCCAGGGACGCGGCTTCGACGAGTATGTGAAAGGCTTGCGCGCAGGCTACGAGCGCGTCAGCATGCGTAAACCGAAGGCTTCGCGCGCCAGAAGCGCCGAAACCTATGCGCTGGCCATCGGCAAAAAGCCGTGGGCCGGCAAGTGATTCAAGAGAGTTGGTAATGAACGATATGGCCAAGAATCTTCTGCTCTGGGTAGTCATCGCGATCGTATTGATCGTCGTTTTCCAGACCTTCAATCCGCGCGCTGAAAGCCAGCCGATTTCCTATTCGGATTTCATGCAGCAGGTTGAAAATAATACCGTCGCACAAGTGCAGATCGGCGCTGGTTCGCCGCCCACGATCACGGGTAAGCGCAAAGACGGCGCCACCCTAAACACGATCGCGCCGCAGCTCGATCTCAATCTTGTCAGCAATTTGCGTCAGCACGGCGTCGATGTCCGCCAGGAGCCGCAGGACAACAGTGGCACGTTCATCCGCATGCTGGTCGATTGGATTCCGTTCCTGATCTTCATCGGCCTGCTCGTATATTTCATGCGCCAGATGCAGGCCGGCGCCGGCGGGCGCGGCGCGATGAGCTTCGGCCGGTCGCGTGCACGCCTGCAGGGCGAAGATCAGGTCAAGGTCACATTCGCGGATGTCGCGGGCGTCGATGAAGCCAAAGACGAAGTGCAGGAACTGGTCGAATTCCTGCGCGATCCTTCGAAATTCCAGAAACTCGGCGGCCGCATTCCGCGCGGTGTGCTGATGGTCGGCTCGCCGGGCACGGGTAAAACATTGCTCGCCAAAGCCATCGCGGGCGAGGCGAAAGTGCCGTTCTTCACCATCTCAGGTTCGGACTTCGTCGAAATGTTCGTCGGCGTCGGCGCCAGCCGCGTGCGCGACATGTTCGAGCAGGCCAAGAAGCACGCGCCGTGCATCATCTTCATCGACGAAATCGACGCGGTCGGCCGCCATCGCGGCGCGGGCCTGGGCGGCGGTCACGACGAGCGCGAGCAGACGCTGAACCAGCTCCTCGTCGAGATGGACGGTTTCGAAGGCAACGAAGGCATCATCGTCATCGCCGCGACCAACCGTCCGGACGTGCTCGATCCGGCGCTGCTGCGTCCTGGCCGTTTCGATCGCCAGGTCGTGGTTCCGCTGCCCGATTTGCGCGGCCGCGAACAGATTCTGAAAGTGCACATGCGCAAGGTGCCGGTATCGACCGATGTCGAGCCGACCATCATCGCGCGCGGCACGCCGGGCTTCTCCGGCGCGGATCTGGCCAACCTCGTCAACGAAGCGGCCCTGTTCGCCGCGCGCGCCAATTCGCGCGACGTGAACATGGACCATTTCGAACGCGCCAAAGACAAGATCATGATGGGCAGCGAGCGCCGCTCGATGCTCATGAGCGAAGACGAGAAGAAGCTGACGGCGTATCACGAAGCTGGCCACGCCATCGTGGGCCGTCTGGTGCCCGAGCACGATCCGGTGCACAAGGTAACCATCATCCCGCGCGGCCGCGCGCTGGGTGTGACGTTGTTCCTGCCGGAAGCCGACCGCTACAGCCACAGCAAGACCTTCCTCGAAAGCCGCCTCGCCAGCCTGTACGGTGGACGTTGCGCCGAGGAGCTGATCTTCGGCGAGGACAAGGTCACCACGGGTGCGTCCAACGATATCCAGCGTGCAACGCAACTCGCGCGCGACATGGCCACGAAGTACGGCCTGTCGCCGGAACTGGGTCCGATGACGTACAGCGACGAAGACGAGGAAGTGTTCCTCGGCCGCTCGGTGACGCAGCACAAGCACGTATCGGAAGACACGGCGAAGAAAATCGACGAAGTGGTCCGCGGCGTGATCGACACCGCTTACCACCGCGCCCGCGACCTGCTGACCACCAACATCGAAAAGCTGCACACGATGGCCAAGGCGCTGCTGCAGTACGAAACCATCGACGGAGAACAGATTACCGCGATCATGGAAGGCCGCGAGCCCGGTCCGCCGAAGGACTGGGCCAAGAACGACAAGGGTTCGGGCAGCGCGCCCGGCGACCGCAAACGCGAGTCGCCCATCGGCGGACCCGCGACGCAGCACTGATCCAACATCCCCGCTCCGGCGGGGATTGTTTTTTGCGCGGTCGGTTAAACTGGCCGCATGTTCGATCTCACACGCATCATCGATTGCGGCGGTCGTCCGCTCACGCTCGATCGTCCGCGTATTGCGGGCATCATCAACGTCACGCCGGATTCGTTTTCCGACGGCGGCAAGCAGTTCGATGCGAACGCCGCCATCGCGCATGGGTTGAAGCTAGTGGAAGAGGGCGCCGATCTGCTCGACATCGGCGGCGAATCCACGCGTCCGGGTGCGGATCCGATTTCGGCGAACGACGAAATCGCCCGCATCATTCCTGTGATCGAAGCGCTGGCGAAACAAGTCGACGTGCCGATTTCTGTCGATACGTCGAAACCTGAGGTCATGCGCGCTGCCGTCGCGGCCGGCGCCGGCATGATTAACGACGTCTACGCGCTTCGCCAGGACGGCGCACTCGATGCCGCCGCCGATCTAAAAGTGCCCGTGTGCCTCATGCACATGCTCGGCGAACCACGCACCATGCAGGACGATCCGCACTACGACGACGTCGTCTCCGACGTGCGCCGCTTCCTCGCCGAACGCATCTTCGCGTGCGAGATGTCCGGCATCGACAAGAAGAAAATCATCGCCGATCCGGGCTTCGGATTCGGCAAGAATCTCGAGCACAATCTCACGCTGCTGCGCGGCCTCGATCAACTCGCGGCGCTCGGCGTGCCGTTGATGGCGGGGCTATCGCGAAAATCGATGATCGGTACGCTGACCGGCCGCGACATCGATCATCGCGGAGCGGGTTCGGCGGCTGCATCGCTGATCGCGGTACAGAAAGGCGCGATGATCGTGCGCGTTCACGACGTCGCCGAAACGCGTGATGCGCTCGCCGTCTGGCACGGCGTCGCGTCCGGCGCACCGATACCGAAAAAAGCGCAAAAACCGTTCGGCTCGCAGCGTTTCGAAGACGACTAGCGCCCTTCGTCCCAAAGTATACTTTTACTCACTTTGCGGACATCCGTCTGGCCGGTCAACGCCAGACTCACATCGAGTTCCTTGCGGATGAACTCGATCGCCTTGGTTACACCTTCGCCGCCTATCGCACCGAGTCCGTAGAGAAACGCCTTGCCGATGAGCCCCGCGCGCGCGCCGAGTGCGATTGCCTTGAGCAGGCTTTGCCCGGTCAATATTCCGCTGTCGAACAGAACTTCGGTGCGACCGGCGACGGCATCGACGACGCGCGGCAACGCGCAAATCGCCGCCGGCGCGCCATCCAGCTGACGTCCGCCGTGATTGGACACGATCAGTGCATCCACGCCGGTTTTCACCGCGATATCCGCATCCTCCGGATCGAGAATGCCTTTGACGATCAGCTTGCCCGGCCAGATGGATCGGATCCACGCGACATCTTTCCAGCTCAACGTCGGATCGAACTGCTTGCCGATCCATTGCGCGAGCGTTGTGAGATCGTCCGCGCCGCCGATGCGTCCTTCCAGATTGCCGAACGATCGGCTCGGGCTGCGCAGCACCCGCCAGATCCACGCCGGCTTGCTCAGGATGTCGAGCATGTTCGACAGTTTCAGCTTCGGCGGCACGATCATGCCGTTCTTGTGTTCGCGATGGCGCTGTCCCTGGATTTGTAGATCGAGCGTCAACATCAGTGCGCTGCACTTCGCGGCAATGGCGCGTTCGACCAGCGATTTCGTGAATTCGCGATCGCGCATCACGTAAAGCTGGAACCAGAACGGCTTCGTCGTTTCCGCTTTCACCTGTTCGATCGAACAGATCGACATCGTGCTCAGACAAAACGGAATGCCTGCTTTTTCGGCAGCCTGCGCTGCTAAAATCTCGCCGCGGCCCCATTGCAATCCGGTGAGTCCGGTCGGCGCCAGCGCGAGCGGCATCGACACCGGCTCGCCCATGATCGTCGTGGCGAGATTGCGGTTGTCGACGTCGATCATCACGCGCTGGCGGAAGCGGATTTTCTCCAGCGCCTCGCGGTTCTCCTTGAGCGTGAACTCGTCGTAGCTGCCGCGATCGGCATATTCGAAGAACATGCGCGGCACTTTTTTTCGTGCAATCTCGCGCAGGTCGAGGACGGTAGTAATAATTCTTGCCATGATGCGTGCCAAAAATATTCGTTCGTGAACAAGTTATCCACTGGCGAACCCACAATCGCCTCTGCGACGATTCGGATCCCGAGGGGAGTTTCTCATCGATCCGCGTCCCGCGTGTCGCGTCACCGACCAAAGTCTGCCTGTCGCACGTCGTGAGACCGTATTCGGCGAGATTCAGACATAAATTCAGCACATACAAGAACGAGAAAGACTGACGAACCCATGGCCGCACCCGCCGAACGACTTTTTGCCCCGCGTATAGACACGCTGCGTGTCCCGCCACACTCCATCGATGCCGAACAGGCCGTCCTCGGCGGCCTGATGCTCGACGAGCGCGCGTGGGAGCGCATCGCCGACAAGCTCAACGAGGAGGATTTCTACCGCAAGGATCACCGGCTGATCTATCGCGCGCTGACCGAGCTGTCCGAGAAGAACATGCCGTGCGACGCGGTGACGCTCGGCGAATGGTTCGAGTCGAATGGCCTCGCGGAAATGGTCGGCGGTTCGTCGTACATTCTGCAGCTCGCCAACTCGACGCCGAGCGCGGCGAACATCGTCGCCTACGCCGACATCGTTCGCGAGAAATCCATCCTGCGCCAGCTCATCGACGCCGGCACCGAAATCACCGGCGACGGCTTCCAGCCAGAAGGCCGCAGCACGCAGGAAATCCTGGAAGGCGCCGAGCAGAAAGTGTTCCGCATCGCCGAATCCGGCGCGCGCGGCCGCAAGAATTTCGTGCCGATGCGCGCGGCGGTGAAGGAAGCGTTCCAGATCCTTCACCAGCGCTACGAAAGCAAAGGTGCGGTCACCGGTCTCGCTACCGGATTCGCCGATCTCGACGAGTTGACCGCCGGCCTGCAGCCGTCGGACCTGATCATCGTCGCGGCGCGTCCGTCGATGGGCAAGACCGCGCTCGCGGTGAACTTCGCCGAGCACGCGGCGATGCGTTCGAAGAAAGCAGTCGCGATCTTCTCGATGGAAATGTCGGCGTCGCAGCTCGCGTTTCGTCTTATTTCCTCGCTCGGGCGCATCAATCAGCAGCATTTGCGCACCGGCGAAATCCAGGAAGAGGAATGGCCGCGCGTCACCAGCGCGATCACGCTGTTGTCCGACGCCAAAATCTTCATCGACGACACGCCGGCACTGTCGCCCGCCGAGCTTCGCGCGCGTGCGCGTCGTCTGAAACGCGAACATGACCTGGGCCTCATCGTCATCGACTACCTGCAGCTCATGGCCGTGCCCGGGAACAAGGAGAATCGCGCCACGGAAATTTCAGAAATTTCGCGTGGACTAAAGGCGCTGGCCAAGGAACTGAATATTCCCGTGATCGCGCTGTCGCAGCTCAACCGTTCGCTTGAACAACGCACCGACAAGCGTCCGGTGATGGCCGACCTGCGCGAATCGGGCGCTATCGAACAGGACGCCGACGTGATCCTCTTCATCTACCGCGACGAGTATTACAACCCAGAATCCAGCGACAAGGGCTTGGCCGAAATCATCATCGGCAAGCAGCGTAACGGCCCGACCGGCACTGTGAAACTCACGTTCCTCGGCCAATACACCAAGTTCGAGAATTTCGCGTCGGAAAATTACGGTGCGTATGCCTAAGCCGCGCCGGACGCGATGAGTCGCGCGACGCAAGCC
>Ga0105239_10009561_pt1 | contig 10908 bp, 8 predicted proteins | sample KBSC44metaG_FD_92761 | JGI IMG/M metagenome (GOLD analysis project Ga0105239, IMG submission 92761) | Corn rhizosphere microbial communities from Kellogg Biological Station, Michigan, USA - KBS C4-4 metaG | ecosystem: Host-associated > Plants > Roots > Rhizosphere > Soil | place: Michigan, USA...
CGGCATACCGGCCGTCCGTGGCCATCGCCGGAAAATGCTCCTGCATTTCCGGCATACCGGCCGTCCGTGGCCATCGCCGGAAAATGCTCCTGCATTTCCGGCATACCGGCCGTCCGTGGCCATAAAAAAAAGCGGGCCATTGATTGGCCCGCAAGTGCTGCAGGGTAAGAATGGATGATCCGGATCAAACGTTATTGATCCTTGCTGTTGCCGTCGCTGCTCTGGGTTTTTTTGTTCATCGCCAGACCCTTGGCATTGGCGAATTCCGTGACCGACAGCTTGGCATCCTTGTTGGCGTCGAGCTTCGCGAACTGCTTCGACAGTTTCGAGTCGGCCGCGGCCTCCTGCTTGTCGATGTACCCGTCATGGTTGACGTCCAGCGAGTCGAACTTCGACTGCATGCTGATCGTCTTCGAGCTCATGTCACTCGAGGTGGCGCTTGGACTCGTATTTGAGCTGCTGTACGGCGTCGTCGACTGCGTATTCGGCACATTCGTGTCTTCCATCGGCGTGCCCTTGGATGTCGGGTCCGGGTCGGCCGGCGGGGTCGCCGCGAACGCACCCATCGCGATCAGTGCGAGCGCGAGTCCGCCAGCAAGTGAACGTGTATGCAATGTTTTCATGGGATTACTCCTGCTCTTGTGGAGAATCAAGGCGCATCTGCCCTGAATGTCGAAGCAGCGCTTCGACGTGGGGGAATGTGCATGCATTCCCGCGGAAATCCGCGCGGCCACTCTCGGCATCCGTGATTTACGTGGCGCTTGGCTTCCTGCCCAGCGCGGATTTCCTCAGCCGGGTTCTGACCGGCTCACCGAGTGCTTGCGGCACCCGATGAATCAGACCGTACGCCCCTCGGCGCAAACGACCGCTGAACCACGCAAGTTAGTGTTGGCCACCGCCATCCGATCCGCCGCCCTGGTCTTGTTTGTCCTTGGATTTGGGCTTCTTCAACTCGTCCTTCGGCTTGGGTTCGCCGGCGCGCGGCTTGGCCTTGGCCAAACTGGTGTGCTCAGGCGCTGATTCGTGCTTTTCCGCCTGTGACGGCTGCTTGCCTGCTTCCGGCAGCTGCGCAGTTTCCGGACGCTTCGACTGTTTGGCGCGCGCGGCCATTGTCTCATGCGTCTGCGAAGGTGATTTGGTCTGCACAGTCGCCGGTTGTTGCATGCGCGTCTGCGCCGCGGTAGCGGGCGCTCCGCCATGTTGGGGTTGCGCAGTACGCGCCACGGCCTTTGCCGGGCGCGGCGGCTGGCTCGGCTGGATCGCCTTCGTCACCCATTGCTCGCGCTGCGTGTAGAACGGACGATTGTGATAATGCTGATCCCAGTACAGACCGAGCGAGAAGCTGACGACTGGAATGCCGATGCGCGGACCGTAATCAATCACGACGACGCGCTGGCCGCCATAGTCTTCTTCGAGGAACGTGCCGGGAACCCAGCCGCGGTCGGCGCCGACGACGACGTCGCACCAGGTCCAGCCGTTGATGCAGCCTTGAATCGATACCGGCGTCCCGGCGCTGAGTTCGACGATCGATGGATATGCCGGATCCGGTCCGGCCTGCAGGCTGATGTCGTCGACGACCCAGCCCTCGACGGCCTGTGCTGCCAACGGCGCGCACAGGACCAGTGCCGCAAGCGAATATTTCGCAACTGAATACATCGGGCGTTTCATGACAGTCTCCTTCCATGTTGTCGCAGGGATTGTGTGCCGTCACAACTGAACGTGCCTGCGCTGGATGATGAATGTGAAAGAAACGCAAATGCGTCGCTTCGATGTTCATCGAATGCAATCGGCACTGAATGTGCTGCCCGCAACCGGCAAAATTCAGAACGAATTCATCGCCAAAAACCTAGCCTGCCTGTACATGTTGAAAAGAGGGCAGGTGCCCTCGAGGAGGCAGAGAATGAAGCGCGTCACTCAAACTGTCATTGCGGCGCTGGGCCTTGCCGTAGGGGTTAGCGCGTTTGCACGCTACGACGAAGACGAAGTGCGCATGCGGGTGCGTGACTCGTTCTACGACTATGCGCGCGTGATCAACGTCGATCGCATCATCGAACAGCAGGATCAGCCGGTGACCCGCGAGGAATGCTGGAAGGAACCGCGCGACGACTATCATCCGGGCACGACATATCGTCGCGAGATCCAGGAAACCGCGCCAGGCGGCTACAACAATACCGCTGTGCGCACAGAAGTGGTCGACCGCGGCGGTTATTACACACGTAGCTACGAAGACAAATGTGAAACCAAAACCGAGTATCAGCCACGTGCTCAGCGCACCGTGGCCTACGATGTGGTGTTTCGCTACGACGGCCAGGACTTCCATGAACGCATGAGCCACGATCCGGGCTCGCGCGTGCGCGTGCATGTGGACAATGGCTACGTCGATGTAGCCGAATAGCATTGACGTTGGTCGAGAGTGGGAAAGCAGCGGGAGCCCGAAGAGGGCTCCCGCTTTTATGGCCAGGGATGGCCGGTATGCCGAAAATGCAGGAGCGATTTTCGGCGTGGGCCAGGGATGGCCGGTATGCCGGCCCGCAGATGCTCCCGGCATCTGCGAGCACTTCCAAACTTCCCTGTGGGTCGAAAATGCAGGAGCGATTTTCGGCGTGGGCCAGGGATGGTCGTTCGCCGCTCGGCGATCCTAGAGCAACCGCAACAGCTCCGGCATCATCGGCAGTTTGCGCACGCGCACCGTCGTTGCGGCATAGATCGCGTTGGCGAGCGCGGGCGCCACGCTCGGTATGCCGATTTCGCCGGCGCCGCTGGGTTCCTCGCCGGATTCCACAATGTGCACTTCTACATTTTGCGGCGCCTGCGCCATGCGCAGCAGCGGGTAATCCGGGAAGTTGTGCTGCTGGACCTGGCCATCCTTCACGGTGATGGCGAGATTGAGCGCGGTCGAGATGCCGTCGATCGTGCCGCCCATCATTTGCGCTTCGATTCCGAGCGGATTGACCGGCCGGCCGACGTCCACCGCGCAGACGGCGCGATGGATGCGCAGGTCCTTGCCTTCGACCGACACCTCGAATGCATGCGCGCAATAGCCGCCGAACGTGAAGTGGCAGGCGATGCCGATGCCGTGGCCGTCGCTGCGCTTTTCCTTCCAGCCGATCTTGTCGGCGGCGAGCTGCAGCACGCCGGCGAGGCGCCCGGTATCGAAGCGTGCTTCGCCTTCATAGGTCAGTTTGCGCGGGCTGCCGAGCAGGTCGAGGCGCAATTGCACGGCATCCTGCTTCGTCGCGATCGCGATTTCGTCGATGAAGCTTTGCACGGCGAACGCATGGAACGTGTGAATCGGCCCGCGCCACCAGCCGCGCGGCATGCCGGAGGTGACCGGGAAAAAACTCTTGTCCAGATTCGCCACGAGGCCGGCCGGAAAATCGTCGGGCTCGATGGTGCCGATGTACAGCGGCCGGCCGAGCTTGCCGCGATCGCGGTACGGTCTCGGCGTCGCGGCGCAACGATGCGACCAGGCGACGATTTTTTTCTTCCTGTCGAGCGCCGCGCTCAGGGCGTGGATTCCGTATGGGCGATAGAAATCGTGCTGCAGATCGTCGTCGCGCGTCCAGATCAGTTTGACCGGTTTGCCGTTCGCAGCCTTCGCGATCAGCACCGCCTCGGCGACGAAGTCGTTCTGCAGACGCCGGCCGAAACCGCCACCGGCACGGGTCAGGCGGATTTCGATCGCGTTGCGCGGAATTCCGGTGAGCGTGCTTATCATCTGTGAGGCGCCGCCCGGTTGCTGCATCGAAGCGATCAGCAACGCCTTGTCTTTTTCGATGTGCACCAGCGCGCCCGGCGGCTCCATCGTTGCGTGGGCGAGGAACGGCATTTCGTAGCGCGCTTCGAATTTCGTCGGCGCGCCTTTGTATGCTTTCGCGAAGTCGCCATCAGTGCGCACGCGGATCCCGTCGGCGTTCTTGTCGAGCAATTCGTTCGCCTTCGCCGCCAGCGCCGCGCTCGACTCCGCGCTCCACGGGCCCGGCTTCCATTCGACCTTGAGTTTCTCGCGGCCCTTGAGTGCTGCCCAGGTGTTCTCCGCGAGCACGACGACACCTGCCGCGAGCGCTCCGTCGAACGGCTCGTCCGGCTTGGGTCCGGGCATTACGAATACATCCGTGACGCCCGGTACCTTGCGCGCTTCGGCGTCGTCCAGCTTGTCGACGCTGCCGTCCAGGTGCGGGCAACGCTGAATGACCGCAACCAGCGCCTCGGCAAGGTAGGCATCGATGCCGAACTGCGCGCGGCCGGTGACGATGTCCGCGGCGTCGACCGTTTTCGTCGGCTTGCCGATGATCCGGAACTGGTCTGGATTCTTCAGCGCCGGTGGCTCCTTCGGCGGATCCAGCGCCGCCGCGGTTTCGACAAGTTCGCCGTAGCCGAGCCGGCGACCATCCGGCGCGATGACGAAGCCGGACGCCGTGCGCAGCCCGCCTGCAGCGACATCCCACTTCTTCGCTGCCGCCTGCACGAGCAGCGCGCGCGCTGTCGCCCCGGCACGGCGCAATTCCATCCATGCGCTCGGAATGTTGTCGCTGCCGCCAGCGCCCTGGTCCCCGTATTTGTTCGACGGACCCTTGTCGGTGTCGACGTAGCCATATGGCAGCTGCTCTACGCGCACGCGGTTCCAGTCGACGTCGAGTTCCTCGGCTATCAGCATCGGCAGCGAGGTCTTCACGCCCTGGCCGATTTCCGTGGCGCGCGCGCCGATGATCACGTCGCCGTCCTTCTCGATGCGGATGAACGCACCGAGCGCCTGCGCTTCCTCACGCGCGCCCAGATAGGGCAGGTCCTGCGCGCGACCGCCGCGCCAGCCAACAAGCAACGCACCCGATGCGGTCGCGCTGACGATCAGGAACCGGCGCCGTGAAAGATTCGTTTTCATTTCTTCGTTGCTTCCGCCGCACGGCGGATTGCCTTGCGGATGCGCGGGTAGGTGCCGCAGCGGCACAGGTTCGCGATCTTGCCGATGTCGTCGTCGCTCGGATGCGGATTCGTGCGCAGCAGATCCGCTGCCGCCATGATTTGCCCGGCCTGGCAGTACCCGCATTGCGCGACGTCTTCATCGATCCACGCCTGCTGCAGCGGATGCAGCTCGGCTCCGGCCAGACCTTCGATCGTCGTCACCTCGTGGCCGCTCAGTGCCCTGACCGGCGTCACGCACGCGCGCTGCGCCTTGCCGTCGACAAGCACGGTGCACGCGCCGCAATAACCGATGCCGCAGCCGAACTTCGTGCCGGTGAGGCGCAGCACATCGCGCAGGTACCACAGCAACGGCATGTCCGGATCGCCGTTGTGGAAGAACGCCTTGCCGTTGATGCGCAACGGCAGCGTCTTTTCGGAGGCGCTGGCCGCGACCGGCGGATTCGGGATCGGCTTGGCGTGGCGGACGGGCTTGGCGGATACGGCCGGTTTGTCGGGCATCTGATTCTCCTCTCCGGGATTTTCGCACTAACCCGGACTTTTCGCTCGTCGCCGGTGGGGCGCTATCTGAGGTCGGCCGCTGGCCAAAACGCGTTGGCAAGCGCACTGGTAAAGGCCACCTGATCGCGATAGTCCAAATGAGAGCCATCCGGACAGGTGAATTTCTGCAATTGCAGGTTGTCTCCGGCGCGCAAGCCGACCGCGCCGGTTTCGGCGAGGAATCGATCCCAGAAACGTTCGCGCGGGTAGCGCCGTTCAATGAGATCGTGTTCCAGCCCCGACGTCGGCATCTCCACGAACAGCACCTTGCCGCCGCGATTTTGTATCCGGTGGACCAACGTGGCGGTCGTCTTCATGTTGACATCAAAAGCGCTGGTGTCGGCAATGCCGAGGCGACCGATTTGTTGTTGAATTCTCGCCTCGAGAACGGTGGCAGTGGGCTTCTGGTCGTCTGCCAGCACGTCGATGCCGGTTTCATCGCGCAGATCGGTGGCAACGCGCGACAGGTAAGCCTGCGGCATTGCGACGAGACGATAATCGGCCATGCGCTCCCGATTTGCCAAGTTGAGCATGTATTGACGCACCGGATGCGGATTGAGAACGCGGGAAATAAGCGATGACAAGGGAGTGGCGCCGTCTGCATAGCTGCGCAAGGTCCTGCGCCAGTGGTTGGTCAGTCTGGCCTCCGTGATGGAGAAGCTGGGGAGCAGCGCTCGTCGATTCCATTCCCATGATGCCTCGAACACGGCGGATTGTCCGCGCGGCGTGGCGCTGGCCAGATCGCTTGCCTGAAAGTCCACGAGCACCGTGCCGGTGACTTGCGGATCATCGGCAAGCCCTTGCAGCACCGGCAGTATCGAACTTGCATCAAGAGCGAGCTGCACCGGTTCAAGGCCGGTCTTCAGTCGCAATGTGTCGAGATCAAGATCGAGCTGCGCGCGCGAGGCGCCAACGATGATCAGGGCCCGCCCGCCAAGACTACTCGCACGCTCCCGCTGTTCGGCCCACACCAGATTGTTGTCGACCATGCTGGGATCGAAGCCGCGAACGGCCAGGCGCATTTCCATGTATGCGATGAAACCGATCAGCAGCAGGCTGGCGGCCGTCAGCGGACCGATCCAGTTTCCCCGCGCAGTATGGCGGGTAGTCGCGTAGATATCAGAATTGGAAATAGATGAAGGCACGGCCGTCACCGCCAGAAACAAGGAACATCGCAATCATGCAGGCGGCGAGCATCGCCCCCCGGCTCGCTGGATTCAGTGCGCCGAGATAGTCCTCCAGGGAGCGCTCGCGGAGGATATGGTGCCAGCACAGAGTGAGCGCGATCGCAACGAGGCACCAGGTGGCTTGCCCGGATTCGAGGTGATTCGGCGCGGCCGACCGGAACAAACCGCTGAAGATGGCGGCTGCTTCGTACATGTTATGAGCTCGGAAGAAAACCCATGTGAGCGTGACGATGAGGAAGGTGAGCACTCCCGGCAACGCCGTCGTCTGCATGCCATTGCGATCGCGGACCCAGCGCTCGAGCGCCAGGTAGAAGCCATGCAGACCGCCCCACAATACGAACATCCACGACGCACCGTGCCAGAGTCCGCCGATGAGCATCGTCAACAGCAGATTGCGATACGTGCGCCGTCGTCCGTGTCGATTGCCGCCAAGGGATTTGTACAGATAGTCGCGCAGCCACGTCGACAAGGAAATGTGCCAGCGTCGCCAGAAATCCGCGAAGCCGCGCGCCGCGTACGGATAACGGAAGTTGTCCGGAAAGGCGAATCCGAAACAAAGCGCCAACCCGATTGCGCAGATCGAATAGCCACAGAAATCGTAGTAGATCTGACCCGAGAATCCGAGCACGGCAGCCCACACATCGACGGCGCCGTATTTGGCTGGCGCCGCGTACACCGCGTCCACAATCGGCGCGAAGATGTAATCCGCCAGCACCGCTTTTGAAAAGAGTCCAAGCACGACCATCGCCAGCCCCCAGCCGAATTGGTTTGCCGACACCTGCCGCGGTATCCGCAACTGTGGCAGAAGCGCACGCGCGCGCATGATCGGACCGGCGACCAAGTGAGGAAAAAACGAGACGAATAACGCGTAATCGAGCAGATTCGCATCCGCATCGATCTCGCGCCGGTACACGTCGATGGTGTACGAGAGCGAGGCAAACGTATAGAAGGAAATGCCGATCGGCAGCACGATGCCCCAGTGAGGCGGCATGTAATCGACGCCAAGCTCGGCCAACATCCAGCGAAAGTTTTGCAACAGGAAGTCGCCGTATTTGAAGAACGCCAGCAGGTTCAGGTTTACCAGAAGACTGCCCAGCAACAACCGGCGTCGCCGCGCCTGGTCGTCACTGCGGCCGATGAGTCTGGCCAGCCACCAGTCGAGTACTGTCGAGAACAGCAGAATGCCAAGATACGGCGGATTCCACGCCGCGTAGAAGACGTAGCTGGCGATCAGCAGCACGACTTTCTTCGATGTCCACGTGGGCATCAACTGGTGAAGCGCCAGCACGACGACGAAAAAGACAAGGAAGGTGAGCGAATTGAAAAGCATCCGGATCTGTTGCCGTTGGTGGAATCAAAAGCCTCGCGCCATGCGGGTCCAGAACCAGTACACCGGCAACCCCGCGAGCGTGATCAAGACGCCCATGCCCGCATCGCGCGGACTGTCGAGCACGGTGGCCGTCACTATCCACAGCACAATCAGCAGGAACACGAGCGGCAGCAGCGGGTACAGCGGCACGCGGAACGAGACCGCCTCCGGCGAATTGCGGTGATACCAGAACAGCGTCGCGATTACCGCGGCCATACCGAGCCAGTCGCCTACGGTTGAATAGTTCAGCAGCTGCTCGAACGTGCCAGACAGTGCGAGCGCGCACGACCATAATGCGAGCAGCAGCAGCGCGATGTTCGGCGAGCGCCAGCGCGGATGCAGTCTGCCGGCGCTGCGGAAGAACACGCCGTCCGCGCCCATCACCTGGAACACTCGCGCCGCGCCGATCACGGAGATGTTGCAAAATCCCAATGTGGAAATGGCGATGCCGGCGGCGATCAGGCGCGCGCCGGGCTCGCCGAGCACATGCCGCATCAGGTCCGCGGCAGGCGCCTTGCTCGCGGCGAGGCCGGCGTGGCCGAGCACAGCAAGATAAGCCAGGTTCGCCAGCAGATAGCAGGCCGCGACGAGCAGCATGCCGAAGATCAGCGCGCGCGGCAGGTTGCGCTGCGGATCGCGGATTTCCCCGGCGATGTCGTTGACGTAATACCAGCCGCCGTACGAAAACAATACCGGCATCAGTGCGCCGACGAGCGCAATCGGATGAATCGGCGGCGCTGGCGCCACGGGTTCCGGCGCGCCGCGGGCGATGAGTCCGACCACGATCAGCGCACTGATCGCCAGCAGTTTGAGCACCGTCAGGATGTTCTGCGTCAGCGCGCCGGCGCGGATGCCGAACCAGTTGATGCCGGTCAGGAACACGATCACGCCGACGGCGTACGGGCCGGGATTGGACAAGGTCACGCCGAGCGCAGCGGCGCTGTATTTCGCGAACACCGTCGCAACGAATGCAATCGCGCCGGAGTGGTTGACCGTGAGCAGGTTCCAGCCGTACACGAATGCGACGATCAGACCGAACGCTTCGCGCAGATACACGTAGCCGCCGCCGGCCGCGGGCCGGCGCGCGCCAAGTTCGGCGTAGCACAGCGCGCCGATCAGCGCGATCACGCCGCCGATCGCCCAGGCCAGCAACTGCTCGCCGGCGGAGAACGTCTTCTGCGCGATCGCGGCCGGCGTGAGGAAGATGCCGGAGCCGATCACGCCGCCGACGACCACCATGCTCGCGTCCCAGACGCCGAGCCGGCGCGCGTAAGTGACAGGCGCTGCTGTCGCGGTCGTGGATTCGGGGTTCACGCGCGCTCCGGAAAGTCGTGGAGTGCGCAGCATGGCGAAGTTGCCCGGTGCTGTCGAGATCGTGACATCTGGCACGTTCGAGCAGACGTTGTGGCGCGAAACCGCAGGTCGCTGACTGTCGCCACCGAATCCGCCGATCTTGCCCGCTCGGGCGTATTGTCTTTTTGCGCCGCACAAGGACAATGGCGGTTCGCCCCGTTACGACGAACCATTCATGACCGTAGTGCCGATACCGACCGCGCCGTTCGCCAGCTCGCACGCGTCATGGGTCGTGCTCAAATTCGGCGGCACGAGCGTGTCGACGCGCGCGCGCTGGGACAAGATCGCGGCGATAGCCAGATCGTGGCGCGAGCAGGGCAGGCACGTGCTGATCGTGGTGTCGGCGCTGGCGGGCATCACCGACATGCTCAAGGCAATCTGCGATGCGCAAGTCGACGCGGCGAGGCGTGGGGTGCTGCGCGATGAAATCGTCGCGCGCCATCAGGCGATGTTCGTCGAGCTGGACCTGCACGATCGCGCGCCGCTGCGTTACTGGCTCGAGCGGCTCGATTCGCTCGTCGCGAATGTGCGTGCCGATGCCGCGGGGCTGCCGTGGCAGGCCGAAGTGCTGGCGCTAGGCGAACAGCTTTCGAGTACGCTCGGGGTCGCGTATTTCAATGCGCTGAAACTGCCGGCGGTCTGGCTCGACGCACGCGAACACCTGCATGCGCAGCCGCTGCCGAACCAGAACGCGTGGGGGCGCTATCTGTCCGCGTCGGTGCCGGCCGCGCCCGATCCGGCGTTCGGCGAGACGCTGGCGACCCGTGGCGCGCTGTGCATCACGCAAGGGTTCATGGCGCGCAATTCATCCGGCGAGACCGTGATCCTCGGCCGCGGCGGCTCGGACACCTCGGCGAGCTATTTCGGTGCTCTGCTGAAAAGTGAAAAAGTGGAAATCTGGACCGACGTGGCCGGCATGTTCAGCGCGAATCCGCGCCAGGTGCCGAATGCGCGCCTGCTCGCGCGCCTGGATTACGAGGAAGCGCAGGAAATCGCCACCACCGGCGCCAAGGTGCTGCATCCGCGCTGCATCAATCCGGTGCGCGAAGCGCGCGTGCCGCTGGTGATCAGGGACACGAATCATCCGGACCTGGCCGGCACCGAAATCGCGGCCGTCGCGGCGAATGCGGCGCCGAGCATCAAGGCGATCAGTTCGCGCCGCGGCCTTACGCTGATCTCGATGGAATCGATCGGCATGTGGCAGCAGGTCGGCTTTCTCGCCGACGTGTTCGAGCATTTCAAGCGCCATGGTCTTTCCGTCGACCTCGTCGGCACTTCGGAAACCAACGTCACCGTTTCGCTCGATCCGACCGAAAACCTGGTCAACACCGACGTGCTGTCGTCGCTGTGCACCGATCTTGCGCGCGTCTGCCGCGTCAAGGTCATCGCGCCGTGCGCCGCGATCACGCTGGTCGGGCGCGGCATGCGCTCGATGCTGCACCGGTTGTCCGGCATCCTGGCCGAGTTCGGGCCGTTGCGCGTGCACCTGATCTCGCAGTCGTCGAACAATCTCAACTTGACCTTCGTCGTCGACGAGGA
>Ga0105239_10009562_pt1 | contig 10908 bp, 9 predicted proteins | sample KBSC44metaG_FD_92761 | JGI IMG/M metagenome (GOLD analysis project Ga0105239, IMG submission 92761) | Corn rhizosphere microbial communities from Kellogg Biological Station, Michigan, USA - KBS C4-4 metaG | ecosystem: Host-associated > Plants > Roots > Rhizosphere > Soil | place: Michigan, USA...
CAGGAGTACCTGGATGACTATCTAGGGATGGTAAAGGCGCTCGTGCCCTTGCAGCGGGAGGATGGTTTTTGGAATGTGAGCCTGGAGGACCCGGGACATTTTGGAGGGAAGGAACTAAGCGGAACCGCGTTGTTCACGTATGGCATAAGCTGGGGGATCCGGCAAGGGTACCTGGACAAAAAGCTGTATTTACCTATAGTGGCGGCTGCCTGGAATGCCATGGTCAGGGAGTCGTTGCATCCCAATGGTTTTTTGGGCTATGTGCAGGGGACGGGGAAGCAGCCTTCGGATGGGCAGCCTGTGACATACGATAAGGTCCCGGATTTCGAGGATTACGGGCTGGGCTGTTTTCTGCTGGCGGGCAGCGAAGTATACCAGCTGGCGTCACCGCCTGCCGCCAATCTGGATGAGAAGATAGTACCTCCCTATAGGGAGCCGGATGTTCTTATGGCGGCTGATGGTCACCGGGTGACGACGGTGAAAGAGTGGAGTGTGTCCCAGCGGCCATATCTCTACGGATTGTTTGAACGATATGTCTATGGCCGGATGCCTGCTGTGAAAGTTGCGATGGAAGCGAGGGTGGTGTCTGTGGATTCGACTGTGCTGGACGGGCTGGCCATCCGTAAAAAAGTGAGTTTGTCCTTTGCAGATACGGCTGTCCGGCTGAATGTCGTGCTCTATCTGCCGCGAAAGGTGCATGTCCGGTGCCCCATCTTTGTGGGGTATAATTTCGGAGGTAATGGCACGGTGGAAAGTTCGTCTCAATGGCCTTTGAAAGAGATCCTTTCGAGAGGGTATGGGGTGGCGACTGCCTGGTACTGGGATATCGAGCCGGACAGGGCTGATGGATGGCAAACGGGGGTCCGGGCCCGTCTGGCGGCGGCATTAAAGATAGAGCCGCGTGAATGGAGCGCCATTGGGGCGTGGGCCTGGGGATTGGGCCGGATAGCGGATTATCTGGCGACGGATAAGCAGGTGGACCCACGGCGGCTGATCGTCATTGGTCATTCCCGTCTTGGAAAGACGGCTCTTTGGGCCGCGGCGGGAGATCCCCGGTGGGCGCTGGTGGTTTCCAATGAGTCGGGAGAGGGAGGTGCTGCCCTGTCCAAAAGAAATTATGGAGAGACCATCGCCATTATCAATGAGAAATTTCCCTGGTGGTTTGCGCCGGCCTACAAACAGTATGGCGATGACCCCGCTGCCCTGCCGCTGGACCAGCATATGCTTCTTTCGCTGATAGCACCCCGTCCTCTGTATGTTGCCAGTGCGGAGGGCGATCAGTGGTCTGATCCGAGGGGGGAGTTCCTCAGTGCGGTGAGCGCCGGGGCCGTATACCATCTGTATAAGGAAAAGGGGGTCGAGGGGGAGAGCCTGCCGGCGCCGGGTCATCCGGTGGGGGGCTATATACGGTATCATATCCGGCCGGGCAAGCATGATATTACCCTATACGACTGGAGCCAGTATATGAATTTTGCCGATCTGTATCTGAAAAAATAGCTATGTGTCAAGATAAAAAATATTCACCATAATAGGCGATTTGGGTATTTTTGTGTTAAAATAACTTAATAATCAGATAACATATTTGGTGATTTCTCCGGATGAATGCACTTTCTTTGAACCTCCTTCCAAGGGTCCCTGGCGGCTCGTCCGAAGGACAGATATTATTAGCTAACGTTGCTTAATTGTCCGGACATGTCAAAAAACAAATTGCTGGTTCCATTTATCCTGGTGACTTCTTTGTTCTTCTTATGGGCCTTTCTCCACAACCTGAACCCCATTCTGATCCCTCACCTAAAAAAAGCGTGTCAACTGAATGATAAACAATCTTCTTTGGTGGATCTTCCTATCTATCTGGCGTATTGCCTGGCGGCTATTCCTGCGGGGCTTTTTATGCATAAATATGGATACAAGAAGGGGATTGTGTTCGGGCTAATGATGTTTGCAGTGGGGGCGATACTTTTCACTTTTGCGGCCTCTGAGCGGAATTTTATCTACTTTCTTGTGGCGTTGTTCGTGCAGGGTAGCGGCGCTGCATTCCTGGAGACCGTGGCCAATCCCTATATGGCCAATCTGGGTGATCGGGCCAATTCGGAGCAGCGGCTAAATTTTGCGCAATCTTTTAACGGCTTGGGGGCTATGGTTGCTCCTATGGTAGGCGCCCAGTTCATCTTATCGGGTATCGAGCATACGAAGCCGGAAATGGATGCTATGAAAGCCAATGGAACGCTGAATGTTTACCTGCAGTCGGAGGCAAATTTGATCAAGCCGCCTTATTATGTAATTGCTGGAGTAGTACTGCTGGTGGCGCTGTTGTTCGTATTCTCCAAGATACCAGAGATAAAGGAGCCGGATGCGGAATTGGATGCATCGACCGGTACGCATGGCCATACCGTGGGTACGAAGTTTTCTTTTAACGTCTTCCGGTTCAGCCATCTGAGATGGGCCATCCTGGGTATCTTCTTCTATGTGGGGTCGCAGGTGGCGGTGGGCAGTTTCTTTATAAGATTCTCCCGATATGTCGCGGATATTCCGGAGAAAGAGGCGGGGAGGATGTTCACAGGGGCGATGGCGGGTTTTATGGCGGGAAGGTTTTTGGGGACCTTCTTTATGAAATATATCAAGCCGGCGAAGTTGCTGTCGTTGTATGCGGCGATCAATATGCTACTGCTGACAGTGGCCTTACTAACGAAGGGGAATATTGCCGTCTATTGCGTGATGTGTACGCCCTTTTTTATGTCTATCCAATTTCCCACCATCTTTGCGTTGGGTATCAAGGATCTGGGAGAAGAGACCAAGATGGCATCGTCCTTCCTGATCATGGCTATTATCGGGGGGGCTGTTGCACCATTTGTGATGGGCGCGATCTCGGATGCTACCGGTGGTAATATACAACTTGCCTATATAGTGCCCTTAGTCTGTTTTGGCTATATATTATTTTATGGGCTCAGCGGGCATAAGATAAAACCTGTCAAATCATGAGATATTGTCTGGCATTAGACCTAAAGAACGACGTGGAGTTGATCGCGGAATATGAGCAGTGGCATCGCGATGTGTGGCCGGAGATCAAGAAAAGTATCACGGACGGGGGTATTACGGATATGGAGATCTACCGGCTGGAAGACCGTCTGTTTATGATCATGGAGACCGGTGAGGGATTTAGCTTTGAGAAGAAAGGAGCGATGGATGCGGCCAATCCGGTGGTGCAGAAATGGGAGGAGCTGATGTGGAAATATCAGTCTCCTGTACCGGGCGGTAAGGCGGGTGAGAAATGGCGACTGATGACAAAGATATTTTCATTGAATCAATGATCTTAAAATAATCAGCATGTTCAGCTTAAAAGATAAGAATGCGGTCATTACGGGTGCGGGCAGCGGGATCGGGAAGGCGGTAGCCCTTCTCCTGGCGGCGCAGGGGGCAAAGGTATATGCTGTGGACCTTAACGAAGGACAGGCATTGGAAACAGTAAAGGAGATCGAGGCGGCGGGCGGAACGGCTTCTGCATATGCGGCGGACGTATCCAGGCAGGAAGAGGTGGTAAAAGTATTTGCGGCGGTGCCGAAGGTGGATATTGTCGTGAACAGTGCGGGGGTATCGCATGTGGGAACGGTGGAGACCACTCCAGAAGCGGATTTTGACCGGCTGTACAACGTCAATGTAAAGGGGGTATACAATTCGCTGTATGCGGCCGTGCCATTGATGAAGAAGAGCGGCGGCGGGGTCATTGTCAATATGTCGTCTATTGCTGCACTCGTAGGTATTCCGGACAGATTCGCCTATTCGATGACTAAAGGGGCGGTGACGGCCATGACCTTGTCGGTGGCAAAAGACTATATCAAGGATGGTATCCGCTGCAACTGTATCTCTCCGGCGCGGGTGCACACACCTTTTGTGGATGGGTTCCTGAAGAAGAATTACCCCGGCAAGGAGCAGGAGATGTTCGATAAGCTGTCGAAGACGCAGCCGATAGGGCGGATGGCGAAGCCGGAGGAGATTGCGGGGTTGATCCTTTATCTCTGCAGCGATGAGGCGAGCTTTATTACCGGCTGTGATTATCCCATCGACGGGGGATTTGTAAAACTGAATAATTAAACTATGGGGATGAAACCGTGGAAGGTCCGGCGGATACTGCCATGGAGGTCCTGAAAAATTAAACTATATGAAGCTGATACGACATGGCGAACTGAATAAGGAAAAGGCGGGCATCGTGATCAATGACAAGTATTATGACGCATCTGCGCTGGGTGAAGATTATAATGAGCAATTCTTTGAGTCGGGTGGACTGGAGAGGCTGAAGGCATTTGTGGACAAGAACAAGGGGGGGCTGCCTGCCCTGTCTGAGGGTGTACGGCTGGGGTCGCCGATAGCACGTCCTTCGAAGATAGTTTGTATCGGCCTGAATTATGCAGATCATGCGAAAGAGACCGGTGCTACGCCACCGCCGGAGCCGGTGATCTTTATGAAGTCGACCACGGCGCTGGTTGGCCCTAATGACGATATCATCATACCGCGCGGATCCAAAAAGACCGACTGGGAAGTTGAGCTGGCTGTCGTCATTGGTAAGAAGGCGAGCTATGTCACGGAAGCTGAAGCGCTGGACTATGTAGCGGGATATTGTCTGCATAACGACGTATCGGAGCGGGAATTCCAGATCGAGCGCAGCGGCACCTGGGACAAGGGGAAGGGCTGCGATACTTTTGCACCGCTGGGGCCCACGCTGGTGACGCCGGATGAAGCGGGGGATATCGATAAATTACGGTTATGGCTCACCGTGAACGGGAAAAAGATGCAGGACGGCACGACCGCCAATTTTATCTTCCGGATACCCTTTGTCATTTCCTATGTGAGCCAGTTCATGACACTGCTGCCGGGTGATGTTATCTCTACCGGGACGCCCGCAGGGGTTGGAATGGGACTGAACCCGCAGACCTATCTGAAGGCGGGGGATGTTGTGGAGCTGGGTATTGACGGGCTAGGAGTATCAAGGCAAAATGTAAAAGCATATGCTGGATCGTAACCTTAAAATCGATGCGCATCAACATTTCTGGAGATATGACCCCATTCAGCATGAATGGATCAATCACGAGATGCGGGTGATACAGAAGGATTTTATGCCAGAGGATCTGCAACCTGTGCTGCGGGCGGCTGGTATAGATGGCTGTGTGCTGGTGCAGGTGGATCAGACCGAGGATGAGAATGAATTCCAACTGGAGCATGCGGGGAAGCATGATTTTATCAAGGGTGTGGTAGGCTGGGTGGATCTTCAAAGCCCTGGGGTGGAGGAGAGACTGGCTTTTTATAAGAAATACCCCAAGATGAAAGGATTCCGGCATATCCTACAGGGAGAGAAGGACAGGGCGTTGATGTTAAAGCCCGCCTTTAAGAGAGGGGTTGGATTGTTACAGAAATTTGGCTATACGTACGACATACTTATTTTCCCGGATCAGCTGGGCTATTCTTTGGACTTTACATCCTCTTTCCCGGACCAGCCATTTGTCATCGACCATGTGGCGAAGCCGTACATAAAAGATAAGCGATTGACGAGTGAGTGGAAGGCGGCCATCCGTGCGGTGGCGGCGCGCGAGAATGTCTATTGTAAGATCTCGGGCATGGTGACCGAGGCGGACTGGAAGAGGTGGAAGGCGGAGGATCTTCATCCTTATATCGACACCGTGGTGGAGGCTTTTGGCACCCGCCGGATACTATATGGCTCGGACTGGCCGGTGTGTCTGGTGGCGGCGACTTATGAACAGTGGCATGGGTTGATGAAGGATTATTTCTCCAAGTTTTCGAAGGACGAGCAGGCCGCTGTTTTTGGCGGCAATGCCATTCAATTTTATAACCTTTAAAGATATACTATGGATCTTTTGTTAAAAGATAAAGTGATCATCGTATCCGGCGGGGCCAAGGGTATTGGAGAGGGTATCTCGAAAGTACTGGCTGGTGAAGGAGCCATTCCCTTTATCATCGGACGGAATGAGGAGGACAATAAAGCCACCGTGGCTGCCATCGAGGCGGAGGGGGGAAAAGCGTATCAATGCGTCGCGGAGCTGACGCGGCCTGAAGAATGTGAGAAAGCCGTGAAAACCGTGCTGGATAAGACGGGGCGGATCGATGGGCTGGTGAACAATGCGGGGGTGAATGATGGGGTAGGTCTGGCGTCGGGCAATTATGAGGCTTTTATGGCATCGTTGCATAAGAATGTGGTGCATTATTATTTATTGGCGCACTATTCGCTGCCGGCCCTTAAGAAATCGAAGGGAGCCATTGTCAATATCAGCTCGAAGACGGCGGAGACGGGGCAGGGAAATACGTCGGCCTATGCGGCTGCGAATGGCGGCAGGAATGCGTTGACGAGGGAGTGGGCAGTGGAGCTGTTGAAGGATGGGATACGTGTGAATGCGATCGTCGTGGCGGAGTGCTGGACGCCGTTGTATGAGAAATGGGTCAATACGCTGGACAATCCGGAGGAAAAGCTGAAGTCCATTGTGGCTAAGATACCGTTGGAGAACAGGATGACAACGTCGGAGGAGATTGCGAATATGACGGCTTTTCTTTTGTCGTCGAGGTCGAGTCATACGACGGGGCAATTGCTCCATGTGGATGGGGGATATGTACATTTGGATCGGGCATTGGCGGGGACGTAAGGTTTGGCGGGGCAGGAGACCTGGCGGCGACTGGGGGAGGATGCGGCGGACCGGAAGACGTGGCGGGAACTGGTGTGAAGACATGGCGGGGCCAGGAGATTTGGCGGGCCAACAAAAAAGAAAAAATGAAGGTATTAGTTTGCATACGACCAGGGGAATTCGAGTACCGGGAAATGGATGCGCCTTTGGCGGGACCGGGACGATCCATTATAAAAATACGGCGGATAGGTATCTGTGGGACGGATCTTCACGCTTATGAGGGGACACAACCTTATTTTGAATATCCCCGCATACTGGGGCATGAGCTGGCAGGAGATCTGGTGGACCTGGATCAGGCTCATGGATTCGTGATCGGGGATGCGGTGACGATCATTCCCTATTTCAATTGCGGACATTGCATTGCCTGCAGGAATGGGAAGCCGAACTGCTGCGTATCCATTAAAGTGTGCGGGGTGCATATCGATGGGGGCATGGTGGAATATCTTTCTGTACCTTCTTCATCCCTGGTGCATAATGAAGGGTTGAGTTATGACCAGCTGGCGTTGGTGGAGCCATTGGCTATTGGAGCGCATGCCGTGCGAAGAGCTGCGGTGCAGCCGGATGAGTTTGTGCTGGTGGTTGGCGCCGGTCCCATAGGACTAGGGGTAATGGAGTCCGCACGCATTGCGGGCGGACAGGTGATTGCGATGGATATCAACGAGGGAAGACTGGGTTTTTGCCGGGACAGGCTGCATTTGCTGCATACGGTGAATGCGGCTGAAGAGGACGTTCTGGAGAAGCTGCGTCATATTACCCGGGGGGATATGCCTACCGTGGTGATCGATGCTACGGGCAGCCGGAAGGCGATCATCGATGCCTTTCAATATATGGCACATGGGGCCCGGTATGTGCTGGTGGGGTTGCAAAAGGGGACCGTCGAGTTCAGCCACCCGGAGTTCCATAAGCGGGAGGCAACGTTGATGAGCAGCCGAAATGCTACACGGGAAGATTTTGCCTGGGTGATGGGATCGATGAAGAAGGGGTTGATCGACCCTACGACCTATATTACGCACCGGGTGGATTTTGGGAAGGTGAAGGAAGAGTTTGCGGGATGGCTGGACCCGGCGAGGGGGGTGATCAAGGCGATGGTGGAACTATAAATTTTTAGGCGTGAGCAAGAAAGTTTTATCATTTGGAGAATTGTTATTGCGGATATGCCCGGATGGGGGTGGCGTGTGGCTAAAGGAAAATGCGTTGTCCTGCTATGTAGGCGGGGCGGAGGCGAATGTGGCTACGGCGCTGGCTTTGTGGGGGATACCTTCGGCGTATTTTACGGTGCTGCCGGACAATCTGATGGGGCGTCAGCTGACGGACTATCTGGGAGAGCGCGGTATCGATACGTCACGGGTCATCTACCAGGGTACACGCCTGGGGCTTTATTTTCTTCCCAAGGGAAAGGACCTGAAGAATGCAGGGGTGATCTATGACAGGGACCATTCTTCTTTTTCCGACCTGCAGCCGGGCAGCATTGACTGGGATAAGGTTTTTTATGATACAACATGGCTGCATTTCAGCGCCATCTCCCCAGCTCTGAACAGCCGGGTGGCTCTTGTTTGCGAGGAAGCGTTGCGTGCGGCGTCTGACAAGGGTATCACGATTTCCGTGGATCTTAACTACCGGGCCAAGCTTTGGCAATATGGGTGTACACCTGTAGAGGTCATGCCGGGGCTGGTGGAATATTGCGACCTGGTGATGGGGAATCTGTGGGCTGCGGAAAAGATGCTGGGGATCCCCGTGAGCGCGTCCATTACGGAGAGTAGTGGGAAAGAGGAGTACCTGGCGCATGCGGTGAGGACCAGCGAAGAGATCATGCGCAGATGGCCGAAGGCGAAGATGGTGGCCAATACTTTTAGGTTTGACGGGGCGGGGGGCACGGGCATCCGGTATTATACGGCCCTTTATGCAGGAGGTAAGCTATATCAATCGAAGGAATACCTGGCGGACAGGATAGTGGACAAGGTGGGGAGCGGGGATTGTTTTATGGCTGGGCTTATTTATGGGCAATACAGCGGCGCCGACTACCAGGAGACCTTGGAGTTTGCCACGGCTGCCGCCTTTCAGAAACTTTTTATCTCCAACGATGCTACGAACCAGCGCGTGGAGGAAATAAAAAAATTTATGCAATCATATGAGCATTAAGAAAGAAACTATTCTTCAGAGTATATTGGATCAGGGAATGCTGCCTTTGTTCTACTGGGACAGCGCCGAGGTGAGCATAGAAGTGACGCGTGTACTATACAAGGCGGGTGTGCGTGCTTTGGAATATACCAACCGGGGCAAGGCTGCGCTGGAGAATTTCCGGGCCATGAAGAAGGCCTTTACTATAGAAGCGCCTGATCTTTATCTCGGTATCGGGACGATCAAGACCGCGGAGGAGGCGAAGGCTTTTATCGAGGCCGGGGCGGATTTTATCGTGGCGCCTATCGTCAACCCTGAAGTTGCAGCGGTGACCGCCAAGGCGGATATGTTGTGGATACCGGGCTGTATGACACCTACGGAGATACACCAGGCGCAGCAGCTGCAGGCGGCGGTGATCAAGATATTCCCGGCCAATATCCTTGGACCGGAGTTTGTCAGCTCCATCCGCGAGCTGTTCCCGGGCCAGCTGTTCATCCCTACCGGCGGCGTGGAGCTGAACAAGGCCAATATCGATGCCTGGTTCAAGGCGGGTGTCTGTGCGGTGGGTATGGGGAGCAAGCTGATCAGCAAGGACATCCTGAAGAATAAACAATACGATGTTTTATACAAGCATACGGTGACCGCCCTGGAACTGGTCAGCGATGTGGTCAATGAAAACTAACAGTCATGAATTTATCAAGGAAGAGCTTAGACAGCATATCCTCCCCGGGCGTTGTGAAACCTGCGTCGCGGATATTCGAACTGCCGGAGAAGGTATTGCAATTTGGGACGGGTGTCCTGTTGAGGGGGCTGCCAGATTATTTTATCGACAAGGCCAACCGGCAAGGTGTGTTCAATGGCAGGGTAGTGGTGGTGAAATCCACGGATGCGGGCGATTCATCCGCATTTGACAGCCAGGATGGGCTGTATACACTGTGTGTCAGGGGTATCGAAGGGGGGAAGAAAATAGAGGAGAATATTATCAACAGCTCCATCAGCCGGGTGTTGTCTGCCAAAAGCCAGTGGAAGGAGATCCTGCAATGCGCTCATAATCCTGCCATGCAGGTGATCATATCGAACACGACCGAAGTGGGCATTCGACTGGTGGAAGAAGACATCCGCCAGGAGCCGCCGGCATCTTTTCCGGGGAAGCTGCTCGCCTTCCTGTACGAGCGTTATAAGGCCTGCGGGGGTAGTAAGGAGGGCGGGATGGTGATCGTGCCTACGGAGCTGATCGTGGATAATGGTAAGAAGCTGGCTGCCATCGTGCGGGAATTGGCGGGGTTCAACCGCCTGGAGGAGCCTTTCATCGATTGGTTGACGGGGGCCTGCCGCTGGTGCAGCTCGCTGGTAGACAGGATCGTACCCGGCAAGCCGGATGTGGCCAGCCTGCAACAATTGCAGCAGGAGCTGGGTTATAATGATGAGCTGCTGTCCATTTCGGAGGTGTACCGGTTGTGGGCCGTAGAAGGAGATGAGACAGTGCAGTCCGTGTTGTCCTTTGCAGCCGCCGATGCGGGGGTGATCATCAAGCCGGATATAGAGATCTACCGGGAGTTGAAGCTGCGGATGCTGAACGGCACACATACATTGAGCTGTGGACTGGCGTACCTGGCGGGGTTTGTCACGGTGAAAAGCGCCATGGATGATGCCGGCTTTGCTGCGTTTGTATCGGACCTGATGTTGAAGGAGATCGCACCGGCCATCCCTTATTCCATACCTGCCGGGCAGTCGCGGGATTTTGGATTGCAGGTGCTGGACAGATTCCGTAACCCACATCTGCAGCATCAATGGATCAGCATCACGATGCAGTATTCTTCCAAGATGAAGATGCGTGATATACCGGTGCTGTTGGAGCACTATCGGCAGGAGAGTACACCGCCGCCGCTGTTTGCACTGGGCTTTGCCGCCTATCTGCTGTTTATGAAGGGGGGGGATTACAAGGTGAATGACGACAAGGCGGAATATTTTTCGGGGCTATGGAGACAGCACGGGCCTGATGAGGTAGTAGATAAGGTGTTGGCGGATGTGTCGCTCTGGGATACGGATCTGTCGGGATTGAAGGGATTTGCTTCCGCCGTCAAGGAGGATCTGCACGCATTGATCA
>Ga0105239_10009566_pt1 | contig 10905 bp, 9 predicted proteins | sample KBSC44metaG_FD_92761 | JGI IMG/M metagenome (GOLD analysis project Ga0105239, IMG submission 92761) | Corn rhizosphere microbial communities from Kellogg Biological Station, Michigan, USA - KBS C4-4 metaG | ecosystem: Host-associated > Plants > Roots > Rhizosphere > Soil | place: Michigan, USA...
AGGGGCTGGGGGAAGCGCTGATCGCGCAGCGACGTTTCGGTGAGGCGGAAACGACCCTGAAGATCGCGTATGCGCGCGTCTCGGCGAAGTTCGGTGCGGGCGACCCGCGCAGCGTGCAGGTCGTGCTCCCGCTGGTCGCGTGCCTGCGCGCGCAACGACGCGATGCCGACGCCGGCTCGCTGCTGGAGTCCACCCGGAGTGCGATCGAGGCTGGCGCGGACACGCCGTCACGCGCCCGTCTACTCGAGAAGGTACGCGCCGCGCAGGGTACCGCCGGGTGACCTGATCGCGGCGGGACGCTCGCCTTACGGTGGCACGCCGCCGTCGACGCCGTCGCGGAAGATCACGTCGCTCGTCAGGAGCCGTGCGATCGTCCAGTCGATCACGGGGCGGTTCTCCGCGACGATCTGGCCGTTGAGGTTGCCCGCGACCGCGATGCGTCCGCGGTTGTCGAGCGCGATCGCGCTGGCCCATTCGGCCGCGACGACGATGTCCGGGAAATCGAGGCTGAGGATCGCGAGCCCGAGCCCGTCGTTGCCGAAGGTCGCGTCGCGCGAGAAGTCGGCGTTAAAGCGGATCACGCCCGTGTCGGACGGCGCGTGCCCCGCATCGGGCGTGCCGGCCCACCCGGCGACGACGATCTTTCCTTCGGGCTGTCGCACCATCGCGTGGATCTTGTTGTAGGTGCCCGGTACCGGCAGGGACTGGTAGTAGGCGAACGCGTCCTGGCGCGTGACGTCGCCAGCGCCGGTCACTTCGGCCAGCGCGTAGGTGCTCGCAAGCCCGGGATTGCCACCGCCGAGCGTACTGATGAAGCGGTTCTCGCCACCGACCACGATGCCGTAGCCGACCTGCTGGTAGCCGCTCCCGGGACGCGCGACCGCCGCATAGCAGAAATTGTCGCCTTCGCTGGTGCCGCCGGCCGGAAAATCCACGTCGAGACGTCCGTTGCCGTCCGGACCGAAGTTCGGGTCGGCCGAGAATTCGGCATCGAACAACGAGCGCCGCAGCGCGAACACGCCGCAATCGCGGTTGGACAGGTCGACGTAGTTGGCGTGCGTGACCGTGCCGACGAGATAGATCTCCTCGTGCGCGGCAATCTGGCAGCCCTGCCCGCAGGATGTGCCGGGAATCTCCTGCAGGACGATCGCGCTCGCCCAGTCGTGCAACTCGCCGCCGACGTCGAATGCCGCGCTGCGCGAGTACAGGAAGTCGCCGTCGGGCCCCAGCGCGAGCAAGTAGAAGTCGAGATCGGACGCGTTGTGCACGATCATGTGCCCCGCGCCGTAGAGCGCGCCGTCGGCACCTATCGCGAGCGCCGACAGTGCCGTGTCGGCATTGCCGAGGAAGAAGCTGTTGTTGCTGCCGCCGAACGAGACATCGGCGAAGCCGCCCGCGGTCAGGCGTTGCATCCACGCGTACTCGACCCCGCCCCCTGCGACCGTTCCACCCCACAGGATGCGGCCATCGCCGAGCACCGCGACGAACGCGGGGCTGCAGTCGATCTGTCCGCCGTTGAAATTCTCGAGCACGGTACCGTCGTGCGCCGGCCCGAACGAGGCATCCGCCGAACCGTCCTCGCGCACGCGCAGCAGCGCGCACGCGTACTGGCTGCCACCGCCGTACGCGTTGCCGACCCGTCCGGCGACGAGGATCTTGCCGTCCGGCTGCGTCGCCAGCGCGGCAGCTTCGTCATGATCGGTGTACGGCGCCGCGCCGCCGCGGTCCCAGCGGAAGTCCCACAAGCCGCCACCGGGTCGTCCGAACGAGTACGTGGTATCGCCCGGACCCGGATCGAACGCCGGATCGAACGAGCCGTCGACGTTGGCGGCGGCAGGCACGGTGGCCATCAGCAGCGCGAGCGCGCCGATGCGCGTGCGCCAACCCGAGGAATGTCCTTTCATTTGCGTGCTCCGTCGGCAAGGGTTGCCCCGTTGCCCGACTGGATACGCAGGATGGCTTCGCCGGCTGCCAGCCGACCGCGCGATCAGGCCGCGAGGCGGCCGATCAGGTCGTGCTCGTCCGTGTGGATGATCTCCACCTCGACGAACTGGCCGGGCTTGAGCGCCTGGCCGTCGTCGATGCGCACGATGCCGTCGATCTCCGGTGCGTCCGCCTTCGAGCGCGCGATTGCGCCGTCCTCGTCCACTTCGTCGACGATCACCTGCTGGCGCGTGCCGACCTTGCGTGCGAGGCGCGCGGCGGAAATCTCCGCCTGCACCTCCATGAAGCGCTCGAGGCGTTCCTCCTTGAGCGCCTCGGGCACGGGATCGGGCAGTTCGTTCGCCTTGGCGCCGTCGACCGGCGAATAGGCGAACGCGCCGACGCGATCGAGCTGCGCTTCGCGCAGGAAGTCGAGCAGTTCCTCGAACTCCGCTTCGGTCTCGCCGGGGAAGCCGACGATGAAGGTGCTGCGCAACGTGAGATCCGGGCATGCCTTGCGCCACGCCTGCACGCGCGCCAGCACCTTGTCGACCGCGCCCGGCCGCTTCATGAGCTTGAGGATGCGCGGGCTCGCATGCTGGAACGGGATGTCGAGGTACGGCAGGATGCGGCCGTCCGCCATCAGCGGGATCACGTCGTCGACGTGCGGATACGGATAGACGTAGTGCAAGCGCGTCCACGCGCCGAGTTCGGCGAGGCCTTCGCACAGGCCGGTCATGCGCGTCGCATGCGCCTTGCCGCGCCACTCGCGCTCGGCGTAGCGCAGGTCGACGCCGTAGGCGCTCGTGTCCTGCGACACGACGAGCAGTTCCTTGACGCCGCCCTTGACGAGCTTCTCCGCTTCGACGAGCACTTCGTCGACCGGACGCGACACGAGGTCACCGCGCATCGACGGGATGATGCAGAACGTGCAGCGGTGGTTGCAGCCTTCGGAAATCTTGAGGTACGCGTAGTGTTTGGGCGTGAGCTTCACGCCTTGCGGCGGCACGAGATCGAGGAACGGATCGTGCTTCGGCGGCAGCGCCGCATGCACCGCGCTCATCACGCTCGCGTAGTCCTGCGGACCGGAGATCGACAGCACGCCTGGGTGCGCCTCGCGGATCACCTCGGCGCGCTTGCCGAGGCACCCGGTGACGATGACCTTACCGTTCTCCTCGAGCGCCTCGCCGATCGCGTCGAGCGATTCGGTCACGGCCGCGTCGATGAAACCGCAGGTGTTGACCACGACGACGTCGGCCGCGTCGTAGCTCGGCACGATGTCGTAACCCTCGACGCGCAGCTGGGTGAGGATGCGCTCGGAGTCGACGAGGGCTTTCGGGCAGCCGAGGCTGACGAAGCCGACCTTGGGATTGCGGCGTGACATGGAAAACCCGGCGGATGGCAGCCGGGTAGTCTACCAGCCGCGCCGCGGGCCGCGGCGGATCGCATCGCATGGAACGGGCCGCGACAGCCAGCAGCGACCGCGAAACACAAGTTTTGCTGCTTTTACAGCCGCACACCGGACTTTTTCCGTGGGCGCTCTGTAAGATGACGCCGCGGCCGCGAAGGGGGAACCTGCGCCGGCCCGGTTTGGATGACCGGAGAGAGTTGCGCGATGCACCCGGGGAACCCGTTGCCTCCCGACCGCCCATGGCGGCGGGCGCGCTCGCCCGCCCGCGCACTGCTCATCGCCCTGTCCGCCGTCGCGGCGGCGACCACCGCGGCGGCGGAATATCCACTCGCGCGCGTCGTCACCGGCAGCCGGCAGATCGCCGCGGCCGTCGACGCCACGCTCGCCGACGACACCACCGTGCGGCTCGCCGATGCGATTGGCGGCCCGTGGGCGCGCCAGCAGCTGCTCGCGACCGCCGGCGACATCTGTTCGGCGCTCGATCTTCCCGACGTCGCCAACCGCCTCTGGACGCGCGCGCTGCCGGCCGCGCAGCAACGCGGCGACACCGCGGCGACGATCATGCTGACCACGCTCGTCGCGCAGAGCTCGCTCGCGCTCGGCGACTACGAACGCTCGCGCGAACTCGCCGATCGCCTGCGCGTGCTCGCGCACCGCCACGGCGACGTCAGCGCCGAGGCGCAGGCGGAGAACGCGCTCGGCGTGCTCGAGCGCCGCAGCGGCCGCCTCGACGAAGCGGTCGCGCACCAGCAGCGTTCGCTCGACCTGTTCAAGTCCGCAGGCAACGGCATCGGCGCGATGCGCGCGCTGTCCGACCTCGGCACGATCTGGCGCGACCGCGGCGATTTCGCGCAGGCACTCGACGCGCAGCTCGAGTCCGTCACCGAACGCGAGCGCTCGGGCGATCGCCTGTCCAACGTCTATCGCAACCTCGCCCTGCTCTACCGCGAAATCGAGGACACCGCGGCATCGCGCGCGTATTTCGAACGCGCGACCGAGGCGGCGATCCGCAGCGGCGTGCCATCGATGTATTCCTCGGTGACCGGCGCGTATTCGAGCCTGCTCAACGACATCGAGGACTACGCCGGCGCGCGCAAGGCGGCCGAGGAAGCGCTCGCGATCGATACCGCACTCGGCGACCGGCCGCACCAGGGCTTCGAGCACCTCGAACTCGGGCGCGCGCTGCTCGGCGCGAAGCAAACCGTCGCCGCGGTCGAGCACTTCGATCGCGCGCTCTCGATCGGCCGCGAACTCGGCCAGCGCGAACTGGTCGCGCGTTCGCTGCTGCACCAGACCGAGATCGCGCTCTCCCAGCGCGAATACCTGCGCGCGCGCGGCCTCATCGACGAGGCGATCGCCGGCCTCGAGGCGACCCGCTTGCGACCGCAGCTCGCGCAGGCGTACACGCTGCGCGAGCAGCTCGCGCGCGCCGAGCACGACGACGCCGAAGCGCTGCGCTACGCGCACAAATCGGCGGCCGCGCGCGAGGAACTGATCGGCATCCGCGCAAGCCGGCAACTCTCCGCGCTCGAGGTGCGCCACGCGCGCTCGGACGCCGACCAACGCCTCGCCATGCTCGCCAAGGACAACGAGCTGCAATCCGCTCGCCTGCAGGCGCAGGCGGTACAGCGCCGCTTCGGCGCGATCGCACTCGCCGGCCTCGCGCTCGCCCTGCTCGCGCTGATCTGGCGCTATCGCGGCGTGCGCCGGCTCAACCGCGCGCTCGAGCTGCGCAGCGTCGAGATCGAGCGGCAGCGCGCCGCGCTCGGCGAGGCGAACACGCGGCTCGAACAGCAGGCCGCCGAGCTTTACCAGGCGGCGACCACCGACTGGCTCACCGGCGTGTCGAACCGCCGCGACGTGCTCGAGCGGATCGAACGCGCGCTGCGCGAGTCGCGCGCCGCCGGCGACGAGTTCGCCGTGCTGCTGGTCGACTTCGACCACTTCAAGCAGATCAACGACCTGCGCGGGCACCTGCTCGGCGATCGCGCGCTGACGATCGGCGCGCACGCGATGCGCGACTGCCTCGACGAGGGCGACCTGCTCGGCCGCTTCGGCGGCGAGGAGTTCATCGCCGCGATCCGCGCGCGCACGCCGGCGGACGTCATGGCCGCGGCCGAACGCATGCGCACCCACGTCGCCGGCCAGCTCGCCTGGCTCATGCCGGAACTGCGCGGGATCGCGACCGTGAGCATCGGCATCGCGTTCCTCTGCGACACCGGCAACGACAGCGACGTCGCCGCCCTGCTCGAAGCGGCCGATCGCGCGCTCTACGCCGCCAAGCACGACGGCCGCAACCGCGTGCACCGTTACGCGGCCTGAACACGCGCCACGCCGCCGGTTGTACACGCACCGCGGATCGAAATAACGTAGCGTCTTTCCGCACGCGGAGTCACCGCATGGGCCAATCGATCCAGCTCAACACCTCGCGCATGCAATGCATCGGCACCTACCTGGCCCGACCCGAGGGCACGCCGAAGGGCGGCCTCGTCGTCGCGCAGGAGATCTTCGGCGTCAATGCCTACATGCGCGCAGTAGTCGACCGCTTCGCCGCGCACGGCTACGTCGCGATCGCGCCCGCGTTCTTCGACCACGTCGAGGCCGGCGTCGAACTCGGTTACGACGAGGAAGGCTACCGGCGCGGCCGCGAGCTCGTCGGCGAAGTCGGTCTCGACCTCGCCGTCGAAGACGTCGCGAGCGCGGCCGAGGCGATCGCGTCGGCCGGCCGCATCGGCTGCGTCGGCTACTGCTGGGGCGGCACGGTCGCACTGCTCGCCGCGCAGCGCCTCGCGATGCCTGCGGTCAGCTACTACGGCGCGCGCAACGTGAACTATTTCGACTCGGCGCTCCGTGCGCCCGTGATGTTCCATTTCGGTGAACGCGACGCGTCGATCCCGGCCGAGACGATCGAACGCCATCGCGTCGCCTGGCCGCACGCCGAGGTATACACCTACCCGACCGGCCACGCGTTCGACCGCATGGTCGACCCGCGCGCATACGACGCGCCGAGCGCCACGCTAGCGCTCGAGCGAACGCTCGCGTTCTTCGATCGCCAGCTCGCGGGGCGCGCATGAGTTTCACGCTCGATCCACGCCTCGCCGCCGACACCCATCCGATCGGCGACGCGCCGCTGTCGCGCGTGCTGCTCATGGACGACACGCGCTTCCCCTGGCTGATCCTCGTGCCGCGCATCGCCGGCGCGCGCGAACTGTTCGACCTCGACGCGGCGGACCGCGCGACCCTGCTCGGCGAGCTCGACGCCGTCGGCCGCGCGCTCGAGTCGCTGCTGCGTCCCGACAAGATGAACATCGCGGCGCTCGGCAACGTCGTGCCGCAACTGCACGTGCACGTGATCGCGCGCTACACGACCGACGCCGCGTGGCCGCAACCGGTGTGGGGACGCGGCGCTGCCGCGCGCCACGAACCCGCCGCGCTGGCCGAACGCGTCGGCGCGCTGCGCGAAGCGCTGGGCGCGCTGCTCGCTTGACGCCGCCGCGCGCGCAGCCGCCTGCGTTCGACGTCGAACCCCTCGGCGAGTCCGCGCTGCTGTTGCGATTCGGCGAACGCATCGATGCCGCCTCGAACGCGCGCGTGCATGCCGCTGCGGGCGCGTTGCGCGCGGCCGCGCTGTCCGGTCTCGTCGACATCGTGCCCGCCTACGCGAGCCTCGCGCTGCACTACCTGCCAGCCGCGTGGAGCGCGGGCGGCGGCACGCCGTGGCGGCGCTTCGCCGATGCGGTGCGCGACGCGCTCGCGACGGCCGCGGATGCGCCGATGGCAGCGGCGACGCGCACGATCGATGTCCCGGTCTGCTACGGCGGCGAGCAAGGCCCCGATCTCGACGCCCTCGCGACCACGCTCGGACTCGACCCCGCCGGCGTCGCCGCGCGTCATGCGGGCGGCGACTACCGCGTCGCGATGCTCGGCTTCGCGCCGGGCTTCCCGTACCTGCTCGGCCTCGACGCCGCGCTGCATGCACCACGGCACGCGCGTCCGCGCACGCGCGTGCCGCGCGGCTCGGTCGCGATCGGCGGCGCGCAGACCGGCATCTATCCGTCCGAGCTGCCGGGCGGCTGGCAGCTGATCGGTCGCACGCCACTCGTGCTGTTCGACCCGCTGCGCGAACCCGCCTGCCTGCTCGCGCCCAGCGACGTCGTGCGCTTCCACGCGATCACGCCCGCGGCCTTCGAGGCGATCGAGCGCGAGGCTGCGCGATGAGCGTCGAAGTGATGCGCGCGGGTTTGCTGGCGACCGTGCAGGATCACGGTCGCCACGGCCATGCCGCGCTCGGGGTCGGCAGCGCGGGGCCGATGGATGCGCCTGCGCTGCGCCTCGCCAACGCGCTCGTCGGCAACGTGCCCGGCGATGCGGTGCTCGAGATCGGCCTGATCGGCCCGCGCCTGCGCTTCATCGAGACCGCGACGATCGCGCTGACGGGCGCGGAGTTCGATGCACGCGCCGCCACCGCGCCGGTGCCCGCCTGGCGGCCCGTGCACGTCGCAGCAGGCACGGTGCTCGATTTCGGCCGCGCGCGTCGCGGCGCATGGGCCTACATCGCGATCGCGGGCGGCATCGACGCAGCCCGCATGCTCGGCAGCGCGTCGACCGACGTCAATGCGCGCCTCGGTCGCGCGCCGCTGCGTGACGGCGACGTGCTGGGCGTCGCGCGCGCCGATCCGGCCGGGCGCTACAGCCGCTCGCACGCGGGCGCCGCGCTCCACGCGATCGGCACGTTCTCGCTCGACCCGCGGCCGTGGTTCGACCCCGATCCCTCGCGACCGATCCGGCTCGCGCCCGGACGGCACGCAGTCGCGCTCGACGCCGCGTCGCGCGACGCGCTGCACGCGCAGCCGTTCCGCGTGGCTGCGGATTCCAATCGCGTCGGCCTGCGCCTCGACGGGCCGCGCCTCGTGCTCGCCAAGGCGCTCGAGCTCGTCAGCGAGCCGGTCACGGCAGGCACCCTGCAGCTGCCGCCCGGCGGCCAGCCGATCGCGCTGATGGCCGAACATCCGACCACCGGCGGCTATCCGCGCATCGGCCAGGTCGCCGCAATCGACCTCGCGCGCCTCGCGCAACGACGCCCCGGCGACACCGTGCGCTTCGCGGCGATCGACATCGACGATGCGCAAACGCGCTATCTTGCACGCGAGAACCAACTCGACCGGTTGTGCGCGGACATCGCCGCGCGGCTCGACGGAATCGCACGATGAAGCGCACGATCGACCTCAACTGCGACCTCGGCGAATCGTTCGGAGCCTGGCGCATGGGCGACGACGACGCCGTGATGCCGTACATCAGCTCGGCCAACATCGCCTGCGGTTACCACGCGGGCGATCCCGACACGATGCGCCGCACCGTCGCGCTCGCGCTGCGCGCGAAGGTCGCGATCGGCGCGCACGTGTCGCTGCCCGACCTCGCCGGCTTCGGCCGGCGCGAGATGCGCGTGTCGGCCGACGAGGCGCACGCGATGACGCTGTATCAGGTCGGCGCGCTCGCCGCTTTCGCGCGCGCGGCCGGCGCGCGACTCGCTCACGTGAAGCCGCACGGCGCGCTCTACAACATGGCCGCGCGCGACGCCGCGCTCGCCGACGCGATCGCGCGCGCCGTGCACGCATTCGACCCTGCCCTGCAGCTCGTCGGGCTCGCCGGCAGCGAGCTGCCGCGCGCGGGCGAGCGAGCCGGCCTCGCGGTCGCGCACGAGGCGTTCGCCGATCGCCGCTACGAGGCGGACGGCTCGCTGGTGTCGCGTCGCGAAGCGGACGCGGTCATCCATGACGTCGACGCGGCCGTCGCGCAGGCACTCGCGCTCGCACGCGGCGAAGCAATCAGCGCGCGCAGCGGCGTTCCCTTGCGCGTGCGCGCCGACACGATCTGCGTGCACGGCGACCGCGCCGATGCCGGCGCGTTCGCCCATCGCCTGCACGCGGCCCTGCTCGGCGCCGACATCGCGATCGCGAACCCCGCGAGCGAGCGCATCGCATGAACGGGCGTGCCTCGTGAACCACTGGCCGTTGCTCGGCGTCGCCGTCGTCGTGCTCGGCTTCGCGCTGCGCCGCAATCCGGCACTCGTCGTCGTCGTCGCCGGCCTCGTCAGCGGCATCGCCACGGGCAAGCCACCCGGCGAGCTGCTCGAACTGCTCGGCACCGCGTTCGTGAACAACCGGAACCTGCTGTTGTTCGTGCTGACGCTACCGGTCATCGGCCTGCTCGAACGCCATGGTCTGCGCGAGCGCGCGCGCGGCTGGATCGCCGGGTTCCGCTCGTTGACGCTGGCGCGCCTGCTCGTCGCCTATCTCGGCCTGCGCCAGTTGCTGTCGATGCTCGGGCTCTACGATCTCGCCGGGCACGCGCAGACGGTGCGGCCGCTGCTCGCGCCGATGAGCGAGGCCGCGGCCGCGCAGGACGAACCGCTCGACGAGCCCACGCGCGATCGCGTGCGCGCGCTCGCCGCAGCGACCGACAACATCGGCCGCTTCTTCGGCGAAGACGTGTTCCTCGCGTTCGCCGGCGTGCTGCTCATCCAGGGATTCTACGCGGGGCACGGGATCGCGCTCGAACCGTTGGCGATCGGACTGTGGGCACTGCCGACCGCGATCGCCGCGTTCGTCATCCATGCGATGCGCATCGCCTGGTTCCAGCGCCGCCTGCGGCGCGTCGCCGAACGGAGGCGCGATGCTGACGCTTGAGCCGGTCTACCTGTTGATCGGCGCGTTCCTGCTGCTTGCCGCCGCCCTGGACTTGCGCTCGCGCCGCCTTGCGATGGCCGCGTTCTGGGCGATCCTCTCGCTGCCGTTCCTCGCGGGCGAGGCGATCCTCGCCGCCGCCAGGCACGGCACGCACTGGCCCGCGCAAGCGATGGGCATCGGCGTGATCGCGCTCGGCGTGATGGCAGCCATCGGCGATCGACGCCCGTCCGGCGACGAGGCCGCGCTCGCGAACACGCGCGAGGCCGAAGCGATCCGGCTCGGCAACCGCCTGTTCGGCCCCGCGCTGCTCATCCCGCTGGTCACGCTGCTCGTCGCGCTCGCGGCCCAGTACGGACCGGCGCCGCTGCGCGCGCTCGTCGACGCCAAGCAATCGACGTTGATCGCGCTCGGCATTGCCAGCGTCGTCGCCCTGGCGGTCGCCCTGCGCGTGACCGGCGCACGCATCGGCGCGGGGCTACACGAAGGTCATCGCCTGCTCGACACGCTCGGCTGGGCCGCGCTGCTGCCGATGCTGCTCGCGACGCTCGGCAGCGTGTTCGCGGCGACCGGCGTCGGCGACGCGATCGCCGCGCTGGTCTCGGTGGTGATCCCGACCGACAGCCGCATCGCGTGCCTGCTCGCCTTCGCGTTCGGCATCGTGCTGTTCACCGCGATCATGGGCAACGCGTTCGCCGCGTTCCCCGTGCTCATGGCCGGCATCGGCCTGCCGTTGCTCGTGCAGCGGCACGGCGCGCATCCGGCCGTGCTCGGTTCGATCGGCATGCTCACCGGATACTGCGGCACCCTGCTGACGCCGATGGCGGCGAACTTCAACATCGTGCCGGTCGTGCTGCTCGAACTGCCGGACCAGTACGCGGTGATCCG
>Ga0105239_10009571_pt1 | contig 10901 bp, 6 predicted proteins | sample KBSC44metaG_FD_92761 | JGI IMG/M metagenome (GOLD analysis project Ga0105239, IMG submission 92761) | Corn rhizosphere microbial communities from Kellogg Biological Station, Michigan, USA - KBS C4-4 metaG | ecosystem: Host-associated > Plants > Roots > Rhizosphere > Soil | place: Michigan, USA...
CGCGCGCTCGCAGAGAATCTCTCGGGTCGCTTCGCTGGGCCATGCTTCGGCCAGCGCGCGCAGCAGCGCAAATAGAACTGGGCGTCGCGCGAGGCCTACTTCGCCCCGTTCCGAGCGCGCGGCTCGCCGGCATGCGTCGACGATCAGGTGCTGCGAAGCGAGCACCGCCTCGACTTCCGCCAGCACGAGCGGTCGTTCCTCGCCCCTCGCGATGAGCCGTGCCGCCGGCAGCGCGAGCGTAGACTCGGCTCGCTCGACTTCGGCGCGGAGTGGGTCGATGCCCGAACGCTCCGCCGCGGCCCGTGCGCGGGCCAGCGCCGCTCGAGCGGGGGCAGTGCGGCCGCGGCGCAGCGTGATTTCGAACGCGACGAGCTCGCCCCGTGCTATCAACATTGCCGGAGCTGCGCGAAGGTCCAGCTCGTTGAGCGCCTCGCCCGCTTCGGTCACCCGGCCGAGCAAGAGCAGCCGGCGGATCTGAAGCAACGCCGCGTGCAGTCGGTTGTCGTGATCGCCCAGGGCGCCGAACGTGCGCCGGGCTTCGTCGAGCGCGTGCGTCGGCCATCGGAGGTCGCGCGACGCGAGCGCCACCTCGGCTTCGGCCGTGACGCATCGCGCGCGCTCCACGCGCTCTCTCGGGCCGAACGACTGCGCGGCACGCCGCAAGAGCACCTTGGCTTTCGCAAACTCGCCGAGCTGAGCCATGGCGGTCCCGCGCAGCGCGAGCGCGGGCGGGTCGTCCCGAAGCGCGATCCGGTCGAGCGCGCCTAACGGGTCGCCTGCCTTGAGTGCTCTTGCTGCCGCGGTGACGAGCGAATCCATGGCGCATCTTATGCCGGGATCGGGCGCCACCGAAACCCGACACAGTTGTTACTCACAGTTCGGCGTCGCGGACGTTAATCTGTGGGCGGTCGACAAACACACGGTCGATGAACACGGCAAAGTAGATTCCACGACAACCGGTAAGGAGCAATTGAAGATGGCGGATATTCTGCATAGAGTCGGAATCAAATCATCCCCGGATGAAGTCTATAAGGCATTGACCACGCGCGAAGGCCTTGCCGCCTGGTGGACCAACAACACGCAAGGGGAAGGCAAAGTCGGCGGAGTGCTCAAGTTCCGCTTTAGCGCCGCCGGCTCCGAAATCGGCGGCTTCGACATGAAGGTTCTTGAGCTTCAACCCGCCAAGCTAGTTCTGTGGCAAGTGATCGACGGGCCTCAGGAATGGATCGGCACCAAGATCAGGTTCGATGTGAAACAAGCAGGCGACCATGCCATCGTCCTCTTCAAACATCAGAATTGGAAGGAGACGGTGGAGTTCATGCATCACTGCAGCACCAAGTGGGCGATCTATCTGATGAGCTTGAAGGCACTTGTGGAAACCGGGAAAGGTAGCCCCAACCCGAACGACACCCATATCAGCGGCGACGGGCCTGACTGAGGCATGGGCGCCGCCGAAACCCGACACAGTTGTTACTCACAGTTCGCCGGCGCCGAAGCTACCCTATGGGTGCTGTATTGATCGATCAAAGGAGTTGCCATGACAACGAATGAAGTCGTTTCGAAGAGCGCATGGGTAGAAGCAAGGAGGCGCCTGTTGGCCAAAGAGAAGGAGTTTACCCGGCTGCGGGATGAGCTCAGCGCCGAGCGCCGTGCGCTCCCCTGGGTGCGTATCCACAAGGAGTACACGTTCGACGGGCCGAGCGGCAAAGAGACGCTGGCCCAGCTGTTCGGCGATCGAACCCAACTCGTCGTGTACCACTTCATGTTCGCGCCCGAATGGGAGGTCGGCTGCAAGAGCTGCTCGTTCTGGGCGGATAATTTCAACGGCATCACCGCCCATCTGCGTCAGCGCGACGTCGCCTTCGCCGCGATCTCGCGCGCGCCGCTCGCGAAGCTGCAAGACTTCGCCAAGCGCCTGGGCTGGACATTCAAGTGGGTATCCTCGAACGACAACGATTTCAACTACGACTTTGAGGTCTCGTTCCGACGCGAAGCGTTAGCCCGCGGCGACGCCACCTACAACTTCGCGAAGTTCCAGCGAGCCAGTTCGGACATGCCCGGCATCAGCGTGTTCGCGAAGGACGAGAGCGGCGCAGTCTTTCGTACGTACTCGACCTTCGGGCGCGGGCTCGACATGATGAACACCGCGTACCAGTACCTCGACCTCGTTCCCAAGGGTCGCGACGAAGCTGGGCTGCCTTATACGATGGCATGGGTGAAGTTGCGGGATCTCTATGATCGCTGACTGCCCGCGTTGCGCGCCAACCGATGTCCGGGAGCGTAGCCGGGCGCTGGGATTCGCAATTTGGCGCGTGATGGACGAGCTCAAGAGATCTTGCTTGAGCACTTACAACGGCGACGGCGCAAGTAACTGCAAGCACGCCGATCTACGAGCGTGAGGAGCGGGAAACTTGAGCTTAGTCATTCGAATTCTCTCTTGAGTTCGGGTCTGCTCAGCCTGTCCGGCGAAGATGCATCACAATGGCGCCTGACGTCTGGCGCCAGCTGGATACTTCCGCACCAGGAGGCAACACGTGAAACGCAAGACTCGCCTCGCCCTCTGCATTACGGCGCTGGGACTGCTGCTGGCCGGGTACGGCGCGTCGTCGCTTTCGCAGGCCGCAGGCGCAGAGCCATCGAAGGCGCAGATCACCATCCTGTATGACGCCTTTGGCAAGCCCTCGGCGCTGGAGAAAGACTGGGGATTCGCTGCGCTCATCGAGTACGGCGGCAAGCGCATCCTGTTTGACACCGGCGATAACCCTGACATCCTGGCCAAGAACGCCAAAGCCAAGGGCGTGGATTTGTCGAAGCTCGACTTCGTCGTCCTGTCCCATCGGCACGGCGACCACATGGGCGGTATGGAGTACCTCCTAAGCGTGAATCCAAGGGTCAGGATCTACGCCCCGAAGGAGAACTTCGGGGTGTATGGCTTCTCGCTGCCCAGTAGCTTCTACCGCAAGGACGAATCGCTGCCGCCGGAGCAGCGCTACTACGACGGTGCGCCGCCATTCGTGATGAAGTTCGGTAGCGCTTGGCCCCGCGCCAACTTCGAGTTGATCGAGAAGACGACCGAAATCGTCCCCGGCCTTCATCTGATCGCGCTGGTATCTGACAAACCAACCACGCTGGAATTGCGCGAGTTGTCGCTAGCCATCGATACGCCCGACGGCATCGTGCTGGTGGTCGGCTGCTCGCATCCGGGAATCGACAAGATCGTGGAAGCCGCGGCCTCGATCAACCCACGCATCCACCTGGTAGCCGGTGGATTTCATTTGGTGGTGGCCAAGGACGAGGAGATCGAAAAGATCGTTTCCAGCCTACACGACAAGTGGGGCGTGGAGTACGTGGCGCCAGGCCACTGCACTGGCGAGCCCACGTTCGCGGCACTCAAGCGAGCGTTTGGCGGGCGCTATCTATACGCCGGGCTCGGCACCACGATCTCACTAGGCGCCACGCCAAGCCCACTCGCTGGTTTGGATCAGAGTGCAGCAAACCAAACCCGCCGAAGCGGGTCTGTCGCGGGCGCAGTTACGGAGCGTTTCGTTTTCTGAGCCGCGCGAAGCGTGCCGACATTCCAGGAGGAGCCGGAGAATAAGAATGGGCCGCCGTAGACGATGCTCACGCCCGTAGCGGTGGGGTTGCCGAAGGGCCTGCTCAAGCACGGCCGCCTTCGCATCTTGCGAAAGGTCGATAGCGCGCGCTAAGAAACTACGACAGGTTGCGAGGGTGCGCCATCCAGCCGTTCGCGGCTCACGCGCGTTTGCCTGCGCATGAGCAGATAGGCTGCGGGTATTACGAGCATCGAGAGCAGCGGGGCCGTCACCATGCCTCCTACCATAGGCGCCGCAATTCTTTGCATCACTTCTGCTCCCGTCCCGCCGGACCACATGATCGGCAGCAGCCCTGCCAGGATCACCGCGACGGTCATCGCTTTCGGCCGCACCCGTAACACGGCCCCTTCCATCAATGCCGCTTCCAGCTGCTGCCGGCTGAGCTGGCCTTCGGCATCCAATCGCTTGGCAATTGCTTGCTTGAGATAGAGCAGCATGATGACGCCGAACTCGGCTGCCACACCGGCCAAGGCGATGAAGCCGACGGCGGAGGCGACCGATATGTTGTAGCCGAGCAGCCACATCAGCCAGAAGCCGCCGATCAGCGCGAAGGGCACGCTGAGCATGATGAGCAGTGCTTCGCTCACTCGGTGGAACGTCAGATACAGCAGAACGAATATGATCACGAGGGTGAATGGGACGACCGCCTTGAGCCGCTTCTGGGCGCGCTCCAGGAATTCGAACTGACCCGACCAGGACACGGAATAGCCGGGCGGCAGCTTGACCTTGTCGGTGACGGCTCGCTGCGCGTCATGCACGACGGACTGCAGGTCGCGCCCGCGGATGTCGACATACACCCAGCCAGAGAGCCGGGCATTCTCGCTCTTCAACATCGGTGGTCCGTCAACGATGGATAAGCGGGTGATCGCGCCGAGCTGGATCTGTGCGCCACGCTCGGTAACGATCGGAAGAGCGCGCAATTTCTCAAGTGAATCGCGCAGCTCGCGCGGATAGCGCACGTTGATCGGAAAGCGCTGCAAGCCTTCGACAGTTTCCGCGATATTCTCTCCGCCGATTGCGGCAGAGACAATATCCTGGACGTCAGAGACGTTCATGCCATAGCGCGCCGCGGCTGGGCGGTCGATCGTAATGTCGATGTAGCGTCCGCCTGTCAGGCGCTCCGCCAGCGCTGAAGACACGCCAGGAATATCCTTGACCACGCGCTCGATGTCTTGCGCGACGCGCTCGATCTCTGCCAGATCGGGTCCGGCGACTTTGATCCCGAGCGGACTCTTGATCCCGGTGGCGAGCATGTCGATGCGGTTGCGGATCGGAGGCACCCAGACGTTGGTGAGGCCCGGGATCTTGACGATCTGGTCGAGCTCCTCGATCAGCTTTGGCATGGTCATGCCCGGCCGCCACTCCTCGCGCGGCTTGAACTGGATCGTGGTCTCGACCATTTCGAGCGGAGCCGGATCGGTCGCGGTTTCGGCGCGGCCCATTTTGCCGAATACGGTATGCACTTCGGGCACTGACATGATCAGACGATCGGTGTGCTGCAGCACCGACGCGGCCGTGCCCGCCGACAATCCGGGCAGCGCCGAGGGCATATACAGGATGTCACCTTCGTCCAGCGGCGGCATGAACTCGGCTCCGAGCCGGACGACCGGATAGATGCTGACCGCCAGCATTAGCAGTGCGACAACCAGCGTGGCTTTCGGGAACCTCAACACGGTTCTCAGCACAGGACGATACAACGCGATGAGCACGCGGTTCAGCGGGTTACGATGCTCGTCCGGTATGCGTCCACGGATCGAATATCCCATCAGCACCGGCACGAGCGTAACCGATAGCCCCGCAGCTGCCGCCATCGCATAGGTCTTGGTGAAAGCCAGCGGCGAGAACAGCCGGCCTTCCTGAGCTTCGAGCGCGAAGACCGGAATGAACGAGAGCGTGATGATGAGCAGGCTGAAGAACAATGCGGGGCCAACCTCCGCGGCTGCGTCGCCGATCACGCGCCATTGATCATCGCCTTCGAGCCGCTCGCCCTGGTGCTCATGGCGCCACAGCTCGATGTGCTTGTGCGCGTTTTCGATCATCACGACTGCTGCATCGACCATCGCGCCGATCGCGATAGCTATGCCGCCGAGCGACATGATGTTCGCGTTTACGCCTTGATACCGCATCACGATGAATGCGATGAGGATGCCGAGTGGCAGCGTAACGATCGCGACCAGGCTCGAGCGCAGGTGAAAAAGGAATACGACACACACCAGTGCGACGACCACGAACTCCTCGATCAGCTTGTCGCGCAAGTGGCGGATCGCGCGCTCGATCAAGCTCGAGCGATCGTAGGTCGGGACGATCTCGACGCCCGCCGGCAGGCCTTTCTTCAGAGACTCGATCTTGGCCTTCACCGCTGCGATCGTCTCCAGCGCGTTCTTGCCGGAACGCATCACGATCACGCCGCCGACCGCCTCGCCTTGGCCGCCCAGCTCGGAGATGCCGCGGCGCATCTCGGGACCGATCTGGATGCGCGCGACATCTTTCAGCAGCACCGGCGTTCCGCTGTCGCCCAAGCTCACCGGAATAGTGCGGAAATCGTCGAGCGTCTTCAGATAGCCGCGTGCGCGGACCATGTACTCCGCTTCGCCCAGTTCGAGCACCGAGCCCCCGGCTTCGCGGTTTGCATCGCGGATCGCTTGCACTACGCGGCTGAAGGGCAGGTTGTATGCGCGCAGCCGATCGGGATCCAGCACGACCTGGTATTGGCGCACCATGCCGCCGACCGAGGCCACTTCCGCTACGTTGGGAACGGCCTTCAGCTCGTACTTCAGGAACCAGTCCTGCAGTGCGCGCAGCTGCCCGAGGTCGTGCTGCCCGGTGCGATCGACCACGGAATACTCGTAGATCCACCCGACCCCGGTGGCGTCCGGTCCGAGCGCAGTCTTGGCTGCGGCGGGAAGCCGCCCCTGCACTTGATTGAGGTACTCGAGCACGCGCGAGCGTGCCCAGTAGAGGTCCGTGCCATCCTCGAACAACACGTAGACGAACGAGTCACCGAAGAACGAGTAGCCGCGCACATTCTTCGCACCCGGCACCGACAGCATGGTCGTGGTCAACGGGTACGTGACCTGGTCCTCGACGATCTGCGGTGCCTGTCCCGGCAGCGTCGTGCGAATGATGACCTGCACGTCGGAGAGATCGGGGAGGGCGTCGAGAGGTGTCCGCATCATCGACCAGACACCCCACGCGGCCACGATGATGGTCGCCAGCAGGACGAGGAAGCGATTCTGAATCGACCCGCGGATCAGTCGGGCGATCATGGCCTGCTCCCTGGCTCGTTCATGCGGCTGAGCGTTGCCTTGAGGCTCGATTCCGAATCGATCAGGAACTGGCCGGAGACGACCACGCGCTGTCCTTTCTGCACGCCCTTGCGGATCTCGGTCATGTCCCCGCTCTCGCGCCCGCGCGCCACATCCACCGGATGAAATTTGCCTTGATCGTCCGCGACGATGACGACGTTGCGTGTACCTGTCGAGATCACTGCTTCGGTGGGCACCAGCAGCGCCGTCTGTTCGCGACTGCCCAGCGTGATAGTTGCGAACATTCCGGGCTTCAGGTCGCCAGTCGGATTGCTGAGCACGATGCGGGCCTTGATGGTGCGCGTGGTCGGGCTCACGTCGGGCAGCAACATCGCAATCTGCCCTTTGAACACTTTCTCCGGAATGGCTGCTACGCGCGCCTGCACCGGCACGCCGGGCTTGGCCAGTTCTGCTTGCATCTCCGGTATCTCTGCGTTTACCCACACTGTTCGCAAACTCGCGAGCTTGAACAGCGTCATACCCGGGCTCACGGCCATACCGTCTCGTGTGCCGAGCTCCCACACAACGCCGCTGTCGGGTGCGTCGAGCGTGACGCGGGGATTGGGCTTCCCGTCGCGTTCAATCGCACGGATCTGATCCTCCGCGATGCCGAGCAGCTTCAGGCGCTCCCGCGCCGCCTGCGCGATCAGCTCAGCGCCGGGTTGGTTGCTTTGCTTCAAGGCGAGGTACTCCTCCTCTGCGGACAACCAGTCGGGTGCGTAGATCTCGACCAGCTGCTGACCCTTCGTCACGACGTCGTACTGCGCGCGGACATAGAGCTTCTCGATGTAGCCGCTAACGCGTGACTGCACGGTGTTGATTCCTCGCTCGTCGATCGTGACGGCACCAACCGCAGAGAAACCCATCTCGAGCTGGCCGGCAGTGACCTCGGCAATGCGGATGCCGAGGTTCTGCTGCGTGCGCGGGCTGATGCTGACTTTGCCGGCGTCTGCAGCTTCGTCTGCGTAGACCGGCACGAGCGGCATGTCCATGAAGGGAGACTTTCCGGGCTTGTCGAACTTCGCGCCCGGTACCATTGGATCGTGCCAGTACAGCACCCTGCCTCCGGTCTTCGGATCGCGGGTCTGCCCGTTGTCGGGTTTCGGGGTGGAGGTCGATCCCGAGCTCGTCGGATTCGCAGGCGAGACCGGCGCGCTGCTGCCGGTGGTCGCTCGATGCATGCCGAACCAGTAGCCCGAACCAAGCCCCAGTCCGACGAGTATCACACCGGCCAACGTCAGAGGGGGAATGTTGCGGTTCATGGACGATCTCCCGCAGGCAGGAAATAGAGCAGCTGCGCATAAGCTCGGGCCTGATCCGCAGTGAGTTGCAGCGACTGCAGCTTCAGATCGAGCTCATCACGTCGCGCCTGCAATACCGACGCCAAATCCGCACGGCCGCCGCGATAGGCCGCGAGTGCCGCAAGCGTGCGTTCGTGCGATAGCGGCAGCAGCGACTCGTCGAATCGCTTCAACCGGTTCGTCGCCGCGTCCCAGTCGGACTGGGCTGCCTGCGCTTCGGATAGATGCAGCCGGATGGCATCTTCCTTGAGCTCGCGCGCCTGCTCGGTCAGTGCCAGCTTGGCGGCGAAGTCCCGATTCTGCCGGCGCTCCTGCAGGATCGGCAGATCGATCGATACTTGCACGGAGATCATGTTGGAGAAGCTGGGCCCGCGCTGCTGATAGGCGAACTGCAAACTCCAGTCAGGCTTGACCTGCGCCTGGGCCAGTGCGGCTTCGGTTTGTGCTACTTCTATCTGCCGATCGAGCGATTGAACGTGAGGATGGCTTTGCAGGTGCTCGATCAGCGCGCCGTGATCCGTTGACACGGCGGGCGGTGTGAACGCTGCGAGCGGGCGCGCAGCCGCATCACCGAGCCAGCGCGCCAGCATGGCTTTCGCGCGCGCGGCCTGCTTGTCGAATTCGGCGCGCTTGTCCAGCAAGGTTTGGAGGTTGAGCTGAACCGCGAGAAATTCCGCAGCTTGAGTCTTGCCTGCCTTGAGGCCGGCGCGCATCGCATCGCTCTGTAGCTGGACCTCGGCCACCTGCTCGTCGACGACTCCACCCATGCGCTCGGTGAAGTAGCGCTCGACCCAGGCGCTGGCTACATCGCGCCGTACCGCCGCCCGAGTGTCGATCAGGATTGCCTGCTCTCGGGCAGCGACGCGCTCGGCGAGCTTTCCCTTGAGCTCGCGCTTTTCGGCGCGCGGGAAATCCTGCGAAACGCCGATCTTTCGCATGGTCATGAAGTCCTGAGTCAAGCTGAACGCATCGGCCGTGGTCACGGGCAGGTTGTCGATCCCGAAGAAGAGCTTCGGATCCGGCAGCTGTCGTGCCGACACTGTGGCTTGCTCCGCGGCGCTGATGGCCGAGCGCTGAGCGGCCAGCTGCGGCGATTGCTCGCTCGCGAGTTGCAACGCTTCGCCGAACGAGAGCGGAGGCAACTCGGCTGCGGAGACGGTGCGTACGGAAAGAAGCGCAGAGACGAAGACAAGCGCAATGAATGGAGAGCTCAAATGGCTCACGACCAGGCGCGGCCGCGAAGGCGGCGCCGCAACGATGGAATACATGGAACCTCCGTCAGGGATGACTCGAGCGCAAACTCAAAGAGACCCGATGCGGGTCTCGCGCGAAGTCAGTCGGAGGCTAAGTTCGGAAGACGCAGAACAGAATGGAGGAGGGAGGTCTGGTCACCCGCGTTGGATCGGGTCCGGCGCTACTTGCTGGAAGAACGGCGCGGTGCGCATCAAAGTGCGGGATGACGAGGCTCGGTGCCATGGCCATCGGCGACGGCACGCCAAGGAGTTGCACGTGATCTAGGGCAACCTGATCCTTGCAATGCTCATGGCACACCGAGGGCTGCTGCGGATCCATCTCGGCGCACGGCACCTTAGCTTGATCGCTAACCGCACTGCGCACGCTCTCGCTCAGACTGGGGCAGACGTATCCCGCCAGACTGATCTGCGCAAAGAGACACGCGAAGAGCGCCACGGCGCTGATCCACTTGCGCGAAGCGCGCTCGGTTCCGAAGATTCTGGACATACGTGAAGGAGCATACCGGAGTTAGAGGAGGCCCTCAACCCGGTAGCTTCTCAACATAGCGTCCAGCATACGCTTTTGGTCCCTGCAGCGAGACCGCATCGCATCAGCGGACAGCACCGGTGCGGGGCCGGAGGGATTATTCTTGGACAGGCTGCTCCGCCAGACGTATTCGCGGACGCGGAGTCCCCACGGTCTCCGGATCGAATCCGACATTGCCGAAATTTCGGAGCGCCAGGTGATAGCCGATGTTGCGCGCGATATTCCACCACAATCCGGTTTTGGAGCGTGCCATCCGTTCGACGATCGAAGGGATCGAGTAGAACTGTCGCGCCGCCCATTCCATGCCCATCAGCAATTCACGCGGCGACATCATCGCCGGCTGAAAGACCACGTCCTTCTTGCCGTTGTACTTTGACCAATCGCGCGTGAGAATCCGTCCCTCGGACTCGAGTCGCTTGAAGAGCGGCGTGTTGGGAAAGGGTATGAGCACGCTGACCGTCGCGGAATCAAGAGCCGCCGAACGATAGAAGTCCACCGTCGTTCTGAAAATCGTCCGGTCGTCTTGATCGAAGCCGAAGACCACGCCAGCTTGCACCGCGATGCCGTACGCATGAAAGCGCCGGATGACCTCAGCGTAATCGGTGGCACGGTTGTGGCGTTTGTTGGCGACGTTCAGGCTCGCCTGCGAAATCGTCTCCAAACCGAGGAACAGAGCCCTGCACCCACTCCTGGCTGCGAGTGACATGAACTCGTCGTCGAACGCCACGTCCGCCGTGCATTGGCTGGTCCACCAACGCTTCAATGGGGCTATGGCTGCGAAAAGTTCCTTCGCGTAGGCGCGATTGGTGCCAAGGTTGTCGTCCCAGAAAATCAGCGCTCGACCCGGCATCCGCTTGATTTCATCCACCACTTCCGCTATCGGCCGAAAGCGCATCCGGCGC
>Ga0105239_10009572_pt1 | contig 10901 bp, 13 predicted proteins | sample KBSC44metaG_FD_92761 | JGI IMG/M metagenome (GOLD analysis project Ga0105239, IMG submission 92761) | Corn rhizosphere microbial communities from Kellogg Biological Station, Michigan, USA - KBS C4-4 metaG | ecosystem: Host-associated > Plants > Roots > Rhizosphere > Soil | place: Michigan, USA...
CTCGACTTCAGCTTAGCCGGCTACATACGGGACCAGTGGGTGAAACCAAATACGCAGGAATTACCGCCCGCTGGGCAAACAAAATAATGATGAGTCATGTATACAAAATTTACCGACCCACCACGCCGTCAACCGTACGGCGACCCGCCTTCCTGTCCATGCCCAGCTTCAACCTTCGCAGCTGTTCGTCGATCAATTCCCGTTCGTTTGTACCCGGGTGAGGTTCGTTGACCCACCCGTACGTGGCCTTGGTACCGACGAGCGTATCGCCATCCGACGACTCCTGGAGACACTTCCTGAGCCCCGTTACGATGGGGAACCAGTCGTCAAAGTCCCCGTCCGACGTGATCACCATGCCAGCACCGTACTGCTCCTTCAAGATGAGCAATACCATGCCGACCACATTGTCGTAGGGCATCCTGGCCGTCTTGCAAAAGTCCCACGTCTCGAAACGGTCCCAGTCGAAATCCTCAAAACCATCCTCGTCCCGACCATTGAACGCTACTCTGCCGGCCGTCACGAGCGGACGGCCCTGATCAGGTCCGCAAAGCAAGTCGTCGTACTTGGCAAGGACAAACTTTACTCTGCGAATCGTCTCTGGTTGGAGGGGCGGGAGGTCCGTGACGTTCGTCCAGTAGTGTGTGTAGCCCATCTTTGGTATCGCGAGGAATAGATCTGCGCCAGACAAACGAACGCGAAGGAAATTTAGGCTGCCAAGCGCATGTCCGGGTCACGTGTTCAAGGGGTTGCATCGCGCACGTGCATATACGCTTAGGTTTACTTGACCCTTTCTGAATTCCCCACCTTCAACACATATATTACTATCCATCGGTCTAGCTCATCCGTACCCTCGCAAAATACTACACTACCCGCTCCATATCTCCTGTTTTCACCATCATGCCGCAGGTCAACAGCACATGGAGCTCCAAGACATCGCTCGACCAGTCGACTAAGCGCTGATCGTAATCCACCACCCCGTCCCGGCCCACCCTTGCCAGCAACTTCCGGTAGATGGTGGTGAGCACGTGAGGTTCGTGCTGCTCTTCTATCTCTTCCAGACAGAGGAGGAGCCTCCGAACGGCTTCCTTCCGGCCGATGCTGTACCCCTTCTGTGCATCCTTGACAAAGTATACGACGGTGTGTATCATGTGTTCTACGGGAGCGGCGCCGTGTTAGTATCCGTCGTCAGGAAATTACTATCAGGCGTAACACTTACCTTCTATTTGCAGCAGCTCGTCTTCCGTCGGTTCCCTCCGTTCCGCCGATGGTACACCTTCGTTCAGTATGTTGGATGCCGGCTCGCTCACGGATGCTGTCAAATGACGTTCGTTCAGCAGACGTTCCTTTCAGTCCTTGGCATGCGTGCAAAGTATCTTGTCAGGATGTGCACGTACCTGCGCGCGTCTTGTCAGCCTTACTGGAACTGGCAGCCTTACTGGGCCCACCGGTCTCCTTGCCGGCTTTCTTCGGCGCCGACTTGGTGGATCCGGATCTGTTCGGGTATAGTACTTTGACTCCGCAAGCGTTGCAAGAAGGCTTCCCCGTAGGCAGAGTTCGCCACTTGGAGGTGGTCGTGACGCCGCAGATATCGCACCTTTTCGAGACCATGTTTCGCTAGAAAGGACGGATACGATGCAGAACAATTGCAAGAGAATATGAATGGGATGGTAGGGGTGCCATGGCAAGCCACGCTAATGACTCCACACCGGATGTTTAATCACGTGACCAAGACTTGCAAAATAGAGTGACTCACAATTCAAGCCATGTTAGAGGGCAAGCCTCCTTGGTCCACAAAAGCTACTCCCCGCCTTGGGGATTCTTTTCCCTTGATTCCAAGAATTTCGGCGTCATGGCTGTGCTATCAAAACCTCGGTAAGATGCACCGAAGCATGTGCAACCAGTGCAAGGACGTATTGATTTGACGGTACCCCTGTGGCATTTTACTAGCATCCTTGAACAGCTCCCCGAAGATGTCATTCGGGAACTTTCCACGCATCTCCCGCTGAAGGACTACCAGAAGTTCCGTCTCTCGGCCAGAACGTTTGCCAATGTCCTTGATGCACCCTTGACATTCTCCCGCTTTTGCCCTCTCTTCTCTGCGGCCAAGAGTTGCGGCATCGACTTCGCCTGTGACCTCATCTGTGCGCAAAAGGACCGGCAGCACTGGGCCCTCCAACTCGATACTTCACCGGAAAGCTTACCGAGGTACTATCCGAAGTCGCGGAGGACGCTGGTCACCTGGACGCAGCAGGCTGTCGACACTGAGAATGTCAACATGCTTATCTGGTGCTTGGAGGTCGTTCGTTTATACGACAATGAGGGGTTCGCCGCCCTGTGGGCAAGCGTTGGAAGCCGAATGAGGAGGTGGATCGACTGCGCGCTGCAACTGGGATGGTGGGCTGGGCTGGATCTCCTTGTCAACATGGTGGTTGCCGCAGGGCTTTTATCTGTCGATACTTGGGGTTCTTGGATGGCGAAGACTGTTGCGGCCGCATTCGATGGGGGGAGGTCTCAGCACGCGCTCCGGCTGATGGAAGCCGTTGTCCGCGTCCTTCCGGACGACGGCTGGTCCTTCAAAACCGCGTTTCACCTCTGGGACACACTTGCCGGCAGTCGGTGTAGGGAGCTGCCGCTTATCTTTCTTCGGGTGTTGAAACGAGTCGGTCCTTTGACAGGATCGCTGCAGGCGTTGGAGAACCCGTGTGCTTTTCTCTTGTGGGCGGACGACCCGTCAGTTGCCGACGAAATAACCTCGTTGCTGCCCGGGCCCCGGGTGCTCATGCACATAGCTGGGGCTGCTTTCTCAAAATCTTACCCGAAAGTCGCCTTTCACGTGGTCGATCAGCTGTCGCACCACCCGGGAGAGTTCGTTGATATCTTCAATAATGTTGAGCTAGGCGAATTGGACATTATGGAGGGGAAGGCTTTGGAAGACGCAAAGGTAAACGTGCCGTCGCCGCGTCGACTTTGAAACTCCATCACTGATTCAGCAAGCAGCGCATTCTCATTTTTTACACCGAGTGCCTACAGAGACAGTGCGACATCGGCCTAGTACTCGTCATCAACCAATGCCTTGATGGTCACCGCGTCGCACTCCAAACGCTGCTCGATGCCTTCCCTGTGCTCGCGCCCGATGCCGTCCGTCGTATCGACGAAGACCGCAACATCAGAAGGCAATTATGCCACTTCCACCGGGTGCTCCCCATTTTGCTTGAGATTGGCTGGCGCCCAAAGTCCATCCCAGCCTGGTTGGAGAAAAGCATCGCTGTCCTCTTGCGCAGCGGGGAGACTGACCAACGCTGGGAGAAAGTCGTGGGGACCGTCGTCGCTCTCTCTCGTAGCGGGGTAACTTTCGAGGACCCGGAAAAACCACTCATGAACCTGGTGCTGGAACACATGATGAGTCGCCCGCCTACGGACAGAAAGGAGGTAATCGTGGACCTCATTGACGCGGGTGTGGGTGTGAACAAGAGTGCTGTCGGACTGGCACTGAGGGGGAATATGTTTGAACTCCTCGGACTGCTAGGTGATAAGCTCAAGGCTGCAGCCTAAACAGGTGCGGGGAGTAGGCGGTACTCATGTGTGTAGTCTAGATGTATACACTTAGGGTTAGGGCTGAGGAAGGTTAGAATATTTTGTAAGGTAAATCCAGACATGGCGAAAACATCAACTTTACGGAAGTCAAGAGGGCGAGCGAAGGCTTCCGTGAAGAAATCAACGACCCGGTCCGGAAAGCGCAGCGCGAATAAGACGTCTTCAAAGGCAAAGTTCCCGCCCGGCGAATACTACATTGGTGACATTGCGTACGCCTTGAAGGAGGAATTTTATTTCGGAGTGTGGGCGAAGAACAAGTTCAAGAACGGGACGGTCCGCGAGCCGTCCTCTGGCAGGTACTTCGCCGTTGCGGGGACGGGAGGTGACGGGACTTTCAAGGGCAGCAACGGGTACGAGTACGGCGTCGATGCAGGCAATATCGGACTCGTACCTGTGGAACTGTCGAAGGGTAAGAAAGCGAGCAAGGGCGGGACGTGGCACAAGTTCACCAAGCCCGTGCGCTTTCAGGCGACCAAGAAGAAAATCATTGTGGTCTCGGGGAGTAGCAAGATCTCCATTTCCCTGGATTCAATGGATGAGTGAGTGGCTTGTGGCTTTTCTGCAGACCTCGACACAGGGAAGAAACCCACCACCGGCCGCTTGCTCGTTCGTCTCTCGCGGCCGTCTCAGAGATGGTCCACTACTTTAGCACCCGATCCCCGGGCTGGCAGTTCGACCGGGTGAACAGGGGTCGACGCATACATCACATTCACATCACTTTATCACCTGAAGGGGAGATCCTGGCCAAAGAATACGCTCGTTATCACCGCCGTTCGCTGTGGCCGAAGATCCTCGCCTTCCTGATTGAATTGGACCTGCTGGTCAACTGCCCTGTGAAGCTTGCCGAAGAGCGGGACGACACCTCTTCCGACAGTGACGACGGGGACGATGGCGACCCGGATCCGGACCGTACATCGGAGGAACGTACCTCCGACCCGAACCGTTACTTTGTGAGGTGCATACTACCCAACCCGGGGTGGGAAGACATGGCTGCAGAGGTGTTGAAAGAATTAGACAGGGAGGCGCACTGTGTGTGGAAGGTCAAGAGCGCCCTGAGTCTGAGCAATATCGTGGAAGAAAGGTTAACGTCCCTGAAATTCATGCTGAGGGCGGTCCTGGCTTTCTCTGAGAGTCACGGAACACAGGCGACACGTGAACTTTTGGAGGCGAAGGGGATGCTGTAAATATTCGGACCGGTCTCATTGGCGGGGCGGTCCTACTGGCACTGACGACTGATGATGAAATAACCTCCTCGATGACGAGGGACACCCGCATCATGTCAATTTGTAAATTTGCCCGGGTGAAAGGGCACTTCTCCAAATCGTAAGCGTGTTCGAGACCAGCTACCTTTCCTCGCAGGCGCCTCATGAGTTCGGGTGTGCCAAAACAGGCACGTGTGAACCGACACAGCAACCGGAAGGACAAGACGTCACTTCCAAGTGATCACAGACACAGCGCTGGAGCTCGACCGGGAGCGAGGAGAAGGATGCCGGCTTGTCCATTAGCACGTTGAACAAAGAAATTAAGCGGCGCGGTGACGTATATAAAGCTTCCGTGGTTGTAACGAGACCCGTAATCATGAACGATGACTGGACGTTCGAGTACCAATATCATGACGTGGCGAGGAGAAAGGCGGACTGGCAGCGAAGGCAGTTTCCCACGTGGGGAACAAAGACCAGGACAGAAATGGATGAGGTTCGTGTCAAGAATTGCCCATTGTGTGGAAAACCGGGTGCTGCTGCCTTCCGTTGCAACAATCAAACTTTGACCTGCGATGAAAACCACATGTGGAAGACGTGCCACATTTGCTACGAGACAACGGCGAGTAGAGATCCCGTAGTGAATGGGCCGACGTGTAAGAACGACTGCGAACTGGGAAGCCGGGTCTGACCGTAATTCAATCAGGGTGGGAGGATCCTTCCCGTCCGTTCAGTGACCCTGCTCGGAACATGACGCTGCTCGTAACGATCGACGAGAGTCATTTACTTGACTCCCCGAACGCGGAGACTCGGGAGGGGTATAGCTGGTTCCCTGTTGCCCTGTTGCCGATTGTGCGAGCTTATGGCATCCCGTGCCCTGGCGGAATGGAGAACATGCTACCCACGGAGTTGTTTCACTCTGTGTACCTGCAATGTGACGTGGATACGAAGTTGCTGCTGGGCAAGGCTATCAACCAGGTCTCCTTCAAGCCAGGAAAAGTCAATCCGCACACCCAGGGGCCTCAGGGGCTTCAAGCGCTCCTGACATACGATCCTACATCTCAGGAGCGCAGGTTCATCGCTGCTCCTTTGAACCACGGTCATCTCATCCTAAGACAGACAGGAAAGCCATGGGTGCTTTCGAACCGAGATACCCACCCCTGGTATCAGCTGCAGTGGAACAAGTTCCGCGTCATCCGACGTATCTGTTGGAGCTGTGACGACTTTCAGTACGTCACCCTTGTTTCAAACGGCAGCACGCCTGTGGATATACACGATTGGTCTATGTATGGGGGTTGGAGTGCCGTGTGCTGTGGCTGCGATCGCCAGACGCAATAATACCGGCTTTCTGTGACCACCCCCGATTGAGCGCCGGTCATCAGTTGGCCTTCGTGGAGGAAAGGTATCCTATGAGGATGGGCGAGCGTTGCTGTCTTTCAATGACGCAGTACAATCGGTAATGGAGTCAACACGTGACGCGTGCTTGCAAGCTGCCATGAATTGAACTTCCGTGCACCAAAACCCATACGAATAAGTGTTCGGGTCCTGGCGGACAATGTGCTTCCGAGCCAGAAAAGGAAACGCGATCCCCAGCGGGACGTTCAACCTGACGACGTTTTCCAGGCTCAGTTGCCGTGCGACGTTCCGTACCATGTGACCTATGTACGCCGTGTCCCAGGTCACCAGCGCCTTGCGCTGTCCGGCACGGATCTCTTGACTTACCAAGTCGACGAAGTTCCCGGTCGCGCGCATGGCAAGCCGTTCCGAGTCGTCCCGAACGTAAAGTTTGGCAGGGATCCCCTCGTCCGAGATCACATTCATGGGACTGTCGACATACCAGATGAAAATCTGACGCCTGGAGAGTTCTCTGAGGCACGCGGTGTGGAGGATGGAACTGCTTTTCAGGAGCCTGAGGAGAAGTTCCGCGTCTGAAAACGGAAGGACGTGGTGGAGTATGTCGAGCGTGAGAGACATGGTAGACGCGGCAAGTGGGTGGGACTGGCTAGTTTCCGCGGTGATGTCTGGTTCATGTAGCGTCTTCCATTGTCGTTACGGAAGTCCCGCTGGCTTGCTTACGTAATCTCTCTTCCTTGCGCACGACGGCTCGAACTTGGTACGCCACGCTACAAGCAACGGCCATTCCCGGACAAGCCCGGCAATCATAGACGGGACCCAGATCGTCTCGTGAATCGACCTTCTTAGGAAGGCTTTGCTCGCTGGAGCCGCTATCGCTGTTGGGTTGCATCACAGCTACTCTCGCCAAAGAGGTGCCTTCGTCTTTATTCTCCATTGTATACGACCTGATGGGTCTTCTGCAGCCCAAATAAAATTTTTATCCTAGATTAGTGAAATGGCTACAGATGGCACCAAAGACTATTCGGGGCTCATCGTTAACGCCTTCAACGGCCAGTGCATAACGGCGGAAAGTGACGGGGCGGGAATGGTAACAAAACCCTGTGACCCAAACAGCTCCCATCAGATCATCACGATTACAGATGCTAACAAGACCAGTGCTGCCGATTACGAGATAAAGCACACTTTGAACACGTCGGCGACTGTTTCCGGCAACGACAGGGGAGTCATAGACACATGGCGGGGCGTGCTGTACTGGAGCGATGAATGTGGAACGGGGAATGATTGCCATTTTCATGTGCAAAGCATGGGCAATACAGCGGGTCTGACAGCGGGGCCTTTCAAGTTCTGGGGATGGGGCAGGCAGGGGGGCAATGACGCAGCTCTTCATACGGATGGAATCTTGCGGCAAGACCAGGCATACGATAACCAACCGAGAGCGACGTGGCTTACCTACAGAGAAGCAGAGAAGTGCAAATCATACGGTGTGCCCCTGGACAAGTGCACGTCAAACCAGATTAATATTGTACCCGCCAATGCACCGGAGTGCTTCCAGTACGAGCAATACAAGCGAGGTGATACAGGCGGATGCCCATTGGCGGCGTCGTGCAAGGAGGTGGGTCTAGCGTTGCGGACAGATACTTGCACGGCTGCCAAAGTCACGCAGACAAAGCAGTGCCAAGCCGTCGACCTTACATCCTGCACCACGGAATCTCTCGCTGCCCGCCGTTTGAGGTGCTATAATATGGGTTTATGCGTGGACGCACAATGCAACGTCGCTAGCCCCGGCACCGGGGGTTGCACGACAAAAAATATCACGACATGGGAAGACAGCTGCACAAAGGCCAAGATCGCTCTGGATAAGTGCAATGTAAAAGCTGCCTCGGATGCTCTTCTGACCAGCTCGGCGTCTGACGCCCTGAAAGAACAAACACAATCGAGCAAAGACGCTCTGGCCGCCGTCCAAAAAGCTCTTGAAGAAAGTCTTCGAAACGAGGAACCGATCGTCGTAAAAGACAGTAATACAGGGACATACGTCATTCTTGCCCTGGTCGTTCTAGTCATTCTCTGTGTGGGCGGCTACCTTCTGTCTGAGTGATCTAGTGTCAGCTCGCTCCCGGCAGCATGTTCAACCGTTTCAGCGCACTGATGATAACCGGGTAGTTCTTGGGGTCGGCGAGGAACGGTTCAGGTAAATCCAGGCCCTTCAGGTCACCGGCAAGCTTCTCCGTCTGGCCGCCGTATAAATGTATCAGCGTCATGGGCGTCGCGTTCACGAACTCGGGCAACGGTGGGAGCGACATCACGGGAGGTACTTCGAACCTTTCAAGGGAAGTGGACCCCTTACGGTTTTGCCAGAGGTGATAGACGATGAGCGCAATGAGGGCAAATATCAATATTTGTTCGTGGCCGTGACCCATCTCTTACTGAGAAGTCTACATTATTTCTGCGCTCGAGTGCACCCTGCCTGCCCGCGTGCACCTCACTTATTGATGAGGCACTTATAGAAGGCAGGATTCAGCGTGGCCGTCATCGCAATGGCGAGTGTGTCACCTGCTATGTACGAGTACAGCTTTGTCAGTGGATTCATCCAACAGTTGTTGTCCTTCCAACTCAGTCCCTTGCAGTTGCAGTATTGTTCCGTCACATAACATCTTCCTTTATCTTGATCGTATCTCATTCCCATCTCCTCGCACTTTTTGCGATATTCGGCAATTCCAAGGATACAAGCCCCCATGTCGGTGTTCCACTCCAGGTAGGGCCGGGGCAGTGTCTCCGCGTCTTCTGCGGGCGTCACCTGCGGATAAGTTGAACTCCGGGCACAAGTCTGCGCGGTGTGGTCGCACCTGTACGAAGAACCATCAGGTGCCTCTGTAAATGCGAAACCTTGGTCTTCGCACAAGCGCCTGATGGCATACTTCCTGGCGTTACTGATGTGTTCGTCGGTGGCAACCAGTGTTTCGACGAGATGCTTCATGTCGCGACGAGCCCGGATGATTGTGTATACGAGAACGGAAACGAGTAAAATCAACGTGATCACAGCCATATCATATCATATTACACGGAAAGTTTAGAACGCCCGGAAGTGGGGCGAACCTCGCATTTTGTGTGTAATCTAAGGTAAGAGGCATGACTACTGGATACACAGAAGCAGAGCTGAACGCCATCAAGGCTGGCAATATCGGTGGCGCTGTGATGACGGGTATTGGCGGATCAATGGCGGGAGAAGCGCTGATCAAACGACTCTTTGACGGTGTCACGGACACCCAGGCCGGGATTGGCGGCGACATCGGAGGGAACGTCGGTGGTTTGGCTCTCCAGCTCATTGTTCAAGGCGCGACCGGTCAGCTGGACGGGAAGACTTTCGCGGAGGACATCAAATCGTTGATCATTTCAGAGGCCATCGAGAAGGCTCTCACCGCCTTGGGCAAAAATATCTTGGGAACCGCGGGAGCCGGACCAATTGCCGCCCTCCTGATGGTGCTCCAGATAGGCGGTGCCATTCTGGACGCTTTCTGGGATCCTTTTAAAGCTGTCTATCAAGAAGAACTGGACGCCTTGCATGAGAAGTATCAGCGACAGATGCGGAGCGCTTTTTACGACGAGGGGTATAAGTGGCCTTTGATAGTCAAACCTGACATATTGCCCACTGACGACAGCGGTGTGGTGTTGGAGCCCGTCCAAAAGCAGGTGGCAGCCCTCATGAAGGAGTACCTGGACGCTCGTGGTTTGGTGACAGTCAAGGACCTCATCCAGATGAGCGTCACAGCCGAAGTAGCGAACTATCGGGAGATCGCTCTCATGAGTAACGCCGCGGGGACGTTGATTGGAAGCACCGCCAATGTGGCGTTTAATGCCGAGGTCGTGGTGGCAAAAATGGTATTGCTTCTGGTGAAATACCGCCAAGCCAGAGAGACCATCGCAAAGAATGTTCTTGCGCGCGAGCAGAAGAGGAAAGCCGAGAAGGTAAAGTGGTGGGTGGGAATCGTGATTTCGGTACTCCTTATTTGTTGCTCGCTGGCCGTGGTTGTGAGGGTGATCTTTTGAAGTTGACAATATGGTTGTGAGGGTGATCTTTTGAAGTTGACAATATTTTCTCTTTCAATGCAAAGGAATGCCTTGTGCGCTGCCTCTGCCGGACAAATTTTGTCCTTTTATCTTCGCGGAAGACCTTGTTGAGGGAATCTACAAATTTGACTTCAGTCGGGTTGACCCCACGAAAATAGACGTCAGCAAAATAGACGTCAGCAAAATTGACGTGAGCAAGATTGACCCCGCCGCAATCGACGCGGCGGGAAACATCGACATGAGCAAAATCGACCTGACGCAATTCGGAGCAACTAGAGTGGATCCCACGCAGCTGGACCTCAATGACGTGGATTTCAGCAAGCTGGGTGAAGGGAGTAAGTTGGACGCGGGCGCAAACGGGGCCGGCGACGCCAGCGTCAAACTGGATCTGCCCTCAGACGCGGAGGGCCCCCGGATCACAGACACGAAGCAAGGTATAGACATCGACAACCCCAACGAGAGTGCTTCCTCTGTCAAGCAAAAAGTTACCGCAGATGCGGAAACAGCGTCCAAAGCGAAAAAGTACGTCACTGACAAGTTGTCATCCGCCTGGGATGCTGCTACGAAGTGGGTAGGGGAGAACAAGAAACTGGTCGCAGGGGGTTTTACGGCGGGTGTCATCGCGGCGGTTGCTCTGGCGAGGTGGAAGGCCAAAGACGGCAAGAAATTCCAGATTGTGAAAATATC
>Ga0105239_10009576_pt1 | contig 10898 bp, 14 predicted proteins | sample KBSC44metaG_FD_92761 | JGI IMG/M metagenome (GOLD analysis project Ga0105239, IMG submission 92761) | Corn rhizosphere microbial communities from Kellogg Biological Station, Michigan, USA - KBS C4-4 metaG | ecosystem: Host-associated > Plants > Roots > Rhizosphere > Soil | place: Michigan, USA...
CAGCAGCGGCGGCTACGGCGGCGGCGGCGGTGGTGGCCGCGGCGGCAGCAGCGGTGGCGGCTACGGCGGCGGCAAGCGACGCAGCTACTAAGCGCGAAGCTTTAACGTAACCCTTAAGGGGGGCTTGCCGAAAAGGTAAGCCCCCCTTTCGCATGTCCGACTACTTCGTTACTTACAGCGTAATGCGAACGCAAGGACAGAAAGTCTGCTTGTCCCCCATCGTCCGCGACCAACTTTAACTATTAGTAACAATGGCCGGTTAGTCATGTTCAGTTCATCTCTAACACCGTGTCGAGGCGAACTGAGGGATCCGCAACAGCTTTACACGTGTCTAAGCACAAGAAATCGTTGCATTGCGTCCAAATAAGCTTTGCACGTGGCGGATTTTAAGTTAAACTAAATTCGAATATGCGTTCAAGAGTTCCCCTTTCGCTAGCTTTGAATGGAGAGCGTAAGACCCTGGTTGAGTGGACCCAAGATCCGCGGTGCGAAGTATCCCTTCGTGAGTTGCGCGCGAGAATAGAAAGAGGTTGGGACGCGGAGAAGGCGATTTGTAGCCCGACCGCGATTCGGCCTTCTCGAGCCCGAAACACGATTACTGCATTTGGTGAGGAAAAGAGTATTGCGGAGTGGGCAAGCGATGAGCGTGCCTCTGTCTCCGGACTAACGATTGCGGCGAGAGTCCAGCGTGGCTGGAATCCCGAAGAAGCAATCACCACTGCAGTTCACGGTAAAGTTCGCCCGGCCCGTCCAGTCACCCCTCGTCCGCCGCACACACGCCGACCCCGTATGAGCATCAGTAATGAGCCCGTTTCGGACATCGATGCGAGCGGCGTTAAGAGCATGCTGATCAACGGCGCCGAGCTGTGGTTCGCCGGCTCATCCGGAGGACGTGCGACCCTGCTTGACCGGGACCAGACGATTTTGGTCTCCCCAGAAGTACTAGAGGAACTCACCGCTTCGAGCCAGATCATCGTGGTCTCAAAGGTGGGTTCGATTATCCAGTACGGACTCCCGGAACCCGTAGCCTCCCACTAGCGAAAGATAATCAGGATTGTCTCAGAGGGCTTTGCCTTTGAGACAATCCTTGTTTCTTTTCTAAGGTTGCCCTATCCTTTTGTCTTCTTGATCCACTCTTTTCCCTTGACGGTTAAAGAGAACCCCTTGCCGTATCCATCACCTGGATTCGCGCCGCTCACGGCTCGGGCGCCGGGCCGCAAGTAGCCCTGCATTACGATGCTCCACGCGGCCTCCATGTAGATTTCGTCCAACTCGTAAGGAGGACGGCTTCCTTCCTCTTCCGGCGAGTTATCCACGATCTCCATCATCCACGGGAGATAGAGGTCGAAATCGAAGTCCTTGTTGTGATTCAGTTCCCGAACGTGCTCACGCTCGAACTGCATGAATTCACGAATAAAATCCGCGGCCTCTTCGACCGTCTTCACCTTCTGTCCCTGCGTACCAATCATTCCAAAGACTAAGACGATCTAGCGGGCACGAGGAATCAGTCTCCCCGGGAGAAACGGAAGAAAAGGCCAGACGGTTCTAACTAATGCTTCTTCGGAAAGTACCAGAGCGAGTTGTCGGTCGGGTTCACCACCAGGTAACCGTCCTGAAAATACGCGGCCGCCGTACTCGCCGCCCGGGCCATTACGCCGCCCAGCCCGGCGATCGAACCGATTTCCGGAGAGTTCACTTGCATCCCCTCCAGCATCGCCTTGACCATCCAAGGATCGGCATGGTGAATCGCAATCTTCGCCGCCGTCCGGGTGGGGGAGAGCGAGATGGTCTGGGCGGAAGCGGATTGGGCGAACGCGCCAAGGGCGAGCAAGATGCCGGCAAGGTACTGCGGGGGGAGTCGCATATCTACCAGACGCCCGAGGATCGATCGCGTTTCTTGCCCGTTTGTGCCGCGCGGGTGGTATAGGCGTCACAATTTCACCATGATCCAAATTGGCGGCTACAACCGATTACGCGTGGCGCGTCACTCGGACTTCGGCGTTTACTTAACCGACGGGACGGAGGATGTACTCCTTCCCCGCAAGTTCGTGCCCCCCGGAACCGAACTCGGACATGAACTACGCGTCTTCGTCACGACCGACTCGGAAGACCGCCCCGTTGCGACCACCCAACGGCCGGTCGCCGTGGTCGGTGAGTTCGGCATTATGCGAACAAAAGCCGTGAGCGAGCACGGCGCCTTCATGGATTGGGGCTTGGACAAAGACCTTCTCGTTCCCTTCGGCGAACAGCTCCGCCGGATGGAAGAGGGCAATTTGTGCGTCGTCCGCGTGCTCCTGGACGAGCGGACGCGCCGGGTCGTCGGCAGCACGCGCGTGGCCAAGTTCTTGAAAGGTGACGCACACGAGCTAGAGATCGGGCAGGCGGTCACCGCTTTGATCTTCGACGACTCCCCGGAAGCGGTCCGCTGCGTCCTCGACGGTAAGTTCTACGGCTCCATCTTCCCCGACGAGATCCACGAGCGCCTCCAAGTGGGGACGGAGAGGCAAGCCTACATCAAGCGGATTCGCGAGGATGGCGGGATCGCACTCTCCCTTCTGCCGCAGGGCTTCAAGGGGGCCGTCGACGCCGGACCCAAGATCGTCGCTCAGCTCAAAAAGGCGGGCGGTTTTCTCCCTTTCAGCGACCAATCTCCCCCGGAAGCGATTCGAAAGGAGTTCGGATTGAGCAAAGGCACGTTCAAAAAGGCGATCGGGCACCTCTTCAAGTCCGGCCAAATCGAAATCACCTTCCACGGCATCCGGCTCCTCGACAAGCCGGCAAATCCCCGTCGAAACGAACGTCGATGAGGGACGGGAACGTTCTGCGTTGGATCGCGGGGATGCTCGGCGCCGCCAGCTTGGGCGCGATCTTTTGGCTGTTCCCGCCCTTGAGCGACGCGCTTTTCATCGTCGCGGCCTTCTTTGGAGTCGGCGCCATCGTAAATTACGTCCAGCATCGGCGGACGGATCGTTACGACCTAAACGACCTGCAACGGGTCCAGGAACGGGCGGAATTGGACGCAATCGACGTCCCGGATGTGGACGATCTCGATATGGTTCACTGCCTCGGCTGCGGGGAATCCTACAGTAACCGTTTCAAGGTTTGTCCCCGGTGCCGGCGCCCGCAAACGGGCTGCGGCTAAGCCACACTTTCTAAATCACTGCTTGTTCCGGCAGAAATGCTGTGTTACCCTTTAGAGACAGTAACGTCAAATTTTTGGCGGTTCGACCGCTGTCCTGTCAAAGGGCAGACTCGGCCGCGTTTCCGGGAGGAACTTAACGATGAGCATCGTCCCGCTGAGCCCTTGGCTGGCGCATCGTCCCCGTCGTGGGGCGACCGTCGTGGATACCGTTGTCCTTCATGCCGATGAGCATGAGGATATCGAGGAACTCGTTCGCGAGCTCCGTCACAAAGACGCGAGCTACCACTACATCATCGACCGAAATGGCGCCGTTCTGAAGTGCGTTCCATTTTCCGCGGTCGCGTTCCACTGCAGCAACTCCTATGGCCCGCACGAAGCGAGCCGCGGCGTCTCCTACGAGCGAGATGCCCACGGGGGGTTCATCCAACACTCCTGTATCAACGACTATACGCTGGGTATCTGCCTTCTCAATAACGGGGCGGAGAGCTACCCGAAGGAGCAGATTGAGGCGTGCCAGTTCTTGGTTCGCGATCTCAAAACGCCGCTCCCTAAACTTCGCTACATCACGTCTCACGCCTGCGTCGCCCCCGGACGCGCCGTGGATCCATCTGGATTCGACTTCGCCCACCTCGCAAAGTTTGCCGAACTCGAAATCTGGGTCCCCGAAGCCGCCCTCGCCTAGTAGGCCAGGGCCGGCCGGCGGGCTTTCAAATGTCCGATTAGCAGCGCGATGTCCGCGGGACGAACGCCCGGGACGCGGCCCGCTTGCCCTACCGTTGTCGGCCGCACGCGACTCAGCTTTTCCCTACTCTCGAAACTGAGGCCCGGCAGGCTCTTAAAATCGAACTCCGCGGGGATCGCCATGTCGTCAAGCCGCTTTTGTTGCCCCGCGAGCCGCTCTTGGCGTCGGATGTAACCGTCGTAGAGCCCCGCCAATGCGAGTTGCTCGCGAACGCTTTCGTCCGCCGGAAGATCGAGCGGGATGTGACACGCTTCCGCGATCTCCAGCGCCCGGGCCAGATCGATCTCGGGCCGTCTCAAGAGGTCGAAAAAGGACACCTTGCCATCCACGTTCGAGGTGTTGAAGGCGGTAAGCACTTCGTTGTGGATCGGCAGCACGTAGGTCGAATCAAGCTGGTCGCGGCCGACCACGATCGCATCCCGCTTCTTCTCGAACCGCGCCCACCGGGTGTCTTCGACTAAACCGATCGCCCGGCCGATCGGTGTCAGGCGGAGATCCGCGTTGTCATGCCGCAGCAACAGTCGGTGCTCGGCGCGGGCGGTGAGCATCCGGTACGGGTCTTCGACCCCCTTGGTCACCAGATCGTCGATCATGACACCGATAAAGCTCTCGTGCCTCGGAAAATCGACGGGCGCGTCGCCACGCGCGTTCTGGGCGGCATTGATGCCGGCGACGATTCCCTGCCCCGCCGCCTCCTCGTAACCGCTCGTGCCGTTCAGCTGACCGGCGAGGAAAAGACCTTCCACCAGCTTGCTCATCATGTGCTGAGTGAGCTGAAGCGGGTCCGCCATGTCGTACTCGACCGCATAGCCGGGACGGATCATTGCGACGTTTTCCAGTCCTGGCACGGTCTTTAGAAGCCGCAGTTGGATGTCCGCGGGAAGTGACGTGGAGACGCCCTGGACATAGATGGATTCCGAATCCCACTCCTCCTGCTCAAGAAAGATCGGGTGGCTGTCTTTGTCCGCGAATCGTACAATTTTGTCCTCGATACTTGGACAATAGCGCGGCCCAACCCCTTCGATCTCGCCCGCGTACATGGCGCTCTGAAGCAGGTTTTCGCTGATCAGGCCGTGAGTTTCGGGCGTGGTTCGGGTTTGCCAGCAAGGCAGAAGGGCACGCTTCGGAAAGGTCCGGTCGTGGAGGAACGACACCGGTCCGGCTTCCGGTTCGCTCTCCAGCGGCGGAGTTTTGGAGAAGTCGATGGAGGAAGCTTTGATGCGCGGGGTGGTGCCCGTTTTGAATCGCCGAAGCCGCACGCCGAAGTCTCTGAGCGACGATGAAAGATCCACGCTCGGCAGGTCGCCTTCCCGCGCCGCGTTTGTCTTCTTGCGTCCCTCGTGGCAGAGGCCGTTTAGGAAGGTGCCGGTGGTTAGCACGACGGATCGGGCGGTGAGGACGCCTTCCGTCGTCTCGACTCCGGTAACCCGGCCGCCCTGCTCTAAGACGCGAAGCACCATGCCCTCAAGAAGGGACAGGTTGACTTGCGAACCCATCACCGCTTGCATCCACTGCGGATACATCGTTTTGCAGACGTGGGCGCGGATGGTCTGGACCGCCGGTCCCTTGCCGGTGCCGACCCGGCGGATGTGGGTGAGGGTGTAGTCGGTCGTCACCGCCATCTGACCGCCCAGGGCATCGACCTCGCGCGCCATGTGCCCCTTTGCGGGACCGCCGATGCTGCAGTTGCAGGGCAGATGGCCGATCCGGTCGAGGCGCATCGTGATGCAGGCGGTACGCAGCCCCATGCGCGCCGAAGCCAATGCGGCCTCGATACCCGCATGCCCTGCGCCCACCACAATTACGTCGAAATCGGTCACGACACCCTATTGTGGCGTCGGCCACGGGGCGGGGGCCCCTTCCTCGAAATTTGCGCGCCGAAAATCGCCCAACGTGTGCCACTTGACGTCGGAAATCGACTCCTTCGACTTGAACAGCTCGTATACCGACGCCAGAACTTCCTTTGGAACGCCGGGTTCCCCGCCGAAAAGCTTCGCCCAAAAGGGCCGCACCTCGTTGAACCAGAGAAGCCAGCGCGAGTTTTCATCGTTGAGAAGCGCCACTCCGACATCAAACCGCCGCCCCTCGTGGCGGAAGGATAGAAACCACCCCGACGTCTCATGGACGAACTCCTCGGAAACCTGCCATCCAAGCTTGGCAAACTCATCCGCGAGCCACGTGACCACGTCCTTCCCTTCATCGGTCTCGCTCGCGCCAAACATGGTGCTGCGGAAACTCACAAAGGTTCTCAGATCGTCCATGGGGTCAGCTTCGGTTGGCGAGGAGTTCTCGGGCGCTGGAACGGACGGCTTCGGTCACATGGTCCCCGGCGAGCATTCGCGCAATCTCTTCCACGCGCTCGGCGGGGCTTAGTTGCCGCACCGTCGTCGCAACCCGGCCATTCGACTCACCCTTTTCGATCCGAAGATGATGATCGGCACGCGAAGCGATTTGCGGCAGGTGCGAAATGACCAGGACCTGATAGTGCTCGGCCAGTTCGCCAAGTTTTTTCGCCACGGTAAGCGCCGCACGCCCGCCGAGCCCCGCGTCGACCTCGTCGAAAACCAGTGTCGGTACACCGGCTCGGCCCGCCATGGCCGTTTTGATCGCGAGCATGACCCGGCTGATTTCGCCACCGCTTGCGATCTTGGCGAGGGGCCTTGGGAGTTCACCGAGGTTGGCGGAGAAGAAGAACTCGACTTCGTCCATCCCTTCCGCATCCGGAGTTTTCTCCCGGAAATCGACGGTGAAGACGGCTCGCTCCATCGCGAGGTCCCTGAGTTCGAACTGCACTCGGCCTGCGAACTCGACCGCGCGCTCCTTTCTAAGCACGCTCAGTTCTTCCGCCAAGCGGTTTAGTTCGGCCTGCGCCGCGGCACTGGCGGCGGCGAGCTCTTCCTCGCCGGCTTCGCTCTCCATCAGGAGCGCGAGATCTTCCTGAGCGTTGGCGAGGAATTTCAGAATCTCGGTCTCGTCCGCCCCGTACTTGCGTCGGAGCCGCTTCAACGTATCGATCCGCGTCACGGTTTCGTCGAGGGCGGTCGGATTGACGTCCAATTCTTCCGCGTACGCGCGGAGCCGGTAGTTGGCATCGTCCAGTTGCGCGAGAACGTCGCGATAACTCGCGGCGATCTCTTCCAGGGAGGCATCGTATTTGACCGCTCCGTCGATCAGCTTCAAGGCCGACGCGATGCGATCGACGACGCTGCCCTCTTCGTCAGCCACGATCTCCAATGCGCCGAAGGAGGCGGTGGCGAGTTTCTCTGCGTGCGTGAGCCGGGCAAGCTGGATCTCCAGCTCCTCCATTTCTCCGGGCTGCGGCGAAGCGGTCTCGATCTCCGTAACTTGGAATCGGAGCAAATCCAGACGGTGCTCACGGTCCCGTACTCCTTGCCGAAGCGAGAGAAGCCGGCGGTTCGCATCGGAAAAGCGCTCGGCCGCGGCCACGACGTTTTGCTTCAATTCAAGCGCGGGACCGCCGATCCAATCGTCTAGAAACCCGATGTGCCGCTCGGCGTTGAGCAGACTCTGGTGGTCGTGCTGTCCGTGCAAGTCGATCAGGAATGCGCCGAGTTGCCGAAGCACCGTCGCCGGAACAAGCTTTCCGCCGACGCGGCATTGCGAACGTCCGCCGGTTGCGACATCGCGCTGGATGTACAGGCAGTTCCCTTCCAACTCAAGGCCAAGATCCGCGCATGAGGCAAGGGCGGAAGGCGCGGCGGACAGATCGAGGGCGACCGAAACAGAGGCTCGATTGGAGCCAGTCCGGACCAGTTCCGTGTCCGCCCGCTCGCCCAACGCCAGTTCGATGGCATCGATGAGCAGGGATTTACCGGCGCCGGTTTCGCCGGTCAGCACCGTGAAGCCGCGCTCAAGATTGAGCCGGCAACGCTCGATAATGGCAAGGTTTTCGACGTTCAGCTCGACGATCATGGAGCTTCTCTATTCTGACGCGTCACGCCGGCCCAAACGAAAAACGGCCCCTGCACTTGGTGCCGGGGCCGCGTTCGAAAATAGAAAGGCTTACTTGTTGCCTTTGAAGCCCGGCAGAAGTCGGCCCTTGTAGTAGCCGTCCGGGGTCGCCGTGAAGCGAAGGATCAGGGGCTCGCCGCCGACCTGCTTGTTCACTTGCACTTCGGGCATGACCGCCACGTAGTTCGTTCGGCGAAGCGCGGTTCGCTGGTGGCTATGGCGTCTCTTAGGATTCGGCATTTACTTCTTCTCCCGGTGCAGCGTGTGCTTGCGAAGTCGCGGGTTGTACTTCATCAACTCCAAGCGCGCAGTGGTGTTGCGCTTGTTCTTGGTGGTCGTGTAATAGTTTTTACCGTCCTCCGTGCAGACAATTCGAATAATTTCTCTGGCTTCGCTCTTCTTGGCCATGGCGGTTTCCTTATCGCTGTCGAAGCCAATCTACGCTCGCGGGACAGCCTAAAGATTATGACCAATCCCGGCTTCCAATATCAAGCGCCCGCAAATACTGGGCCGCTTCGGTACGATCCGGATATGGTCGCCGCCCTCACCTTGCTGAGTTTGCTCATCTCGCAGAAGCCAGATTACCGGGGTTGGAAGCTCGTCTGGCACGACGAGTTCGATCACGCGGGCCGGCCCGATCCCTCAAATTGGGTTTTCGAGCACGGCTTCGTCCGCAACAAAGAGCTTCAGTGGTATCAGCCGGAGAATGCGCGCGTAGAGGCCGGCCACTTGATCATCGAAGGCAAACGTGAGCGGGTCCCTAACCCTTCCTACGCGGCCGGCAGCAAGGATTGGAAGAAGGAACGCCCCTTCGCCGAATACACGTCTGCTTGCCTGGAGACGAGGGGCTTGCACGAGTTCCAGTACGGCCGCTTCGAAATCCGCGCCAAGATCGACGCGCAGCCCGGCCTATGGCCCGCGATCTGAAGCCTTGGCGTCAAAGGGAGTTGGCCCAAGAACGGCGAGATCGACCAGTTGGAGTACTACCGCGACACCATCCTGGCCAACACCGCCTGGGGAAACGGAACTTGGAATACCGTCCGCACGCCCCTTAAGCACTTCTTGGATATCGATCCAGCGTGGTCGAGCAAGTTCCACGTCTGGCGGATGGATTGGGATGAGGCGTACATCCGGATCTACTTGGACAATGAATTGCTCAACGAGACCGACCTCAGCAAGACGTTGAATCCGGATGGCACGAATCCGTTCCACCAGCCAGAGTTCCTGTTGTTGAACCTCGCCATCGGCTCAACTGGCGGCGATCCTTCCGCCACAAAGTTCCCGACCCGGTACGAAGTGGACTACGTGCGCGTCTATCAGAGGACATAGCGAGCCCACCGGTATAATTTCAACTCCCGCCCGGGTGGTGGAACGGTAGACACAGAGGACTTAAAATCCTCTGCTTTCACGAGCGTGCGAGTTCGAATCTCGCCCCGGGCACCAGGAATTTGAACCTAACGGAGAGCTTTGCGCGGCCTTCCTTGGGACCTGTTTCGAAATTTGACGACAACCCTGACGACAACCCAGTAAAAAAGGGCTCCGCGCACACCTTTCGGCGCACTGCGAAGCCCAGTCGTTTGAAGGGATAACTCTTCACCCGGAGGCGGGTCGCTTAAAAGTGCCGTCCATCGCGTCGGCTGCTCCTCGGGCAATTTCAGGAACGACGTGGCTGTAAACGTTCATTGTCATCGCGATGGTGGAATGGCCGAGCAGCTCCATGACCACGCGCGGGTGAATTCCCTTTGAAAGCAGCAAAGTCGCGCACGAGTGCCGAAGGTCGTGCAGCCGCATTCGTGGCAACTTGGCATCTTCGACCAGCTTTTGAAACTGCCGGAGAACCGTCGCATTCTCTAGCGGTGCTCCTTTTTCGTTGGTAAACACCCGACCGGTGATCATTCGCCCGTGGCCGAGCCCTTCGCGAGCTTCGATTACCTGGCGTTCTCGGTGCCTTTTCAACGCGTCAACCGCAAGGTTTGTTAACGGCAACGTCCTGGCGGACCGCTCCGTCTTCGGATCGCAAATGATGAGGTCCTTCCCCACCCGTTGCTGTTGGCGTTTGATCGAAATGAACCGATTCTCGAAATCAATATCGCCCCAGGTGAGGCCAAGCATTTCGCCAACCCTCATGCCGCTGGTTAGGGCGAGGGTCACGATTGCGTCGAGTTTATGTTCTCTCGCGGCATCCAAGAGGGTTTCCGCTTGCGATGCCGTCAAAAAGGTCGCGTTGAAAGTGGCTGCCTTTGGCGCGTCTGACAGTGCGGCAGAATTCCGAGTAGCCAACCCGTGACGTACCGCCTGATTAAGCGCAGTCCGCAAAATTGCTCGGCACTGAATGATGGTCCTCGGGGCTAGGCCCCCCGTCTTCAGGGTTGCCCAGACGCGCTGTACCTGCGTCGGCGTTAGCTTCGCCAAAGAAAGGCGACCGATGTGCGGTGTGATGTGCAGTCGAATTAGGATGGAATATCTGGCGTGGGTGCTCTGGCGTAGCCGAGCCTTTGCGGTGTCCTCAAGCCACGTTTGTAAAAACTTTTCGACCGTAAACTTCTCGTTCGGCATGTTGGTGCCGCGCTGAACGTTTGCGAGCGCCGTAACCATCTTCTGGGCTACCTCTTCACGGGTGGAACCATAGAGGCACTTCCGAATATGCTTGCCCCCTTCGTATCCGACCGAAACTCTCGCCTCCCATCGCCCATCTTTCCGCTGAGCAATCGTTCCTTCGTTCTGTCCGCGTTTCTTACTTGCCATGAGATTCCCTGCTTTTTCCCTGCTTTCGTTGTCGATACCCTTTGAACTTGCACCGGTCATCACAATAAATTTGCCGCCCGTGTTGCGGCACAAAGAACGACCCGCAAGCCTTGCAAGCGACTGCGGGCACACTCTTTCCTGTTAGTTCGCGCGCGAACTGAACGTACATTGCTCCCCGAAGGTCCTTCGGCACCATCATCACGGGTGTCCCGTCCTTCACGTCAATTGCGGCATTTGTGCCGGATTCGAGCTCTGAATTTATGGCGTCCCTGAGGACGATCCTTGCGGCCATTCGCC
>Ga0105239_10009583_pt1 | contig 10895 bp, 6 predicted proteins | sample KBSC44metaG_FD_92761 | JGI IMG/M metagenome (GOLD analysis project Ga0105239, IMG submission 92761) | Corn rhizosphere microbial communities from Kellogg Biological Station, Michigan, USA - KBS C4-4 metaG | ecosystem: Host-associated > Plants > Roots > Rhizosphere > Soil | place: Michigan, USA...
CAAAAGCGGCGTACGCAATCTTGCAGCGCTGACGCAGCGCGGCGTCGAGGTGAAGGTCCTCACCAACTCGCTCGCCTCGAATGATGAGATCGCGGCGCAGGCAGGCTATGCGAACTACCGACAGCCGATGCTCGCCGCAGGGGTGCAACTCTTTGAAATGCGTCCGTCGGCCAATACCGGCAGTCCAGAAATGACCTCCGGCGGAAAATCCGCCGGAGCCAGCCTGCACGCCAAGGCCGCCACGGTGGATGAGCGTTACTCGTTCGTCGGTTCGATGAATCTCGACCAGCGTTCCAAGCTGCTCAACACCGAAATGGGTGTGATCGTCGATTGTCCGGACCTCGCCGCGGCGATTGGCAAGACCTTCGCCACCGCAGCGGCGCCGTCCAATGCCTATCGGCTGGAACTGCGATCCAACCGCATCCTCTGGATCGCGGAAGCCGACGGCCAGTTGAAGACCTTCACCGACGAACCGGACTCGACATGGCAGCGCCGATTCGTGCTGCGCATCCTGCGCATGCTGCCGATCGACGGTCTCCTTTAATTCTTCTATTCGCGAAAAGCGCCCACCAAATGGCCCGCCTCTCTCCACGACGGCGGGGTGGACTCAGTTAGAATTGCGCCAGCGAACGTTACGTCGCATTCCAAACCGAGCCTGATGACCCGCGACGACCTCGCCCAGCACACGCCTTTGATGCGCCAGTATTCGCGGATGTTCAGATAGGCGGCATCCCTGCTCGTTTTCTGTCGTATTCAAACATTCGTTCGTAACCGTTGGGCTGCCCTGGGCACACCTTTTAGCCTCTCTGCGTGCCCAAATCCTCGTTGGGCCGTACCCAAAAAGCCGCGCCGTTTACAAGCGTAGATTCATCATCTCATCGCGTCCGGTTCCGGCTTGTTTGGATCGAAAATGCATCAATACGACGCCCCAATCGGCTATTCTCTCGACAAATGCGGCTGGGGATGGCATGGCTGCCAACGAGGCGTTTTCGCGAACTTTGATTGATGCACAACTGGTCGATGCGGGCTGGAAAGTCAGCGATGGCATCAGCGTGCGCTTCGAGTATCCACTGAGCGACGGCACCCGCGCCGACTATCTGCTCTGCGACCGCGACGGTCGCGGCCTCGCCGTGATCGAGGCCAAACGCAGCAGCGTGCACGCGCCGACCGCGGCGGATCAGGCCAAGCACTACGCCGAACTTGCCAAGGTCCCCTTCATCTTTCTGGCCAACGGCCACGAAATCTGGTTTTGGGACTATCAACGCGAAGCGCATCCACGCCAGGTCGCGACGCTCTACTCGCAGGCCGACCTGGAGCGCCGCGCCGCGACGCTCACAGTGCGCCGCAACCCGCTCGACGTGACTATCGACAAGCGTATCGTCGAGCGCGACTACCAGCATCGCTGCATCGCCACATTGAGCGAGGAAATCGACCGCGGCCGTCGCAAATTGCTCGTCGAGATGGCCACCGGCACCGGCAAGACGCGCACAGCCGCCGCCGTCATCAAGCGCCTGTTCGATGCCAATACGGTGACGCGCGTGCTGTTCCTCGTGGACCGCATCACGCTCGCCAAGCAGACCGAAGACGCCTTCGCCGAATACCTGCGCGAGCTGCCCTGCTACGTGCTGCGCGCCGGACGCAGCTTCGACGACGCCAAGCGCATCACGATCACCACGCTGCAAAGCATGGTGAATATCTACCGCGATTATTCGGCTGGGTATTTCGATCTGGTCATCAGCGACGAATGCCATCGCTCGATCTATGGCAAGTGGAGCGGCGTGCTCAAGCATTTCGACGGCATCCAGATAGGTCTCACCGCCACGCCTTGCTACGCCAACAACGAAAACGACGGCGACGACGAAGACCGCAAATTCGTGCGTGACACGCTGCGCTTCTTCGAGGTCGACAAGCCGACCTTCAGTTACGGCATGCGCGATGCGATCCAGGACGGCTATCTCGTGCCATATCAAATCTACAAGGCCAAGACCGTCCAGACCGTCAAGGACGACGGGATCCCCGTCAAGAAGGGCGAACTCGACTGGTCGAACATGGATGCGGCGACCAAAGCCGAGCTCGAAGAAATGTTCAAGGCCGCCGACCCGCTCGTGATCGACCCCGCCGCACTCGAACGCCGCTTCACGATCCCCGAGCGCAATCGCGCCATCGTGCGCGAGTTCCGCGAAGTGATGGAGCATGGCTATGTGGATCGCAACGGCATCCAGCGCAAGCCGATTCCGGGCAAGACCATCGTCTTCGCCGTGACCAAACGCCACGCCGAAACGCTCGCACAAATGTTCGACAAGGAATTCGCTGCCGAAAAGCCGCATGCGGCCTTGCGCTACGCCGACTATGTCGTCTCCGACACCGGCAGCGCCGGCGACGACACGCTCGACGCCTTCGACAAGATTCGCCAGTTCAAGAAAGAGAAGTTCCCGCAGATTCTCGTCTCGGTGAATATGCTCGACACCGGCTTCGATTTCCCTGAATTGCTCAATCTCGTGTTCGCGCGCTACACGCGCTCGGAAATCCTCTATCGCCAGATGCGCGGCCGCGGCACGCGCAGGGCACCGAACAAGGCGCTGTTCACGATGTTCGATTTCGTCGGCGTCACCGATGAATTCGAAGGTCGTGAGGAAATGGTCAGCGGCGGTGCCATTGCCGACCGGCCGCCACGCCCGCCGCAGCGACCGATCCGCCTGCTCGCCATCGACATCGACGACAGCATCGACCCGGCTACGCGTGGCTGGCTCACGCTCGACGCCGACGGCAACCTCGCGCGCGCGGATACGCACGCGCAACGCGCGCAGGCGCTCGGCGCGCGGTTCGAAGCCTGGCTGCTGGACAACGAAAGCCAGTTCGACGCCGAACAACGCCGCTGGCTCGCCCTGATCGGCAGCGCCTTACGCGCCAATGCCGACACGCTCGACACCTTCACGGCCGACCATCTCGACGTCTACCAGACCTTCACCGCACTCGGCGGTCAGGCTCGCGCACGCAGCGTATTCGGCGGTCCAGAGGCGGTCGAAGCCGTGCTCGACGACATCACACTTGCCGTGTTCGCGGACGATGCGACAGACTCGCAACCCCGCGCCCAGACGGCGGCGCCTCCGCCCGCGCAACACTGACGGATTTCACCCATGCCGATGACCCCGGAGCTCCGCCGCAAGGTGGACCAGATCCGCGACGATTTATACGGCGGCGGCTACCCCAACCCTGTAGCCAACGCTGAGCAGGTCTCGTTCCTGTTCTTCTTCTACCTTATCGAAGGCATCGACGCCCAAAACCTCGCGCGTGCCCGTGTGACCAAACAGAAATACTCAAGCCTGCTCGACGGCGAGTGGACGCTGCGCAATCCGCTCAATGCCGCGCACAAGAAGGAAAAGGCTATAAGTGCCAACCGCCTGCGCTGGTCGTCATGGGCGCGCGGCCTGTCCGGCGACAACCTCGTGCGCTTCGTGCGCGACGAAGTTTTCCCGTTCTACGCCGAGATCGCCGCGCGAGGCGCAACGAACTTCATGGACGGCGCGCGCCTCGGCATCGACGATCCCGCCGTGCTCGGCAAACTCGTCACCGACGTCGATGCGCTGCGCCTCGACCAGACCGATACCGACACCAAGGGCGATCTATTCGAGCACGTGCTGCGCCAGATCAAGCAGGCCGGCGAACTCGGCCAGTTCCGCACGCCGCGCCACGTCATTCGCGCCATCGTCGCGATGATCGATCCGCATATCGGCGACACCATCTACGACCCCGCCGCCGGCACCGCGGGCTTCCTCGTCGCCGCCTATAACCACATTCGCCTCGCGCACTCGTCCGACGCCGCCATCGAAACCGTCGAAGTGGACGGCAAGCCGCAGCGCCGCGGCCTCGGCGACCGGTTGAACCAGGCGCAGCAGAGCCAGCTCGCCAACCGCAGCTTCTACGGCAACGACGTTGACCCGCAGATGGTGCGCCTCGCCACGATGAACCTCACGCTGCGCGGCCTGCCCAACGTGCGCATCCTGCGCCGCAACGTGCTGACGACCACGCTCGACGCGCAGCAGCGCGCCGACCTTGGCCTACCCGATTCTTACGACGTGATCCTCGCCAACCCGCCGTTCTCCGGCCGCCTCGATCGCGACCGCATCGTCGAGGACGTGAAGGTCGGCAACACCGGCGCGACCGAAATCCTGTTCCTCAAATACATGCGCGATTCGTTGACAGCAGGCGGCCGCTGCGGCGTCATCGTGCCTGAGGGCGTGCTGTTCGGCTCGACCGGCGCGCACCGCGAAATACGCCGCATGCTGGTCGAGAACAACACGGTCGAAGCCGTGCTGTCGCTGCCCGGCGGCGTGTTCCAGCCGTATTCCGGCGTGAAAACCTCTGTGCTGTTGTTCCGCAAGGGCGGTGCGACGCAGCGCGTATTGTTCCTGTACGCCGACAACGACGGCTACAAACTCGACGCCAACCACGACCAGCCGATCGATGCCGACGACCTGCCCGCGTTGATCGAGGTCTACCGCTCGCGCGACGGCCGTTGGGCTGAGTGGCAGGCCAACCACGACACCGCTCGCCCTGAGCGTAGCGAAGCGAAGTCGAAGGGCCAGAACGCAGGTTCAAATCCTGCCACCGTTACCAACTCACCCTGGACGAAAAACTGGTGGTTCGCCAGCGCCGACCAGTTGCGCGCCAACGACTACAACCTCAGCGCCAGCCGCTACCGCCCGCTCAATCAGTCGCAAGTCGAACATCGCGACCCGCGCGAACTGCTCGATGAACTCGCGGCGCTGGAAGCGGAAATTGCCAGCGAGGTCGAGGCGCTGCGCGCGGCGTTGGCGGAAGAAACGCCGTGACGCAATGGCGTACCGCACAACTCGGCGAAGTTGTGGAACTTGCCTATGGCAAGAGTCTTCCCAAAAACCAACGCGCCAGCGGCGCGATCCCTGTTTATGGATCAAACGGAGTTTCAGGGTGGAATGACACAGCCCTTGTGAATGAGCCGACAGTCATCGTCGGCCGCAAGGGAAGTGCCGGCGCAGTTCAGTATGTCGATCAGCCCTGCTTCCCGATAGACACAACATATTTCGTTCGTCCACGGAATGGCTACGAACTCGACATGAAATTTGTTTACTATCTCTTGCGAAGACTGAACCTGCCTCGATTGGCGACTGCTACGGGTGTACCAGGGTTGACCCGCGAAGATGCCTATCGAGAAAGCATCAGCGTTCCAAACATCGAAGAGCAACGGCGCATCGTCGATGTGCTGGCGCGCGCCGAAGGCATCGTGCACCTGCGCCGCGAAGCGCAGCAGAAAGCCGCCGAACTGATCCCTTCCCTGTTCCTCGACCTCTTCGGCGACCCCGCCACTAACCCCAAGCACTGGCCGCTTGCTGCTGTCGGCGACTTGATAGAACGCTTTGAGGGTGGCAAGAATCTACAAGCGGGCGAGGCTAACAACGCGAAGTACCGAATCTTGAAAATCAGCGCCGTCACGTCCGGGCGCTACATCGAAGAAGAAGCCAAGCCTGCGCCGCCCGAAATCAAACCGCCTGCATCGCACCTCGTTCGCGTCGGCGACTTGCTTATTTCTCGCGCCAACACCGAAGCATTGGTCGGCGCAGTTGCACTTGTTGAAGCCACCGGCGGAACCACGCTTTTGCCAGACAAGTTGTGGCGCTTCATTTGGAAGGACGAAAACGTCATCATTTCGCGTTTCGCGTTGCACTTGTTCCAGCAACCGGCCGTCCGCTGCATGTTGAGCCGCATTGCCTCTGGAACCGGCGGCTCGATGAAGAACATTTCGCAAGCCAAGTTGAAACTGCTCCGCTTGCCTATTCCGCCGATCGAACTGCAACGCCACTTCGCCGCCAAAGCCGAAACCGTGCGCAGCATCGCCGCCCAGCAATCTGCCGCGCTATCCACCGCCCAAGCCATCTTCAACGCCTTACTGCACCGCGCGTTTGTGGGGTAGCGGTTTCCCGCCGCCCGATCCGGCTACCAGCAAACCGCTGGTCGGGTTCAACGTCAAATTTGGCCGCAAAACTTGAAAATAGACAAAAATTTGTCGTAAAATGCATTTCTCAGCCAAACTATGGCCGTTTCGACGGGTGCGACCATGCTTCATTCCTTTGCGTTCAAGAACTTCCTTTCGTTCAGGGAACGAACCGAAGTGTCTTTCGCCCTGACTCAAAAGGCCAGCGCACACGGCTGGGACGCGCTTTCACCCTCCGGCCAGCGCCTTGCCACGGCCTTGGCCGTGGTCGGTGCCAACGGTGCAGGCAAGACATCGCTGATCAAGCCGGTGGCGTTTTTGAGCTGGTTCATCGCGCACTCGTTCCTGCAAAGTACACCTAACGCGCCAATACCGATCAAGCCGCATTTCTCCAAGCCGGACGAACCGGTGGAGTTTGAGGTTGAAGCCGATGACTTGAACGGTACGCTTTGGCGTTACGTGTTGAAAACTACGCCCGATCGCGTGCTGCACGAGGCCGTTTACAGACGCCCGAACAAGAAACATGCGAAGTTTTCCTACGTGTTCGAGCGCAATTGGGACGATGGCGCGAAGGAATACGTCATCAAGCAGGACGGCTTCAACCTCAATCCGGCCGAGGCGAAGAAGGTACGCCCGAATGCTTCGCTGATCTCGACGGCGGCGCAGTATGGCGTGGAAGTCGCGCAATATCTGATCGGTGTAAATGTCGCCAGCAATATCATGCAGGTCGGCCGGGTCGATCCCCATCTAGGTTTCTTGAACGCGTCCATCTTTTTCCACGAAAACGCCGCTCTGAAGAGGCAGATGGAAACCCTATTGCACGACCTAGATTTCGGCCTGTCCGCTGTTGAGATCAGGAAACTGGATATGACCTTGCCACCGGACATGAAGCTTCCGAATGGCACGAAATTACCGTCGCAATATCAGGTTTTGGGTGTCCACACCTTGAAGGACGGTTCCAGACACGAGCTGCAAATGATGGAGGAATCCAGCGGCACTCGGACAGCATTTACGCAACTCTCGTATTTGTTGAGCGTGTTGGCCACCGGCGGTATCGCCGTAATCGACGAGCTGGAAAGCGATATGCATCCGCACATGATCGAGCCATTACTCGATCTGTTTGCCAGCCAGCGCACCAATCCGAACAACGCGCAAATCATCTTCACGAGCCATTCGATCGAGGTGATGAATTTGCTCGGCAAGTCACAGGTTGTCTTGGTCGAGAAGAAGGATTGCGGGAGCGAAGCCTGGCGCCTAGACACGATGGAGGGCGTGCGCAGCCAGGACAATCTGTATGCGAAATACATGAGCGGTGCTTATGGAGCAGTGCCTCAGCTATGACTCGACCGGTCAAGACGCGCGTCGTCAAGGAAACCTTGCTCATCGTCTGTGAAGGCGATGCCGAAGTCGTGTTCGTCCGCTTCTTGAAGCAAACTTACGCCGACGCGCTGGGTCGTGCCGTGCACGAACACAACGCGAGAGGCAAAGGTGGCAAACATGTATTGGAAAGCGGATTGCGTCGCGCGAAGAACAACCGCGCCTACGACAAGGTAGTTCTGCTGTTGGATACGGATCAAGACTGGAACGATGAGTTGCGCGCAAGAGCACGAAAAGTCCGCGTTGGCAAACATCCGATAAGTGTGATCGAGGCTCATCCCTGCCTGGAAGCATGGCTCTTGCAAATCCTCAACTCCGAAACCGAAGGTGACGCCCGACACATGAAACGGGAATTCAGACGGCACACGGGACGCGAAGCGCACGAGCCCGACTGGATGGAGCGACTGCTCAACCGCGATGTGCTGGATCAGGCGAGAGAAAAGGTGTCGCAGCTTTCGGAGTTGATGAACCATATGGGCATAGCGAAGCAGCAAGCTCGACTTCTAGCTGGCACGCTCGTTGCCACCGGAGTTGCAATCCGTTCACGCTAAACTAGCGGCCCTTTTCCGGATTTTTGGCCTGGATGTCTTCGCCCGACCTCGCCCAGCACACGCCATTGATGCGCCAATACTTCGCCGCCAAGGCGGACTATCCGGACACCCTGGTGTTATTCCGCATGGGCGATTTCTACGAGCTGTTCTACGACGACGCGCGCCGCGCCGCGCGCCTGCTCGACATCACCTTGACCCAGCGCGGCGCCTCGGCCGGCGCGCCGATTCCGATGGCCGGCGTACCGTTCCACGCGGTCGAAGGCTATCTGGCGAAGCTGATCAAGCTCGGCGAGTCGGTGGCGATCTGCGAGCAGATTGGCGACCCGGCCGCAGCGAAGGGACTCGTCGAACGCAAGGTCGTGCGCGTGGTCACGCCGGGCACGGTGACCGATGAGGCGCTGCTTGAAGAGCGCCGTGACAATCTGTTGCTCGCGATCGCGGCCGGCAAGACGACGTACGGCCTAGCCTGGGTCGACCTCGCCGGCGGACGGTTCCTGCTCAGCGAAGCGGCGAACGCCGAACAACTCGCCTCGGAACTCGCCCGCCTCGCGCCCGCGGAAACGCTGGTCAGCGAAGACGTCGCCTGGCCGACGTTCGTTTCCGCCCTGCCCGGCCTGCGCAAGCGCGCGCCGTGGCATTTCGATACAGAGACGGCACAGCGCCAGCTCAATAAGTTTTTCGGCACGCGCGACCTGTCCGGTTTCGGCATCGAGAATCTCCCGCTCGCGATCGCCGCGGCCGGCGCGCTGCTCGGCTACGTGACGGAGACGCAGAAGTCCGCACTGCCGCACCTGTCGGGGTTGGCGTCCGAAAGTCCGGACGAAACGATCGCGCTCGACGCGGCGACGCGGCGCAATCTCGAACTCGACACGCATCCGAGCGGCCGCCACGAACACACCCTGCTCGGTGTGCTCGACACGACGATCACGCCGATGGGTGCGCGCACGCTGCGCCGCTGGCTGCATCGGCCGCTGCGCGACCGCGACGTCTTGCGTCGTCGCTATCAGGCGATCGAGAGCCTGATCGAGCAGCGCCGCTTCGATCCACTGCGCGAGGTGCTGCGCGGCATCGGCGATCTCGAACGCATTCTCGCGCGCGTGGCACTGCGCTCGGCGCGGCCGCGCGATTTGTCCACGTTGCGCGACGGCCTGCTCGCCACGCCCGAATTGCGTCAGACGTTGGACGGATGTGATTCGCCGCTGCTCACGCGCTTGCTCGATCAACTCGGCGAACACGCCGAGACCGCACAGCATCTCGCCCGCGCCGTGCTCGAACAGCCGCCGGCATTGCTGCGCGACGGCGGCGTGATCCGTCCTGGCTACGATGCCGAACTCGACGAGCTGCGCACGTTGTCGACCAACGCGAACCAGTTCCTGATCGATCTCGAAGAGCGCGAAAAAGCCGCCACCGGCATCCCGACACTCAAGGTCGGCTACAACAGCGTGCACGGCTATTACATCGAGATCAGCAAGGGCCAAGCCGTCAAGGCGCCCACGCACTACACGCGCCGGCAGACGCTCAAGGGTGCCGAGCGCTATATCACCGAGGAACTGAAATCGTTCGAGGACAAGGTGCTGTCCGCGCGCGAACGATCGTTGATGCGCGAGCGCGCGCTGTACGAGGCTCTGCTCGATTTCCTTATCGAACGCCTCGCTACGCTGAAGCAGGCCGCCGCCGCGATCGCCGAACTCGACGTACTCGCCGCGCTTGCCGACCGTGCCGATGCGCTGAACTGGCGCGCACCGCAGCTCGCCGACGGCGAAGGCATCCGCATCGTGCGCGGACGTCATCCAGTCGTCGAGCAGGTGCGCAGCGATCCATTCGAGCCGAACGATCTCGTCTTCGACGACAGCCGCCGCATGCTGATCATCACCGGCCCGAACATGGGCGGCAAGTCCACGTACATGCGCCAGAACGCACTGATTGTGCTGCTCGCGCATATAGGCAGCTTCGTGCCCGCAGACGCGGCGACGATCGGGCCGATTGACCGTATCTTCACGCGCATTGGCGCCGGCGACGATCTTTCGCGCGGCCAGTCGACCTTCATGGTCGAGATGAGCGAGACGGCAAACATCCTGCACAACGCGACCAAGCACAGCCTCGTGCTGATGGACGAAGTCGGCCGCGGCACCTCGACGTACGACGGTCTGGCACTCGCCCAAGCCTGCGCGGTGCAGTTGGCGACGAAGAACCATGCCTTCACCTTGTTCGCGACGCACTACTTCGAACTGACCGAACTGGCGGCGCAGTATTCTGGGATCGCCAACGTCCACCTCGACGCGGTCGAATACGACGATCAGCTCGTCTTCATGCACGCGGTCAAAGAAGGGCCAGCAAGCCGCAGCTTCGGCCTGCACGTCGCCGCACTGGCCGGCGTGCCGAAGGCGGTGATTGCCGACGCGCGCAAGCACTTAGCTACCCTCGAAAACGGCTCACAGCGCGCCACCGCCCGCCCGGCCGAAAAAGAATCCTCGCCGCAGCTCGGCCTGTTCGAACTCCACAAGCCCAGCGTGGTCGAAGACGCGCTGCGCGAGGTCGACGTCGACACGCTGACGCCTCGTGCAGCATTGGATTTGCTGTATCGCCTCAAGGGTTTGATGTAGGAAGCGATCTTGATCAATGCTTGGTCGCATCCGCCCTTGCTCGTCATTCCCGCATGTTTTTGGCGGGAATCCAGTGACTTTGCCTTGAAATAGAGCAAAAGCTAAAGGCACTGGATTCCCGCCTTCGCGGGAATGACGAGCAAAGAAACCGGGTGCGATGAATTTGGCTTCCCCCTACTAGAATTCACACGATCCTCTGATGGAATATCGCTTATGCGTCGTTTTCTCGTTGTCGTCCTGCTCCTGATCGTGGCCGCCGCCGCAGCGGTGTATTTCTGTCCAGCCAGCATCGGCTATCGCTACCTGATGAAACCGTCGAAGACGGTGGCGCTGTCCGACCTCAGCGGCACGATCTGGAACGGCCACGCCGGCAGCATCGCCATCCACGATCGC
>Ga0105239_10009584_pt1 | contig 10893 bp, 10 predicted proteins | sample KBSC44metaG_FD_92761 | JGI IMG/M metagenome (GOLD analysis project Ga0105239, IMG submission 92761) | Corn rhizosphere microbial communities from Kellogg Biological Station, Michigan, USA - KBS C4-4 metaG | ecosystem: Host-associated > Plants > Roots > Rhizosphere > Soil | place: Michigan, USA...
CGTAATCAGAAATTTTCATTGCTTATGTTTTAAACAATTCTTTACATTATTAATCCGAATGACATTAGTACCACATACTACTTCTCTCTCATTTCATTTGGTATAGGGTTCTTTTATTGCCCCCGGCGACATTATTACTATCATCGCCTGTTGCGTCGCGCTCTTATACGCTTGGTAATTCTATTGAGCATAACACAAACAGGCTTACTGTTATGCAATGCTTTTGATTTGCCAAATGCCCGGTTCAAACAAATAACCACATTACTTCATCACTTTTATAGCAGACTTATCATCAAGGTATGCGCTACCAGATACAATTAAGGCCTTGGCGTTTTCAAGGCCATCCTGTATCAACACTTTACCGTTATCAATACCTACAATTTTCACAGGCACTTTAACTGCAGTTTTATAATCATTGGTTACAAAGACATAACCCTGCCCTGCATCGCCATCAAGCAAAGCGTCATAAGGAATATTCCATGCGGTTACCTTTTGAGAAGGTGTAATGGTTGCCTTACCAAAAAGGCCCGCAGCAAACGATACAGGCACGTCACTGCTCTTAAGCTTTACCTGTATTACAAATGTGCCCGTTTGCGGATCCACACCTTCGGGTTTTGAAGAAACATACGCATCGAATGTTTTGCCTGGCAATGCATCTGTTTGTACTGTTGCTTTATCACCATTCTTTATGGCGCTCCATTGCTTATCACTTACACCAACTTTTAGTATCCAGTCGCCTTTATGCGCACCATTAATCTGCACAACAGCCGTTCCTGCGCTTAAATACTGACCTTCATTTACAAACTTCTTTAATACGAATCCGCTGGTGCCTGCACGTATTTCAGAATAGGCCCTGTTAAACTTTACGGCCTCCAGTTGCTGAGCCGCAACATCAAGCGCCGTTTTGCTGTTCTGCAACTGCTCAAGCGTAGATACACTGTCTTTGTATAATGCATTTGCTCTTTCATAATCACGCTTTGCTTTTTCGTAAGAGAGTGTTGCCTGTTGCACCTGTGTGGAAATCTCAGTAAGGTTTAAAGTAGCAAGTACCTGGCCCTTTGTAACAGCATCACCTTCCTTTACAAATATGCGGTTAACAATACCACCAGTTTTAAATGACAGGCTGGTTTCATCATCCGTTGTAAACTGCCCTGATGCCTGTATAGGCGCCTGTGAAGACTGCTGCTGCAACTCAATAATCTTAACAGGTATGGTATCTTCCGGTATTACAGCATTATCCTGGGCTTTGCCGTTGCAGGCAACAAGCACAATAATGCCTGCGGCTATTGTAAAGAGTAAAGAATAAGTTGTTTTCATCTCTGTAATCTTTATAATTGTTCAGATGTATTAGCCTGTATATTTCGTTAATGAATATTGTAAGAAGCCGTTTGTCTTTCAAGATCAGTAGCCGCAATAAACACGTTATATAAATTGATGCTCACTGCAAGCTGCGCCGATGTGAATTGATTTCTTGCATCTACTGTTTCAATAAATGTGTTTGTGCCTGCTTTGTAACCTTTATCAATTAATCTTTGATAGCTTGCTGCCGCTTCCAGTTGTTTTAAAGAAGATTGATAAGTTTTATAGACAGATAACAAGTTATTTTTTGCAGTATAGCCGTTCAATGAAATTTGCTGTTTAACAAGCTCCAGGTTTAGCTGCGCGTTCTTTACATCAGACAGCGATTGTTTTATTTTAATCTTATTGCGATTGCCGGCAAAAATGGGAACGTCAAGCTGAAGACCTGCAAAATAATAACGTGACCCTGAATTGAATTTCCAGTTTTCTGCCTGCGACCCGACATCTACAAAACCGTTAAGCTTTGGCACCCAGAAGTTACGATTCATTTGCTCCACTGTTTGATTAAGCGTTACCGCCTGGTTTAAAGATTTTAGTTCTTCCCGGTTATTGATTGCAGGCTCATCAGCCATTAAATGAACAATCGCCGGTAAACTGTCGGTAGTAGAAAAGCCGGCATCAATTGCTTCGTCCTGTTTTTTGTTCAGCAAAAAATTAAAATAAGCTTTTGCATTTGCAGCCTGCATTTCGGCCGTGTTTCCCTGCGCTTTAATGCCCTCAATCTCGCTTACTGAACGTAATACGTACGCTGGCAACCCCTTGCCATTTTTCAATAAGCTTTCATTTACGCGTTTGCCTTCTTCTGCCAGCTCCAGTGCAGCGTTATATATTTTAACGGCCTCCAGTGCACTGATATAATTGAAGTATGCAGTTTTAATATTCTTTACCAGTTCCCGCTGATAAATTTCTATTTCATATTGCTGAAGCGTTACCTGCTGTTCCTGTATTTTTTTATTGTATTGTAAATCGGTATTAATGATAGGTAGAGTCGTATGCAGCTTTGCATCATAAAAATTATCGGGCAAAAAGTTCTGGTTCACATTTTTTATCTGCGGAAAATTATTCCCCGATGTTAACTGGTTTAATGTACTGTAAACAGGATTAAGTAAATCACCCACAGGTATGGCGATGCTTCTTCCCCCGTCTGATGTTTGATAGTTGCCCTGAAATGCAACAGTTGGCAAGAACATGCTACGCGCAGATTGCAAAGCATACATTGCTTTATCAAGAGATACTTTCTTTTGCTGCAATACAATATTGTTCTTAAAGCCTTGCTCTATATAATCATTCAATGAGTTTGCCTGCGATGATGCTGTTAATGCAATACAACAAAGCATCATTAACACAAGACCTGTTAATAATCGGCTGCACCGGGTAATCATAACCAGTATTTATTTAAATAACAGTGTTAACTTTTAAAGACAAATAATTACTTCATACGTTTCATCATCGTTACAAAACTTTCAAAAACGTGTTCAAGTATATTGTCTACTTCAGGAAGTATGTTTTTATGTTTTACCACATGATCAAGCTGACCATGTGTTTTCATCGTGCATAAGCCATGCATGGTTGACCATATAGACAAAGAAAGTCCGTGAGGTTCCATGTCTTTAAAATATCCTGTTTGCTGGCAGGCAACTACGGTGTTATATAATGCATAATAGGCCTCGGTACCTTCTTCCCAGTCTTCATCAGCACAATGCTTTTCGAGAAATTCAATTGGTTCTTTTAAGACAAACATTAACTCGTAGAAGTCAGCATTTTCAAGGGCAAACTCGATATATATCCTGCCCATTGCAGTTAATCTTTCAAATGGATTCTCCACTTTTGTGAGCACTTTAAACCTTGATGCAAGAATTTTAAACCCTTCCCTGTGCAAGGCATAAATAATGTCGTTCTTATCCTTATAATAAATGTAGAGGGTGGTAGGACTAAAATCTATTTTCTCTGCAATGTTTCTCATAGAAGTTGCTTCAAAACCTTTTTCCATAAAAAGTTCTTTCGCAGCTTCCAGTATGCGTTTTTTTAAATCTTCACGGTTCCGCTCTTTTCTCTCTGTTACCCCCATTAGAAACTTATTTCACCAAAAATAGTTAACAGTGTTAAGTTTTCAAAATTAAATTTTGTGATTTATAATTTTTTAAGAACTGCATTGGTGAATACAATATTATATTCAACAATCTTTCCTGCATATTACTTTGCTCTTCCAAGCCACAATAAAGCATCTGTTATCAGTTTATCTTCTGTGGCATTCCCAAACGTATAAGACAACTCTTTGTTGGTGTGATGTTCATAGTCAATATCATTATGGCCCATATTAAAATAGATCATCCTGTAATTTTTATTGGTCCATGCAACAGGGTAATAACCGCTGTGCCATATTTCATATTGCTTGGGTCCCGTGCCCAATGGAAAACTTGTAGAGTCTATTGAAAGCAAAATTTTAATATCCAGGTTGGTACGCAAATCATGTTCCCATCTATACCATTCATTAGGGGAAGCTTTAAAAGTGAGCGGCAAATCTTTTACCGCAGGATGTGTGGTATCCTCTACTCTTAGTATTGCAGAAGTAGGTCGCCAGGTATTACTTACATAAGAACCAGACCCTAAAAATTTATTATGATACCAATCCCAGTTTTGCGGAAAGTCAGATGGTGTTAACGCAAACGCAGAGAAATGAAAACCCATCCATGCGCCGCCGTTTTCCATATATTTTTCAAAAGCTTCTCTTTGTGGAAGACTGTCTGGCCTTGTATCTAAGAAAACGACTACCTGATATTTGGCAAGAAACGCAGTATTGAGATTATTCCAGTCATTCGTTGAATCGTAAGTAAACTGATATTGCTTTGCGATCTTTGGAAACCACTTGTTGGCTTCATGTACAAAACTGATATGCGCCTGATCGTTACGTGCAGTATAAAAGGCAATCACTTTAAAAGTGGATTTCTGTTGTTGTGCATTAACCTTGAGCACAAGCATACAGACACACAGAAATATAAATCTGTGACAAGCAGCAAGCAGTGTATGTTGTTTCTTCATGAGGATAAAGTTAAATACAGTTGCTATTAAATTCAACCTCCATTAGCTATGCAAATCTTCTAGTGCGGCTTCTTCCATTGTCCGGCCTTATTAACCACGGCGGCAATCATTTCATCAAGACTTTTAGCCGAGGCTTTAAGCCAGGAAATTACCTGTGGATCACCTGCCGCAGAAGGATCATCTTCCATCAACGAAATAATGCCAAGTATGTTAGATAACGGACCTCTTACTTCATGCGATTGCGTATAGATGATTTCAGTTAAAATCCTGTTTTGGTTTTGAATAAACAGCTCATGCTTTTTCTTTTCATTTATATCTGTAACCGTAACAGAAATACCCAGCAGCTTGCCTTCATCCCAAACAGCAAAACAAGCAATCCTGAACCATATAATAATTTCTCTGAATGGTTCAAGGCTAAATTTTAAAGGTATCTCTTTCACCACATTTTCCCCGGTAAGGGCAAGGTCTACAATGGTTTTAAAATGAGATGTAAAGCCCGGGTTGGCAGACTCAAACCAATGTGAGAGGTAATCAAGGGAATTATCACCTTCTTTTATCTGGTCATTATGAAACAGGTATGATTTTTCCTCAGTGGCTTTATTTAAATAAAGAATTGTATAATCAGGCGCCAGCAATAGCCTTACAGCAGATGAATTATTGTAAAGTGCTTTTAATATTTTATCGCTCTCTATTTTCCTGTTATTCCTGTCTGATGGCGCTGAGGAGTGATTAACCGGTTCATTTCTTTTATACGTGTGAAATGGCGACCGCAGAAACGCAAGTAAATCTTCCCGCCAGATTAGTCCCTCAAACTTCTGATCATTTACTACAATCAGTATGTCAGATGAAGTTTCGTGCAAAAGGGAAAGCATTTCAGGCCAGGTCTTACCCAAGTCTGCAACCGGCTTATCACACAGACAGTCTTTTACAAATTTTCCTTTGTGCGAGGATATGTCTGCAATCGTAAGCACTCCTGCAGGAAGGGCGTCAATATTTTCCCCCGGTATAATCATAGCACCACACCTGGAAAGCGGGCCAATAACAGAACCAATATCTGCTAAAGGATATGTAAAGGGAAAATTCCGGCTAATCAGTTGCGATATTGGCATATTGGTTAGCAAGGCTATCAACCGTCTAATGTAAGTATGCTGTCCATATTACAAAAGCATTGATCTTCTAAACCTGCATTTTAAGGTGGAAAATGAACAATATTGGACTTTTCTTGTAATACAGGCAAAAGACAGCATAAAAGCCTTTTATTACAAGGGTAAAAATAGGGAATTCAAAATAATGTACAGACTATGGTTTCTGATTTATAAAGCTGCCTGAATTACATCAGGCATACTTCCACAGAAATCCCCCGCAACGTTGATGATATCCTTTTGCAGTACGACTAATACCAGTGGGATTAGCGCCCGTTTCTCTATGCGCCTCAGCTATGCTGTTATACGTTTTGATTTTTTTTCCGGACAAACTGTATTGGGTAATTTTTTTAAGATGATACTTCAGCATATTCCAGTGACGCTGATGCACTTCTTCTGCAGTTAGCTTATGAAAAGGATTAGGTGAGCGCCCAAGCATCTTCATTCTTTTTTGCTTTTCACTTAAAGTGGCGGCGATTAAATTAGAGGGCTTTATATTAAAGCTGTCTCCATCGTTGTAAAAAATTACAAACCCGGTGTCATAATAATTTACCTTTTTTACAAACGTGCAGTAGACAAGCCTTGCCACACCAAAATTGTAGCGAAAGCCTGCAACAATGGGGCTTGCCGTAAGATAAGCGCTATAATCATTTTTATAGCGGTTATAGTGCCATCTTATTTCAGGCTTTATTATCTTTTCGCCTTTTATATGCACAGCACCATTCTTATAGGTGGTTTCATATTCCACCCGTTTAATACGTCCCAGGTTAGAAACCATAAAATACTCTTCAAGCCCGAAGATTGGTTTCCAGCGCTCGCCCGGAATTGATTTTAATGATAGATCCTGGTAAGGATACTTTTTTGAAGAAGCCATGGGGGTTTAGATATATTGTTGGCTAAGATAAGGAAATAGAAACAGTTAATTACAGTAACAATATAGCTCCTTCAGAAATAAATTAATTTTAACGATTATCCGTTTACAAGCGCTATAAATGCAAATGATATATGAACCATTAGCTGTGTAATTCTTACATGTCAGCAGCCCATTAAATTGTACAGTTCAACGGATAAAAGCCACGACTCATACAGGTTTCAAACACACGTGGATAAAAAGCGGGCCGGAATTTTCAGCAATACGTTTTTAATTTCTATTTTTATCTCCCCGACATGGATTACAGCCTTAAAAAGCAGCCCTTAAGCCGGTTCTTAAGCCTGTACCAAATTATGAAAATAGAAGCGTATGGAACAAGAACTGTACATTACAAGAAAAGAAAACTGGTTTGATTCTGACCCTAAACACGATATTTCCATGGAAGAATGGATAGCCTGTGTTAAAATGGATCCTGAGATGAGACTTGATAACTTCTCAGAAGTTAAACTGGAAAACGGTGAAACATTTCAATATGACAACCCTGGAACCGCAGTCTGGGTTGGACATTCTGAGAATGACATCAAAACAACTTTCGATTTTCTTTCCGGCAATATTACTGTTAGAAATCCCACGTCTTCCGCAATAGAAAAAATGAAACACATTGCGTTTAAACTTGGGGCCAAACTTCAAGGCGATGAAGGTGAAGTATTCGCAACGGAAGATACTCTTGTAAATGAGCCGCAACAGGTGCCTGCAGAAGAAGCAAAACCCGGTGCATTAAAAAAACTCTGGTGGAAAGTTCAGCACTCTATATTTACCAGTCCATCAGGTAAATAATCAGCCTGTCTTTACACGTTAAAACTTTCCGCAAAATACGCCTTGGACCTGGCGTATTTTGATCAGACTTTCGATCCCTGTCTTATCAAAAAGCGATACTTCTCCAGGAACTTAATAATTCTATAATACCGCATTTTATAATCCAGTTATTTTTGTAAGTAATTCGCAGGAAGTTTTAAAATGCTACTTATGAAAAGACGTTTATTACTTAAGCAACTTGGTGGCCTTGCACTTGCACCAGCAGTATCTTTCGCACAGATAAAAGACGTAACAAATCCTGTTTTACGCATTGCACATATTACAGATGTTCATCTTAAAAACGAACTTGAGGCACCAGGCAAGTTTGCACGCTGCCTGCACCACATACAACAACAAACACCCAAAGTTGATTTTATTTTAAACGGAGGAGATACAGTGTTTGATATGAATAAAGAAAATATCAGCACAATAGAGGCGCAATGGAAACTATGGCATAGCATCATTAAAAACGACAACAGCCTGCCTGTACATTATTGCCTTGGCAATCACGATATATGGTGGATGGAAGATGATAAGTCAGAAAGCCTGTATGGAAAAAAATATGCCATGGAGCAGCTTAGCCTTAGCACACCTTATTATAGCTTTAATGCAAAAGGATGGAAGTTTATTATATTGGACAGCGTTCATCTTGATATTGATAATACATGGTACATTGGCAAGCTGGGCGATGAGCAATTTAACTGGCTGCAACAGCAACTGGAAAGCAACAGCAATGAGACACCAGTCTGCATACTCACACATATTCCTCTGCTTACAGCTACACTTATGGTTGAAGATAACATTGTGAACAAATGGGAATTTACAGGTGGAGATATGCATACAGATGTTGCAAAAATCATAGGCCTGTTTAACCAACACCCACAAGTAAAGCTTTGCTTAAGCGGCCATATACATTTGAGAGATAAGGTAACATATAATAACCAGACTTATATCTGCAATGGTGCCGTAAGCGGTGCATGGTGGAAAGGCAACAGGCGCGAAACAGCACCAGGCTACGGACTGATTGACTTATATGCGGATGGAAGCTTTAATGAGCGATATGTAAATTATTAGGCAATCCTCAAGGTCGTATTGCTTCATATTATGTGAAGCAATTTTTGCTGATAACAATCAACGGAACAATTATCGATTCAAAATAAAAAATGAAGGATGAGGTTTTTGCATTGTGCCATTATACCAGCGGTTAGCGACAGCAAAATTTTGCGCTTCTGCATCTCCTCCCCCTTTTAATCGTTCTATTTTTTTTATGACAGCTTTTATATGCACAAGCTGCTCACTGCCTTTGGCGATGTAATCATAAGCGCCGCATTTAAGTGCATTTACTGCAACTTCTGTATCAGTCTGGCCAGACAAAAAAATTACGCAAATATTGGGATAAAGACTTTTAATTACTTTAAGTGTATCCAGGCCATCCATGGGAGACATTGCATAGTCAAGGAAAATGATATCCGGACGTTGCTGAAGCTGTTGAATACAGTCTGGCCCATTAGTAAAAGGTGATACTTTTTCGCAGCCAATGTTTCTTAAAAAGCGCTCAAGCATTACCAGGTAAACCGGATCATCATCAACAATGAAAATATTGGAAGCTGGTATTAACATACAGGATAATTTGGACATAAATACGTAACCTAAAAACGTGCCAGTTATGAACAGTGTGTTATTTCAATGTTACTAATTAATTGGCCTTTAATTATTAAAAGCGAATTCTAAAGAGGATTAAATAAAAAATTAAGCATTAAAAAAAATTGTAGCTGAACATTGAACTATTTTAATATTCGTCTGCAACTAACGGGTAAAGCAAAAAGCGATGGTATGGAGCACAAAAAAATCTGTTAGTGAAATTGCATACGATCCTGGCTTTAAATATCCATCGCACTTCACTAAAATTTTTAACCTGGTTCGCACCAGGAGAACACGATCACGAATTGAAGAATGATTTGTATTTTGATATAATCCTAACGATATTTAGAAGATGACTTCTTTCGTTTAACAGGCCTGAAAAAATTGATCATCACAAGGCCAGCGATAAAACCGCCAATATGCGCTGCGTAAGCTATTCCATCCCCTTCTTGCCCGCCGAGTGTTCCAAGGCCATTCAATAACTGGAAAACAAACCACAGGCCAACAGCAACAAATGCAGGCACTGTAATCACAAAAAGAAAGAACAGCCACACATGCACTCCGCGTCGCGGGTACAGCCATATATAGGCACCAAGCACGCCGGAAATTGCCCCTGAAGCACCAAGTGAAGGTGTTAGCAGATTCTGGCCAAGCAAGGCTGTACTCGCCACATGTGAAAGGCCGGCCAATACACCGCAAAGCAGGTAAAAAAACAGGTATTTAACATGGCCAAGTGCATCTTCAATATTATCACCAAACACCCAAAGGAAAAGCATATTGCCTAAAAGGTGCGCAATACCACCATGCAGAAATTGTGAAGTAATGAGTGTTAATAATACCGGAACCGGAGTTACTGGCAGACCGGGTAAACGCAACATTTCTCCGGTGACAGGGTCCGCAATCATTTCATCGGCTGTGACTAAATCTTTACCGGTAAGTATTTCTCCCGGAACGGCGGCGAGTGAATAAGTCGTGTGAATATCGGCTCCCCAATGTTGCCAATAGATAAAAACAAAAATGTTGAGTGCTATCAGAAAGTAATTGACCAGCGGTGTTCGCAGCCTATCTGAATTATCATCACCAATAACAAGTGCCATAATCCTGTTTTTATAAAGATAGTAACGTTATTGTTGAAGCAGAACAAACGATAAGCCAGGTTTAATTACTCTGTTCTACATAACATTAAAACATTATTGCAACACTACGGTTAAAAGACTTTTTGCCGGAACCACCAGGCTGTTTATTGAAGCATTGTGTTTACCGAGGCTTTCTGTGTTATCCGTTAGATAGGCCGCTATTTTCTCATAATGTAAAGAATGGCTTACAGACTTTAGTGAAATTGATCTTTCACTTTCATCTTCATTCACCAACACCAAAACAATTTCCTTTTTATCAGCACTTGCAAACCCGGAAACCAACATGCCTTTCACTTCTGGTAAATCTACCTGGATTCTTTTCATGCCCGGCCTGATAAAGCGGCTGTAATTACCAACGGCCCATAACATTTTGCTATCAGAAATTTGTCCGTCTTCTTTGTTCTTATCAATATACACAAGACCATCTTTATAATCATAAGCAGAGATGGCTGTCCACCATTGCCAGGCTGAAGCATTAGCACCTGCCAGGTCCTCATGTATCACCTTTGCCACATACAATGCAGACTTCATTCCAAGATCTTTTTTACTGCCGTTTATTTCACCGGCATTATCACCAAGTATGCAATATTCAGATTGCCAGTAATGAAGGTTCTTTATCTGCGTAACAGCATTTTTTATCTTTGACCGAAGTTGCATACCATTTGCAAATGGCGAAGTACTGAAATAACTGTGCGAAGCAATAGTATTACTTACATTAGGTATATTGCCGATGTAAGCAGATGATGATGGCTGAAAAAAATCAACAACCTGGTTATCCTTATTCTGTTTATCATTTGCAGGAAGCAAATATTTAAGATGACCAGACTCTGCAAGCAATAACTCTGTTTTC
>Ga0105239_10009585_pt1 | contig 10893 bp, 10 predicted proteins | sample KBSC44metaG_FD_92761 | JGI IMG/M metagenome (GOLD analysis project Ga0105239, IMG submission 92761) | Corn rhizosphere microbial communities from Kellogg Biological Station, Michigan, USA - KBS C4-4 metaG | ecosystem: Host-associated > Plants > Roots > Rhizosphere > Soil | place: Michigan, USA...
TACGACATCGTTTTTTCCACGCTCGTGCTCCACCATTTCAGTGCTGCAGACGCCGTGAGCGTTCTGCAACGCTGCCGCGAGGCCTCTCGCGATTTTGTTCTCGTTTCCGATTTGCGACGCGGATTTTTGGCCACAGTTGGGGTGTATTTTTTGACCGCACTCGTTTTTCGTGAGCCGATGACACGCCACGATGGCCGGCTTTCAGCTGCGCGGGCATTTTCATTTGCAGAAATGCACAAACTCTCCGAGCGCGCCGGCTGGAAAAATTTCGGTCACAAAAAATTCCGCTTCGCGCGCCAGGCCATTTGGCTCGAACGAGATTCAATTTGAAACTGACCTTTTCTACGGCTTGAAATCAGCTTGAACGACACCGTGAAACTTGCGAAGACGTAATGAATTGAACCAGACAACGGAAAGGAATTTATGCCGCTCTTAAAGCCAGACCCGACGTTTTACCCATCGCCGCGATTGGCGATGCAAGCTCCGCCGGAGAAGCATGCATTTGTAGCGGCGCTCAATCCTCCCCGCAGCAAACTCAACGACGCGCTGTTGATTGTCGATGTTGATCCTGGCTCCGGCACATACGGCCAGCGCGTCGGCGAGGTCAAGATGCCAGAGTTTGGCGACGAGCTGCACCACTTTGGCTGGAATGCGTGCAGTTCGGCCCTTTGCCCATATGCGCCACATCCACACGTCGAGCGGCGTTATCTGGTTGTTCCTGGCCTGCGCTCATCTCGCATTCACATTATCGATACAAAGCCCAATCCGCGAAAACCTGAAGTGGTCAAAGTGATCGAGCCCGAAGAAGTTTTTGCGCGCGCCAGTTATTCGCGTCCACATACGATTCACTGCGGGCCGGAAGGGATTTACGTCAGCGCTCTTGGGGCACCCAACGGCGACGGCCCGGGAGGTATTTTCATGCTCGATTGTGAGACGTTCGAGATCCTGGGTCAGTGGGAGATGAACCGGGGCCCACAATTTTTCCAATACGATTTTTGGTGGCATCTCGGTTTCGATACGTTGCTGAGCAGTGAATGGGGCACGCCGAACATGATTGAAAGCGGACTGCAACCCGACCTGCTCCTCGGCGGCAAGTACGGTCATCAAATGCACATTTGGGATCTGCGCCGGCGCCGCCATTTGCAGGCATTGGATTTGGGCAACGAACAGCAAATGGTTCTCGAGATGCGTCCCGCACACAATCCGACGAAAGCATACGGTTTCGTCGGCGTCGTCGTTTCGCTTAAGGATTTGTCGGCGTCAGTCTGGCTCTGGCATCGCGACAACGGGGCGTGGGATTTAAAGAAGGTCATCGAGATTCCAGCCGAACCCGCCGACCCAGAAAAGCTGCCGCCGATGCTAAAGGATTTTAAAGCGGTGCCTCCGCTAGTGTCGGACATCAATTTGTCGCTCGATGACAAATTCCTCTACGTATCCTGCTGGGGGACAGGGGAGTTTTTGCAGTACGATGTGTCCGATCCCTTCAGTCCGAAAAAGACTGGCTCGGTGCGGATTGGCGGGATTGCCAACCGCACGGCGCACCCAAGGAATCCGAAGCAGCCGCTGGCTGGCGGACCGCAAATGGTAGAAGTAAGCCGCGACGGTAAACGGATCTATTTCACAAATTCACTTTACGCCGCGTGGGACGAGCAATTCTATCCTGACGGCGTCGGCAGTTGGATGGTCAAACTTGACGCCGGTCGCGACGGCGGCATCGCGTTTGACGAAAACTTTTTCTTGGAAAGCAGCGATTACCGGGTTCATCAAGTTCGTCTCGAAGGAGGCGATTCCTCGAGCGATTCATTCTGTTTTCCGTGAGCGGGCTCTGGGCGTGGCTGACCCTGTTCGGGCTCGGCGCTTTTCACGGGATCAATCCAGCCATGGGCTGGTTGTTCGCTGTTGGACTTGGCTTGCAGGAACAGAAGCGCGCCGCAGTCCTGCGTGCGCTGCCACCAATCGCTCTCGGGCACGCGCTGTCCATTGGGATTATCATCGCCGCAGTTCTGCTGGCCCGCGTTAGCCTGCCACATCGCGCTCTAAAAATTGCCGCCGCAGCGATCCTGTTTGCTTTTGGTTTGTATCGTCTCTTCCGCTCCCGTCATCCAAATTGGGTAGGCATGCGAGTGGGTTTTCGCGATTTGACTCTCTGGTCATTTGTGATGGCATCAGCCCATGGCGCGGGTTTGATGCTAATTCCGTTATTTCTTAGCTCACCTCCTCAGGCGCCTGCAGCAGAGTGGGCAATGACTGGGCACACGCACGCGGGCCACGGTCTAGAATTCGCCAACTTCAACACGCCTTCTCTGCTGGCGAGTTCAGTTGCAGTCCACACTTTGGGCTATCTTCTGGCAACCGGTCTCGTCGCAATCTTGGTTTACGAAAGATTCGGGGTCGGCATCCTGCGCCACGCCTGGTTCAACGTCGACATCTTCTGGATGCTTGCGCTGATGATTACTGGCTTATTGATCCTTGTCCTTTGAAGTGAAGTCGAAAATTCGCGCGCGCCAGGCGATTGAGTGATAATCGGGACGTGGAAATTGCGACCACGATCGCGGAGGCTCAATCGCGACCGCGCTCAAAACCGAGCGTGCTCGTGCCCACGATGGGAGCCCTGCACAAAGCGCACTTGGAATTGATTCGAATCGCGCGTCAGCATGCCGGAAAACATGGCGAAGTGGCGGTGAGCATTTTTGTGAACCCCCTTCAGTTTGAGCCGGGTAGCGATTACGAACAGTATCCTCGTCCGGAAAAAACCGATGAAGAATTTTGCCGAAACGCGGGTGTTAACCTTTTGTTCCGACCAGCGGGTGAGGAGCTGTATTTTAAGGACCGCTCGACTTACGTGGAGGAAGGTTCGTTGTCGAAAGTGCTCGAGGGCAAATCGCGGCCCGGACATTTCCGCGGCGTGTGCACGGTGGTCGCGAAGCTTTTTAATATTGTTGTGCCGGACACGGCGGTGTTTGGCGAAAAAGATTTTCAGCAGCTCGCCATCGTTCGACGAATGGTACGCGACCTCAATTTTAAGATCGACATTATTGCTGTGCCAACGGTGCGCGAAGAGGACGGGCTGGCCTGCAGTTCGCGCAATCAGTACTTGATCGCCGAGGAGCGAAAACAGGCAACGATTTTGCGAAAAGCCCTGTTAAAAGGAGCTAATATGGCAGGCACTGGCGAAACATCGGCTGCGCGACTTACCTCCGCAGTTCGCGAGACGATTGGGCAGGCGCCGCTCGCCCGGATTGATTATGTCGAGCTTGTGGACGCGCAAACCTTGCAGCCGATTGAAGTCGTTAGGCAAAATTCGCTGGTGGCCGTTGCAGTTTTCTTCGGCAAAACTCGTTTGATCGACAACATTCTGCTCGCGTGAAGAAATACGATTTCGTTGTCATCGGCAGCGGCATAGCCGGTCTTAGCTTTGCACTGAAGGCGGCGACATATGGTTCAGTTGCGGTAGTCACAAAACGCAAAGGCGCCGATACGAATACGGCTTGGGCGCAGGGGGGAATCGCGTGTGTCACCAGCAACGAAGATTCATTCGAGCTGCATGTGCGCGACACGATCGAGGCAGGAGCCGGACTTTGCGACGAGGCGGTGGTCCGCGCCATGGTTACCGAAGCTCCAGAGCGTATCGGCGAGCTGATCGAACTGGGATTGCACTTTGATGAGCGCGAAGTCTCAGGACATCGCGAGCTTGATCTGGGCAGAGAGGGCGGTCACTCGAAGCGCCGTGTCCTGCATGTGCGAGACGTGACTGGGAAGGAGATTGAGGAGACTTTGCTGCGCGAGATCGGCCGCCGGCCGCAGGTCGAGCTGTTAGAAAATCACATGGCGGTTGATTTGATCACAGCTGCCAAGCTGGGGTTTGCCGCAGGAGATCGGTGTCTGGGCGCCTATGTCCTGGACGAAAAGAGCGGAGAAGTAGAAACGGTCCGGTCGGGCCGGGTCGTGCTTGCGACCGGCGGTTGCGGAAAAGTTTACTTGTACACGAGTAATCCTGATATCGCGACCGGAGATGGCGTGGCGATGGCCTGGCGAGCGGGAGCCCAGATCGCAAACATGGAGTTCATTCAATTTCATCCCACGTGCCTTTTTCATCCTCAGGCGAAATCATTTCTGATTTCGGAAGCTGTGCGTGGGGAGGGTGGAGTCTTGCGCAACAATCGAGGCGAAGATTTCATGAAGCGCTACGACGCGCGCGGCTCACTCGCACCGCGCGACATCGTGGCGCGTGCGATCGATGCGGAGATCAAACGCTCAGGCGCGAAATGCGTGTTTCTGGATATCACACATAAGTCGCCGGAATTCATTCGGGAGCGTTTCCCGCACATTTATGAAACGTGCCTGCGATTCGGAATCGACATGCCGAAACAGCCGATTCCGGTTGTGCCGGCCGCGCACTATCAGTGCGGCGGAGTGAAGGCGGATGTAGATGGTGCGACAAGTTTGCGAGGGTTGTATGCGATTGGCGAGGTTGCGTGTACCGGATTACACGGAGCAAATCGTCTCGCGAGCAACTCGCTCCTGGAAGGCTTGGTAATGGCGCATCGCGCGGCAGCGGCCTGCGTGGGCTCGCGACTGAGTTCAAAACAAGAAATTGCGTTACCGGAATGGAAATCGGGAAACGTGCAGGACGTCGATGAAATGGTCGTGATTTATCATAATTGGGACGAAATCAGACGGCTGATGTGGGATTACGTAGGGATTGTCCGGACTGAAAAGCGGCTGCAGCGGGCCAGCGCGCGGCTGCGCAATCTTCAACGCGAAATCCATGAGTTTTATTGGAATTTCAAAGTGTCCGTGGACCTTTTGGAGCTGCGTAATCTCGCAACGGTGGCAGCCTTAATCGTCGATTCGGCGTTGAGCCGAAAAGAGAGCCGTGGCTTGCATTACACGCTGGATTATCCCGAGCCCAAAGACCGACAATTCAGACACGAGACAGTGCTGAGCCGCGGTTGAGTGTCGGTCTCATCGCAATTTGTGGCGACCGTTGCCCTCAAAATTTGCCTTGCCTAAAGCCGAGTCATCGGATAAGAGGTGGCGGCAACTTCCAAGATGAAGCGACTTTTAGCGGCCTGTTTCAGTCTAACAATTGCTGGCGTGATTCATGCCGACGAGCAATCCACTTCGCCATACGCGACGGCGGCGGATTTTGCCAAATATGCAATGAGGCTCCGGGAGCAGGCGTTGCTTAAAGTAGAGCCGCAAGTTTTTGTCCCGACAAGCTCGCGCCCTGCGACGCAACGTTTCCCTTGGAAAGCGAATATTGTGACAACGGTCTTTTGGATTGGAGAACAAGCCGGAGGCAACAATCCGGTGCCCAACCACAGGAGTTCGTGGGACGCGAATTGGACGAGCAATTATGGCGGCTTTGACACCCCTGACTCTTCGGCGCGGCGCAATTATATCCCGGTAGCTTTCATTCCCCGTCAAAATCCATTTTACTGTGCGCTGCCTTACAACGACGTCTCCCATGGGCAGTTTAAACCAGAAGCGCCACTGGTGATTCCCTGGTTCAAGCAAGCCTACACGGGGCCGGGTCAATCAGTGTGCAAAGGTCGCTGGATCGCAATACGGAAAGGCAATCGCACTTGTTATGCGCAATGGGAGGATTGCGGCCCATTTCGCACCGATCATTTCCAGTACGTGTTCCAGAATGAACGACCGAAACCCAATCTGAACCATGGGGCTGGTTTGGATGTTTCTCCGGCGGTTCGCGATTACCTCGGCCTGGCTCCGACGGACGTGACGGATTGGCAATTTGTCGAAGTGCGTGATGTACCGCCGGGTCCGTGGCGAAGTTACGGAGAAAATAATCAGTTCGTCATCGCGCGCCGCCAAACCGAACAACGTCTCGCCGAACGATTCTCTGGAGCTGCACGAAAATAGCCTTCTTTACGAGGGCCCGAGAGGAATTCGTTTATTTTATCCCGGCCGTCGGGTCGGAGATATACCCTGTTTAATTCCCTTTCCCCGCCTTAGGAATGACGACTCATTCCACCTTGACCTAGCCGCCGGGCGAAGATCCCGGAAGCGGAGACGGTGATGACAAGGGAATAGTCGCTGCCCTACCGCTTGTGGAAGTTGCCGGCGGTGTCCGGGAGGGTTGGATTGCCGCCGCGCGAATTAGCTCCGACACAGTGACGAATTTGAATCCTTTCGCCTCGAGGGCATCGAAAGTAGAAGGCATGGCTTCGATTGTTCCCGGGTGAATATCGTGAGACAACACAATCGAACCAGGCCGAGTCTCTTTAAGAATGCGATTACGAACCACAGCCGGGCCGGGTCGCTTCCAGTCGTAGGGATCTACGTCCCAAAGAATGATTTGATATCCAAATTCATCATGGATCCAACGTTTCTCGCGTGCCGTGATCGACCCGTACGGTGGCCGCATTAATGTGGGACGCTTACCGGTTGCGCTTTTGATTGCATCATCGGTCCGCTGTAATTGGCTACGAATGCCCTCGTCCGACATCTTGCCAAAGTTCGGATGTGACCAACTGTGATTCGCAATCTCGTGGCCTTCCTGCGCAGCCCGCGCGACGATTTCAGGATGTTCGGCGACGTTTTCGCCGATGACAAAGAATGTTGCCTTGATATGATGCGCTGCTAGTAAATCAAGCAGTTTTGGAGTGAGCGTCGCGCTTGGCCCATCATCAAATGTCATTGCGATGTAAGGCCCATCAACGTGGACTGAGTTGAAAGTGATACTCGGCTCCGCCGCGCTCTTGGGATTGTCATCCCCGGCTTGTGTTGTGACCTTTGGCTCTGCTCGAAGCTGAAGCGCTGCAATCAGTCCCGCAAAGCAAAAGAGCAGCAACCGCGAAACAAGCATGAACGATAACGTGGCGAATTGGTGTGTATTTAGCAGGGGCCGGCGGTTACGCAAGACGCAGCTGTCGAGGACGCCGGACTAACGAAATTGCATTGGATTGTTGCGTTGCCGCAAAAATTCGAAACGCGCTCAGCCTTTGCGTAATTTCTCTAGTTCAGCGATGAACGCGTCCGGCCCGCCGGGGAAGTAGCCGTCGTACTGCCAAACTTTCTCTCCGTTGCCATTGAGCACGACGATAGTGGGAAATCCTTGGACTTCGTACTGCTGCGCAAGCTCTTGATTTTGCTTTCTCAACTCGACGCTTTGCGGTTTGGCGCGCGGGAAGTCCACCTCCACAAGCACAAGATTCTCACGCGCGTAATCCTTAAACTGAGGCTGGGACCAAATCTCCTTGTCGAACTTTCTGCACCAGCCGCACCAGTCCGAGCCGGTAAAATCGAGGAGGAGGAATTTGTGGTTAGCCGTCGCCTCTTGCCGCGCTTTCTTGTAATCGTTCACCCACCCAGATTCGGCGCGGGCGAAAAGCGCGAAGAGAAAAAGACAAGCCGCAACGGCGAAGAGAATTGAACGATGTTTTTTCACATCGCCATCTTCGACTGGATTGCGGCTGGGCGCAAGAACGGTACAGCGCACCGCCGGTGCGGGAATAATCTCGCTGTGTCCGGAGATAGCCCGGCGAACGAACGCCGGGCTATAAACGGATCAAAGATCTAGCGCAGATGCTTCGAGACGAGCTTGGTCATCTCGAACATACTCACCTGGCTCTTACCGTTGAATACCGGCCTGAGTGAGTCATCCGCGTTAATCATGGTTCTTTTCTTTTTATCCTGGCAACCGTGCTTCTTGATGTAGTTCCAAAGCTTTTTCGTAAGCTCGGAACGTGGTAGCGGCTGCGACCCAACGATGGCAGCAAGCTTATCGTCGGGTTGGACCGGTCTCATGAAGGCGGGATTGGGTTTGCGTTTGGAAGTTTTCTTTTTGGTTTTCGGCATAGACGCTGATTATCGTTTCGCTCGCGCGAGGGCAACACTAATTTTAATGAAACAAAAAAATTTTTTGCTAGGCCACCCGCCGTACCGCGAGCGCCGCCACATCATCCGGCGAACCATCCCTGGCTTCATCTGGAGCTGCCCGGTCTAATACTCCTTTAAGTAGCGCTTCGGCGCTGGCTGCGGAGTGATCGAGCATTTTCTCCAAGCTTTTTGGCGTGAGGCGGCGCCGGGCGCCTTTGCTCCAGCCAAATAGACCATCCGTATAGAGGAGAAAAGCATCCCCCGATTCCAAGTCGAGAGGGGTCTCGGTAAATTCTGGATGTTCGAGCAAACCCAATGGAGGCGCGATCGACGCGATCGACTCAGTCGCGCTGTCGTGGCGTACGATCAGGAGCGGCGGGTGACCCGCCCCCACCACGCTCGCGCGTCCGCTCTCGGGGTCGACGGCAACGCACATCGCCGTCATGAAAGATCGCGCGCCAAAAATGCTGCGGAAGTCATGGTTCACGGCCTCCATGATCCTGGCTGGCGTGTTGTGTTCTACGCTGCCATGATGAAAAAGGAGTTTCGCCAGAGTGGTAAGCAAGGCAGCCGCAGCTCCGTGGCCGGTGCCATCTGCGATCCAAAACAAAATTCGGCCCTTCTTCAGAGGCAACCAACCGTAGATATCGCCGCCCACTTGAATTACGGGGCGATAACACGTAGCAACTTGCCAGCCGGGCAGCCCCGGCGGCTTCCGAGGAATCAGGGATTGTTGGGTCAACCGCGCAGCGGCCAGATCGCGCTCGAGATTACGACGCCATTCTTCGAGTTCATCGTTTTGCCGCTCCAATTGGCGCCGCATGGAGCGCAGGCGAAGCTGGGTCTCAATTCGCGCCCGCAACACTGCTGTGTTGACCGGTTTTGTAACAAAATCATCCGCGCCAGCCTGCAAACAACGGACTTCGCTTGCTTCGCTCCCATGCCCGGTCAACATGATCGCGGGAATTTGTGCGATTGCCGGGTCCTTGTCCGCGCGAAGGCGTTTTAACACCTCGGCGCCGTTTAGCCCTGGCATATCAAAATCAAGAAGAAGAAGCGAAGGCTGCTTGGCATGAATTTTTTCTAACGCTTTGGCCCCGTCCTCGCTCTGACTGCATTGGTAACCCGTCGACGTCAGCAGTTGCGCCAGGATTTTGCGACTTATGGCGTCATCATCCACCACTAGAATCAGCGCAGGGGAGTTGTTCGACATCTCTCTTTTGGATTCGGATGAAAAGCGCCCGGTTATTGTATTCGTGTCGATCTTTGTCGGCGGGTTGGTTGAATAGGATTGCGATTTTAGTGATTGGCAACGAATCGGACTGTGGATACAGTTGTCGGAGCAATCCGACTTATGAAATTCTCACTCTTGCTTGCCCTGCTCGCCGCTTTTTTTGTTGCATCATGCGCGGAAGAGCCGCCGCAACGCTCTTCTCAGCGCGTCGCGACTTACTCAGCACCCCAAACCCAGCAATACCCACCGCCACAACAGCCGTTCAATCCAAACGGCCCTGTTCAGCCCTCCGGCGCGCCGCAGGTGGAGACTGCGCCTTCACCTCCTCCAACGGCTGCCCCGACGAAAGTTGCAAAGGGAGACTATCCGTACGGCATTCCCGTACCTGGCAAACCTCATTTGGTGGAAAGCCCCTATTCACCTGGCAAGTACGTCGATGTAGAAGGATTCCCTCCAGGAACGGAAGTGAAAGATCCGTACACCGATAAGATCTTTCTCGTACCATAACGGGTTTGCTTCCGAATGCTTTCGGGGTTGCGGCTGAGGCTCGATGCTAGATACTGGGATGCTGAATTAGCGCAGCGTCGCCTTGTTCATCAAGCTCTAGCATCAATCATCCAGTATCGGTTTCCTTCACTCGTCTATGGAATTACGGATCAAACGCGCTCCTCGAATCGATATCGAAATCAACGTACCCGGCGATAAAAGCATTTCGCACCGCGCCGTTATCATCGCTGCTTTGTCCAATGGCATATGCACATTGCGCGGCTTTCTCCCGAGCGAAGATTGCATGCATACGGTCAACGCCATGCGCGCTTTGGGTATCAAGATCGAACAGCCTGAGCCGGAGACGCTAGTCGTCCATGGAAAAAAGCGTGTGCTTACGCCACCAAGAAAGGAGATCGATTGCGGAAATTCCGGCACAACGATGCGGCTTCTCGCTGGCCTGCTTGCCGGACAGACGTTTGAGAGCCGACTGGTGGGCGATGCTGGGCTCTCCAGACGTCCAATGGACCGCGTAATTACACCGCTTCGTCAGATGGGTGCAAACATTATCGCAGAAGGGCCGGAACAGACGTCGCCGCTCCGTGTCGGTGGCGGCTCCTTGCATGGAATTCACTATCGCCTGCCCATTGCGAGCGCACAGGTCAAGAGTGCGTTGCTTCTGGCGGGCCTCTTTGCCAGGGGCAAGACGACTGTCGAGGAGCCGTCCCCGACGCGAAGTCATACAGAGGTGCTGCTTAACTATTTTCTCGTTCGCATAGCACAGGATGACGACGGAAACGTTACCGTCTTCGGCGACCAGGTTCCGGAGTCGCGCGACTTTACCATTCCGGGCGATATTTCCTCGGCCGCCTTTTGGTTGGTCGCTGCGGCGGCACAACCACGGGGGCATCTGCTCGTCCGCGGGGTTGGTTTAAATTCCACACGAACGGCGTTTCTTGGTGTTTTATTGCGAATGGGCGCCCAGGTACGGGAGGCCATCGAAGATGTCGATCAGCTTGAACCGAGAGGAATTGTCGAGGTCACGGGCGTACCGCTCAAAGGGACCGTTATGCAGGGCAAAGAGGTATCGCAGTTTATTGACGAACTGCCCATCCTCGCAGTCGCAGGCGCTCTGGCAAATGGCCAAACAATTATTCGTCACGCCCAGGAATTGCGCGTGAAAGAAACCGATCGCATCGCTGCCATCGCACACAATTTGCGCACGATGGGCGCGCAAGTTACCGAAATGAGTGACGGCCTCCAAATCTATGGCCCGGCTCCGCTCCACGGAGCACGCGTGGCGAGTTTTGACGATCATCGGATTGCGA
>Ga0105239_10009586_pt1 | contig 10891 bp, 7 predicted proteins | sample KBSC44metaG_FD_92761 | JGI IMG/M metagenome (GOLD analysis project Ga0105239, IMG submission 92761) | Corn rhizosphere microbial communities from Kellogg Biological Station, Michigan, USA - KBS C4-4 metaG | ecosystem: Host-associated > Plants > Roots > Rhizosphere > Soil | place: Michigan, USA...
CAGCGCCTCGGCGACGCTGTACTGGAGGCTCACGCGGCCGTGCGAATCCGACGCAGGCGCGTGTTTCTCCGCGATCGGCTCGCAGACGATCGATACGATGAATTCGGTTACAGGACAATCGACTCTGTCGATATCGGCGGGCTGAATCGAGTGCCTATCGCGCAGGCGAATGGCGGCGCTGATATAAGGATGAATCACGTGTGCGGCAGGAAACGGCTTGAAAGACGCGTTGCGGCTTTCCCAGTGCGAGCCTAAATCGGCATTGATGCGAGCGAAATCGCGGTGGGCAGCAGTATCTTGCACGTGGCTCGCGAACAACCCCCAGCGACCCTCGAAGACCCGCGCGGGACCGGTGACGCCCGACCGCGCCAGCATCGCGGCGGTGATCCCGCTTTGCGCCGACCAACCGGGATGGAGAAACTTTGTCTGTGTCCCATCGACCCAGCATTCGAGCAAGCCCGACGCCAAGCTGCCGGCAATTCCAGCCGCGCGCGCCATGTCTTCCGCATCCAGCCCGAAGAGCTTGCCAGCCAGATATGCTGACCCGAAGGTCGCGAACAACCCGGTTGGGTGGAAGCCGCGCTTGTGGAGTTCCCCGGACGATACGCTGCCCACGCGGCAGGAAATCTCGTTGCCGATGGCGATGGCCGAAATCAAGTCCCGGCCTGTCACCGGCGTAAATTCAGAAAGCGCCAATGCCGCGGCCACCGCCGGGCTGCTCATGTGGACGATCGACTCGTTGTGCGTATCGTCGTATTCCAGCGCCTGCGAAAGCGCACCGTTGGCGAACGCAGCCGACGTCACACCCACGCGATCCCCGAAGCCCAGAATATGGCAGGGACCCGCGGGGGACATGGCGGCAACTGCATCCCGCGTAGACTTTCCGAATGCGGTTTCCGCGCCCGCGAGCGATAGCCCGATGACGTCCATCACGCGCAGCTTGGTGGACTCGACGACATCGGTGGGCAGTTCTTCAAATCGGACGCGCGATGCCCATACGGCGAGATCGGTGGATAATGGCAGGTTCACCGCACTACTGTACAATTATTCAACCTGGGAGTCTCGATCCCAATACCAATGCTTGAGACGCAAACGCTAGCCTCCTATGTAGTCACTGGCCGGATTGAAAGCGTTCCCGAGGACGTGCGTCACGAAGCGCGCCGGGCAATCATTAACTACGTCGGATGTGCCCTGGGAGGCAGCGTCGATACGGCGGTGGATCGCGCCATACAGGCTCTGGGACCGTACTCGGGCAAACCCACGGCGAACATTCTAGGACGCGGCGAGCGCATGGACCCGCTGCACGCTTCCCTGATGAACGGAATCAGTTCGCACGTGTACGACTTTGACGACACCACACCGAAGAACTACATCCACCCCACCTCTCCGGTGGCTTCCGCGTTGTTCGCCTATGCCAGCGCGATTCCGGTATCGGGGCGCGATTTCATGGAAGCGTTCATTCTGGGATTCGAGGCCGAGTCGCGCATCGGCAATGCAGTCTATCCGGCGCATTACGATGTTGGCTGGCACATTACCGGAACGGCGGGAGTCTTCGGCGCGGCGACTGCGATCGGCAAACTTCTGAACCTCGAAGGCCACGAGATGATCTGGGCGATCGGACTGGCGGCTACGCAAGCCGCCGGTTTGCGTGAGATGTTTGGGTCGATGGCCAAAGCGTTGCATCCTGGCAGAGCCGCACAGAATGGATACGCTGCGGCGCTGCTGGCGCAAGCAGGCTTCACTGCGGGCGAACATGGACTCGAAGGTCCCCGGGGCTTCGCGGCGGTCCAGGCCGCCAAGTACGATCTTTCGAAGATCACCGCTAGACTTGGTGAGGATTTCGATCTCCGCGCGAACACCTACAAACCGTTTCCGTGCGGAATTGTGAACCATCCCACGATCGACGGCTCCATTCAGATTCACGACGAACATCGGCTTGCCCCGGATCAGATCGCGGCGGTCCGCCTGCGTGTCGCGCCGCTGGTGATGGATCTTTGTAATCAGCGGGGCATCACGAAGGGACTGCAAGGCAAGTTTTCGGTGTATCACGGCGCGGCCATCGGCCTCGTGCGCGGCAAGGCAGGGATTCAGGAGTATACGGATGAAGCCGTGAACGATCCGCAGATCAAGCGCGTGCGCGAGCTTGTGTCGGCCGTGGGCGACCCATCGATCACGGAAGATCAGGTCCGCATCGAGGTCGAACTGACAACTGGAGCGAAGCTGACACGCTTCGTTGAACAATCGCTTGGGAATGTTCATCGTCCGATGAGTGATACGCAGCTTGAGAATAAGTTCCGGGATCAGGCCGTAGCGGCGTTGCCGGCAGCGCAAGTGGAGCGAGCCATCGCCCTGTGCTGGAGAATTGACGAACTGGCCGATGTGAGCGAATTGGTCCAAGTATGCGTCTCACGATAGCGCTAGCGCTTTCACTTTTGGCGGCATGCGGCGGCGGCGCAAGCAAGCATGAAGTAAGGATTCCCAAGGGCGCGGGCGGCGTCGGTTTCCTACCGCTTCTAGTGATGGAGAAGTACCACTTGATCGAGAAGTATGCCGACGTCACGGTTCGCTGGATGGACCTGGGCGGGCCGGCGGCGATGAACGATGCGCTCTTATCCTCGTCAGCCGATTTTATTTCCGCAGGTCCGCCGGCGTTCCTAACCTTGTGGGACAAGACCCGCGGCGCGGCTAATGTGGAGGGAGTCGCCGCGATGACGTCCATGCCGATGTACCTCAACACAAATTCCGAACATCTTAAAAAGCTGGAAGATATAACGGATCGAGACAAAATCGCCATGACGTCGATCAAGGTGTCGATTCCTGCGATCATCATGCAGATGTATGCGCAGAAGAAGTACGGCCCGGCTCAGGCGGCACGCTTCGACAAGTTCACGGTCTCGATGGCGCATCCCGATGCGGTGATCGCGTTGCTCTCGGGATCGGCCGGCATCACCGCGCATTTCAGCTCGCCCCCATTTCACCAGCGTGAACGAAAAGATCCACGCATCCACACTATCCTCACTTCCGACGACGTCATGGGCGGCTCCACGACATTCACCATGATTTCCACCACCAGCAAGTTCCGCCGGGAAAACCCGCAGATCTTCGCGGCCGTGCTGAAGGCGCTGGAGGAAGCCACTCGTATGATCGTCGCCGACAAGAACATGGCTGCGGATCTTCTGGTGATGTCCGAAGGTGGGGGTTTAACCCGGGAGGAGATTGTCGAGGTTCTGAACGATCCGCACGTCAAGTTCACGACCATTCCGGAAAATGTCATGAAGTATGCCGAGTTCATGGCGGGCGCGGGCTCCCTCAAGAACCGCCCCGACTCGTGGAAAGATTTATTTTTTCCCGAAATACACGGCGTTCCGGGAAGCTGATGGAGACAGCCCCGCTTCTATCGGTAGAAGGTGTTACGCTGCGCTACCGGACCAAAGACCAATTGGTTACCGCGACCTACCGAGTCAGCTTTCAGCTTTACCCGTCGGATCGATTCGTGGTGTTGGGGCCATCCGGATGCGGTAAGTCGACACTGCTGAAAGCCGTCGGCGGATACATCCAGCCGACCGAGGGGCGCATCCGATTGAACAGTGCTGATGTAACTGGTCCCGGGCCGGACCGCGTGTTTGTGTTCCAGGAATTCGACCAGCTTTTGCCTTGGAAAACCGTTAAGGAAAATATCGTTTTCGCGCTGACTGCGAGCGGCAAACTGCTGCGGCCTCATGCCGAAGAGCGCGCCATGCATTACATCGCCAAAGTGAACCTTACGGAATTTGCGTTAAGTTATCCCCACACGCTTTCGGGCGGGATGAAGCAGCGTGTCGCTATCGCCCGCGCGATGGCTATGGAACCGCAGATTCTGCTGATGGACGAGCCGTTCGCCGCGCTCGATGCACTGACGCGCACGAAGATGCAGGAAGAGTTGCTGCAGCTCTGGGATGAAACCAAGTTCACCGTGCTCTTCGTCACGCACTCGATTCCCGAGGCGATTCTCATCGGCAACCGCATTCTTCTGATGAGCACCCATCCGGGACAAGTGAGGGCCGAGTTAAACAGCTCTGGCGCTGATGCCACGCGTATTCATGAACTTCTTTTTGGAGCCGCCAATCATGCCTGAACGTCCCGAGATATTCTACGAAGTCTCGACCGCGCGACTGGATGTGGTAGAGAAGCCCCTCAGTGCCTGGGAAAAGCTGTACGACAACGGAGCCGTCCGGAAGACAGCGCTCCTGGTAATGCTGGCGGCGGCGTGGGAATTGTATGCGAGATGGCTGGGCAATCCGTTGCTTGTTCCCACGTTTTCGGCCACCGTCGGCGCCCTCTTTGCGTCGATAGCGTCAGGAGCCTTGCCGCAGGCGGCTCTCTACACTATTTCGATGCTGCTCAAAGGATATGTCTCGGGTCTGGCGATCGCAGCACTGCTGACGGCCTTCGCCACGGGAACGCGGATTGGGGCGGATCTTCTGGAAACGCTCACTGCAATGTTCAATCCCCTGCCCTCGATCGCGCTCCTGCCGCTGGCGCTGGTGTGGTTCGGGCTAGGCGCGGGGAGCGTGATTTTCGTGCTGATCCACGCGGTGCTGTGGGCCGTCGCTCTCAACACCTTCGCGGGCTTTCGATCGGTAAGTCCAACATGGAAGATGGTAGGACAGAATTACGGGCTTTCGAGAATCCGATACATCGCGCGTATTCTGATTCCGGGCGCGTTCCCCAGCATCCTGACGGGTCTCAAAGTCGGCTGGGCGTTCGCTTGGCGGACACTGATTGCCGCGGAACTTGTGTTCGGCGTCAGTTCCGGATCGGGCGGCCTCGGCTGGTTTATCTTCGAGCGCAAGAATCAGCTCTTGATCGCTGACGTCTTCGCTGGTTTGCTGACGGTGATTCTGTTCGGTCTGTTAGTCGAGAACCTGATCTTCAAGACGATCGAGAATCGCACGGTGGGCCGCTGGGGCATGCAGGTCTAGAGAATCTCCAGATCTGGATCTACTGCTGACCCCGCCGGTTTCCCGATGTTCTGAAGGTGCACCTGAATCGTCTCCGCGTCCGGTGTGCCCTTGTCCATTCCCAAGTATTTCGAGATGTGGTCACGTGCGCCCGCGGCATCGCCTTTCGCCTCTAGAATCCGGCCGAGAACGTATTCCGCCCGCGTAATCTTGAGCTGGATGGCCTGTTGCGCGCTGGCCGCCGCGCCGTCCAGGTCTTTGAGTTGGTAGCGTGCGACGGCCTGATGGAGGTAGACCTCGGTAAACGTCTTCTTGGTATCGATTTTGATCAAGGCATCGACGTTCTTCGCCGCGCATTGCCAGTCCTTGGTCTTGATACAAAGACGCGCCAGCGCCAGGTAAGACGTCAGCATCTTGGGATCGGCTTCGATGGCATGCTCGTAGGCTTCGCGGGCCTCGGTTAGCTTTTGCAGCTGCTTTTCCTCGATCACACCCAGGGCGTGCCAGCCAATCGCGAACTTGGGAGCGGCCGCGACGGCCGCCTGAATCTGCGCTGCGGCCTCCGCATCATTTCTGTTGTCCAGCGCCTTCATCGCCGCTTTCCAAGGCCCGCTCGCTTTGGATGGCAAATTCGAATCATTACTGATAATGGCGTAAGGATCGGCGACGCGGCTGTTGGTAATCACCAGCGTATCCAGCGTGGCCGTCGTTTTAGTAGATCCATCCAGCCCGGAGACATCCACGATGGTGGAAATATACCCGTTGTGTGTTGCACGGATAAAACATGCGCGGGTCCGCAAAGGATCTACATCCATCCGCCATGTGTACTCGCCCTTCCTGTCGGTGATGGGCCCCGGAGCCGACCCCTGCACATCGGTGCAGATCCGCTCGATGCCAACGCTGAATGGCGGAGGCGATCCGTCCGGCAGCGTTACTTTACCTTTTACGATGAGCGGGTAAACCTCGGCGGAAACAGGTTGAACCGAGAAAGAGAATAAGAGACTTGCGGCAAGGCAAGCCCCAGGAAACACGCTCCTGGCGACCATAGGTCCTCCTCGCTAAATAGTCTATCGCGTGGTCTGTTTGTTGTACCAGGCCTGAAAGAACTCCACTTGCGCCGGAGTCAACCCTGGACCGGTCTCGACCACATCGCCGAGGACCATTCTAGTATTCTTCTTGTCATCGAATGGCGTCCATTTGGGCAGATTCTTTCCATTGGGATCGCCATTTATGGCAAAGTTAACCCAATAGGAAGAAACGGTGTCGGAGAGCTTGCGATCAAGATCGGCCCAGGGCCGGTTGCCAAGCAAGTTTTCAAATATGTAGGAAGCTTCGGCGCCATGAGTGGCTCCGGCGCCCCGTGCCGGAAATCCGTCTGGACTGGGTTGTGCACCGGGCGTCGCCGGAGGCTCATGAGCGAAGTAATAAAGGTAGGCTTTCGACTTGCCAGTTTTGCTCTGAAGCCGAGCCCAGTTCCGCTGCACCCAGCCCAGCTCATCGCGGAAGGCCGCGAGCTCCGAAGCATTGGCCTCGGCATCCGACGCCGCCGGATACAGCTTCAAGAATGGATCGGCCATGTCCCCGTAGCGCTGCTTGGCGCGCTGGGTCCAGGCAGCTGCCGTGGTCGGCTGGGAAAAGAATGTTCCCTCGTCCTTATTCGACCCCACCAGAATCGGCACATCGTTCTGCTTGCCTTGCGCGAAAATCGCCGCCGGCTCATCAGGGAGGAACCAACCATCAACCACAGGCCCACCTCCGCGACCGCCCGCCAGCACTTCAGCCGCCGGTTTTGCGCGCAAATCGGCGAGAGACTTAGCACCCAGCATTTCGGCGGTGCGAATCCCGGCCTGTTCCGCCTCGGCGAGTTTCCTTATCGCTCCGATCGAAAGTCCCGACCATGCGCCGCTTTCGGCAATTGCCCGCTGATACGTGCCCTTGGTGAGCGGTGAGGCGACCAGGTTGCCGATGCTGGACGCACCGGCAGAGTCGCCGAAAACGGTGACGCGTTTCGGATCGCCACCGAACGCCGCGATGTTTCTTTGCACCCACTGAAGAGCGGCGGCTTGATCGAGAAACGCCTGGTTGGCTGCGCCTCGGCGGTCGGATTCGCGCGTGAGGTCGGGATGCGAGAAGAAACCAAAGATTCCCAGGCGATAGTTGATGGTCACCAGCACCACACCTTTTTTGGCAAGGGCTTCCCCATCGGTGCCGGGAGCCGCACCCGAGCCGCTGGTGTAGCCACCGGGATGGAGCCAGACCATTACGGGACGCTTGTCATTAGACGACGTCGCCGCGGTCCAGACATTCAGGTAAAGACAATCCTCGCTCATTGCGGCCGCGGTTGCCGGGCCTTTGGCAGGACCTTTCGCGGGACCCTTTCCGCCACCGCGTCCACCGCCTGCACCTCCTTGCATGCACATAGGCCCGAACTGATCGGCCCTGCGCATTCCTTCCCATTTAGCGGGCGCTTGGGGAGCGCGAAAACGCAGATCGCCAACGGGCGGAGCGGCGAACGGAATACCTCTATAGACGCGCACTTCAGGGCTATTTCCGGTAACGCCGGAGATTAGCCCGGTATCTAACCGCACAGTATCGTTAGTTGCCGCAGAGGCGGCGATGGGGGCAAGAGCGATGAGGATGAAAAGATGAGTTCGCAGCATCAGAGTCTCCAGGGGCAATGATATACTACAGAGCATCCAAGTCGGCGTGAACGCCCCGTACCGGCATTCATGCTCCCGAAACACGAATTTGCTAGCGTGGATCACATAGGGGTCCTATGAACAAAAGTCTTGCAGTCTGTCTTTTAACGATAGTTTTCGCAATTTCGGCATTCGCGCAGGCGACCGTCGGACTTAGCGGAATTTCAGGAATTGTCCGGGACGCGACGGGGGCGGTCGTTCCCAACGCTCAAGTCGCGATCACCAACGATTCTAACGGCGTGCACGTGACGCTCAACACATCGGAAGGGGGCGTCTTCAGTGCACCGCCGCTGGTTCCGGCAAGTGGATACACGGTCACGGTGACCAAACCCGGATTCTCGACCTACGAGGTGAAGGACATCGCACTCCAAGTCGGCCAGAATATGAATCTCACCGTGGCGCTGGCCGTGGCGGGCACCACAACCGAGATTCGAGTGGAAGCCGCCGCGCCCCTCGTAGATGAATTGAAGACCGACGTCTCACAGGTCATCACATCGCAGCAAATTCTGGACCTGCCGATTAACGGCCGGCGCGTCGACTCCTTCGTGCTGCTGACACCCGGTGTAACCAACGACGGCAATTTCGGGCTGCTGACTTTCCGCGGCGTCGCCAACGGCAACAACTTCCTGCTGGATGGCAATGACACCACAAACGAGTACTGGGTCGAAAACAACGGCCGCACCCGGGTTGCGTCACAGATCTCGCAGGACGCGGTGCAGGAATTCCAAGTGGTATCGGCCAATATGTCGGCCGAATATGGGCGGGCCAGCGGCGGCGTCGTGAATACGGTTACGCGCAGTGGCGCCAACGATCTGCATGGGACCGGCTACTGGTTTTACAGAAACCAAAACTTCATCGCGCACGATCCGTTTGCCAATATCAACCCGGATGAATGGCGATTGCAATCGGGCGCCAGCGTGGGCGGCCGCATCATCAAAGACAAGCTGTTCTATTTCTTCAATGCGGAATTCACGCGCCGCAACGCGCCATTGGTCGATAGCATTGTCAGGGCCGGCGTGGTCGATAGCGCGAATCAAGCGTGGCTGACCTGTGGCACTGGCACCACTCCCGCGACGCCAGCCCAGTGTGCGGCCATCAACAAGCTATTGCCGCCCTTCTTCGGTGCTCTCCCTCGCAATGTTGTGCAAGACCTGGGATTCGGACGGCTGGACTACCACCTCTCGGAAAAAAACACGCTCAGCGCCAGCTTGAACTTTATGCATTTCAAATCGCCTAACGGTCTGCAACAAACGACGATTGCCTCCACCAGTGGAGCCGGCATCAACAATAATGGCGATGACTATGCGCGCGTGCGTAACGGCAAATTTACCTGGACCAGCGTACCGAAATCCAGCTTGGTGAACGAATTCCGGTTTGGCTGGAACACCGACCTTGAAGGCGACAACGTCAATCCCACGCTGGGCCCCGCCTTTGGCGCACTGGCCGTAAGCGTGAACAGCCAGAGCATCGGCTCCATCAACAACCTGCCGCGGGTGCAGCCCCGCGAAACCCGGTTCGAGTTCGCCGATAACGTCTCCTGGGTGAAGGGCAAACATATCGTCAAAGGGGGTGTAGATATCACCACAACCAAGGACTACAGCTACTTTGTTTCGAACGCCAACGGAAGTTACACATACCAGACCGTCAACGCCTTCGCGCTCGACTATTCCGACAACACAACCAGCGCCAAACACTGGCAGACCTTTGCACAGACCTTCGGCGACCCGAGTGTGAATGCCCGGATCACCGCCTCGGGTGTTTATCTGGAAGACCAGTGGCGTCCGTTTAAGAAATTCACGGCCACCATCGGCGCGCGCTATGAGTACGAGGCTCTGCCGCAACCTACGAAGTGCAATCAAGACTATACAGCGACCTGCCATATCTATTCGAAGCCGACCAACCTGATGCCCCGTATCGGGCTCGCCTACAGCCTGAACAATAAAACCGTGATTCGGGCGGGCTATGGAATGTTCTATGCGCGGGTAGCTGGGTCGACCATCGGGAATTTGTTCACGGGGAACGGAGTCACCACCACGGCGGTTTCCTTGTCTGCAACGCAGGCGGCGCAGCTCGCGGTTGGTCCGGTCTTCCCGAACATATTAGCCGCGGTGCCCTCCGGTGTCAGCGTGGCCGCGTCCAATATTCAGTTCGCCGATCCCAACTGGAAGACTCCTTACTCCGAGCAGGGCACGTTCGCGGTCGAACGTGAGCTGATTCACAATCTCGCCCTGACGACCTCCTATATCTGGAGCCGCGGCGTGCAGCTCTACAGTGTCCGCGACTTGAATCTGCCGACCGCCACGACCCTCTTCACCTACACCATCGCCGACGCCAGCGGCGTTCCGACCGGCGCGACCTACACCACTCCCGTGGTGATCGGCACGCGTCCCGACCCGCGCTACGGCGGCGTCAATCAGGCGGAAAACGGAGTGACCAGCTCGTATAACGCGGTAGTGGTGCAGCTCGATAAGCGCTTCTCGAAAGGTTTCCAAGCATCACTTTCCTACACCTGGTCGCATGAAGTCGACGACGGCCAGAGCTTCGGCCAATCCACCGCCAATATGTTTCTGTCGAGCGCCTTCAGCTGGCTGCAAAACGGGAACTACAAAGCCGACAGGGGGCTTGGCCTGGAGGATCAGCCGAACCGCTTCGTGCTCTCCTGGATTTGGGCGCCGACGTTCAGCCACGGCAGCGGGGTTGTATCGAAGTACCTGGTAAACAACTGGCAGCTTTCCTCGATCACCACCGTCAATGGACGCCGGCCTTACGGAAGCCCGACCGTCCGCTTGAACGATACGCCGGTGCAGGGCATGTTCAGCAATTTCAGCCTCAATGGATCAGGCTTGAGTGGCCGCGTACCGTTCTGGGCAGTCAGCAGCGTATATCAGCCAGCGATGGTACGGTCGGATGCGCGCATCAGCAAGATCCTGCCGTTCGGCGAGCGGTACAAGCTGGCCCTCAGCTTCGAGGCGTTCAACCTCAGCAACAGTTGGTCGCCGACCAGCATGTCCACCCAGGCGTTCACGGAATCCAAGGGAATCCTCACGCTTACGCCGAGTGCTTATAACCAGGGGCTGAGCGATGCGGCTTCCCCGGATGGCACTCTAGCTCGGCGGCTGCAGGTGAGCGCCCGCTTTACATTCTAGCTGTGCGGGTGGGCGGGGATACCGAGACGGTCGACGGTCTCGCCCTCAAAATCGAATTCGATCAACACGGCAGGTTGGTCGCCAACCACGTAGCCTCGATGACCGG
>Ga0105239_10009587_pt1 | contig 10891 bp, 9 predicted proteins | sample KBSC44metaG_FD_92761 | JGI IMG/M metagenome (GOLD analysis project Ga0105239, IMG submission 92761) | Corn rhizosphere microbial communities from Kellogg Biological Station, Michigan, USA - KBS C4-4 metaG | ecosystem: Host-associated > Plants > Roots > Rhizosphere > Soil | place: Michigan, USA...
CTAAGATAAATAAGCAGAGTATGCAGGTAAGCTTGCAAAGCGGCGTTTTTCCAACTTTGATGCTGATGTTGCTCTTCCAGCATCAGGCCGATCATGTGGCGTATAAAATTACGGTCGGCAGCCTGTAGTTTCAGCTCATGGCCGTTTTGCGGATTGGTGATGATGGGCAAATTCCGGAACAGCCGGTTGTTTTCCAGCTCGATAAATTCGCGGGTAAAGCAAATATTTACACCCATAAAGGGTTTAGCCTGCTCCTTGATGTGCACCTGCTGCGGGGTGGAAAAGTAGAAGCAATTGGGATCAAGCTGGTACAAAGTGGAATCGACCCAGTGCCGTCCATCACCTTCATCAACCAGCCCGAGTTGGTAATAGTCGCGCCGGTGTGGTGCCAGGAACATCGCTTTGTGTTTGTTGAACTGGCCTTTGGCTTCAACCAGTTCAAACATGCCGTTACCTGCCGGAAACATTTCCTGAAAGGAGTATTGGGGTATAATATGATCTTTTGCAGATAGTGTCATAATGCTTGAAATGGAACAGCAAACTTACTTCTTATGTAATTCATATACCGTACCCGCGTCCTCAACAAAGAGTTGCTTTCCGTCCTGGTCAAAATAAAAGAAGAAGCCAAAAGGAGCGTTCCAAAATTCCTGCTCAGAGATAGCATCAAGTTTAAAAGGTTGCCCTTTAAGCGACAGTATTAATTGCCCCTGATCGAGCGTATTGGTTACTTCCAATCCTGAACTGCCGCTATAGGTACCCGTATAGGTTTCCAGCAGCTTTGCGTTTAGGCGCCTGATCTTAAAATCGGGGACCGTGTCTGGCAGGTTAAAACAGCTTTTAAATACATGGTCCAGGATATTACTCTTGGGATAAACCTCGCCGCTGGTGCAGTAGGCTATGGCCAGTTTGTTCTCCGGATAATATTGCATAGACGATCCGAAACCTTCCGTTTTGCCATTATGTCCAAAGCCCTGATGCTGTTTGTCCCCGTAAGGAAACATACCCATACCATAACCATCCACCATTGTCTTCATGCGGTCAACACTCTGTTGTCTAATAAGCTTATAGGCAAATATGGCGTTGATAAATTTACACAGATCTGCCGGTGTGGAAATGATAGCTCCGGCACCGCCAAAATTATCCAGGTACACCGCCTTATCGGGTTTCCACTCGTTATTAAAATATTTATAAGAAATGGCTTCGCCTGGTTGGAAACCTGGCTTTACCCCATAATAGGTCTGGTTAAGTGCCAGCTTTTTAATGATCCTTTCGGTAACCACATCGCTATAAGGTTTTTGATAGATCTTCTCTATAATATAGCCCAGGAGCAAGTAATTGGAATTGTTATAGTCGGCTTTGGCATTCGGTTCAAAATCGGGCTTTTGATTTTTAATCAAGGCCAGCAACTCTTCATGCGTTTTGGGTTGTTCTTTCCAGTTGTCAAAGCCGGTATTATTGGTAAAATTGGCCAACCCGCTCCGATGGCCTAATAGTTCGGCAATCGTGATTTTGTCTGCATTGGGTAATTCGGGATAATAAGCAGCGAGTTTGGTATCCAGGGTTAGTTTTTTCGCCTCAATTAACTGATAGATCATTACGGCAGTGAATACTTTCGTGATAGAGCCGATGCGGTATTCGGTTTGGTCGGTCTGATCTTTCCCAAAGGAACGTTGGTACACCGGTTTCCCGGCAGAAGTGATCATTATGTTACCGATAGCCAGGTGATGTGCTTCCAGCGCATTAAAGAAGCTGTCTAACTGGGCGCGGTTTATGGATTGACTGAAAGTTGTGAGACTAATAAACAGCAAGACCGATAAAAAAGCAAATCGTTTCATGTGGGATATGTTACGGTGTATGATGCAATAAATCACACTAAAGTTACAACCCAAAATAGGTTTTTCCGGTATGATTAACAAGCCAGCTGTTAAATGTTATATCAAATAATTTTCACACTACAGTAAGGGTAAAATCCTCTGCACGTGTTGTATATAAAAAGGTTTAATTTTTTAATTTGTGTGTGAGCAGGCAGCCCGGCCCCTAAAAAGGCTGGGCTCTTGCTTTTTTTAGAACAGTTAAATCCAGCCCGAAGTGTAAGCTATTGAACAATTGTATCATTGCATCAAATAATAATACAATATGAATAGCCAGGAAATTATCTGTTTAAATTTTAATGAAATAAGACGCCGGAGTATTAAAGTATGGCTCGGCATACCCCAGGATAAATATGATTGGAAACCCGATGCCAGTGCGATGACCTGCATAGAAATTATCCGTCATATCATCGAAAGCCAGTATATTTATCAGCAGATCGTTATTAACCGGGGAGATCTGGGAGAATTGATCACGCCATGGCAGGATAAACCGTATATGAGTATTGAGGCGGAAATAGCATTTGCATCACCGCATCATGAGGCTTTTATGAAAATGATCAGCAAGTTTTCAGAAAAAGAGCTGGAGGAGATCGATATCGTAAGACCTAAAGCAAATCTAAAACGGAAATTGGGTGATTATTTACAAAGGATTGCCTATCACGAAGCTATCCATACCGGGCAGCTGCTATCGTATTTAAGAACAATGAATGTTGACCGCCCCCAAATTTGGGATTAACCAATGAGATATGACCAACCTAAGTAGTTTTAAACAAGCGGCGGCTTTGTTTGGCGAACCGGCCCGCGCCGCTATGATATGGGAGCTGTTTGACGGGAAACCTGTATCTGCCGGCGATTTAGCCATCGCCGCAAATATCACACCGCAGGCGGCGAGCAGCCATCTTAAAAAGCTGGTAGAATCTGGGATATTGAAGATGCAGAAACAAGGCAAACATAAATACTTTGTATATGCTAATCCCGAGATAGCGGTGGCTGTTGAAACACTAGGTAATATTTTTTCGACCCCTAAAGAACTTAACTCTGCTCAACGGGAAGTGCGGGCGGCGCGGAGCTGTTATGACCACCTGGCGGGACTAGCCGGGGTGCAGCTAACCGAAGCACTACTCAGGAAGGGATTGATCACCGATCATCTGGATCATCTCAAAGAATTTAGTATTACAAGCCAGGGCCTCATCTGGTTCAAAGAGTTGGAGATAGACATCCCGCAGTTAACAGTTGCCAAAAGACCGCTTGCCCTGAAGTGTATTGACTGGACAGAGAAAACCCCGCACCTGGCTGGTGGCCTTGGCGCGGCCATGCTGCAATATTTTCTGAAGGAGGGCTGGTTCAGAAAAGTTTATCAGAAAAGAAGTTTGCTGATCACCTCTAAAGGTGAATTTGAACTCAAGCAACGATTGAACATTGACATCAAAGGATAAGTATCTATCCTTGTTTTAATTAAAGGGCTTGGTTTGCTTTGCAGATCAAGCCCCTTATTGTCAATAACATTTTATAACGTCTCATATTTACATCATTTGATGTCACACTCATTACATACCGGTGAGGCTCTAAGCAAGTAAACATAGCCCAGTATCCGGATAGCGCCGAAACAACGCGAACCACAAATTTAGCGCCAACACCTAGCATAGTCGGGCCGGATGATAATACGGCGATGAAGGTGGACATTGAAGGACAGTCAAGAACTTATAATACGCTCACTGCTCATTTATTACCGAGTTGTTCCGCCAAACCGATTAGAAGTCCTTCAGGTCCGCGAATATAGCAGAGCCGATACGAGTCCTCATACTGAACCACTTCGCCAACGAGTTGAGCGCCCTGTTTGATGAGCCTGGATACCATTTCGTTAATGTTTTCAACAGTGAACATAACGCGTAAATAACCTAAAGAGTTCACTGGAGCAGTCCGGTGATCTGAGATAGTAGGCGGGGTTAGAAATCGCGAAATCTCAAGCCGGCTATGGCCATCGGGGGTAACCATCATAGCGATCTCTACACTCTGGGAGCCCAGCCCTGTAACGCGACCAGCCCATTCTCCTTCAACTTTGGCTCGCCCTTCGAGCTTCAAACCTATCTCCGCGAAAAAAGATATAGCGTCATCGATGGATTCTACAACGATGCCGACATTGTCCATTCTTAGTAATTTGTTTTTTACCATCGGTTCATCTGGTTATTATTAAAGGTCATAATTTCTATCCAAAACTTCACTCAAAGTTTATGCCTAATCGGTTCTCGCATAAAAGTCGTGAATAGTTTATATATCAAAAGCGACAAAGTACACATATATTTCGCACTAACTTAAGCGGCATTCCGTGTTTTAGAATTTAGATAGTTAAGCCCCAACAGAGCCCTTGATAGTTCTGTGATTTTTAAAGCGATTTCCCTGGATTATTCACTGAGACATTAATTATATGATGTTATTGGCATTTGTATTTATAACTCATAAATAAAATTCATAGTCATGTAGGGGTAAACCGGCCCGTGCGTGTTTTAGTGGAAATGAAATACGTACAAACTATGGATAATATCACCCCTTGCTCATTAACCAATTCTGAAGAATTAAAATATCGGCCTTATACTCCTGTAAAAACAGTTGAAGGCCATATAGACAAGGCCTTAAAGGCGCTTCATTTTAAACTGGTTGACGATTTGCCCATGATCATCTGGTATGTAACCAGCAGCCTATAGTTTATGGATATGAACACGATGGATAGGTTATTAATAAAATATATGCTGGGCGAAGCCAGGCTGGCCGAGATAGAGGCTATTGACAAATGGGTAGCTGCAAGTAAGCATAACCTCAGGTATTTTACACAGTTTAAACTGGTATGGGAGATCTGCGAACTGGTAAAACCCGAAAGTAATATTGATATAGAAGAAGCCTGGGGAAAATTTAAAAAAATGGCTAAAAGAGGCAAAGGTCCCGCCGCTATCATCAACATGATATGTCAGATAGTGAAGGCCCCTACTTTAATTACCTAAACCTGTAGGTTACAGCCGGCGGTCCTCTTCGTTAATGAGCACATCGTTAATGCTGGCGTATCTTTTTTGCATCAGGCCATGCTCATTAAATTCCCAGTTCTCGTTGCCGTAGGCGCGGTACCATTGTCCGGCGGCATCGTGATACTCATATTCAAAACGTACCGCTATCCGGTTATCGGTAAAAGCCCAAAGTTCCTTTTTTAGTTTATAGTCGAGCTCTTTTTGCCATTTGGTGGTCAGAAATTGTACGATCTCTGCCCGGCCATTGATAAACTGCGAGCGGTTGCGCCATTCGCTATCGATGGTGTAAGCTAGAGATACCCGCTCAGGGTCCTGGCTGTTCCAGGCATCTTCTGCCAGTTGAACTTTTTGGGTAGCCGTTTCAAAGGTGAACGGTGGTAATGGTGGTTTTTGTTCCATGTTGAAACAAATATAAGCAGGGTAATAGTAATGCTAATGGTATCATTTACTGATTGTATGGTACATTGCGTTGAAAAACATTCAAGGCTGTCATGCTGAGCTGCCCTCTGCGCTCTACCCTTCGACGGAGCTCAGGGTGACGGCCCTTTTTCAGGACATTATATCAAACCCTCGATGGCGCCACACCAAATGTCTTCTTAAAAGCGTAGGAAAAATGCGACAGATCCTCAAAACCCAGCTCCAGGTAAATATCAGAGGGGGCTTTGCCCTGTTCCTTGATCTGGTAATGTGCCTCCTGTAACCTTTTTTGTTGCAACCATCTGCTGGGGGTAATGTGGAAGATCTTTTCAAAGTCTCGCTTAAAGGTGGCCAGGCTCCTGCCGGTTAAATAAGCGAACCTTTTAAGCTGCACATTGAAATGGAAATTTTTGTTCATAAAGCCTTCCAGGTCGATTTTGCCGGGCTCGCTAAAATCAAACAGAACATCCTTAAGCTCGGGGTTGCCCTGTAATAAGATCAGGATAGCTTCCCGTAATTTGAGCGACAACAGGTTTTTATCCGCAGGCTGTTGCAAATGTTCATAAGGCTGCAACGAATCCATAAAGCTTTTGTAAAGCGGGCTGGGTTTTAGTATGATGATGCTATCACCCTCATATTGCTTTTGCGCGGTGTAGCCATATTCCATACTAAAATTGCGGAGCGTTTGCTGATCCAGGAATATTGAAACGGATTTGAACTCGCCGCCGGGTGGTGGCTGTTTCAGGAATTTAACCAGCTGGTTTCTGCGGCTTAACCGGAAATCGCCGGGGCCGGAATGATACACTTTATCCGTACCGGTAAGGGTAAGATCGCCGGAGATCTGGAAGCTGAAAGCATGCTCCGGAATAAACTGTTCGCCGCCACGGCTCCGGGTATAATAGCAGGAGTAATGGATCTCTGATTGCGCACTAAGCTCGTTCTCTTTAAGCATATTGATCAAATTTAAAAAATTAAACAGCAATGTTGTTTCAAACCGATACAACATTGCTGCGGGATATTAGATACTGTACAGGATTATTTCGACTTCATCAGCAGTTTGCCCGCTTCTGATTCCAGGAAGTTTTCGGCTTCGTGATGGTCTGTGGAAAGACTCACCGGCAGCCATTTTTCCATTTCGGCAGTGCGTAAACTGTCAGCATTTTTTAACAGGGCGATAGCTTCGCTGCCTAATACCAGATGTGTCGGAGGTTCAGGATGATCAACCAGATCCACCATTACTTTGGCCGCTTTATCCGGATCGCCTACGGGTACAAATTTACCGCTTTGAAAGAAGCCAACCCGGGCATCCACGGTTGATTCGTAGCCTTCAACCGATGGGGCGTAGGTCATGGAATCGCCGGCCCAGTCGGTACGGAAGCCACCTGGTTCTACACAGGTTACGCGGATGCCTAAGTCGGCTACTTCTTTGGATAACGCTTCGCTGAAACCGCCCAGGCCAAACTTGGCCGCCTGGTACATGCTTAAGCCGGGATTACCGACACGGCCGCCAACCGAGCTGATCTGCAAAATCCGGCCCGAACGCTGCTTGCGCATATAAGGCAATACCACGCGGGTGATCTCGATAGGCGCATACAGGTTGGTTTCCAGCTGGCTATGTACCTGCTCATCCGTAAAAGCTTCGGCAGCGCCGATGATGCCAAAACCGGCGTTGTTCACCAGTACATCGATACGGCCAAAATGGGCTATGGTGCTTTCGACTGCAGCTACGATCTGCGCTTTGTTAGTCACATCCAGTTGTACCGCTAATAACTGACCGGGATATTTATCGGCCAGGTCTTTTAATTGTTCGGGTTTGCGTGCGGTGGCGGCTACTTTATCGCCTTTGGCCAGCACGGCTTCTGTTAAGCTGCGTCCCAATCCGCGGGAGCTGCCTGTTATAAACCAAATCTTTGTCATTGTCTTTTACTTTAATTTTGTATAACAAAGGTCGGCAGTATTTAAGGATGTCGCTTTGTTGAAACGTTCAAGTTGCTTTGTTGAAACGTTCACACCTCACCCCAGCCCTCTCCAAAGGAGAGGGAGCTAAAAAACGCGTCATTGCTTCGTACCTCGCAATGACGTGCCTGAAAACATCTTATCCCCCAGATTAATCCTTTTTTAATAATTTATTAAGTGCGGCTGGTTTATTTGTATCACCAATTAACCTATTATTGTTATACCAAACCAATTACTAACATCATTCCGCAATTAAAACTATGTATAAAAAGTACTTCAGGCAAATAAGCTTTGGCTTGTTATCACTTGCCCTGGCCTCAAACGCCTTTGCAAAAGCTGCTCAACAAGATACCCTGCTCAATCAATACAACGTAACCTGGGATACGCCGGGACCTACATCGGCACAATCCATGCCCTTGGGTAATGGCGATATCGGCCTCAATGTATGGGTGGAGAAGAACGGCGACCTGGTGTTTTACATCAGTAAAACCGATGCCTGGGGCGGCGAGCTGGACGCGCAGAAAGATCCCTGGATGAAACAAGGCGGTGTACTCATGAAACTGGGCGCCATCCACGTTTCGGTAAGTCCCAATCCGCTGGCCAAAAGCACCGCCTTTAAACAGATACTGAAGCTTAAAAACAGCGAGATCATTGTACAAGAAGGCGAAGGTAAATCGGCGCTAAAGCTGCGGGTTTGGGTGGATGCCAATCATCCCGTGATCAGGGTAGAGGCATTAAGCGGCAGCCCGGTAAGTGTCAATGTAAAACTGGATAATTGGCGTGCGGGTATTACCGATACGGTATTGAATAATCAAACTAATCAGATAGCCTGGTATCATCATAACTCGCCCAGTGCCGATCCGCATTTGGCTAATTTAACCTTTGGCGCTATTATAAAAGGTAAGGGACTGCTGAATAAAGATGCCTCTACATTGCAATCTGGAAAAGTGACCTCGCAGCTGATATCTATCTATGCCTTAACTGCTGTTGCAGGTAGCGGCGAACAATGGCTGTCGAAATTAAAACAACAGGTGGCCGGGATAGAAAAACTTGGCTTGGAACAAACCCGCGCGGCGCATCAGCAATGGTGGCGCCAGTTCTGGAACCGCAGCTGGGTATTTTTAGATGGCGATGAGTCGGCTAAACAAGTTACCCAGGGCTACGTATTGCAGCGCTTTGTTACGGCTTGTGCGGGCCGCGGTACTGGTCCTATCAAGTTCAACGGGTCGATATTTGTGGTGGACAACCCCAACTGGAAACACGACGGCAAACCCGATCCGCAAAATGCTGATTTCAGGGCATGGGGCGGGCAATATTGGTTCCAGAATACTCGTGCCATGTACTGGCCCAAACTGATGGCCGGCGATTTTGATATGATGCTGCCCCTGTTTAACATGTACGCCAAAATACTGCCAGCCAATACAGCGCAGGTAAAACAATTTTATAATCATGGTGGTGCTTATTTCGCCGAAACCTCGCCTTTTTGGGGTGGATTGCAATTTATGGGCCCTGATGTAAAGGCCAACTATACCGGCCATTATTTTACACCGATACTGGAACTGAGCATGATGATGCTCGACTATTACGAATATACCGGCGACACTAAATTTGCCAAACAAACCCTGTTGCCCATAGCCGCCGCCGGGTTGCAATTTTTCGATCAGCATTTTGGTCGCGACAGTACAGGCAAGCTCCTGCTCGATCCGGACAATTCCATCGAGATGTTCTGGAAGGTGCATAACCCCGCGCCTGATATCGCAGCTTTGCATGCCGTGATCAGCCGGATGCTGCAACTACCTGCCGCGCTTGTTGATGATAAAACTAAGGCGCAATGGCAGAAATTATACAGCATATTGCCACCACTGCCGGTAAGTGCCGATAAAAAATTGCTACTGCCCTATACCGGCCCGCAAACAGCCAAATCATTCAACAGCGAAAATCCGGAGCTGTATGCTATATACCCATTCAGGCTTTATGGCATTGGCAAGCCCGATCTGGAGTTGGCGAAGAATACTTTTGATGCCCGTAAACAACGATCCAAAGGCTGCTGGGTGCAGGACCCGATACAGGCGGCCATGCTGGGCGAGGCCGATGTGGCTAAAGACTATGTGAGTTTCGCGTTTACCCGCAAGGCGCCCGATTTGAAATTTCCGGCTTTTTGGACCTCAGGCAATGACTACCATCCCGACGAAGATAACGGCGGCAATGGCGAAAATGGTCTGCAACAAATGCTGCTCCAAACTGACGGTAAAAAAATCATCCTGCTGCCCGCCTGGCCCGCCGGGTGGAATGCCGACTTTAAGCTGAACGCGCCTTACAATACTACTGTGGAAGGTAAAGTGCTGAACGGTAAATTACAAAACCTGAAGGTTACACCGGCCAGTCGTACGGCCGATGTGATTGATATGAGCAAGAAATAAGATCATCATGAAAAACATCCTCATCCTCCTCATAGCCCTCTGCCTGGTATTACCGGCAAGGGCCATTACCCGAATCACCTGCATAGGTGCCAGCATTACCTATGGCGCAACCCTGCCCGATCCGGCGACACAGTCGTTCCCGGCACAGCTGGGGGCTCTGTTGGGTAAAAATTACCAGGTAAGTAATTTTGGCGTGAGCGGCACCACGCTGTTGCGGAAAGGGAATTTTCCTTACATGAGCACACCGGCCTATCAGCAGGCACTCAAAAGCAATCCCGACATTGTGTTTATCGACCTGGGTGGTAATGATGCCAAAGCCATTAACCGTTCACACTATAGCGAGTTTGAGGATGATTACCACGCGCTCATCAGTTCCTTCAGACAGCTGCCATCACATCCGCGCATCATTTTGCTGCTGGCCATGCCTTCCTTCGAAAAAGATAGTACGGGTATTTACGACCCGGTTATTGTGAACCAGGTTAACCCGCACATCAGGCAGGTAGCTTATGACGAAAAACTGGAAGTACTGGATATGCATTCACCGTTGATCAACCATGAAGAGCTGGTGCCCGATAAGATCCATCCCAATGTACAGGGCTCGGCTATTGCCGCCAAAAAATTATATGATGCGGTGCTGCTGCCGCGCGATGCCGGTTTTGATATTTTTAATGCGATCAAAGAACCTTATAAAACCGACTCGTTCTACGGTTATCCCTGTGCTACTTTTACCCTTAATGGCCATGAGTGTAAAGTAGTAAAACCCAAAAGGGCAGCCAAAGGCCATCCCTGGATCTGGCGGGCTCGTTTCTGGGGACACGAACCGCAAACCGACATTTCCCTGCTGGAGCATGGCTTCCATGTAGTATACAGCGATGTTGCCGAACTGTTGGGTAACGACGAGGCCATCTCCCGCTGGAATAATTTTTACAAGATCCTGCACGATGGTGGCCTGGGTCAAAAAGCGGTGCTGGAAGGTATGAGTCGCGGTGGCATTTATATGTATAACTGGGCGGCGGTTAATCCAACCAAAGTAGCCTGTACCTATGCCGATAACGCCCTGCTCGATCTGCAGTTCTGGTCCGATTCCACATTGCTCAAAACGGATTTTAATCTCAAACAAGTAAAAGACCTGGAGGCGTTGAAGGCAAGTCCACTGGATAAGGTTTCGCAGATCGTAGCCGGGAAGTACCCCATGCTGCATCTATCGGCC
>Ga0105239_10009588_pt1 | contig 10891 bp, 14 predicted proteins | sample KBSC44metaG_FD_92761 | JGI IMG/M metagenome (GOLD analysis project Ga0105239, IMG submission 92761) | Corn rhizosphere microbial communities from Kellogg Biological Station, Michigan, USA - KBS C4-4 metaG | ecosystem: Host-associated > Plants > Roots > Rhizosphere > Soil | place: Michigan, USA...
AGGCGTTCGCAAAGGGCTGGGATGGTTACCGTGCGGCGGTACAGTCCCCCGAAACTCGTTCCGCCATTTACCTCTCGTTGCTGACCGTTGGAATCGCGGTTCCCTTGAACACGGTATTCGGGATGGCCGCAGCTTGGGCGGTCACGAAGTTTCAGTTCGTAGGGCGAAACATCCTCGTCACGCTGATCGACATTCCCTTTGGGGTGTCGCCGGTGATCTCGGGTTTAATCTACGTCCTGGTGTTCGGAGCGCAAGGCTGGTTTGGCGGATGGCTCTCCGATCACGACATTCAAATTGTCTTTGCTGTCCCGGGCATCATCCTGGCGACCACCTTTGTTACCTTTCCCTTCGTCGCCCGCGAGCTGATTTCACTGATGGAATCCCAAGGCACCGATGAAGAAGAAGCCGCGCTGGTTCTGGGCGCATCCGGCTGGCAGATGTTCTGGAAGATCACGCTTCCGAACATCAAGTGGGGTTTGCTCTATGGGGTGGTCCTCTGCACCGCTCGAGCGTTGGGAGAATTCGGGGCGGTCTCTGTTGTGTCAGGGCATATTCGTGGCCAGACCAATACCCTGCCCCTTCACGTGGAGATTCTCTACAACGAGTACAACTATTCCGGTGCTTTCGCGGTCGCATCACTATTGAGCGTGATCGCGGTGATTTCGCTCGCCCTCAAGAAGTTTGTGGAGCGAAAGACCGGCCAGGAGAGCAAGTGAGCATCGAAATCGACCATATCCGCAAGACTTACGGTACCTTCGAAGCGCTGCAGGATGTCAGTCTGCGGATCGAAAAAGGTGAGCTGGTCGCCCTGCTGGGCCCATCTGGCTCGGGAAAAACAACGCTGCTCCGCATCATCGCCGGTCTCGATGTTCCCGATAGCGGGACCATCCGCTTGAACGACGAAGACGCAACCAATTCGACGGCTCGTGATCGGCAGGTCGGGTTCGTGTTTCAGCACTACGCGCTGTTTCGACATCTGACCGTGTTCGAGAATGTCGCGTTCGGGTTGCGCTTGCGCCCCAAGACTACCCGGCCTTCGGAAGAGGACATTCGCGGTCGCGTGCGCAGACTGCTCGAACTGATCCAGCTCGACTGGTTGGGGGACCGCTATCCCAACCAGTTGTCCGGAGGACAACGTCAACGTGTCGCGCTGGCACGAGCGCTGGCAGTAGAGCCCAGGGTGCTACTGCTCGACGAACCGTTTGGAGCGCTCGACGCAAAAGTTCGCAAGGAGCTTCGGCGCTGGCTGCGGCGCTTGCACGATGAGCTTCACGTCGCCAGCGTCTTTGTCACTCACGACCAGGAGGAGGCGCTCGAGGTCGCAGATCGCGTCGCCATCATGAACCACGGGCTGATCGAGCAGGTGGGAACGCCCATCGAAGTCTATGACAACCCTGCCAGTGCGTTCGTGTATCAGTTTCTCGGTGACGTTAACTTGTTCCACGGACGCGCCGAGGTCGCGGAGACCGTTGGTTACGTGCGTCCTTATGAGCTGGAGGTTACGCGACACTCAGGTGCGGGGGCTGGCGTAGTCGTCGCTTCGATCCGGCATATTGCCTCGGCCGGTCCGGTCGTTCGCCTGGAGCTATTGCGTGACGACAACGGCAACTCACTGGATGCTGAAATCAGCCGCGACCGGTATCGGCAGCTCGCCTTAGCCGTCGGGGATAAGGTAGACGTGACGCCGCGTAATCTACGAACATTCCCGGCGTAACTAGATGTCGTAAGCCAGCGAACCTGGAGGACGTTGCTTTTGCCGGGCCTGGTCCACCTTGCGGCAAACCGAGGCGAGCGTCGTCCGCTCCAGAATCTCGGCGATGGAATCACGGACTTCCTTCATCACGATCCTGGTCCCGCAGGTTTCGATATCGATGCACTCGTCGCACTTTCGAAACCGGGTCTCGCTGGCACATGGCAGGGGAGCGAGAGGTCCGTCGATCATGCGGATCACGGTCGCGATGGTGATCTGGTCGGGCGGATGCATCAGCATGTAACCGCCGCCTTTGCCCTTCTTGCTGGTCACCAACCCCAAACCTTTTAAGGAGAGCAGAATCTGTTCCAGGAACTTCTTGGGGATGACTTCTTCTTCAGCCAGATCGCTGATTAACGTCGGGCCTTTGCCATACTCCCGCGCCAAGGCGTACAAGGCCCTCAGGCTGTACTGAGTGCGCTTCGATAGTTGCCGCAAACCAGAGTCTACCAAACGCCTAGTGATCGACTACCATGGTCACAGGTACTTCCGCACAACCCTGGGCGTGAATCTGAACCTTCCGATTTCCTGTTTTAAAACCGTTCGACGCCCACTGAACGATATATTCTCCAGGAGGCAACCCTTCGAATGTCACCCTTCCTGCGCTATCCGTGAAGGCTTCTCTCAGTCCGGCGGGACCTGAGATCGTGGTTCGAACCCCTTGCATCGGCGCGCGGCCAGCTTGTAATTTGCTGTTATCAACAACGAAAACACGAATGTCGGCGGTGGCCGGCGATCGGGTAACAGCGCGCAAATAAGTTATATCCTGTGCTGCCTGCGTGAGTGCCCGAGTGCGTGAGCAGATGCCGGTTTCTAAACGCCCTTCAGAATTTTTGTACGCATAGATGACGTAGTCCGTACCGGACTGGAACGAATAGCCACAGTCGCCGCCGCCCTTGCCAGTCACGATCTCGATTTCCCTCTGTTCGGGGTCTACTCCTGTCAGCACTTCTTTGATCTGCATCCGCACCACCCGCTTCAGAGAGGGTATAGGCGTCCCAGACGAACTTTTCAACACGCGGGCGGTTGAGTTTCCGCCCACCGGTTCCGGTTGAGCTGGCACAGGCTCGGCGATATCAATAACAGTTCCAGTGAACACCGCCGTGGCGCTCCAGGCTGCCTGACATGGCGGTTCAGATATTGGAGAGCAAGAGCACGCCCAAGCCGGTGCGAGTGACACTACGAGCGAGGCAAACAGGACCGTCATGCGCATGTCTATATTAGACACCGATTGGCGGGAGGATGACTCACGCTGATGAAAGGAATCCTGGGGATCCGAACTTGAGCAGGGCATGGCATAAGCGGTTTAGGGTGGCATTTGGCAAGTATCTCGATGTCGACCCAGAACACCTGGTAGGAAAGTAACAGGCCTAGTTCTAGTCCCCCAAACACTTTGGTACTGAAGAGAAACATGGGGACGCCTAGGGGTGCTTTCATCGCCCCAGGGGTTCCTTACCTAGTGCTTTCCAGCCCGTCTTCCGGCATGCTGTTATCAAGGAGAAACACAAATGCGGAAGCGCTTGGTGTGCTGCATATCGGGAGGCCTTCTCGGATTCGCTCTTTCCGGAAAAATTGGTGACGCCCTGGAGCTTGCGCCGATGGTGGGGATGGTGTTTTCCGCGATCGCAGGTCTGGCGTTGGGCTACGTGGTCAGCACGCTAATGGACGTGTTCACCGCTAAGCCCGATAGCCTGCTGTCAGGGCAGTAGGATTAATTCGCGACCGGATGGTTCTGCTCGATGCAGAACCGTTCCTGGGTCATGATTGGCGGCTGTCAGCCAGGAAGCCCCGGCGAGCCTGCCCACACGTCGAACCCGGCTTCATCCGTCACCCACCTATCTGCCGGGATCCCAAGTCGATAAAGCTGCATTCTTGCCCGTTGAGGCAAGTAGTGGGAGAATACCTTCCTCTGAACCAGACGGCCGAAAAGCCTTGGCTACGATGGGCGTGGGTCAAGATCGCATCTTCCTCATAGCCTGAACGTACCCTGCCTCGAAGAAGGATTTGCCTAGTACGTTGGATTCAAGGTGGTGCTGGAACTGATTCCCATCTAGGTGGAACCATTTACTCATGCCTGCATCCGGCCCACAGCTTACGATGAGCCATGAACCAAACGCAACACCTGGATGACAGTAAGGAATGTATTGATTGCCGTACCGTGTTGCGTCCAGGAGCGCCGGTGTGTGGGGCCTGCGGGAGTGTCGACTTCCGCATCCGCGCTAAATCAAGATTCCCCTACGATGCGATCGCGGCATTCATCGGAGTCATCGCCGTAATCCTCTATTGGGTGGTTCGCGGTTAAGGTTCAGTAGTGAAGACGATATCGAACCTGGACGTAAATCTGCCGGGGATCCGCGTAGTGCGTACCTCCAAATGTCTCACTGTTATCCAGTAAGAAACGGCGGTTCGCTAAATTCAGCGCCGTCACCCCAATACTGAGATTCTCAGCGATCGTCTTGCCGAGCGAGAGATCGAAGGTGGTGTGCTTTGCTAAGTGCGCGGGAATTTCGCTGGACCCATCCGTGAATCCTGAGCCGTAGTACAGGTTTCCGCCAGCCGTAGTTCGCCAGGGCAAGCGGAAGTTGAAGCCCGCATGGAGTGTGTGCGTCTGATCGTGATCCAGCAGGAAGTAGCCGGTTGCAGGAGGCGAGAAATCGGTCAAACCCCCGCTGATGGCGCCGGACCCTTGGGCATGCGCGTTGGCATAGCTGAGGTAAACCTCTCCGCGTCGAGCGATCTGCGGCGAACGAACCGTAAACTCCCATCCATGCAGCGCGGCCCCATCGATCGTCAGAGGGAAGAAGATGTTGGAATTGCCAATCGCGTTGTGGTCGAAGTAGTTCCGCGCGCGCTGATGATAATTGTTCACGTCAAACATCCAGCCACGAAGCGGGATGGTGATTCCGAATTGATGTTCCTGATCGCGCTCACCACGCAGCGGAATAAAGTCGAGACCCCGCGACACAGCGAAATTGAGGAGGGGGCCACTTGCCGTCGAGAGCGGCGGCGCCTGGTAATACTCGCCCCAGAACCCTCGGAGGACCCAGTTCAGATGCGGGATACGAACCGCCCCACCCATCCGTGGGCTCGCGGCATTCTCTGCGATGGCGCCACTGAAGTGCGTAATCCGCGCTCCCACCGTGAGCGTGAGCCAATCCAGGGCTTTGTACTGCTCCTCCAGGAATGCTGTTTCCAGATGGCCAGACGTGTTCTTCCGCTGGGCGAGGTAAAGATCCGAGCCATCGTTGGCAAACGCGCTAATGGACTCATTGTCATTCTGGCCGAAGCCGTATAGGCCGATACTCGCGTTGTGATGCTTGGTCACGGCGTTGAAAACGATTTGTGCACCTGCGTACAGCGAGGCTCGGTGTTGCGTGGGACTGATTGGCGTGTCATTCGGTCCTCCGTCGTAGTTGGCGCGATTGTAGTGATAGAACGGCGAAACCGTTAGGAGCATACCGGGCCGAAATGTATGTGCCCAGGAAAGATTTCCCAGAACATCGCGTTCCCGTTCTACATCGCGGGTTGAAGTCTCCTCAGCGTCCGGGTCATTGGGAATCTGATAGTCGTCACGCCGCAGCGACGTCACGAACCGGAACTGATTGCTCGCGTTTCGATTGTAAACAAGCGTGGCCATGCCACCAAATCCCGAAGCACGGTCGTGTAAGACTTCAGGACCGGGAGTTTCCAACCCATAGTTGCTACGATTGCCATTGACGCTGCCGAAATACGCGAACTTCTCGGCATGGCTGCCGAAATTCAACTGATCATTGCTTTGGTGAAAGGTCCCATAGGTCGCGAACAGCTCGGCTTCGTTACTTCGCTCGAAGCCCGTTCTCGGAACAATATTAAAGACGCCGTATGTACGGTCGCCGTACGCCGAGGAATAACCGCCGCGTTGCGCTTCCAGATAATCGATGTCCTTGGGGTCAATCTGGGGTCCGATGTTGCTGGCGATGTTGGTGTTCGGAATGGGCACGCCGTCGATCGCCCAGGTCACCTGGTGTCCGCCGCGCACGTGCAACTGGTCATGCGTTACCCAAGCTCCAGGAACGTAATCCGTGATCGCCGTCAGACTGTTGCTCAAATCCGCGCCGGGCGTCGTCGCGATTTCACTGCGGCTTACGATCGTGGTCGGCGTCATCTGTTCTGGGCTCACTGCGAGGGCTGAATCAGCGACGGTAACTTGTTCGCTCCTGGCCGGGATCGCGAGTTGGAAGTGCACTACGGGAGCGCTGCCCGAGGTGACGACGATCTGCTGCCTGGAAGACGCCAATCCTTGCGAGGTAATGGTTACGTCGTAGGATCCTACCGGGAGAGCAGTCGCTTCGAAAACTCCATCGGCATCTGTCGCGAGACTTTGGGAATACTCTGAGCTGCTCGATTTGATCACAACCTGCGCTCTTTGTACAGGGCGATGATCAGGATCGTGGACCACGCCGCGAATGGTGCCGAAGACAGCAGCCCAGATCGCGATTGGAAACAGAACGGCACATAGGCCGAATACACGAGGAGACAGAAGACACCTCCTTCAGACCTTCAGAATCTCTTCAGGAACGCGATTTAGGAGGGGAGGAGCGTTGGAGGCGCACGCTGCTGGCGCGGGGAGCGGAACAGAACCTCGAACGGCGATGCATTCGCCAGCGTGGTTGCGGAAGTGCTCGCACGCAAGACTCGCGAGACCAGAAGCATGGCCACCGTTCCCGCATTGCGGGACGCGGTCACACCTATGATGCCGGTGAAGAAACTACATGGCGAGGTTTGCAGCGTGGGACCGGAGGAGGATCCCTGGGTCGCCAGCGTGCAATGATGCTTACCGTTTCGACGGCAGCAGGCCGGCAGACCCGCCTCGGGGTCGGAAGCGAACGCGGACGGTGGGATCAGCGATAGGCTGAACAGACTCAGCAACGCGATAGCCAGAACCCTTCGCACGACCGCATGGTACATCCAGGCAGCTCATGTCGTCAACGTGTTTGGCGGAATATGTAGGGTTATGAATTGGGAGCCAGCCCAGAACGTGGAGGAAATACTACATCTCCTCCCAAAAATACGTTTGGAAAGCGTCAAACCACTCGGAGGATGAGGTCTAACGCATCCTGGCCCCTGTCTCTAGAGACGTGATGAGCCGACCGGCAGTTTCGCGAGAATCTTATTGTCTACGACCCAACCAGCTCAGCGAGAACATCCGGGTCCAGAGGCGTGCTGAGTTCCAGGCCCATCATGTATACGCCATCCCGCCGCGTAACATGTCTCACCATCGCTGAACCGTCCAGGTTCAGGGCAAATGCTTTAACTCTGACGAAAGAACCTACAGGAATGCGCGCGGGCAGCACAAACCCCACTCCCCGTTCCGACACGTCGATACACCTGCCCAGGACCGAATTCTTTTGTCCGTCGAAGGTCTTCCAGGAGACTGAGATTAACCCGGAGTACTCGATTCGGGGATGCAGGCGCTTGTCTGACGCTGCGTCCTCTGCGATTCTCGCGGCGCCGTAAGCTCCCATGCATCCATCCTACGGCGGACATAGGGTAAAAACGATCAGATTTAAGCCCTAAGCGCCTTAGGTACTTTAGTGCCGTTTTGTGCAGTTTCGGACCGACGTGTCGCGAGTAACCGGCTACTGCCTGTCGTAGACCGCGATGTTGTCAACTTTGTCGCCTCGGGTGTTGATGCCCTTATAGCTAATGGTCATGGTCTTTCCATCCGGCGAGACGACGCGACGCGCTGTGCCAATTTCTTTTCCCGCGTGCTTTAGCGTCGCGGCCGAGGTGAAATCATCCATTCGAGACAGCACTACCGCGTCCACATCGCGAGATCCCTCGACTGGGTAATCCTTGCCATCGTAGTTCGCGGGATACTCAACCGTTGTGGTCATTCTATCGGCCCAGGTTGTCTTCACTGTGGTCTGGACCCCTTTGGGCTGCGCTTTGTATATCCGCGTTTCCGCAACCGGCGGGGGGCCGGGCTTAAACGTGGATTTCGCCACATTGAGCTTCCAGGTTCCTACGCTGGCGTCGGCTGCCCAAATTCCTGATGCACTCAGCACAACCACGAGTAATCGGTTTAACAGCATACGATGCTCCTCAAGGCCGAGCATACATGGTATTGCGCGTGGGAGATAGGGAGGGACGTTATTTCTCCGCCAGCAGACGCCCCACCTCGATGTTGAACTCATCCTTGGCTTGGCGAAACAGGTCGCCACTGCCGGCACTTGGAAAACCGGAGTGAATGCCGCGGACTAAGCCATGGCGATCGATGAATAGAGTTGCTGGCCAGGTATTCCAATTGACCAACTGCGCGAGTTTTGCATTCGCCTCATCAGGATCGCCGCACAGCAGCACAGGAAACTCTAGCCCGTACTTTTTCACGAAGGCACGCAAGCGGGTGGGATCCTTGAGCTGCTCGGTCTCTTCGAACGAGAGCGAAACAATCTCCACTCCCTGCTTGCCGAACTTGCGATACATCTCGGCCAGGAAAGGAGCTTCGTCGTGACAGTTGGGGCACCAACTGCCCGTGATCTCAACTACTAGGACCTTGCCACGGAATCGGGCATCTTCATTGGAGACGACGCGGCCGTTCAGATCCGGGAAACTGAACCGGAACGGTTCGCGCGGATCCTTCATGGAAGTGTGCAGATTAGGGTCGGTGGGTTCCGGAAGACCCTTTGCCCGGGCCGCGGCGGGACGATAAGCGGTCAGCTTAGTCTTACCGTCTTGCAGAATGTCTAGTGTTCCATCGCTGGCTGGCACGATTTCCAATAGATGGGCGCGAGCCCCGTCGAAATGGCTCAGCACGAACTTGCCGTTCTGGAACGTGCCTCCGATGGTGCCGGTATCTCCGTCGACACGCAAGATGGTCGCAGAGACTTTCGCGCCGGACTTCTGGGCTGTTGACTGCTGCGCTCCTGTTTGTTGCACGATAAAGCGCCAGGCTAACTCGCCCTTCCCGCTCCTGTTGGGGATTTCCCAAACACCGTCGATAACGGGGACAACTCCGGAAACCGCCGTTGGCTTGGCGGCGGCGCGTCTAGCTCGAATCGGAAACGGACCTTTCATACGCCGAGTGCCGGCATATTGACCTTCGAGCACGCCATCTTTAAGCGTCGCGTCAAGAGTCGCCGCGTAATAGTCCCATGACAGGACCAGCCTCCCGTTTTCAAAGCGGCCCTGCGTCGACGCATATCGATCCTCGCCATTGAAGAAAGATGCGGTGACGTTCGTGCCTGAACCGGCAATCTCCAGAGGAAAGGGCGTTTCGACACCATTGATCTGAATGGTTGCATCCCACAGCCCTGCGATTGGCGGGGTGACAGATTGTTTAACGGATTGGGCCAGGGCGAATGGAGCCAGGACCAGAAGCGCGGCGACGAAAGTCTTGCCATCCATGGAGTAACGGTATCACGACAGCGGAGCCGTCTTAATGGGCGGTTTGACCCTATAATGTTTACTTATCCGCCAGTCGAACAAGAGGAGCAGCATGCCCTTGATACTTCTTTGCCTGCTGATAGTCTCGAGCGTAGCGAACGCAGGGAGTCCCGCCAATTGGAGTGCGAATTATCCGCCCTGCAACCGGCACGCTGAGCTGCTCCAGTCGGGGCATATGGATCTTGGGGTGCGAGTGGCAACATCGAATCCTGTCCTTGCCCGACAGTTTCGTCGTGCGATGGACACATGGGCGCGCATCTTAGACCTGGATTGGCATGAAGACGATACTCAAACCTGCTCGATCCAGGTTGTCGATGGAGACCGGCAGCTTTTCCAGCCGGAAGCCGTCGCGGCGAGATCACAGTTGCCCGACCGTCCGTATTTCGATGGCTGGATCGCTTTCAATCCGGGACAAGCGCTCGGTGAGATCGAGCTTTATCGAATATCGCTGCATGAGATCGGACATGTGCTCGGATTGCAGCACAGCTCGAATGCAATGTCGGTGATGTACAGTTTTAATCTGGACGATCAGGATTGGCTGGACCTTACAGATCTAGCGGCTCTAGCCGCGCACCACAAACTCCGGATCGCGCCGCCTGACAAGCCTGTCAGGTTGACATCCGGGAGAGTGCGCCCATAAAAACCAAAGGCGGACCATCGCCCTGGATAGTCCGCCGCTATCGTGTTGCTCCGTAATCGACTTACTGACGAACCGGAGACTCGCGGTTCAACCGGCGTTCAAAATTATCCGCCGCTGGCGGAGTTTTGAGGTTGCCGGTTAGAATCTCACGATTCGTAGCTGCCCTACCGTAGAGTTCCTTATTGGTGTCCTCATCCGGACGGAGCGTCGCACCCTCCAGTGAGATACCCGCAAACAGTCCCCGTGAACGGGAATACGACAGTATTTCGGCGTTCAGCATCGCATCCGTCTGGGCGCTAGCCGCACGACCAACCGGACCCGCGGCCGCTGTCGCGTCTCCGCCGATCGTAAACTTGTCGGACAACAGGTGCTTCATGCCGCCGTCGTTCATCACGAGTAGAACGACGTCGGTTTCCGACGCGCCAATCTGAAACCCGACGCTGCCACCTTCCACGCGCATCGCGGCGGGAGCACTCCAGGTGGTTCCGCCGTTACGGCGGCACGCCGCGAAGCCTCGGCCAAACTTCGCACCAATGATGAAGCCGGCCTTTTTCATGCCGGGCACCACAACCACGCAGCGTGCCTTGTCGAGTAGATCTTGAGGAATGCCTTTGTCGGCTGCCTTCATCATATCGGCTAGGGTGTCGGCCGAAGCGTCCAGCCGGTCTGCAGTTTTGGCTTCCCGGTCTTCCGCGTAAATCGCGGTACTGAGACTGCCTGCAATCGCAAAAATGAGTGGGATCGAGATCCGCATAGTGATTCTCCTGGATCCCATACAGCACGGGTACTGCCAAAATCCTCTCGAGGGCCCGGTGCTTCCGAAGTTGCCAAGTCATCAGGTCTAGGACCTTTAGATTCATGACTTAGCCGCTTCCAGAACCGGCAGACACGTAGCAAGTGCAAATAGTTCATGCTCGCCTGCACTTCTCCCCGGCCCCTTGAACGCTGGGAATATTTTCCAGGTGCTCACCGGCGGTCACCAGACGATGCAAAAAGGGATATGTGACTAAGTGCCAGGATCGTTCAAAGATTCTGCTCCTTTCTGCCGATCTGCGATCATTAAAGGACTTACGCAA
>Ga0105239_10009590_pt1 | contig 10891 bp, 10 predicted proteins | sample KBSC44metaG_FD_92761 | JGI IMG/M metagenome (GOLD analysis project Ga0105239, IMG submission 92761) | Corn rhizosphere microbial communities from Kellogg Biological Station, Michigan, USA - KBS C4-4 metaG | ecosystem: Host-associated > Plants > Roots > Rhizosphere > Soil | place: Michigan, USA...
CAGCTCGAGACGACGATAGCCAACGGCAAGGAATGGCCGAAGCTCGCCGGCTTCTCGAAAGTCTGCACGCTGATGTTCTCGGCCATCGAACAGGCCCTGACCGACCAGGTCTCTCCCGCCGACTCGCTCAACCGGGCGGCGACCGAGGCAGAAGATATCATGCGCCGAGCCGGGGCGTACGACTGAGGATGCGGCCCGTCGCGCAGAAGCAGGTGTCGGGGCGCCGGCGACGTTCGCCGCTGCCCTACACCTGGCAGAGAGGATATCTGCTGGCCAGCCCGGCGCTTCTCGTCATGCTGGCCATCCTGATCTATCCGCTCGGATACTCTTTCATCATGAGTTTCTTCCGATGGGATCTGAGCGGCTCGGCGCCATTCATCGGGACGGGAAACTACACCGACGAACTCTTCGGCCGCCAGTTCAACCAGGCGCTGCGCAACCAAGCCATTTTCAGCATCATTTCGATCACGATTGAAGTGGTGGCTGGGATGGCGATCGCCGTGCTCGTCAACGGCAAGTTGCGCGGCATGCGGCTGGCGCGCACCTTGCTCCTGGTGCCGCCGATGATCGCGCCCGCCGTGGTGGGCCTGAATTTCCGCTGGCTGTTCAACACCCAGTACGGCCTGGTCGACGCGCTGCTGCGCATGTTCAACCTGCCCGACATCCCATGGCTCAACCATCCGACCTGGGCGCTTGTCTCGGTGATCGTCGCCGATGTCTGGCAGAACACGCCGCTGATGGTGCTGCTGTTCCTGGCCGGCCTGCAATCCCTGCCGCAGGAGCCGCTCGAGGCAGCGACAGTGGATGGCGCGACGCCATGGCAGCGCTTCTGGCACATCGTTCTGCCGCTGATGCGCCCCGTCATCATGATAGCGCTGATGCTGCGCATCATCGACACGTTCCGAACCTTCGACGTCGTCTGGCTGATGACGCAGGGCGGACCAGGCGGGGCCACCAACCTGCTTACCGTCTATTCCTATCTGCTGGCGTTTCAGGCGGTGGATTTCGGACACGCGGCGGCGGTTTCCTACATCGCTTTGGGGATGTCGCTGTTCGTGCTCGGTCTCCTCTACGGAGTGCCGTGGCTGATTGCGAAACGGAGAGCGATATGACCGAAGCCGCAATCGTCAGCGAACGTCCCAGGCCAAAGCGCCGGCGCCGCCGGGTCACGGCAGGGACTGTCGGCCAGTACCTGGCGCTGGCCCTGACCGTCGCCTTCACCGTCTTTCCGCTGGTGTGGCTGTTCCTGACCTCGATCCGCAGTTCGGCCGACATCTTCTCTGTCCCGGTGCACATCATCCCCGAGACCGCGACGCTCACGCAGTACGTCTCCGTTTTCGTGGAGTACGACACGATGGGTTATGTCTGGAACACCGTGATCGTCTCGGTGGCGACGGTCATCCTGGTCCATCTGCTGGCCATTCCCTGCGCCTATGCGCTGTCGCGCTTCAGGATGCCGGGCGCCATGCTGATTTTCGGGGTGCTTTTGATCATGCGCATGATTCCGGTCATCGCGCTTGCCATCCCGCTCTTTGCCGTATTCGCCGCCTTTGGCTTGCTCGACACGGTCTGGGCGCTGATCCTGAGCCATACGGCGGCCAAACTGCCTGTCGCCATCTGGCTGCTTCTGGGCTTCATGCAGGATGTGCCGAAAGAGATCGAGGAGGCCGCCCAGTCGGATGGCGCCGGCACCGTGCGCACGCTGGTTCAGATCGTGGCGCCGCTGATTGCGCCCGGCATCGGCGCCAGTGCCGTCATCACCTTCCTCTTCACCTGGAACGACCTGCTGCTTGCCTTGACCCTGACCTCGAGCAAGGCCGCCCAGACGCTGCCGGTCGGGCTCACCAATTTCGTCTCGCAGTTCGGTATCGACTGGGGCGCCATGTCTGCAGCCGGCGTCCTGATGGTCATCCCGACGCTGGTGTTCGTCTGGTTCGCCCAGGGCCTGCTGGTCAAGGGCCTTACCACCGGCGCGGTTCGCGGCTGAATGGCGGACATGCACCACAATGCGTTCGACGGCTTCGATGACGGTTGGGTACGCAATTGAGTGACGATCGGTGGTTTTGCACCTCACCGCGCAATGGAGGAAACGGAATGGCAGCTGACCAGATACCGGAGATATCGGACATTTCCCGGCCGCCGCGAGAGTTGGTCGACGCGCTTGCGGCGATCGGTTCGGCGACACTGGCCAGCGAGCTCTGTCACAAGATGGGCATTCGCGATCCGCAAATCCGGGGCCCGCGTCCACTGAGGCTTGGCCGCACGGCGGCGGGGCCGGCCCTCACGCTCCAATGCATGCCGAAGCGCGAGGATCTCTATAACGAGACCGAGTATGAGGAGCCGGAGCGGCAGCTCCATCGTCATGTCCTCTACCCCACGCAGCCGGGCGACATGGTGGTGGTCGATGCGCGCGGCGACCTCGGCAGCGGCATCTTCGGCGAGATGATGCTGACCTATTTCGCCGGGCGCGGCGGAGCCGGCGTCGTCGTCGATGGCTGCATCCGCGATTCCGCCCAGGCGGCGGCCTTGGACATCGGCATCTGGGTGAGGGACGTCACGCCGAATTTCCATGCCCAGACCAACATCGTGCCGTTCGCCGTCAACGTTCCCATCGCCTGCTCGAACGTGCTGGTCATCCCCGGCGATATCATCGTCGGCGACGATGACGGCGTGGTCGTCGTGCCGATCGCCCTTGCGCCAAAACTGGTCGAGCTCGCCGGCGCGCATATCGAGTGGGAAGAGTTCTCGCGCTCGCGCCTGGCGCAAGGAGGAGACCTGCGGAAATACTACCCGCTGAGCCCGGAGGGCGAGGCTGAATACCGCGCATGGCGGCATGCTCAACAAAGATGAGTGGTGCCGAGACGGGAGGACAATAGGTGTCTGCAATCGAGATAGAACAGCTCGGCAAGAGCTTCGGCGCCGTGGAAGTCCTGCGCGACGTCAACATCGAGATCGCCAGCGGCGAGTTCGTGGTGCTGGTCGGTCCGTCAGGCTGCGGCAAGTCAACGCTGCTGCGCATGATCGCCGGGCTGGAAGAACAGACGACGGGCGAGATCCGCATCGGCGGACGCGTCGTCGACGAAATGCCCGCCAAGTCGCGCGACATAGCCATGGTCTTCCAGAGCTACGCGCTCTATCCGCATATGAGCGTTGCCGACAATATGAGCTTCGCGCTTCGGCTGGCCAAGGTTCCCAGGGAAGAGATCGTGTCGAGGGTGAAGGCGGCGGCCGAAATCCTCGGCCTGCAGGATTTGCTCAGCCGCATGCCGCGTCAACTGTCCGGCGGCCAGCGCCAGCGCGTCGCCATGGGCCGCGCCATCGTGCGCGCGCCCTCGGCCTTCCTGTTCGACGAACCGCTCAGCAACCTCGACGCCAAGCTGCGCGTGAAGATGCGTGCCGAGATCAAGAAGCTTCATCAAAGGCTGGGACGCACCAGCATATACGTCACGCATGACCAGACCGAGGCGATGACGCTCGCCGACCGGATCGTGGTGCTGAACAAGGGCCGTATCGAACAGATCGGCTCACCTTCGGAACTCTATGAGCACCCAGCCAATCTGTTCGTCGCAAGCTTCATCGGCTCGCCGGAAATGAACCTGATCAAGGGCCGTATCCAAAGTGGCGCATTCATCGCCGAGCAAGGCCTGCGCCTGCCCCTGCCGAAGGAGGCAGGGGTAGGGGACAGGCAAGACGTGGTTTACGGGATTCGTCCCCAGCACATCGCTGTTGGTGGCAGCCACGCAAAGGCGAGGGTCCAAGTGGTCGAGCCGACCGGCGAAGCGCAGGAAATCACCTTGACTGCTGATGGCGTCGACCTGATTGCCGAGATCCGGGACCGGCCACCCTTCAAGCCGGATCAAGAGGTGAGCCTGGAGATCATGGCGCATAAGGTGCATCTGTTCGATGCCCAGAGCGGCATCAGGATAAATTAAGGCGTCTGTTCCCTCGATACTGCCCATCTTCGCCAAGGCGATGCGCGCACGAGCCCGAATGGCCAGCCGCTTGGTTCCCCCAGCCATTGTGAGGAGCATGCTGAATGCTCGCCACTGCCCGAAGGGTGGTGTCTTCGGTTTCGGCGAAGCAAAAGACAGAAAAAGACTTCTTTTGGCGACCTGGCCTGGATGCTCTTTTGCGTGACCTAGAACACGCTAGGCCCGCCTGGGAGGCGACGCATAACAAGAGAGCGGCTGCCGAAACGCCGCTTGGCATAGGCCATCTGAATGGACCGATGCCGGCAACAGCCATGGGGAACCACGATAATGAAGACATTCCGAAATTGCCTGATGACGGCGGTCAGCGCAGGCCTGCTGGGCCTGGGGCTTGCCGCTCCCGCCAATGCCGGCGCCATTCGCCTCGGCATGACCACCTGGGTGGGCTACGGGCCGCTGTTTCTTGCCCGCGACCTCGGTTACTTCAAAGAGGCCGGCGTCGATGTCGACCTGAAGGTCATCGAAGAATCAGCGCTTTACATGGCGGCAGTGGCCGGTGGCGACCTTGATGGCGCCGCCTCCACCGTCGACGAACTGATGAAGTACCGTTCGGACGAGCTCTGCTTCAAATATGTCCTGGCGCTCGACGACAGCCACGGCGGCGACGGCGTCGTCACGCAGGCCGACGTCAAGTCGCTCAAGGATTTGAAAGGCCAGCAGGTGGCCCTGAACGAGGGCTCGATATCCGAATTCTGGTTCAACGTGCTCCTGAAAAAGGAAGGCATGACCGAGGATGACGTCACCATCACCAACATGACCGCCGATGATGCCGCGACGGCCTTCATCGCCGGCCAGGTTCCCGCCGCCGTGACCTGGGAGCCGCACCTCACCGAGGTCCGCAAGGGCGGAAAGGGCAAGGTGTTGATCGATTCCACTACCACCCCTGGCCTGATCGTCGATGTGATCGCGCTCAAATGTGACCTGATCGAGAAGCATCCAGAGGACGTGAAGGCCCTCGTCAAGGGCTATTACAAGGCGGTCGAATACATCAAGACCAACCCGGAAAAGGCCTACGAGATCATGGCCAAGGGCATCGGCGGTTATCTCGAGAAGCCCGAGGATTTCGCCGCCGGCGCCAAGGGTGTGCGTTATTACGACCGCGATCGCAACCTGCAATTCTTCGGCACCCCCGAGAAGAGCGAGGCCTCCGACCTGGTGAACTTCGCGCAGGACGTCTGGGGCAAGGCTGGCAAGCTCAAGATGACGATCGACGCGAAAACCATCCTCGACACCGATTTCATCAAGGAACAGTGAGCCTTCGAGACCCTCGGGGCCGGCCCGCCCGGGCCGGCCCTGTTTTCCCGAAAACCAGAGTTGGTCGGCCTCTCGGGGCCGCCCCGTTTTCTCGAAAGCCAGCGTTTCGCGCTTAATCAACGGAGGCCATCTTATGGCACAGAGGCGGACGGCGTGGACACGCCTGACGACCCCATTCGCCAACATTCCCGCCAGCACCGCAACCACGCTCGCACTGGCGATGTGGGTTGTCGTGATCGGCGGCTGGGCACTCCTGTCCTATGGCCGCATCGTGCCGAACATGTTCCTGCCGACGCCCGGAACGGTGTTGCAGACGACCTATCGCATGTCCCTGGACGGCAGCCTTTTCTACCACACTTTGACCAGCGCCAAGGTGGTGCTTCTCGGCTTCATGGTATCCTCGCTGATCGCGGTGCCACTGGGATTGTGGATGGGCACCTACCGGGCGGTGCAGGCGCCGCTGGAGCCGCTGGTCAATTTCATCCGCTATTTGCCTGTGACCTCCTTCGTGCCCCTGTTCATCCTTTGGATCGGCATCGGCATCGAGCAGCGCATAGCGGTCATCTTCTTCGGCACGTTCTTCCAGCAACTCGTGATGATTTCCGATTGCGCGCGCAGCGTGTCCAGGGACCTCGTCAACGCCTCCTACACTTTGGGCACCAAGCGCAGCGAAGCCGTGTGGCACGTCATCTTTCCCGCCGCGCTTCCCGCGATCCTCGATACGCTTCGCGTCACCATGGGCTGGGCCTGGACATATCTGGTCGTGGCCGAGCTCGTCGCGGCGTCGAGCGGCCTGGGCTATATCAGCCTCAAGGCGATGCGCGGCTTCCAGGTCGATGTGATCTTCATGGCGATCGCCGCGATCGGGCTTCTGGGCCTCATCACCGACACGGCATTCCGCATCATCCGGGCAAGGGTCGCGCCATGGGCACCTTGATCTTGAACGCATCCCCGAAAACCGCAGCCGGATCAAGGGTAGCAATGACCGAAACCATCAAGGCGAACAATCCGGCCGGAACGGCCCTTGCTGCCGGCGATCCGCGGTCGACCGGCACCACGATGGCCATCGAGGACGTGACACTGCGCTACGGCGACGCCAACGGCGTGCTGGCGCTGGACGATGTGTCGCTGAAGGTCGCCAAGAACGAATTCTGCGTCATCGTCGGTCCTTCGGGATGCGGCAAATCCAGCCTGCTCTATCTCGCCGCCGGCCTCAACGACGCGACCTCGGGCCGCATCAAGATCGACGGCAGGGAAGTGATCGAACCTGGCGCCGACAGGGGCATGGTGTTCCAGAGCTACACCTTGTTTCCCTGGCTTACGGTGCGCGCCAACATCGAGTACGGGCCGAAGCGCAAGGGCCTGCCCGCGGAGCAGCGCAGGCAGATCGTCGACCAGTATCTCAACGAGGTCGGCCTCGCGCCCTTTGCGGACCACTACCCCGCCCAATTGTCGGGCGGCATGAAGCAACGCGTGGCGATCGCGCGCGCCCTTGCCAACGATCCGGCCGTCCTGTTGATGGACGAGCCGTTCGGTGCTCTCGACAGCCAGACGCGCGGCACCATGCAGAAGCTGCTCCTGCGCGTCTGGGAGCGGCAGCAGAAGACGGTGCTCTTCGTCACCCACGATATCGACGAAGCGCTGGTGCTGGGCGATCGCGTTCTGGTGATGACGGCCCGGCCCGGCAAGATCAAGGCCGAGATCAAGGTCGACATCCCCCGGCCGCGCTCGATGGATGTGATCCTCGAACCCGACTTCATCGCCCTCAAGCGCCGCATCCTCGGCCTTTTGCACGACGAGATCGACGAGGATCACTAGGGGCAGATGGTTGGGGCAGTTCGGCGTTGCGAATGCTGAACTACCCCGATGTTGAAAGGCGAGGCGATCTCTATCTTTCGCCGTAGCGCGCCGAGCCGAGGAGCATCTCCGAAGCCTTCTGCCCGATCATCATGCTTGGCGCGTTCGTGTTGCCGCCGATCAGCTTCGGCATGACCGACGCATCCGCAACCCGAAGCCCATCCATACCTCGCACCTTCAGCGTTGCCGGATCGACGACCGCCATGTCGTCCGTTCCCATCTTGCAGGTCCCCACCGGGTGATAGACGGTCAGCGCTTCGGCGCGCAGATAGGCGAGGATTTCGTCGTCGCTGCGGATATCCTTGCCCGGAAGCATCTCCTTGCCGCGCACCGCGTCAAACTCGGGCGAGGCAAAAATCTGGCGTGCGATCTTGATGCCTTCGACCAGCACCATGGCGTCCTCGTCATCCGCGAAGAAGCGGTGATCGATCAGGACGTCCCGGCGCGTGCTGTCGCGCGACAGCCTGATCTCGCCCACGCTTTTCGGCCGGAGCACGCAGGTGTGGATGGCATAACCATGGCCGTATTCGATCAGCCTACCGCGATGGCTGCGATAGCCCGGCACGAAGTGGAACTGGATGTCGGGAAGGCCGTTCGCGTGTCTGGTCTTGGCGAAGCCGCCGGCTTCGACATAGTTGGTGGTAAGCATGCCCTTGCGACGCGCGAAATACTGGAAGGGCGCCGCCGCCATGCGAGGCAGGTTAGCGATCGACAGGCCGAGCGTTCTGGTGCTCCTGGAGCGCACGGTGATCATGCCGTCGACATGGTCCTGCAGGTTCTTGCCGACGCCCGGCAGGTCGAGAACCGGTGTGATGCCGATCTGTTGGAGCTCGCCTGCCGGCCCGATGCCGGAGGCCATCAGGATCCTGGGCGAGTTGATGGCGCCGGCCGAGAGCACAATCTCGCGGCTGGCCGAAAGCAGCTTCTGCTGGCCCTCACGCAGCACGCGCATTCCTATGGCGCGCCCGTTGGCAATGACAAGGTCGACCACCTCGCATTCGCTGAGCAGTGTCAGGTTCTTGCGATCGAGCACCGGACGCATGAAGGCGCTGAAACTGCTGAAGCGCTGTCCGCGATCCTGTGTGACGTTGTAGATCCCGAGGCCGAACTGGCTTTCGGCATTAAAGTCGTTGTTGGCGGGCAGCCCGGCATTTTTCCCGGCCTTGACGAACATGCCGGAAAGCACATTCGGATCGCGTGGATTGTCGACCAGCAGCTCGCCGCCGGTGCCGTGATAGCGCGGGTCCTGGGCGATCAGGTTGCGCTCCAGTTTCTTGAACACAGGCAGCACGTCGCGATAGGCCCAGCCGGCGCAGCCGAGGCCGGCCCACTCGTTATAGTCGTCTGCGGCGCCGCGAATATAGACCATCGAGTTGATCGAGCTCGATCCGCCCAGTGCCTTGCCGCGATTGACCGGAATCCTTCGGTTGTTGAGCTGAGGCTGCGGCACGCCGACGAAACAATAGTCGTAATTCGGGTTGCCGTAGAGCGAGAGAATGCCCGCCGGCACTTTGACCCGCAGGCTGTTGTCGCTGCCGCCGGCCTCTATCAGGCATACCCTGACGGATGGATCGGCGCTTAGCCGATTGGCCACCACGCAACCGGCCGAACCCGCGCCCACGACGATGTAGTCAAAGCTTTCAGTCTTCATGCCCAGTCCCGCCTGACGGTCTCAATCCGACCGCTGGACTGTAGGTGCGCATGTCGGAGCGAGAAATTCGGAAATGGTTACGCGTGACTTCGGAGATTCGTTATGGGCGCCCAGCGGCGCGTGCTGCTACTTGTGGGCACCAGTAGAGAAGCGGTCGGATGGTGCAGCCTGTCTGCATCCACCAACCGCCCGAGATCGGTTTTCTTCCCGCGCGGCGGAAGCTGTCGGATGGTCAGAAAAGGGCTGAGCATGTCGGTTGAGACGATAGACACGCTTGTCGTTGGCGGCGGCCAGGCGGGAGTGGCTATGAGCGAGCACCTGAGCAAATGCGGAGTGCCTCATCTCATCCTCGAACGCGGCCGGATTGCCGAGCGCTGGCGCTCGCAGCGCTGGGACTCCCTGGTCGCCAACGGGCCGGCCTGGCATGACCGGTTCCCGGGCATGGAGTTTCCGGTCACGGGTCCCAACGGCTTTCCCTCCAAGGAGGAGGTTGCCGACTATTTCGCTGCCTACGCAAAGCAGATCAATGCGCCGATCCGCTGCGGCGTGGAGGTCAAGCTTGTGCAGAGAAATACCGGCCGGTCCGGGTTTCGCGTCGAGACGTCGGCAGGCGTGATCGAGGCCAACAGCGTCGTCGCCGCGACCGGACCTTTCCAGGTCCCCGTCATTCCGCCGCTTGTCCCCAAGGACGCAGGCATCCTGCAAATCCATTCCAGCGCGTATCGCAATCCCGATCAGCTGCCGAAAGGCGCGGTGCTGGTGGTCGGCGCGGGATCCTCAGGCGTGCAGATCGCCGACGAGCTCCAGCGCGCCGGCAGGCGCGTCTATCTCTCCGTCGGCGCCCACGACCGGCCGCCGCGTGCCTATCGCGGCCGCGACTTTTGCTGGTGGCTGGGCGTTCTCGGCAAATGGGACCTCGAAACCCCGGGACCAGGCACGGAACATGTCACGATCGCGGTGAGCGGCGCGCGCGGCGGCGAGACGATCGATTTCCGTCGGCTGGCCGCGCAGGGGCTTACGCTCGTCGGCATGACCAAGACCTACCAGGACGGCGTGATGACCTTCGCGCCCGACCTTGCAAAGAACATTGCCCGCGGTGACGCCAACCTGATGTCGCTGCTGGACGAAGCCGATGCTTATGTAACGCGCAACGGTCTCGATCTTCCGGAAGAGCCCGCGGCTCGCCGGATCGACCCGGATCCGGAATGCGTGACCAATCCGATCCTTGAGCTCGATCTGGCCGATGCCGGAATAACGACGATCATCTGGGCGACGGGCTTTGCCGTGGATTACAGCTGGCTCAAGGTCGACGCCTTCGACGAGAAGGGCCGGCCAAGGCACCAGCGCGGCGTCTCGACCGAGCCAGGCATCTATTTCCTGGGGCTGCCCTGGCAGTCGCGACGAGGGTCGAGTTTCATCTGGGGCGTCTGGCATGATGCCAAGCACGTTGCCGACCGTATTTCGACGCAGCGAAAATATCTCGCTTATCACGCAGCCGCGAAGCGCGAGCCCGTGGACGCCTGACCAGAGCTGACGACAGCTGCGAGCCCGACCTGATGGAGACCAAGATGGCGCATACGCGAATTCGCAAGTTCAATACGAAGGACACTTACCCCGAGCAGAAGCTCGACAACGATCTCTGCCAGGCGGTTGTCACGCGCGGTGGCCGGACCGTCTATCTACGCGGCCAGTGCCCGCAGGATCTCGACACCGCCAGGAACATCGACAGTCACGATCCGGTCGAACAGACCCACAAGGTCATGCAGAACATCAGGCAGCTCATCGAGGAATGCGGCGGCACCATGGAGCATCTGGTGAAGGTGGTGGTGTACCTGACCGATGTCCGTCATCGCGAAGCCGTCTACCGGACGATGGGCGAATACATCAAGGGCGTCCATCCGGTTTCGACCGGCGTGGTCGTGTCGGCCCTGGCGCGGCCGGAATGGCTGGTCGAGATCGACGGCACCGCCGTCATCCCGGACTGACCGCCATGACCTTTTCCATCGTCGCGCGATGCAGGCGCACGGGTATGTTCGGGGTGGCGGTGTCTTCTTCTTCTCCGGCCGTCGCCGCCCGCTGCGCCTACGCGCAGGCCGGCGTCGGCGCGGTCGCCAGCCAGAACGTCACCGACCCGACGCTC
>Ga0105239_10009591_pt1 | contig 10890 bp, 8 predicted proteins | sample KBSC44metaG_FD_92761 | JGI IMG/M metagenome (GOLD analysis project Ga0105239, IMG submission 92761) | Corn rhizosphere microbial communities from Kellogg Biological Station, Michigan, USA - KBS C4-4 metaG | ecosystem: Host-associated > Plants > Roots > Rhizosphere > Soil | place: Michigan, USA...
CTCGACCGCGACCTCGTCCGGCTCGTCCTGGAAGAACTTCGACGTCGCTTTCTCGACGTTCGCGCCATAGCGGCAGTTCGGGCAGCTGACGACGGAGTCCTCGCCCGACTGCGCGAGCACCATGAACTCGTGCGACGCCGATCCGCCGATGTTGCCGGTATCGGCATCGACGGCAACGTGGTCTAACGCACAACGGTGAAAGACTCTCGTGTAGGCCTCGCGCATCGCCTCATACGTCTCGTCGAGCGACTCGCGCGAGGCGTGGAAGGAGTAGGCGTCCTTCATCGTGAACTCGCGGCCGCGCATCAGGCCGAAGCGCGGACGGAGCTCGTCGCGGAACTTCGTCTGGATCTGATAGAGGTTGATCGGCAGCTGGCGATACGAATTGATCGTGTCCCGAACCGTATCGGTGATCACTTCCTCGGCCGTCGGCGCGAAGACGAAGTCGCGGTCGTGGCGGTCCTTGATGCGCAGCAGCTCTTTCCCGTAGCGCTGCCAGCGGCCGGACTCCACCCAGAGCTCGCCCGGCTGAATGGCCGGCATGAGCAGCTCGACGGCGCCCGCGCGGTTCATCTCCTGGCGGACGATCGCCTCCATCTTCTGGAGCGAACGGAGCCCGAGCGGCAGATAGGTGTAGATCCCGGCAGCGACTTTGCGGATCATGCCCGCGCGCATCATCAGCTTCTGACTGATGACGTCGGCGTCCGCCGGAACTTCACGGAGCGTGTTGAGGAAGTATTTGGACCAGCGCATAGAAAGTGGCGAATGATATCGGATTCCCGAGGTGCCTGGCCGCATGGCCGCCTGGCCGCCAAGTGTCGGAGTCGATACGCTATGAGGCCAGGCGGCTAGGCGGCTAAATGAGCGACAGCGAAGTCCTGGTTTTCGAGCGTCCGCCCGTCCAACGGATCATCTCCGTCGCGGCGGTGTGCGCCTCGGCGGCGCTGGTGTTCAACTACATCGCTCGCAATTCGGGGGAGATCGACGTCCTGCCGTTCTCGCTCCTCATCCTCCTCTTCCTCGGCACGTTCGCGGCGGCCGTCGTGCAGTACGGGGATCACATCTACTGCAGCGAGATCGGGGTGATGTACGAGAACAAGCTGCTGCGGTGGCTCGGGCGGCGGGGGCAGTGGATGCGGTGGGAGGACATCGTCGAGATCCGCGAGATCAAGGAGAAGGTGCTGATTCTGCTGTCGCGCGACGGGCGGCGGATGCTCGTCGACGCGATCGTTGGTTATGCCTTTGCACGGGCGGAGATTCTCAGGCGCGCGCCGCATGCGATTTTGAGCGGCACGCTGGCCCGAGATGACCGTTGAAGAAACGCGCCGTCCTTCTCATCGCGGCCGCCGCTGCCGTCGTCATTCTGGTGGTCGTGGCAGTCGTCATTGCGGTTCGATCCCGGCCGCAGCGCCACCGCGTCTTCCGGCGTGAGGCGGCGCCGCCGATCAAGAACGTGGCCGGCATCCCGCCGGTCGAGCACTGGACCGATACGTTCTCGCGTCTTCCCCCTTCCGAGCTCGCCGATCTTCTCGATCAGATCGCCGCGAAGCAGCCCGACCTCTATGCGAAGTGGTCGCTCGGCTATCTGCACGCTCGCGCGCTGCTCGAGGACAACGAGCCGAAAGAGGCGGCCAAGAAGCTCGCGCCGTTCGTCGCGGCGGTACACCCGCTGCGCGATCTCGCGCTCTTCCATCAGTCGGAGATCGAAGAAGGCGAGGCGGCGTCTCAGGCGCGGCAGGCGCTCATCTTCGGCTATCCGCACGCGCTTTATCGGGACGAGGCGATCGATGACGAGACGGAGTATCTGAAGGATGCGCGGCGGCTGACGGAGTTCGCGGCGAAGCTCTATCCGTCGGCGGACACGGCGCGGCGTCGCGACCTCGATGCCCACATCGCCGAGCTCACCGGCTCCGTCGACAAGGCGCTGGCGATCCTGCGCGGCAGCACGACGGACGACGCGTCCGATCGTGCGGCGCGTCTCCTCGACAAGCACTCGCTCAATCCACAGCAGGCGCTGGTCGTGGGCGAGACGATGTTCAATCATCGCCACTTCGATCGCGCCATCGCGCGGCTGTCGTCGATTCCCGCGCCGTCCGCCGCGACGATCTTCGCGATCGGCCGCAGCTACTACGGCGCGGAAAAGTACGCCGAGGCGCAGCAGCAATATTTGCGGGCGGCGGGTACGGCGAAGACGCCGGGCGAGAAGGCGCAATACCTGTGGCACGCGGCGCGCGCCGCACAGCTGCACAGCGACGACGCGACCGCGGAGAAGCTGATGACGCAGTCGATCGCGCTGCCGGGCCGCAACGCGTCGCAGCTCGCGGCGCTCACGCAGCGCATTCGTCTGCGACTGAAGCAGAAGCGGATGGCGGAGGCGAACGCCGACTTCGCGCAATTGCGAAAGCTCGCGCCGAACGATCGAAACATCGTCGCTGCTGCGATCGCGTATGCGTCTGCGGGCATCTTCGTGCCGGTCGACGCGAAGCTGCTGAAGCCGGCCGATCGCGCGGAGCTGGCGTACTGGCGCGGCCGCGCGCTCGAGTCGCGCGATCCGCACGGCGCGTTCACCGCGTTCGTCGAGGCTCTGAAGAGCGACACGCCGTTCGCGCAGTTCGTGCGCGCGCACATCGCGAAGTCGCCGGTGCTGGCGAAGGAAATCGCCGCGCGCGACGCGCAGATCGCCGGCGCGACGAATCCGGTCGTCGCGAAAGCCATCGCCACGGAGCGCTTCCTCATCCAGCCGAGCGGGCAGCTCGAGGCGATCTACCGGAAGATTCCGGCCTATCGCGCGGTGCTCGACGCGAAGGCGTCGCCGTTTCCGCGATTTCCGGTCCAGACGAACGATCGCGGCGAGCTGCTGATGGCCATGGGACTCTTCGACGAAGCGTCGGACGACGTCCCTGCGAACTGGTCGCTGCTCACGCGGTCGCTCGCGTTGAATCGAGGAAATGCGTCGCATCAGTCGATCTACGACATCGAGCGCTTCATGCGCGGCGTCCCCGGCGACTTCGTCGACGACCTCCTGCCGCACACCGTCCGCGAGCTGCTCTACCCGCGCTATTTCGCCGACACGATCGAGTCGGACGCCAAGAAATACGACGCCGATCCGACGCTCGTGCTGGCGATCATGCGCGAGGAGTCGCGCTTCAACCCGCGCGCGAAGTCGCAGGCAGCCGCGCGCGGCCTCCTGCAGTTCATCATCACGACCGCCCGCGACATCGGCCGCGACATCGGCCTCGTCGACGTCGACCCGGAGGATCTCTACGACCCGCGCGTCATCATCCAGCTCGGCGCGAAGTACATCGGCACGCTGCAGAAGAAGTTCGGCGACGACCATTGGGCCGCCACCGCCGCGTACAACGCCGGCCCGAACCAGGTGGCGCTCTGGCAGCGCATGGCGCTCACGTCCGGCGACGACGCGCTCGTGAGCGCCATCAACTTCGACGAGACGAAGGACTACGTGCGCAAGGTGATGGGAAGCTACGCGCAGTACGCGGCGATCTACGGTCATCCCGAGCGTTAGCGAGGGATCTGGGAGGGCGGGTGGCGCTGGCACTGTAGAGCGAAAAACCGACCGAGGTAGCCTCGGAAACATGAAGCTGTACTACGTCTACATCCTCTCCAGCCGGACCAGAGTCCTCTACATCGGCATCACTTCCAACTTGGAGAAACGCCTCATTTCGCATCGCACGTTCGAGTACCCGAATTCCTTCACTGCCCGATACCGGTGCACAACACTCGTGCACCTGGAGGAGTTCACGAATCCCATTCAGGCGATCGAGCGCGAGAAGGAGCTCAAAGGTTGGCGGCGGGCGAAGAAGATTCGGTTGATTGAGCGTTCCAATCCCAATTGGAACGATCTCGCGCCGCCCTTCCGCCCAGGTCCCTCGCTACGCTCGGGATGACAGGCCGACGGTTTCGCCGGCGATGACCCGCTCGTACACCTCGCGATAGCGCGGGATGATCAGGTTCTCGTCGAAACGGGAGACGGCGCTGTCGCGCGCGGCGAGGCCCATCTTCCGGTGGCGGTCGCGGTCGGAGAGGATCTCGATGGCGCGCGCGGCCATGCCTTCCGTGTCGCCGACCGGCAGCAGGAAGCCGGTCTCACCGTCGGTCACCACCTCGGGCAAGCCGCCGGCGTTCGTCGCGATCACCGGCACTTCGCACGCCATCGCCTCGAGGGCGGCCATGCCGAACGACTCCGCTTCCGACGGCAGGATGAACAGATCGCTCGCGCCGACGATCTCCTCGAGGTTGCCGACGTTGCCGAGGAAGTAGACGCGGTCGTTGAGGTGTCGCTCGCGGCAGATCGCTTCCATCCGCGAGCGGTCGGGGCCGTCGCCGATCATCGCCAGGCGGCTGGGGACGACGCGGCTGACTTTCTCGAAGACGTCGACGACGTCCATCACGCGCTTCACCGGACGGAAGTTCGAGACGTGGCAGATGAGGCGATCGCCGCTCGCGCCGAAGAGATGGCAGTTCTCGCCGCGCGTGCGGTGAAACCGATTCGGATCGACGAAGTTCGGAACGACTTCGATCTCCTTCGCCGTTCCGAAGTTCTTCGCCGTCTGCTCCTTCAGCCACCGCGAGACGGCGGTGACGCCGTCCGACTTCTCGATTCCGAACCGTGTGATCGGCAGGTAGCTCGGATCGCGGCCGACGAGCGTGATGTCGGTGCCGTGCAGCGTGGTGATCACCTTCGGCGCCGCGCCGTTCAAGATCTCCTGCGCGAGCCGTGCGCTGATGGCGTGCGGAATCGCGTAGTGAACGTGCAGCACGTCGAGCTTTTCGTACGACGCGACCTCCGCCATCTTCGTCGCCAGCGCGAGCGTGTACGGCGGATAGGGATCGAACAGCGGATACGACGCGACGGTCACTTCATGAAAGTGCACGCGCTCGTGAAAGATCGAGAGACGCGACGGCAGCGCATAGCTGATGAAGTGCACGTCGTCCCCGCGCCGCGCCAGCGCGATGCCGAGCTCCGTGGCGACGACGCCGGAGCCGCCGAACGTCGGGTAGCAGGTAATGCCGATCTTCACACTTCGCGTCCTCGATACGCCGCGATCACATCATCCACCCGCGGCGGCTGTTTCGTCACGAAGGCCTCGCCGAACGGGACGCCGATCAGCTCGCCGTAGTGCTTGCCGCGCGCCTCGATCATCTGGATGAACTCGGGGCGCGCGATGAACGTCGGCGCCTCCTTCGACTTCGGGTTGTGGAACTGCGACTTGAACGCGGCGATGGCGCGCATCTTCGTCTTCCACGCAGCCGTCACATCGACGACGAACGAGAAGTCGCGCTGGTAGTTCTGGATGTAGTAGATCGTCGCCTGCGGCCGGTGCGCCTCGTACTGCGTCTTCAGCGACTTCAGCCCGGCGTAGAACGACGCCTCCGTCACGAGCTGGCCGGTCCGCGTGTGATCGGGATGCCGGTCGTCGGGGTACGGCGTGAAGATCAGCTTCGGCTTCGTGCGGCGGATGACGTCGATCAGCTCGAGCTCCTGCTCGCGGCCGGTCAGCAGACCGCCGTCGTGGAAGTCGAGTTGCTCGCGAAACGTCGCGCCGAGGATCTTCGCGGAGGCTTGCGCTTCGCGCTTGCGGGTCTGCGGCGTGCCGCGAGTCCCCATCTCGCCGCGCGTCAAATCGAGCATGCCGCAGCGCAGGCCGCGCTTGGCGGACATGACGATCGTGCCGCCGCAGGAGAGCTCGGTGTCGTCGGGATGGGCGGAGACGAAAAGAAGGTCGACTTCGTTCATAGCGGAATGATCTTGAAGGACGGCGTGTCGGGCTCGATCTCGCTCACGATCTGCGATACGAGGTGCGAGCCGTTCTGGCTCCAGTAAGCGAACCACGCCACGACGCGGTCCTGCACGTGGCGGTCGGGGTAAAACGTGGCGACGAGCTCGCGCACCGCGATGAACCGCTCGCGGTCCTTGCGCACGAGACCGCGCACGGCGCGCTCGGTGAGCTTGTCGAAGTGATACTCGATGTGGCCGATGGATCGATTGATCGCTCGCGCCAGGGCATGTTCCGCGGGCAGCGCGAGCTCGCCGATCCGCGCGATCTGTCTCGCCAGCTCCTCGCGCGCTTCCGTCGCGATCGCCTTCACTTCCGCGACCGCTTGCGGCTCGTGCTCGGCGAGGATCGCGTCGGCGTTGCCGAAGACTTCGTCCGATCGAATGCCGTAGCGCGAGAAGAAGCGCACGATGCGCTTCGGTGCCACGAGCGCGTGACCGCGCAGCGCCAGCTTCGGCATGCTGATGCCGAGGAGCTGGTGGAGGGGGGCGATTTGCGCGTAGTAGGCGATCTCGGCGGGACCGCCGATGAAGACGTCCGGCTGAAGAACGAAGTCCTGGAGCAGGGGGCGAGTGAGCGCGGAGGTCGAGATGCCGTCGCGGCTGATGCGGCGCTCGCCGTCCTCGCCGACGCTGAAGAGCAGCGTGTACTCCTCGCCGTCGCGCGGCGTGACCTGCGGCGTGTATCCCGCTTCCGTCAGCGCGCGCGAGCGCGAGGCGAGCTCGCGCTGCATCTCGTCCCACAGCGTGCGCATGCGCTCGAAAAGCGGCGCACCTGCTTCACGCAGTTCGGGGAGCAGCGCGTCGACGAAGACGATCTTCTCGTCGATCGCCGCGACGAGCAGCTCGACGAACGAGTCGCGGAACGTGATCCCTTCGCGCAGCCATGTCGGCCGCTCCATGTCATACAGCGACATCAACTGCGCGATCAGCCCCTCGGGGATCGTGGCCGGACCGACCATCGCCTTCGACTCGACGCCGCGCGTCGCGCGCAGCGTGAGGAGATCGAGCTGCCGGTTGACGCTCCCCTTCTCGCGCGGGATCGTCGACGTCGGCAGCTGCAGCGTCGCCACCTCGTCGTAGTCGTGATCCTCGGTCGCGAGCCAGAAGAAGATCGTGGCCTGTTTGCCGTCCGCTTCGAGATCGCGCTTCATCCGGATCAGCGACGCGATCTTGGCGAGCGTGTACAGCGGGCCGCCGGCGAAGCCGACCTGCTGGCCCGCGATCAGCGTGAGGCGCTCGCCGCGGCCCCAGGCGCGGAGCTCGTCGGAGACGAACGACCCCCAGCGGCGGTTGGAGCGATCCAACGCGTCCACCAATGCCGAGGAGGGGCGGACGCCGTCGTCCGCCCGTCGCGAAATTCCCACACGCGGCAGAAATCGCTCATCGCCCCCGAGCCAGTCGAGGACGAAGCGGTTCATCCCTGGATACTTTTCCAGGGCCACGCGGATACATCCCGGCTCTTCGCTCACTTCTTCGTCCCCACGAGAATCAAGCGCGGTGAATTGCGGTCGAAAGGCGCGCCGCCGAAGTCGCCGAAGACGGCGTGGATGGAGAGCTGACAGGAGGCGAACATCATCGAGATTTCGTCGAGATCGTATCCGCGAACGCGCTCGAGGTAGCGCTTTTGTCCGATTGTTATCCGTTTGTTGAACGAACGGTCGGAGGGGTCGAACCAGCGCTCCAGGAGCACGTCGCCCATCGGTGTGCTGCGCGTCTCGCGCTGCACCAGCTTCTCGAGCTCGCGATGCACGTTGAGATAGTCGAAGAAGACGACGGCGCGCTTGGTCAGCACGCGTCCCATCTCGTGCACGACCTGCATGTTCTCTTCCTCGGTGGCGAAGTAGCCGAAGCTGGTGAAGAAGCTGACCAGGCCGCCGAACGCGGCGTTGCGGAAGGGAAGCTGGCGCATGTCGGCGCGCGCGACCGGCATCGCGCCGTACTCCTCGCGCCCCGTGCGGAGCATGGTGAAGGAGAGGTCGCAGCCAATGGTCGAGTAGCCGCGCACGTTCAGCTCGATCAGATGCCGGCCCATGCCGCATGCGAGGTCGAGGATGCAGCCGGGCACGCTGCCGAACTGCGATTGCACGAACGCGACCTGTTGCCGCGCCTCGTTCTCATCGCGATGCGAGTAAAGCTCGAGGTACTCCTCGCCGAACCACTCCTGGTACCAGGTCATGCGGGAAGGATGACGGCTGAAGGATGAAAGCTGAATGAGGCCCGCGCCTTCCCGTATTCATCCTTCATCCTTCTGCCTTCATCCCTCACATCGTCCCCAGCTTCGCCGCCAGCCGCTTCTCGTTATCCTTCGCCCGCTCCAGCGCCGTCTCCAGATTGGCGATGAGGGCGCGGGCGTTGGCGAGCATCGCTTCGAGCTCGGCGCGCTCGGCATTGGCGTCGTGGATTTCCGCGGCGGGCTCGGCGAAGGGATCGTCTTCGATGGCCTGTGCGAAGGCCTCGGGCTCGGCTTCGTCGGCGAATGGATTTTCGGCTTCGGCGACGGCGACTACGCCCGAGTCGAAGGGGTCTTGTTCGACTTCGGCGAAGGGCGAGGCGGGCGGCGGCGGCGCAGCAGCACGCGGCTGTTGGGGCGCCGGAGCCTCATGTTTCATCGACAGCTTCGGCGTACCGGCCGAGCTGCTCGTGACGCCGGAGCGCGCGCTCATGTCGGGCGCGGACAGCTCGGGCTGATCGTAGAGCGTCGTGTCGACGTTGTTCTTCAGGTTGTCGAGGATCTTCGCCACCGCCGCGCGCAGCGTCGCGGTGACGCCGGTGCCTTCCTTCGCCGCGGCCTCGACCACCGGCCGGCCGTTCGGCTTCATGTACTCGTTCATCGCCTCGACGGAGTCGATGTTCGGCAGGTCGCGCTTGTTGTACTGGAAGATGATCGCGACCTTCTCGGGGTCGAGGCGGTTCAGCCGCAGATTGGTCTTCAGGTTCTCCAGGCTGTCGAGGTTCGAGTCGCGCATCGTGTTCTGCGAGTCGGCCACGAATACGACGCCGTCCGCGCCACGCAGCACGAGCTTGCGGGTCGCGTCATAGAAAACCTGCCCGGGCACGGTGTAGAGCTGGACGCGCACCTTCTGGCCCGCGATCGTCCCCAGCTCCATCGGCATGAAGTCGAAGAAGAGCGTGCGATCCGTCTCCGTCGACATCGAGATCATCTTGCCCTTGTTGTCCAGCTTGGGGTTCGCGTAGATCTTCTCGAGATTGGTCGTCTTTCCGCACAGACCGGGCCCGTAGTAGACGAGCTTGACCGTCACTTCGTTGATCGCTTTGTTAATTAACACCATCGGTGTTCCTCCGGACCGGCGCGGATTAGCTTAACAGGACACTAAAATACGGCGCGAATGACTCTCGCCGCCGGCACACGTATCGGACCGTACGAAGTCATTACGTTGCTCGGCGAAGGCGGGATGGGACAGGTCTACCGCGGCCACGACCCGCGCCTCGGCCGCGAGATCGCCATCAAAGTCCTGCCGAAAGACTCGTGGCACGACGCCGAGGCGCGCGCGAGATTCGAGCGCGAAGCGCGCGCCGTCGCGTCGCTCTCGCATCCGAACATCATCGCCGTTCACGACTTCGGCGAAGAGAACGGCACCTTCTTCGTCGTCACCGAGCTGCTGCACGGCAAGACGCTGCGCGACCGCATGCTCGAGTCTTCGGTGCCATGGCGCAAAGCGGTCGAGATCGGCGCGGAGATCGCGGAAGGACTCGCCGCCGCGCACGCACGATCGATCGTGCATCGCGATCTCAAGCCGGAGAACGTCTTCGTCCTCGAGGACGGCCGCATCAAGATCCTCGACTTCGGACTCGCGCAGACCGATCCCGTTCTCTCATCGCGCGATGAGACCGTCATCCCGACGACGAAGTGGTTCCAGACGCATCCCGGCACCGTCGTCGGCACCCTCGGCTACATGGCGCCGGAGCAGCTGCGAGGCGAAGCCGTCGACGGCACCGCCGACATCTTCTCCCTCGGCTGCATCCTCTTCGAGATGGTCACGTCGAAGCGTCCGTTCCAACGGCCGTCCGGTGCCGCGACCATCGCCGCGATCCTCAACGAAGACATCCCGCGCGACGATCTGCGCAACCTCGTGCCGTTCGACGTGCAGCGGATCATCGAAGGCTGCCTGGAGAAGAACCCGTCGATCCGCTTCCAGTCCTCGCGCGACCTCGCGCTGACGCTGCGCGCGATCTCCAGCAGCACGTCGTTCGCGGAGGGCGACATCCTGTCGTCGATGACGAAGTCGAAGCGGCGCTCGAAAGCGATCGACTCGATCGCGGTGCTGCCGCTGACGAATGCGACGAACGACGCGAACGCCGAGTACCTCAGCGACGGTATCACCGAGGGGATCATCAACCGGCTCTCGCAGCTGCCGAAGCTGAAGGTGATGGCGCGCAGCACCGCCTTCCGCTACAAGGGCCGCGACACCGACGCGCAGACCGTCGGCCGCGAGCTGCGCGTCCGCGCGGTGCTGTCGGGACGGCTGCAGCACGTCGGCGATCGCTTCATCGTCAGCGTCGAGCTGGTCGACTCGCTCGACGGCTCGCAGCTCTGGGGCGAGACGTACAACCGCGCCATCTCCGACCTCGTGCAGTTGCAGGAAGAGATGTCGTCCGAGATCGCCGAAGCGCTGCGCCTCCGCCTCACCGGCGCGGAGAAGAAGAAGCTGCGCAAGCGCGCCACCGAAAACAGCGAGGCCTACCAGCTCTATCTGAAGGGCCGCTATCAGTGGAACAAGCGCAACGAGGAGAGCCTCAAGCGCGGCATCGCGCTGTTCCGTCAGGCCATCGACACCGATCCGTCGTTCGCCAGCGCGTACTCGGGACTCGCCGACAGCTTCGTCACGCTCGCGACGAACATCCCGCTGCCGCCGCGCGAGACGATGCCGAAGGCGAAGGCGGCTGCGGAGCGCGCGATCGAGATCGACGACGGGCTGGCAGAGGCGTGGAGTTCGCTCGGGAGCGTGCAGTGGTGGTTCGAATGGGACTGGGAGGCGGCGGAACGGTCGTACAAACGCGCCATGGCGCTGAACCCGAACTACGCGACGGCGCATGACGGCTACGCGATGCTCCTCTGCGCGCGCGGCCGCTTC
>Ga0105239_10009592_pt1 | contig 10889 bp, 9 predicted proteins | sample KBSC44metaG_FD_92761 | JGI IMG/M metagenome (GOLD analysis project Ga0105239, IMG submission 92761) | Corn rhizosphere microbial communities from Kellogg Biological Station, Michigan, USA - KBS C4-4 metaG | ecosystem: Host-associated > Plants > Roots > Rhizosphere > Soil | place: Michigan, USA...
CGCTTCTGTCAGCACCCGACCCTGCAAGGCACCGCCGGCGGGCAACTCCAAACCTAACACGCGAGCCAGGGTCGGGGTGATGTCCGCATTGCTGGCCGGCAGCGGATCGTCGAAGCTCTGTTTGAAGTCAGGACCTGCGGCGGCCATGCTATTGAAAGTATTGTCGCGCCCGAAGCCGCCGTGCATACCCTGCCCTTCCTGCAGGGTCGCATCGGACACCTGCACGGCCGAGAGCAGGGTACCGTGGCTCAGCTCGAAGCTCTTGAAGCTGACGACCATCGAGGGGCGTGGCATTTGCGCCGAGCCTTCCAGGTTGATGGTATCCAGGGGCAAGGTACCAGGGAGCTTTCCCAACCCGCGGTCGGCGAAGATCGCTCCCACATAGTCCTGGCGAGTGAGGAAGTCGGCAATCTTGTGCGCCAGGTCCCGGTCGTTATTGGCGATATAGATGAGATCGCTGCCGCCGCCGGCCGAAACCATGAGCTTGGCATCGAGTTGGTCCTGAACCAGGCCGGAGCCGCCCAACAGGGCGTCGCCGAGCACCGGGTGCTGTCGGGTGACGCGCTGCTGGGCTGGATCGACCGGCTCATAGCGCGCATCGCCCGCGGCTTCGACCTGGGAGTCGGCATCGAACAAGGGCAGGCCCAGCGCATGGGCCAGGTCGATCGCCAGGAAGCCCGGCGGTAACCAACCTGGCGGCATCTCGGGTTTGCCGTCGGAGCCGACGTAAGAAAAGCTCGCCGCGTAGCTGTGCGTCGCATGGCCGGCAGCGTCGACTTCGTGACGGCTGAGGGTGGCGAAACCGTGATCAGAGGTGACAAACACATCGGTCACGGCATTCACGGCGGGGTTCGCGGCCAGGTAGTCCAGGAGCTGCTTCAGGTTGGCATCCGCGTTGGCAATGCCGGCACGGGAGGTGGGGCCGTTGATTCCGGGCTGTAGCTTGCCGAGGCTGTCGCCCTGGTTATGTTGGGAGCCGTCCGGATCACGCGACCAGAAGAGCAGCACGAATGGGCGGCCACTGCGTATGAACGCGGGGAGAACGACCTTGGTCGTGGCGTCTGCAAACCACTTCTGCTGTCCGACATTCGCGGCGAGGGTTCCGGGGATGAATGCGGTTCCTGTCGGTTGCTCGCGCGGTGTGGGTTTGCTCCCCAGTCCGGCCGCGGTCAGCGCGTTCTGGACATCCGGCGCTACGGGAACCCCACCGGGGCTGCCCGTGCTGTCATCGAGAATGACGGTGGTTGGAACGACGAGGTGGCCGCCGGCAGGTTTCAACTGTGTGATGTCCTGAATCGCGGCGGGACCCAGCTTGCCGATCGCGGCGGTGTTGAATCCGTGAGTGCGTGCGAGGGCGAGCAGTGATATCTCATTCAGGAAGTTGCCGTTCGCGACGTGATCGCTCACATCACCCAGAACCAGGTCGTTTTCCAGGAATGGTGTCGGTGACCCGGGCGCCTTGCCGAAGTTGCCATGGTTGAATGCGGGATACCCGATGTACTCATTGTTACTGAAGTCACCTGTATCACCGAGGTAGTGTCCGGTCGCAATCGCCGACGCATTCGGGGTGGTAAAGGTGGGATAGAGAGAGTGGCTGTTGGAAAAGTGAACGCCACGCTGGCGTAGCGCGAGCAGCGTCGGGGCGTCGGTCGCATTCACTGAATCGTGACGCAGGCCGTCGGCAATGAAAATGATGAGGTTGTGTTGGGGCGCGGAGCCGGAGGCTCGTGACGCGGCCGATGGAGGCGTGGAGGCTTGCGAACTCGGATCCCGGGAGCCGGGGGCTTCGGAGCTGGAGCCTGATGTCCTGCTGGCCTGGGTTACAGCGGCCGCCGTCGCCGAAACGATTAGGACGCCGATACAAACCGCGGACACGATACGCCGGCATGCGCGCACGCTCAAACGCATTGGGAAATTCTCCTTGGCGCGTGCGCGCCTTGAATCACCTGCTGGAACGGCCGCGTATCGTATACGAAATACGCCACGGGAGCGCGCGCGAGTAACCGATAATCAACGCGACCAGCGCCATCACACCGGGCAGCCACGCGAAATCCGTGGGCGCCGCGCGCTTCTCGGCGAAGGCCGGATGGAGCATCGCAGTCCGAATCGAGTCGGCGTCATTCAAATGCAGATAGTCGAGGCCGACCCGGTTGGCGAGCTGCCGCAGGTAAGGCTCGCGAACCGACGATAATTGCTCGCGACTGGAGCCGCCCGTATCTCTTTGCACCACCTCGTCGGCATGCCAGAAGCCGATGGGTCTTGCGTCCGCATCGGTGCGCGGAATGGGCCGCGGCGTGTAACCCCCTACCCCGATGAGCCATCCGGAAATTTCGCCGCGCTCGATGTCATCAAACAGGGGCAGTCCCTCGCCCTCTACCGGCGGCGCTTCCTGGCCGTCCGTCAGGAATAACACGCGCGGCTTGCCGCCTACGTCACGCGCGCCGCGCAGCGCCCAATACAAGCCTTTGCTGATCTCACTGGCATTACCCCAACGCATGCGGCCGTCGATGCGGTCGAGGGAGGCCAACAGGTCGTTGTAGTTTTCACAAACTTCGATCGGGGCCAACAGCAGAAGCGTACGGTATTCGGTGAAGATGCCCCAGCCCACCCGGGAACCGCACGGCAAATTGCGTAGGTTTCTGCGAACGGCCTCGCGCGCGAAAGCCAGGCGGCTCACGGAGGTGCCGTTGAGGTCATAGTCTTCGACATTCATGCTTTGGGTGATGTCGAAGACGACCAGGTAGTCGTAGGTGGTTTTTGACGTGTTGATGTTGGGGAGGAAGATGGCCACCCCCAGGAGCAGGAGGGCTGCTGCCGGGGGGAGCCAGGTGCGAGACGAGGAGGTCTTGATGCGAGCTCGCGCGGTCGAGTCGGAGCCGCGGCCAGCGGTGGAGGCGGCGGCGATCGGGCGGCCCGCGAAGGTCGCGGTGCTATCGGTGCCGGCGAGGCGTGCGGAGCCTGCGGTGTTCGTGGGGTCCCGGGCAATCACGGCAGGTCCATGCGGGGGTCGGCGATGGTAGTGCGTTCGTGTTGGTGTGGGTCAGCGGGCTCCGTGTCGTCCTCGGAGTCGCCCTCGTCTTCCGGTGCGAGACGCAGGGTGCGCTCCAGATTGTAGCGTGCGTCCCAGTCGTATGGGTCTCGGCGCAGGAGATCACGGTAGCTTTGCTTCGCCAGCTCGGTCAGGGGAAGCGACTGGGACTGATCTGCGACCCCAACCTTGATGGCTTCGTGAAGGTGGAGGTTACCCAGGTCGTACAGGGCGATCCGGCGCAGATCTTCGCGGTTGGATTGGATGACGGCTTTGAAGGCTGCCAGGGCGGCGTCGTAGTCGTGGGATGAAAGCGCCACCGCGTGGGCGAGTCGGCCTTCGGGGGTGAGTTTGTCGGAGGCGCCGGCGGTCCATTTTGTTGAGGGCGCGGCAGCCGTTGGCGGTATGGTGGCCACAGGTAATGTTGTGGCTGCGAGCGCGGCGGGCGCTGCGGGAACGGCGGACTTGCCTGGCTCACGCGCTTCGACGGACCACTCTGCCACTTCGCTGTTGATTCGCCTGGCGTGCTCGAATCGGGCCAACTCGCCGAGGGCTACGGCGGCGCAGGTCGCTGCCACCAGGCCAAACAGGAGGTGCCCGTGAGCTCGTCTCATGACCAGCTCCGTAACTGCGCCGCGCTGAATCCCAATAGTGCCAGGCATGCCAGGGCGCCGAAGGCGTAACATCCGCGCTCGTAACTCTTGCGTGGAACACGCTCCAGGTAATCGAGCGGCAGGTTCTGCTGCCGCCCTACATCGGCCACGGCCTGTACCAGATCCTTCGGCTCTGACACCTGGTACGCGTGATAGGGTGTGCCAAGCTTCTGAAAAAAGTGATGTAAGGCGACTTCGGCGATGGAATCGGCTTGCGGATCACTGTCGTCGAGACTGGCGCCGTTGATGGCGCGCAGATAGAGCCAGTAGAGGGCAATACGATTGCGCGCCATTCCGGCTGCGATTCGCCGGCGCGTCGTGGGGTCGAGCTGTGCGCCACCATCGGAGACCAACAGTATCGCGCGGCTGCCGGTGTATTCACGTACGTCGAACTCCGCGATCGCGGCCAGAAGCGCCCTGCCCACATCGGTGCTCGACAACCCAGGCCCGGTGCCGCCGGCCGTGATACCGGCTTGCACGACCTCACCGTGTTGTGTGAAGGGAACCACGGGTAAGGGCCCGCCGCTGAAAAACATGAGGGAGAAGCGGTCTTCCGGCCGTTGTGTCACGAAGTCCGACAGCAACTCGCGGGCGGTCTTACTTTTCTGCGGGCCGCGGTTCCAGGCCTGTTGGGTTCGGATCATGGGGTCGATGGTGCGCCAATCGGTGGGCAACATGCGTTGGTCCATGCTGCGGCTTCGGTCGATCAGCACGACGATCTCCGCGCCTCGGCCGGTACGGAGCACTTGGGTCTGAGGTCGGCCGGGGCTCGCGAGGCCCACGACGATACAGAGGATCGCGAGCATCGCGGCGGCGGTGCGGAGCCAGCCGAGGATGTGGCCCGCGGGATCACGAGGAAGCCAAGGGAGATGGGAAAACGGCAACGCGTCGAACCTTGCACGCAACAGCGGGAGTGCTGCCAGGGGCAGCAGCAACAGGGCCCAGGGGTGGAGGAAGTCGATGTTGGCCATCATCGTTCGTGGCGCTTCTCGATGCGGCGGAGCTCGAGGCAGAGGGTGCGTGGGTGGATGGGGGCGCCCGGGGAGGCGGATGCGTTGGCATTCGCGGCCGAAGCTGTGTGGCCGTTCCTTCTCGCGAAAAACAGTTGGTTGGATTGGGCGAAGAATTGCTCGATCTGGGCGCGGGCGGGTACGAGTTGGGGGGCGCGCTCGAACAACACAGGTAGCGTGGTGCTTTGGACGACACGGCCAGCGGCACGGTCGAAGGCGCGATGGAGGACTTGCCAGGCACGGGGCTCGCCGTCGGCGAGCGTTCGCAGCTCCCGCAGCGCGGAGGCAAAAGGCTGAGTGGTGTCCGCGCGCTTGTTACGCCACAACACCCACCCTGACCATGCGACGAGCGTCAGGAGGAGGCCTGTGATCGAGACCGCCAGCGTGCGCAGAATGGGTGCCATGGCGATGTTGGGCGGCACACGATCGGGCCTCAGATCGCGAGTCCCGACTTGCTCGGGGGAGCCGGGGGGACTGAGCGGCGCGACATTGAGCGACGTTGCCGGAACTTTCAGGGCTATGGGTGAGTGTATGCCGTTGGTTTTGACGGTGAGCTGCCACGCCGGCAACGTGGCGGCAGTGACGGCTTTTGGGGCGTTGAGAAACTGATAGTCAATCGCCAGCCAGCGGCGTGATGAGGCGTCAGTATCAATGATGGCGCGGCGGCGCTCGAGCCAACCGCTCACTCTTCCGGGTGGAGGAAGCGTGACGGGGGTGTAGGTTTGGGCGCCGGTTTCGCTTTGCAGGAGGACGCGTTGGGTTACAACGTCACCCACGAAATAGCCGGTGGGGCGGGGTTGAATGACGGTGGCGGCAAGGGACGGCGGGGCCGTCGCGGTGGCGTTTTGTGCCGGCTGCGCCGGAGTCGCGGACACGCCGATGCAGAAAAGCGTGACGACGATCATTCGAGCGAAGGTGCCTATCGCACTCATAGGTCAGCCTCGAAGAAATACCGCGACAAGGCGTCGGCGTCGAAGGCGCCCTCGATGTAAAACGGGCGGATGGTGTGGGCGTTGAAGAATGTGTCTATCTCAGCGCGTCGCCGGGCGACGGCATGGCGCCAGTCATCGCGTAACTTTGGACGCAGCCACAGCGTGCGGCGGCTGCCCGACTCCATGTCGGACAGGCGCGCGAGGGCATTCTGTGTGGGAGGCTCCGTTTCGGCGAGGTCCCAGACGACGATGGGAATCACGCTGGCATGAGCCATCAGACCTAACGCGATGTTGAGACGCTCGAGGGGCCAGTGGAAATCGGAGGCGAGGAAGACGAGGCCCTGTTGGCCGGCCAGGTGAGAGGCGACCTCGTCGAGGCCGTCGCCAGGGTCGCCGCGATGCGGGCCGTGTCGGTCGCCCCACTCCCGCAGGGCCGCGGCCATGATGCTGCCCATGCCGCGGCTCACGCGAGCGGGCATAAACAACTCGGTGCGCTCGGTGATATCGAAAGCCATCATGCCGACCGCGTCACCCACACGGAACGCGCTCAGGCCGAGGGCTTCAATAAAATCAGCAACCACATGCAGCTTGGGACGAGTTGCGCCGAAGCTCATGGACGCCGATACGTCTACCACTGCGCGGACAGCGGCGCCGGCGCGTTGGCGATTCACACGAACCAACCAATCCTCGTGCAGCGTGCGCAGGCTGGCCCGTAGATCGAGCCTGCGGGGATCGGGATAGTCATAGAGACTGCGATGGGCGACGAATTCCTGTCCGGCCCCAACACTCGAGCCGGGATGGGAGCCGGGTCGCTGGCCGCTGATGCGGCCGGGTAAGCGATAGTGGAACTCCCGAGTGGCATCCATCGTCAGCGCGGGGTCGGCACTTTGTCCAGAATTTGTGCGACCAGTACGTCGGCGATCTGTGCACGGCGTAATTCATAGACGGGGGTGAAGAAGATACGGTGGCCCAACACTGGCGGGGCTACGGCTCTCACGTCGTCGGGAGTCAGGTAGTCGCGCCCTGCTAACCAGGCGACCACTCGGGCTGCACGCGTCAAGGACATGATGCCGCGTGGACTGGCGCCGGCGAGAATGAGCTTGCCCATGTCCACGCCTTCGACTTTCACTCCGAACTTCTCGGGCGTCTGCGTCGCTTCCCACAGATCGAGCACGTACCGCTCTAATGATTCGCTGGCACCGACATTGCGTTGAATGGCAGCGCCGACGTGGTTGAGCTCCTTCCAAGGGAGGACTTCGGATGACACCCGTTCGAGCAAGGCATCCACATCGTGGTAGTCGGGATTGAAGACCAGCGAGCGCCTCACGGCAGTATCCGCCGGGGTAGGCATCCGTAGCTCGAACATGAAGCGGTCACGAGCGGCGGAGGCCAACTCGAAGGTTTCCTCCTTCTCGACCCGGTTGCGATCGGCGAATACGCTCATGAACGGGAAGCGGTACTCACGATTGAACGCCGAGACGGTGCGCTCGGCCATGGCACGCAACAGCAGCGACTGGACCTGGGGACGGGCGCGATTGATCTCGTTGAAGAAGAATGTCGTGAGCCGTTGCTCATGACGCAACAGGGGACCCGGCTCGATGCGGGGCTTCCCCGTCGGATCGACATACGTGTGATAGATAAGGTCACCGGGCATGAGATCCACAGTGCCCTCGACGCGCTCGAACTCGCCACCGACGGCTCGCGCGAAGGCCCGGAGAATGGTGGTTTTTCCGACACCGACGTCGCCTTCGAGAAGGACGTGCCCGCGCGCGAACAGGGCAACGTTGATCAACCGGATGGTGTCGGGTTGGCCCAGAATGGCCTTACCGACCTCCTCTTCGAGGCGCAGTGCGCGGGAGCGCCAGTCATGGAGCTGCTCGACGGAGATCATCACGCTCTCCTCAGCGGAATCAGACCGCTCGACAGTGTCAGACGATTGTGGCGGGCGGCAAGCATGACCGACGCTCAACCGCGACCGATATAGGGCATCTTGGTCGCCATCACGGTCATGAACAGCACATTGGCCTCGGGCGGCAAGCCGGCCATGTAGAGCACGGCGTCGGCGACATATTTGGCATCGAAGGTCGGCTCGGGCTTCAACGTAAGATCGGCCTGCAGGGTTCCGGAGGAGAACGCCGACGCCAGTGAGGTCGCCGTGTTACCGATGTCGATCTGGCCGCAGGCGATGTCGTACTGGCGGCCCTCGAGCGAGATCGTCTTGGTCAGGCCCGATACGCCGTGCTTGGACGCGGTGTAGGCAACCATGTGCGGACGCGGGGTGCTCGCGGCGATGGAGCCGTTGTTGATGATACGACCGCCGCGCGGCTGCTGGCTCTTCATCTGGCGGAAAGCCGCCTGGGCGCACAGGAAAGCACCGGTCAGGTTGGTATCGACCACGCGCTGCCAGTTCTCGAAAGGCAGATCCTCGAACGGTGTCGGAGGGGCGCCAGTGCCGGCGTTGTTGAACAACAGGTCCACGCGTCCGAACCAGTCCACGGCACGGGTGAACAGGGCGGCGACCGAGTCGGGATCCGTCACATCCGTCGGAACGGCCAAGGCGTTCGGGCCGGCCTGGGAGGCCACTTCATTGAGGGGTGCCGCGCGGCGGCCGGCCAACACGACGGAGTAGCCGGCATGGGCCAGGGCCAAGGCGACGGACTTACCGATTCCGGAGCCGGCCCCGGTGACGACTGCGACTTTTCCTGACATAGGTTTCCTCAAAGACTACTCGAATCGCGGGCAGGCGCAGGAGGGGGTCAACCCGTGACGGGTCCTTCGAGGCCTGAAACTCGCGCTCGCGTCCCGGGAGCGCCCCTAGACCGAACTCCCGCTGAGCGGGGTTCCCCGGCGCGGTCCTATATTTTATGCGCTAGGCGCAGGACTTACTCGCTTCGCCAAAGGGCGAAGCTCGGAAATTTAGCCGGCGCGAAGACGCGCCGTGGAAGAAAGCCATTTTTGGCGCACCTGGAATCGTTTCCGGCACACGGCGGATGCCGCCCTTCCCTGTCGGCCACATTGTCGGGATGGCGCATACTGCAGCGTCTTTTAAGTATGAGGAGGCGCACCATGCTTTATTCCATTCTCTGCTACGAGTCCGAAGCCCTGGCCGCGGGTCGGACCAAGCAGGAAGACGACGCCATGATGGGTCGGCTGGCGAACGTTCTGGTGAAATTCAAAGGTGAGGGCAAGCTCGGTCCGGTGGCGCGGCTCATGCCGACGACCACGGCGACTCACATCCGTTCGGGCAAGGAGGCGGCCATCATTGATGGGCCCTTTGCTGAGACCAAGGAGCAGCTTCTGGGCTTCTACGTTCTCGACTGTCCTTCACTGGAAGACGCCATCGCAGCCGCGAAGCTCCTGGCCGCCGAGAAGTCACACGGCACGCTGGAGATTCGTCCGGTGGCCGTGTTCAACCCGGTCGAGCCCTCCTTATGACAGACATGGCCTGGATCGATGCGGCGCTCACCGCGGCGCGTCCCCAGGTGCTTGGCGCCCTCCTGCGCTACTTCCGGGTGCTGGATACGGCGGAGGATGCTTACCAGGAAGCTTGCCTGAGGGCGCTGAAGACATGGCCGGTGAAGGGACCACCGCGCGATCCGGCCGCCTGGCTCATTTTCGTGGGCCGCAACTTCGCACTCGACGAGGCGAGGCGCCGTAACAAGCAGACCGGCCTTCCTGACGAGGATGACATGGCGCCGGAACCGCAAGACACCCAGGCGGAGCTCGCCGACCGGCTGGATGAGTCGCAATACCGGGATGACATTCTGCGTTTGTTGTTTGTTTGCTGTCACCCGGAATTGCCCGCGACTCAACAGATCGCACTCGCGCTGCGCATTGTGTCGGGACTGACGGTGAAGGAAATCGCGCGCGCCTTCCTGGTCGGTGAAAGCGCGATGGAGCAACGGATCACGCGCGCCAAGGCGCGCATCACCGCGGCGGACGTGCCTTTCGAGACCCCGGGCGCGCCGGAGCGAGCCGAGCGGCTCGCCGCGGTGTCGACCATGATTTACCTGTTGTTCAACGAGGGATACTCGGCGACCGGGGGCAATGCCCACGTCCGGGTGCCGCTGTGCGAAGAAGCCATCCGCTTGAGCCGGCTGCTGCTGCGGCTCTTCCCGGGCAACAGTGAGATCATGGGACTGCTGGCGCTGCTTCTCCTGCAACACGCGCGTGCCGGCGCACGACTGGACACAGAAAACAACATCATATTGTTGGAAGACCAGGACCGGAGCCGCTGGGACAGCGGCCTGATCGCGGAAGGGCTGGCGCTGGTCGAAAAAGCCATTCGTCATCGTCGTGTAGGCCCTTACCAGATCCAGGCGGCCATTGCGGCGGTCCACTCGCAAGTCAAGAACGCGGCGGAAACCGACTGGGCTGAAATCGACCGTCTCTATGAAGTGCTGGAGGCGATCCAACCCTCTCCGGTCGTCACTCTGAATCGTGCGGTCGCGGTCTCCAAGCTCCGCGGCCCGGGGGATGCGCTGGCGATGATCGAGCCTTTAGCGAAGAAGCTCGAAGGGTACTTTTATTTATTTGGGGTGAAGGGGACGCTGCTCATCCAGTTAGGCCGCAATGAGGAGGCGCGGACGGCCTTCAATCGGGCGATTGCGTTAGCCAACACCGCGGCGGAAGCGGCGCACATCCGGTTGCATCTGGACAGGTTGCAGAAGGACTCGGCACCGAAGGCGGGGCATGCCTGAGCGATAGGCCATGTGATGCTTGCGTCGGCCCGCGCATGGCGAGCTCGAGCCCCCGGACCAGCACGAACAGCATGCATTAGCGCCGGAACCGTGGCAAACGGCGTTCACGAGCGCTCGGGGACATGGCAGCACCACCAGGTGCGCTGACTCTCAGCCAAAATTAACCGCGTCAGTGTTGCTTCCGCACAGTACCACTCCAACACGCTCCCCGGCCTCCGGGACATAGGCGCCGCTCAACAGCGCCGCCAACGCTGCCGCTCCGCCGGGCTCAGCAGCCACTCGCATGACGCGCCACAGGGCGCGCTGGGCATCGCGAATGGCGTCATCCTCCACCAGCACCGCCTTTTCAACATACCGCTGTGCCAGCGGAAACATGAGCTGTCCAACCTGACGCGGAGCGAGCGAGTCCGCCGCGATACCGCCCGCCTCGGCATCCACAGGCTTGCCGGCCTCGAGCGCACGATACAGAGTGGGAGCCGCGCGGGGCTCGACAGCAACCAGGCGCACCCTTCCCTCGAACCAGGCGGCCACACCGCCAATGAGCCCTCCGCCGCCAACAGCCACTA